>Ga0255055_10003183_pt1 | contig 11163 bp, 15 predicted proteins | sample JV7_2_27_MG_FD_188633 | JGI IMG/M metagenome (GOLD analysis project Ga0255055, IMG submission 188633) | Seawater microbial communities from Jervis Inlet, British Columbia, Canada - JV7_2_27 | ecosystem: Environmental > Aquatic > Marine > Inlet | place: Canada: British Columbia | collected... | reverse complement strand
TAACCCTTCGGTATCCAGAATGCCCCATGCTCCAATCACTCCTGTAATTGCCAGGGCAATAATTAATACTGGATTCTTAAACATGGAATTATTCCGATTTGATATTTTCTACTCTATAAGGCGAATGAGGTGCCAACGAATCCCACCGCAATGACCAGCGACAAGAGATATTTTGCAAACCAGGGTCTCCGGATGACCGATTTTGGATAATGCATCTTATCCCTCCTTTTCTTGGTCTGTTTGGAGTAGTTCTGTGAGTTCTAACAACCATGTGATGTGTCCCCCTGGCGAAGGTTTCTTCCGCGGGAAAATAATGCAAGCGCGTGACACATCTGTTGCAGCTGCTTGTTAGGCAGCGTCTTTCGGTCTACGGGGCTGCCGACGGCATTCCCTCGGGACCGAAGTCGAACTTGACTCCCCCCCTGATCCTTTTCATCTCCCCCTTGCGTACGGGAAATGCAGTAGCGAAGCGGCCTTCTTTTTCGGTTCCTCGCCGCGCCTGGAGGTCCCCTTCGGGGGTAATCGCTACCTCCACCCGAGACCATGCGACGAAGGACTTCAAGGCAAGGTGTGATAAGGTCCTGTGATAAAAATCACTTGGTAAAAAGAAAAAGGGGTCACGGTTGCCCGTAACCCCTTGTAATTGTTGGTAGCGGGGGTCAGATTTGAACTGACGACCTTCGGGTTATGAGCATGAGGATCATGGTTTCCGCATCATACCGCGTTTTTCTCGTCTCCCTGATTTTTGCCCTTTCATCATCCTGAAATATAAAGATATATTCTCCCACGAAATACGTTGACATCCTGAAGCCCCGTTCATTATACTTCCAATAAGTGTTGGGGATAGTGTTGGGGAAGGGAGGAAACAATGCCTCGTCAGGAACGGAAAAAGACGAAATACCCCGGTGTCTACTACGTCATGGGGACGGACCCGAAGGGGCAACCGGAGGAAATTTACTACGTCGTTTATCGCCGCGGAGGGAAGCTGGTCGAGGAAAAAGCCGGGCGCAAGGGTAAGGACAAGATGAACGCTTTCAAGGCGCACGGCATCCGTAACCGGCGAATCCAGGGGGAACCATCCAACAAGGAACGGCGCGAGGCCGAAAAGGCCGCGAAGGCGGCTGAGGCGGGCCGCTGGACGATTGAGAAGCTATGGGATTCCTACCGGGAGCATCGGCCCGACGTGAAGGGGTCTGCAACGGACAAATCCAATTTCGAGAACTACATCAAACCCGCCTTCGGCTCGAAGGAACCTCGGGGTCTGGTCGCCTTGGACATTGACCGCGTCCGGGTCTCCCTTGCGAAGAAAAAATCCCCCGGCACGGTGAAGAACGTCCTCGAGCTTTTGCGGCGGATAGTCAACTTCGGCGCGAAGCGGAACCTATGCCCTCCCCCGCCGTTCAAGATCACGCTTCCCCGCGTGAATAACATCCGGACTGAGGATCTAAGCGAGAAGCAACTGCGGCGGCTCCTGACGGTCCTCCGCGGCGAACACACGTTGAAAACCGACGAGGGCGAAAAACCCTTCATCCCGGACCCTGACGCCAGGGACATCATGCTGATGGCCCTCTATACCGGCATGAGGCGCGGGGAGCTTTTCCGGCTGAAATGGGAGGACGTGGACACCCGGCGCGGCTTTATCACGATCCGGGGGCCGAAGGGCGGGACGGATCAAACCATCCCTCTTCCCGACGCGGCCCGGGCCGTCCTCGATGCGAGGCCCCGGGAGGAATCCGAAGAGGGAGAGGAAATCCCCTATGTCTTCCCCGGCCGCAAGGGACGGCAGCGGGCGGATATAAAAAAGGCACTCGCGGGGATTCGCAAGGCGGCGAAGCTCCCCGAGGGGTTCCGGCCCCTCCACGGCTTGCGGCACGTCTATGCCTCGATGCTGGCAAGCTCGGGCGCGGTGGACTTGTTCACCCTGCAAAAACTCCTGACGCACAAAGGCCCCTCGATGACGATGCGATACGCGCACCTCAGGGACGAAACGCTGAAAAAGGCGGCGAACCTCCAAGGCGACCTGATAGCTGAAGCAGGGAGGACGAAATGAAGAACGCACCCGGCGAGAAAAAGATACTCGAACTCCGCACCCTCAGGTTCAAGCGGGGAGGGAAAAGGATCGAGGACAAAACAACGCCGGAGCAGCGGAAGAAATTACTCGCCTGGGGATGGTTCCATTACGGGTTTCTTCATCCTGAGTAGGACGGCGCGGAATGGTCCCGCGTCCTCGATGGTGTAGGCCCCCTCCAATCCCTCCTGGTCCCTCTTATCATGCTTCAGGAGATCGGCAACGCTGACAGGTATCGGACGGCGAACCGCGAACTGCAAGAGACGGCCGGGAGGATCCGCAACGTGGTAGATAACCTCCCCTCTCTCAATCCTACGGACTCGATCTTCGAGAAGGAATGGAAGGCGCAATTCGACCGCCTCAGCGGGAACTTTCAACGGACAGCCGCCCGGATGGAGCGTGCCGAGGAATGTCTGAAAAAGGCCGGATGGAAATTCGATCCGAAGTCAGGAAAGCTTAAACGCATCCGAGGGGGGAAGGGAAAAGACCTCCTGACCGAATGCGTGTGGGCGATCTACACGACGAAGTACCGCAAGGAATACGGCAAGGCGACGGATGCGAAGAAACAGGCAATCCGCCGAAAGATTTCGGCCGAACTCGCGCCTTACTTTGATCCAGCGGAACTGAGTCCGAGGACCGGAAGCCCCATTTACATGGCAATTTACAAGGGAGAAAACCCGGTAAAATAGATTTTTTTCCAAAGCCCTCCCCCTCCTGCCGAAACCGCATATTTCCGGCTTTCCAAAGCCAAATTACCGTGTTTAATCGGTATGTTATGGCATTGACAAGTTCCCTGCCGCACCATAACCTCCCCTTAGAAACATCAAGGGAGGTGGAACGATGGCTCCGAAGACGCAAAGGTTAATCTCCCCGGCCGCCGTCGAGTTGGAATACTCAGTCGCCGGACAGACGTTGGCGAACTGGAGGCACCTCGGCCGGGGGCCGAACTTCATCCGGGTGTCGGCCAGAAAAATTCTGTATGACCGTGCCGACCTGGAGCGGTTTTTCTCGGAACGGAAAGTGGTGCCGGGGAAAGCCGGATGACCATCTCCCCCGGAAACGCCGCTCCTAAAGCAACCTCGTGCGACGGGGCGGGACGATGAACGCTGACCAGCGGGAGGCGAGGATATGAAGAAACGCTTCAAGCCAGGTTCTTTCCGTCTACTCCACGGTGGCATTTATAAAGTTCTTGCCAAGCTGCCACCCGAACAGCATCGGGAACACCGTGTCTATCTTTATCTGGAAGCGGGGCCGAACTCGCATTACAGTGGCTTGTTCCATGCCTTCCCGGCCGACATCTCAAAATACACGCTTGTCCCGATAAAGGAAGTACCCGGCACACTCCGCAACCTGGAGAAGATGGGCTGGATCGTTTATGACAAGGATCGTCAGCTCGTCCATGTCTGCGGGATGCTGAAACGCCAACTTGGAGCGACAGAACTAAACGAGGACAACCAAAAAGGGATTGTCTACTACATTGAACGGATGCCGGAGAACTCTCCCGCTGTCCTTGCATTCTTGGAGGAAAACCGGGAAATAGCTGAATTTGATGCCATTCTCGAAGATATACCCCCCCCGGTACCCCCCCGGGTCCTCCCACCCGGTACCCCCCACCCGGTGACCCCAACATCAGACATCAGACTTCAGACTTCAGACTTGGAGACTATGAAACACGATACCGTCATCGCACGAGAAGACCGTGACGATGACGCTGGTCCTCCAAATCTTTCTCCGAATCCTAAAGACAACGGCGAAGACCAAGGCGCGGGTAACGAAGGCACGGAGGAACCGGATCAACGACCGACCACGATCAAGGAACGCGCCGCCGAGGACGCACGAAGGATGGTCGGTGACTTCATCACGCGAGGGTTGAAATGATGGCGCACTACGTATGCCAATGCGGGAAGGTGTACGCGACCAGCGAAGGAAGGATTGTTTGTGGTGTGGAAGATCGGGCGAGCGCAGAGGGGAAGCCGCTACCGTGGCAACGGGAGCGAGACGAGGACCGGGAACGAAACGAGGAATATGAACGGCGGGAAGAAGAGAGGATCGGGTTGCTAACCACTTTGGGAGGGGGGAGGTGAATTATGACTGACGGCACGAAAACACCATCAAGGGAATACTGGGACAAGGAGATCGAGGAATGAACTGCCGAGTCTGCAACGAACCATGGCGGCTCGACACGCCGTTGAAGTATCACGATGCGAGTGAGGGCCGGAGGAACGAATGGCATTGCCTTGGTTCGCCGTGCGCTGACGGTTGCCCACGGTGCTTGGAAGATCCCATCCCGAAAAGCAACCCCGAGGCGGGACCCGGGGCGTTCAACTTCTGCAAGTTCTGCCGCAAGGAGATCCCGCTCCCGACGTATTCGATGTGGCACATCATCAGCCACCCGATCCATTGCGAGGATAAGAGGTGCATTGCTCATTGCGGGGACTGTTCCGATGACTTCGCCGCCATCGGATCTGACCATGTGGATCAAACGCCTGTCGTCGTGCCGCCGGAGAAGGACAATCACCAGAAGTTTCTTGAGAACCTCGACAGGAGCGAATCGGTGCGGAAGATCGTGGCGGGGTGGCCGGAGAAATAGCATGAAGGAATGGGAGGAAAGAATGAGGGGCGAGGCGTAACGTGCTGAATGGTAAAGGGAAAGGGGGAGTGCCGGGTCAGCCTTGCCGTCTTGCGCTCCACCACCGCGCGGTTAATAGCGCGTGAATTTCCGCAATTTGAAGATTCCATGTTTGGGAGGTTTTTTGATGGAGGTTTTGACCTGTAAAAAATGCGGGGAACTTTTCCCGGGCAGACGTTCCCGGTCGTACTGTTCCCCCCGTTGCCGACGAATCATTGAGCGTCAACGGCGGGCATGGGATTCCCGGGCGCTGTTCGTTAGGCGGTGCGAGGAGACGGCTGCCATGCCCGATAAGACCTTCCTGCAACGTGATACCTGGCGCAGACACGCCGATGAAGCTCGGGCGAGGCTGGGGGATAGGCCATGACGGAGATTTCTCCGATTCCTTGACGGCGGCGACGAATACCACGGGCCGAGATCCCGACGTTCGGGAAGACTGAAAGGAGAACCGTACCGATACGACAGGCGGCAACCCACCGTGGCTTGGCGGGGTCCAAGGATGATTGAGTCTTGCTGACAACGTTGCCTAGACGAGTGTGGCTGGTTGTCTCAGGGTGAGAAGCTGTCCCAAAAAATCTTATTGGAGGAAAACCCGATGTTTAAATTGGTCGAAAACACGCTGACAGTAACCGGTCCCGTCAAAAAATTGGAGCGGTTCCAGGGGATCGCCGAGCCACTTTCGATGGAGCGCCTCCTTCCCACACCAGAAGATTTTCGTGAGATTATGACTGGAACCAACACCATCGATGGAGTTAAATACAGGATGTGGATGTTATGTTACACGAAAGAGATCCCAATCCCCGAGCTGGTGAAGCGCCGATTTTTAATTAGGTATGGAACGGTGTGCCGAAATCAATGGCGCATCGCGAACTGGGGAACAAGGTTCGATCTCGTCGTCGGAGGAAAGGAGACCGAGGTGAAGGGCGTGAAAATACCCTATGGGTTGAAATATTGCTTCGAAACAACTTCGAGCCCCCCCTTACCTTTCGTAAAAAATCTCTCGAAGACCTTCCCGACACTGGCGTTCCGGTTACACTTCATAGACTTCCCTGATTTCGAGGGAGAGTTCTGGGCCCAAGGTGGCAATAAATTGCATTATGCGGACTGGCAACCAAGCTATGAGGGTTGGGGGGAGGTTCAGGAAGAGGTGGGCTCTAAGTAGCCGATGGCAACCACCAAGCGAACTTTCCCGGCACATTAAGGGGCAAGGGAAATGGGCCGGTTCATCGGGCAGGACACCCGGGCGATCCAGGTCTATATGGGGCACAAGACCATTCAACACACGGTACGGTACACGGAGCTGTCGCCGGAGAGATTCAAGGACTTCTGGGGGGATTGACCCAAACCCAATCGTATTTATCGACTACTTAATTCGTAGTCAAGTGCTCTATCCAGCTGAGCTAAGGGCGCGCGTTAGAGGTAAGTCATCATAATGCAAGGGGTTTCCGGTGTCAACAGCATCCTTGGGATGTCTCTTCAGGGCCCGAAAATAGGCGTTGTTTGCACGGGGTTTGCAGTCCGTTCAGCCGCTTCCTAACGAGAATTGGCCAAGACACGTCTGCGAACTCGTCTGCCCACGCCCCCCTTCCTACTGGTCATCGGCTTCCCGCAGCATGGCGATGATGCCGAAGGGGGGACTCGAACCTCCACGGGTTTTCCCACCACCCACCCAAACAATCCTGGTTCGCGGATGCAGGCATTCCCGGCACGCCTTTCCGTTATAGGACGTTCATCCCATCAGCAGGATGCCTTCCGGGGAGGCCGGTTGCAGGGAGGGGACGGGAGACAGATCTCTCGGGCGATTCGCCTCCCTTCCTCCGTCAGGAACTTCCCCCCGATCAGCGCCCGGATCTTTTCCTTTCCCATCCCCGGAGCAACCTCCCGGAGATTCACGATGAAATCAGCGTCCCAAAGGCAGGCAAACTCCTTCGTCCTGATCCTGCCGGGGGTGTGATGATGGGCGATCAGCTCCTTGACGATCGCGATCTTCGTCTCTTCCACACCCAGTTTTTTGAGGATCGCCTCCGCAATCGGGGGACCGAGTTTCTCCTGGTGATGCCCAGCGCTGCTCCCGTATTCTTCCTCAGCCGGCTTGATCCCCACGTCATGGAGCAGGGATGCCATAGTCACGATATCCCGGTCCCCCCCTTCCGCCACCTGGATCGAAAGCGTGTGCGCAGCGACTTCGAGGGCATGCGCAACGCGGCGCGCGTCCTCTCCGAAAAAGCGTTCCATTTCCCTGCGAACGGGTTCGTACATCATTTCCTCCCCCATACTCGACGTAGCGGACGCTGATCCGGTCCGCCCATATCACCACCACCGCCACAGGGCAACGATGAACAGGATGGCGACTACAAGGCCCAGGTTGAAATAGGCCATGAAATAGAATCCCTTCAAGTGGAGCGGTGCCCTGTGTGCGACTCCCTCCCTCAGGAGGATGCCGATAGCGGGCATGAGATCGACCTTCTCCTTCCCGTGGGGAGCCTGCTTCAGCGCATCGCTTAAGTCGAAGCCCGCCAAGTGCCTGCCGACGTGGCTGCCCTCCTTCCACGGCGGACTCCCCGTGGCGTCGTAGATCCGCCCATCGAAAGCAAAGTACGCCGGACGCCCCTCCTTCCCGTCGTATGAGGCAAGTTCGTCCACCGTCATGTCTTTTTTCCCCGGGGCAATCGTCCCCTCTCGTTTTTTGAGTCTGGGCCCTACGATGAACGTGACGATCACCGCGGTGCTGACCATGACGAGGTAAAGCACGATCTTCACCGTCAGGAGAATCCCGAAGCGGGTGTGGAACAGATCACCGACGGAGCGGATCCGCAGCACCGTCAGAACGACCCCCGTGAGAGCAATGAGGATGATCGACCCCCACCCGACAATAAGCTCCCCTCGCGGCAGGCCGCGTGCGGCATAGGAAGGTTTCAGGAGCAAGTGCACGTACAGAATGGTTCCGAACCATAACACCGCGGTGAACAGGTGGAGAAATCCCGCGCTGAACCGGACGGTATGCCGCCAGCGGGCGGTCCCGGGTGCGGGATGCCCCGCCGCGGTCCGTTCCCGCTGGTAGGACTCCCCTGCCGCCGTCAACTCTCCGCTGCCGGAAGGGTCGAGGTGGCAGGCGGCGCACGCTCTTCCCGTTTCCTCCGCATACTCTTCCGTGCCGGTCACGGAGGACGGAAAAAAGGGAAGAATCAGGAGCACGGCAAGAAGAAATATCGCGGTTCTGCCCCGCGACGGAGGGTGTGCTCCTCCCCCGCCCGCTACTTGGACCGGTCCAGAAGCGATGTCCCGAAGAGCAGCCACAGATAGTCCTCCTGCTTCCGGATGTAGAGCTTGCCCCCGCCCGCCATGTTCTCCCCCGCCAGCTGGCCCTGCTTGATGGCGCTTCGCCACCCGAAATTGATCCGGTTCTGCCCGGTTGCCTTGTCGTTCAGTTCCGCGCAGTCCCCCGCCGCGTAGACGTTCCCGATGAAGGTCCGCAGGTAGTCGTCCACGGCAACGCCCGTGCCGACTTTCACCCCGCTTCCTTCCAGAAACTCCGTACAGGGAAGACGCTCGGTGGCTACCACGATCATCCGGCACCGGATCTCCTCGCCGGAGGTGATGCGCACGAGAGCGGTTTCCCCGTCGGCCTCCGTTACGCTTTCGACCTCGGCCCCGTCCTTGAGCACGACGCCGCGGGACTGGATCTCGTTAATGACGCTCGCCTCGAATTCCCCTGCGATCGGATTGCCGAACCGGGGCTGGCCCGGCTTGAGCCAGGTCACGTTCTGCCCCGTCTTGCGCAGGACCCGGCACGCCTCGATGGCGAGGTAGCCCGGGCCATACACGACCGAAACGCCGGGGCGGGCCGCCCGTTCCTTGATCCGCAGGGCATCCTCGAGGGAGTCGAACGGGAGTATCGAGCCGAGAGGTTTTTTGAGGGGTTCCGGCAGTATCGGCTTCCCTCCTGTCGCGATGAGAAGGAAATCATACCCCTCCTCGGTCCTGTCGGTGAAATATACGCGGTTCTCTGCCGCGTTAAGCCTTTCGGCGCGTTTCCCTTTGCGAAGCTCGATCCGCTTCGTTTCGAGGTCCTCCCCTTGCGGGTCGGCCAGGACGGAAAGCTCGGTGTCCCCCGAGATGAAATCCGGCAGAAGCGGTCTCAGGTAGGGCTCAGACGTCTCCTCGGTGGCAATGACGATCGCGGCATCCTTTTCCCGTTTGCGGATGGCCTTCGCGGCGGCGATCCCCGCCGGGCCGCCTCCCAGTATCAGGTAGCGCATGGATTTCCTCCTTTTGAAACGGGAGTATTATTTTATCCCTGTTCTGCCCGGCGACAATTCCTTTCCCGGCAGTTCCTACGGGGGAACTGCCCCCCCCCGTAAGATCAATGCGCGTGTTTTCTGCCGCCGGCAGGTTGGGGATGCCCGGGCCTTGCCCCCCCCACGTCGCCTGCGCCATGGGCGATCGGTGTTGTGGCGTCAGTATAGAGCCGCTCAACGAAGTGCAGGAACGGGACGTATGCCTGCACATAGGCCCTGCCTGCCTCGACGCTCTCCCCGGCGTGCTTCTTTTTCTCCATCGCCTCGACGTAATACTTGTGGATTCCCTCGTGGATCTTCTCCTCGATCAGCGCGACCAACGGCTTCGGATTACCGGTTTCCAGCGCCTTGTCCGCCGCGGGGATGGCTGGCCCGGGATCAAGTCCCGCGGGTTTCAATCCCGTGAATGGCGCGCCTTCCCCTTCGCGGTGCACGCGCACCAGCGTCTCGAAGAAGTACTGGTCCGCCAGCTCCTTCTCCTTCGCCCCCTTCCCCCGGACCGCGAACGCCAGGTCGAAGGCTTCCCGGATCTCGCCTTCCTTTTCCTTGGCCACCCAGGGAATGACCAGGGTCACATCCCCCTTGTCGAGCGCCTTCTTTGCCAGGGTGACGACCGGGCCGTCAAGCGTGTCGCAGTGGGCGAGGACGCTCCCCGCCGAAATCCATGTCAAAACGATGACCGCCGCCGTGAAGACTCCGAATCTTGCTATCCTCTTTATCATCTTCCCTTCCTTCCCCGCACGGTTCCGCGGGAGAACCCGTATGGGATGCCTATACCCCTATCTTCATTCGTCGCGAAAATGTCCACATTGATATATATCAATATAGCGAGAATGCCGGGGAACCTGGTCCGAGGAAGGGAAGAAAAAAGGGCGGATTGTTCCCCACCAAAATGGGGTTAATTTCGTTCATGCCCGTCGACCGTAACAACTTATAAAACAACTGTTAACGGATAATTGTCCCAGTCTTTCTAGTCAGACATATGAGGAACGCACCGGTATAGGTATCCCGTTTCAGCACTGGCGATGTCTTTCCACTCTTCAGAACCAATACTCTGGGTATCGGCGGCTTCGAGGGATGTTATTCACCAGCAGGGCAACCACCAGCATGATGGTCGCCCCCATCCCAGCAGGGATGATAGCGTAAAGGTAGCCCAGGGCGTGGATTTTATTGCTGCCAATGACAGCGATCAAGGCTGTGGCCCCCCCTGGAGGATGAAGGGTTTTGGTGGCGTGCATGAAGGCTATCGCCGTGGCGACGGCTACAGCGCCCGCGAGCCACAGGTTCGGCTGCAATAACTTATAACACGTCACGCCTGCTAAAGCTGAAACGATATGGCCTCCAACGAGATTTCGAGGCTGGGCCAACGGAACATCAATCGCTCCATAGATCAGCACCGCCGACGCACCAAAAGACCCTATGACCATCACCAGGTCCGTTCCCTCAAGCATATTGTAGTTGATATAGGCAACCGCCCCGATTCCAAAAAAGGCTCCTATCCATGACCAGAAGATCTCGGATAGGCTAACCCGCGGAGCGCTTTTCGTATGCCCCTTCATTTTGTGGAAATATTCTCTCAACAGAAACATCCGTGGGCATCACCGGAGTTGGGGCCAATCGTCTTCGAGTTCCGCCTTGCTGCCTTCCCGCTTCAAGGACAGCTCTGCGGCTTTCTGCAAGACGAAGAGCGTGAGTGAGAAAAATAAGATTGCAGAAAGATTAATTCGTTTTCCCGAACAGCGCAAGCGCCTTTTACAAGTGGTGGGCGGAAGGTGGCCAACGCCAGAACCTCGCGGAGGATGGGAGGGGGTCGCGTGTAGATTACCCGATTATCGACCCAGGATGGCCTACAGGACGCGCAAAGGGAAAGGGGGGTGTTGTCGTACTCGTCGCCAATACAATGCTTAATATCATTGAGGGAATTACTTTTTTTCCTGTCTTGGGTTGTCACTAATCGAAAGGATAATGTAGGTTAATAGAGCATCAGGGAAACCCCCTTTTCACCCCGAAAACGGCCGTTGTTTGCGCGGGGTTTGCGTTTCGTTCGGACTTATATCCACTCCCTCCGAAGTTGAATGCTCCTTTGGATCCGGCAGCATCAGTTTTTCTGGCTCTCCCCGGCGCTTCCGGCGTCGGAGGATTTCCTCCAGCTCCTCGATACTCGAGAA
>Ga0255055_10003182_pt1 | contig 11165 bp, 8 predicted proteins | sample JV7_2_27_MG_FD_188633 | JGI IMG/M metagenome (GOLD analysis project Ga0255055, IMG submission 188633) | Seawater microbial communities from Jervis Inlet, British Columbia, Canada - JV7_2_27 | ecosystem: Environmental > Aquatic > Marine > Inlet | place: Canada: British Columbia | collected... | reverse complement strand
TCTCCTCTGACTCTCGGAGTTTCTCTTCTGCTTTCTTTTGCTCGGTAACGTCGCGCACCGATGCCAGGTAGGCGGGTGTGCCTTCCCATTCAATGTCGACAACCCGCATCTCGGCTATAGTCTTTTCGGCGTTCTGGTGTTTAATATCAATTTCTGATGTCTTGCCGCCCTCAACCGGATAATTAAACGGGGTGTTAAGAAGGGATTTCTTCTTACGTCTGAAGAGCGATTCTGCGGCAGGGTTGATGAAGAGAATCTGCTTTTCCTTGCTGATAACGATAATAGCATCGGCGTTTTTATCCAGTATTTTTAACAGGTTAGCCTGGATTTTATATATCTCTTCAGTATGCTGCTCCAGTTCCCTTTGCAACCGGAAACGTTCGACTGCATAGAAAAGTGAGCGCTCCATCTGCACGCCGTCCATTTGCCCCTTAACCATGTAATCCTGAGCGCCTAGCTGGACCGCTTTAATTGCTACACTTTCGTCGTCGTACCCGCTCAATACAACCAGGGGTATATCCGGAGCCATCTGGAGCACCTCGGTCACCGTGTCCAATCCATGGCTGTCTGGCAGGCCAAGGTCAGAAAGAATCAAATCGTGTGAATTTGATGATAGTTGTTCCAGGCCGTCCTTAAGGCATTTTGCCGGAGTAACCGTAAAATGACCGTTAACAGATTTAGCCAGTTTTCTCTGCAGCAATTCTGCGTCATCCTGGTTATCTTCAATTAGTAGGACGTTTATATTTCTTTCTTCCATTTCAGATTACCTGAATCACTAATACTATCGTCTTTAATTCTGATGTGGAGTTTCATTTATCAGCAGCCAGTATAGTCCTATCTGACGTACAGCATCGACGAACTCATTGAAATCTACCGGCTTTCTCACATAACTGTTCGCCCCGGACTTATATCCGCTGATGAGGTCCTGCTCTTCTTTGGAGGAGGTTAGGATGATAACGGGTGTAAGTGCGGTGCGTTCGTCGGCACGTATCCGTTCCAATACCTGCAGACCGTTCAATTTGGGAAGCTTTAAATCTAGTAAAATGATTCTCGGCGTTTCGTTAGCATCGCGGTCAGCAAATTGTCCGGTGGCGAAAAGATAATCAAGAGCTTCAGCGCCGTCATGGGTAATGGTAATATCGTTGGCGATGTTATTTTTGCGTAATGCCCTCATTAATAACTCAATATCATCGGGATTGTCTTCTACCAGTAGTATTGTCTCTCTATGTTCGTTCATCACATACCTCCATTAATTTAATGTAAAGTAGAATGTAGCGCCTTTATTTACGGCACCCTCAGCCCAGATTTTTCCGCCATGCCGGTTTATTATTCTTACTACGGTAGCCAGGCCAATACCGGTACCGGGGAACTCGGATACGTCATGCAACCGTTGAAAAGCCCCAAAAAGCTTGTCGGCATAAGTCATATCGAAGCCGGCACCGTTATCGTTAATAAAATATGTTGTTTGATTCCCGTTCTTGGTGGTGCCGAATTCTATCCTCGTTTCCTTGCTTTTACTGGTAAACTTCCAGGCATTACCAAGCAGATTCTCAAATAATGCGCTCAGAAGCTCGGGATCTCCCTGAGTAGCCAGTCCCTTTCTAATCACAAATTCTGCTTGGCGTTTCGGTTCGTTTTCATGTAATCGGGAGGTGATTTCTTGTACCAGCATACTCAGGTTGACTTCTTCTTGGTGCATTTCACTCCGCGTTAGGCGTGATAACTTTAGTAATCCGTCTATAAGTTCACCCATTTTCTGGCTGGCAGTACGCAGACGATTGAGGTAATCTTTCCCGGTATCATCAAGGCTCTCCGTATAATCCTCGAGTAACGCCTGGCTAAAGCCGTCAATGCTCCGCAGCGGCGACCGGAGATCGTGAGAAACAGAATAACTGAAGGTCTCCAGTTCTTTATTTGTTGCCGCTAGTTGAGAACTGGAGTGCTCCAGGTCATATAGGGTCTTTTTTAGCTTTTCTTCCACTTGTTTACGCTCGGTAATGTCAGTGGTTACGGAGAGTAAACACGGTTCACCTCCGATGTTGATACTTTCAACCGAGAATAGCCCATTGCGTATTTTGCCTTCCTTCGTACTAAATGCTCTTTCTTCATTATGCACGCTACCTTGTTTCTTAATCTTGCGCATTGTTTTCTTGAGGTCCTCTTCGTTTGCCGAGGTATTGAATTCAAGTATATTGTGGCCAATTATCTCTTGGCGGGTATAACCGGTAATGCGTGTGTAGCTGTTATTAATTTCAATAAATCTGTCATCTATACGTGAAGTAATCGCGATAGCATCGGGACTGGAGTGGAATGCTTTATAGAACTTCTCTTCTGACTCCTTTAATGCCTCCTCAGCCTGCTTACGCTCGGTAATATCACGAGCGATGAGGTGCATAGCGACATGTTCCCCATTATCGTTGGAGATAACCGTTTGAGTTTGCTCTATCCAGATTTCCTGGCCGTCTTTACGAACCAGTCTTACCATAATAGGCTTCTGGTCTTTCTTATTATCTGAGGCTGCTTGTTTTAGGAAGAACTCTCTATCCTCTGGATGAATCATTTCAAGTCCGAGGTTTGGATCATTGTAAAACTCATCTTGCTTATAGCCGGTAATCCGAAGACATGACGGACTTACGTAATCTGTCTTTATTGTCGGAGTCAATTGAATGCGTGAAATAAGATCGGTGGCGTTATCCGCAATGAGGCGGAAGCGTTCTTCGTTCATTCTTAACGCCTCCTCCGCCTGCTTGCGTCCGGTAATGTCAACCGTCATGGCAACAAAGCAAAGTTCGCCACCAATACTAGCTTTTTCGACAGAGAACAATAATACACGGATTTCACCTGACTTCGTACGCATGTATATTTCCTCATCACGGACACGTCCCTCCTTTTGTATCATCTCAGTTATCCTGGAGCGTTCTTCAATATCACCCCAGATACCCAATTCGGTGGCAGTACTCCCGATAACTTCATCGCGTGTAAATCCGTAAAACTTAAGGAAATTCTCGTTGACTTCGAGGTATTTATGATTACGCTGGCTTGAAATGGCCGTAATAATAGGGCTGGCATGAAAAGCTTTGTTGAACTTATCCTCTGATTCACGTAATGCCTCTTCCGTCCGCTTGCGCTCGGTGATATCGGTATTGGTGATAAGAGCACAAGGTTCATCGTTGAGAGACAAATATTCGCTGGAGACCAGCACGGTACGTATATCGCCTGATTTTATCCGGTATTCGTATTCTTCATTATTCATTTTCTCGCGACTACGGATTTTTTTAAGCATTCTCTCTTTTTGTTTGGTGTGTACCCACATATTGAATTCACTAGCGTTGTGACCGATCAATTCCTTCCGGCTGTAGCCGGTCATACGCGTATAGCTGTCATTAACTTCAAGAAATGAACCGTCTTTTAACGAAGCAATAGAGATGGCCTCAGGGCTCGAATGAAAAGCTTTTGAGAATTTTTCCTCGGATTCTTTGATGGCATCTTCCGCCCGTTTTAGCTCGGTTATATCGATGGTTATCGATATCATACACGGCTCGTTACCGATGTCTATTAGCTCGGCGGAGAACAACCAGGTACGTATTTCACCGGACTTTATCCGGAAGTCAAATTCATGATTGTACACTCTACCGTCTTTCTTAAGTATCCCCAGCATCTTGTCGCGGTCTTTAGTCTGTGCCCAGATATTGATATCCTTAGAGGTATTACCGATTACCTCTTCGCGGGTATATCCTGTAATATTGGTGAAGCTGTCGTTTACTTCAACAAATCTACCGTCTTTTATTGTCGTGATGGCAATTGTATTTGGACTTGAGCGGAAGGCTTTAGAAAATTTGTCCTCGGACTCCTGCAGGGCTTCCTCAGCCTGCTTGCGCTCAATGGCAATGGCAGCAATACGGGCAGACCATTCTAGGATTCTAATATCATCTGGGTCAGGATCACCTACTTTACTGCTATAGTTTGCTATGGTACCCAGTAATTCGCCATTAGATGACAAGATGGGTTGAGACCAGCAGGCAAGCATGCTATTTTTTGCCGTTGTATTTACCACTTCCTCAGCTGACTCGAAAAGAGGGCTGTCGGCAATATCCGGGATAATTACCCGTTCTTTTCGGTAGGCTGCCGTCCCGCAGGAACCCATGATAGGTCCGATAGGTATACCACCCTCCATAAGTTTTAAGTACTCCTCGGGTAGGTTCGGACCGGAGGCTTGATTTAGCCACTGTTTTGCCGGGTCATATAATAATACGGAGCCTTTGATAGCTGGATCATGGTCTTCACCAAGGTGGATGATGGCATCCAGGAGTTCACCTAACTCGGCACCCTGTCCTAATAGAGTAAGTACATAGTTTTCGTCTTGTTGCAGGTGTTCTCTCTTCTGGCGTTCGGTAATATCTGTATCCACCCCTCGGTATCCCAGGAGATTCCCGTCCGCATCTAGAATGGGAACTCCACTGGTAGAAAGATAGACCACGTTCCCGTTTTTATGAATGTTCCTATTGATAAAATCATGGAACGGCTGTTTCTGTTCAAAAGCTTCAAAGGCAGCCTTTTTTAGTTTCTGTTTGTCTTCGGGGTAGAACATGTCATAGAAATGTTTTTTAAGGATTTCTTCAGGTTTATAACCTAATATTTTCTCCACGACAGGACTGGAGTAAGTATATTTCCCTTTAATATCGATTTCCCAGATCCACTCAAAAGTATTCTCGGCAATATCACTGAATCTTTCCTCTCTTATCTTTAAGGCTTCCTCCATGTTTTTACGCTCGGTGATGTCTAACGAATTAATGATGCAATATTGTAGCTCTTCGTTATGCTTTACTCCCGCCCAGTTCAAATCAAGCCAGTAAGTCTCGCCGCTTTTTTTCTGGGCGATGCTTTCAATCTGCCCGGACTCCCACGTAATCGCTTCCTTGAATCCCTCTGTAGCTTCCTCTGTTCTCAATTCGTCGGTCCACCAGGGATACGGGGCTTTCAAACCGACGGCCTCATTGAGAGTCCAGCCGTTTATCTGTTCGAACTTGGGATTAACATACCTTATGGATGTATCCGGATTGATCACCACAAGTTGAGTCGGAGAATTTTCCAACAGGCTGGTATTAAATTCCTGACTCGCTTTAAGTGCTTCTTCTGCCTGCCTACGTTCGGTGACATCGGTTATCACAAGCATCATGCATGGTTCACTACCAATGTTGATTGTCTCGGCAGAGAACAATCCTACGCGTATCTCACCTGACTTCCTACGGGAGTGAATTTCTTCATTGTAAGCGCTACCCTGTTCCTCTAGCATTTCTGTTATTCTGTGAAATTCCTCTTGGTCCGCCCAGAGCCCAAGCTCAGTTGCCGTGTGGCCAATTACCTCTTCACGGGTGTAGCCAGTAAAGCGGGTGTAACTTTCATTAATTTCAATATATTTGCCATCTTTAAGCTTTTTGATACAAATTATACTAGGGCTGGAGCTAAAGGCTTTGGAGAACTTCTCTTCCGATTCATGCAAGGCCGCTTCCGTCAGCTTGCGCTCGGTGATGTCCGTTGTTACACCGATCATACATACTTCACCACCAATGTTAATTGTTTCGACTGAGAACAGCCAGGTGCGTATCTCGCCTGATTTTATACGGATGTTAAATTCTTCGTTGTAAAGTTTGCCCTGCTCCTTCAATATCTTCATCATTCTGTCACGGTCTTTCAACTTTATCCAGAAACCGAGTTCAGTTGAACTTCGACCAATCAACTCTTCACGCGAGTAGCCGGTAATACTAGTGAAACTGTCATTAACTTCAAGAAATTTACCATCTTTAAGCGTGGTGATAGTGATTGTATCAGGAACGGAACGGAAGGCCTTGGCAAACTTTTCCTCCGATTCTCGCAACGCCTTTTCTATCTGCTTGCGTTCGGTGATATCCGTTGACACGCCCATCATATAGGTTTCAGCCCCGATGTTAATTATTTCCACGGAGCACAGCCATGTGCGTGTCTCGCCGGATTTCATACGGAAGTTGAATTCCTCGTTGCGGATATTCCCCTGTTTTTCGATCATGCGGATCATTTTTTCGCCGTCTTCAGGGTTTACCCATAAAGCAAATTCATCAACCGTGTGGCCGATTAACTCCTCACGCCGATAGCCGGTACCACTCACAAAACTGTCATTAACGTCAACATACGTACCATCTTTTATATTGGAGATAATCACCATATCAGGGCTGGCATTAAATGCTTTTGAGAATTTCTCTTCAGAGTCTTTTAGTGCTTTTTCCATCTCTTTACGTTCGGTGATATCCCGGCATACACAGAAGATAAGTTTCTGCCCAGCAAATACAGTGCCATTTGTGCTTATTTCAACATCATAGGCTGTGCCATCTTTACGAAGGTGTCGTGTCTCGAACTGGTCACCAGTCTCATCCACAGTCCGTAACATCTCTTTTACCTGCTCAGGTGGATATTGATACTCCCAATCCCATACGTTGAGGTGATAGATTTCCTCAAGGGAGTATCCGAGCATCTCGGCGAATCTTTGGTTAGCTTCAAATACTTTACCCTCCTGATCAAGGACAACAATCCCGTCTCTGGATTGCTCGACCAGAATACGCCGGCGAGTTGCTTCATCGGTCAGTGCCGCCTGTAACTTTTTGCGTTCGGTGATATCCGTGGTTACGGCAATAACGCATTCTTGACCGGTGACGTTAATCAACTCAGCAGAAAATAGCATTGTACGTAATTCGCCCGATTTTGTATGGGCGAGATATTCTTCGTCAACGACTCTACCTTTCTTCTTCAATTTCTGAATTATTCTGTCTCGTTTTTCTGGTTCAACCCAGATACCCAGCTGTTTTGAACTCTTGCCAATTACTTCATCGCGCGTATAACCGTTATCTTGAGTAAACCGGTCATTGATATCTATAAAGATTCCATCTTTAACGGTAGAGATGGAGATTGAGTTTGGACTAGAGCGAAAGGCTTTGGAGAATTTCTCTTCGGATTCCCTTAACGCCTTTTCGGCTTCCTTGCGGGAGGTGATATCACGGAAAACACCCTTTAGGATCGGTTTCCCGTTCAGTTCAATCAGGTTCGCTGAGATGTCAACTGGAACCTGGGTACCGTCAGCACGCTGCACGAGAATATCTTCCATAATAGAATCCACATTCTGCACATGTTCGCTGAATAGTTCTTTATTCTTCTCTATGTCTTCCTTAGGATGAAGCTCGGATTGATACATACCCACTATTTGCTCTTTAGGCAGGTTAATAAGCTCGCATCCGGCCGGATTAACATCGACTAATATACCGGTCTCAGCATCAGCAAGAAATATCGCGTCTCGTGCATCTTCAAAGAGAACTCTGTATTTCTCTTCGGACGCCCGTAAAGCCTCTTCCGCTTGTCTGTGATCTCTACGATTCCCCATTATCAGTTTTGTCCTTACTTTCATCTATCGCCTTCACAGTGAATTAGAGTATTACTTTCAATATTTCACTATCACTGGATATTCTTCGTTATCTCCACGTACCGTAAGTGGTTCTCTGAAGGAGGGCAGTACCATATATCAAAGGATTTCCCCACCCTCCCCTTGGACGTATTATTTAATTAACTGACAAAGTTATCCGATTATATATTTACTCATAGCCGGTAGTTACCTGAGTCACCAGGCCGGTGGTGCTGCACGAGTATGTGCCTTTGGTTGTTTGTGTACGCAGATAATTAGGATACAGAACACTACCGGTGGGGAAAGCTCCCATGGCGCTGGTGGCTGAGGTTGCCGTCACTGAGGTCTTCGCAGTCTTTGCCATCATCGTATCCATGGCTGTCTGCACTGTTACCAGCTCAGCCAAAGCCGATTCTGTTTGCCCCTCATCGGAAAGACCGGTGACATTGGGTAAAACTACTGCCGCCAGGACTCCCAGAATCGCCACGACAATAAGCAGTTCTACGAGGGTAAAACCTTTGCTGTCACGACTAAATCTTTTTAAAAACTTACGCATTTTTCCACCTCCTTTATTTTCCTGCTCTTTTGGACTTTTCATTGTTTTCCTCCTGAAGTTAATATTTTAATGTTACCGTGAGTATAATAATAACCTTCACATATACTTTCCTCCCGCTAATCGTATCCGGTAAAATGAGCTAGTAGCCATTATTTCTCCAGGCGTGTATTCTGAATAGGCATGTGGTATTTCGTCATAAATTCGGAAAAATCATCTTTAACTACCCGGTAATGACCACCGGGAAGTCTGAAAGCCGGTAGTTGTCCCGTGGTAATCCAGCGTAATACAGTGGTATTACTAACACCACAGCACTTGGCAATAAAGCCTACGGATATATGCTCCGGACTCCATTGCTCTGATGTGTTCTGCAATTAAACTCTCCTTCGTTTTCATCTGTACCAATCGTACTTCGCTGTTCAATTGAAAATGTGAGTAATAACGCTGTTAGCAGTGCTTGATACGTTTGTAGTTCATTTAGTTTATATAAAGTGAATCACAACTATATCACAGATTATTCAGAGAGATTAACAGAATAGTCACAAGAGAGGGTAATTAAAACTGAATTATGGATAAATAATTGTGTATGATATCTGGCTTTGATAGAGAAGGCGATTGGAGCGCGGACAAGTCGGGAAGCAGAATATGTTACCTGTTTCTATGAGCTTCGTTGAATCGGTATGCGGTGCCTGTCGGCAAAAGCGTAAAAGTCATCCCTGTGTATTCGGTTCTGACCTCCCGGTAGTCTGAAAGCAACCAGATTCCCCTTTTCAATCCATCGTAATACGGTTACCTTGCTTACCCCGCAGTGTCTGGCTACAGCACCGGTAGTGAGGAATTCTGGATATGGTGTTTTAAGTGACGTTTTCAATATATACCTCCGTAGATACAGCGGCGATTTATCCGCTAACTCTTGGTAAATGTGTAAGTTATCAATAGATCCGGAAATGAATCCTTACGTTATTCACGCGGTAAACCCGGTTAACGAATGTTCTGGTGTTAAATCTAGACCGCTGAACTCACACGGGGGTCACAAAGACGCTATCCACATTTACAAAAAAATCACACTTGCTGTTGGGACGAATCGGAGAAATCATGTGTATGTAACTTCGGGTTATGTAGTTTATACCTGGGATCCTTCGGGACTACCGGTTGCGGATAAAGGGATTGCTTTTTCGTTCGGTCCCGATGGTTGTCTCACGACCGTGGCCCGGGTATATTTTAAAATCATCGGGTAGTACCATCAGCCGGGTTTGGATGCTATCAATAAGCTGTCGACGACTGCTTCCCGGCATCAGCGTAGTACCGATACCGCGATAGAAAAGAGTATCACCGGTAAAAACCTTGTTCTCGGAAAGCAGGCAAATACTTCCGGGAGTATGGCCCGGTGTGTGGACCACGGTAAAACGGGTGTTTCCCATCTCTATAATGTCTCCCTCTCGCACCAGCTTGTCCGGGGATTCCGGTGTTTTGTAGGAAATTCCGAACATGGAGCTAAAAGACCCCCTGCCTTCGAGGAAATCGGCATCTTCGATATGGATGGCAACGTCGGCTCCGGTCCTTTCCTGAATATCGTACAGCGCGGCAATATGGTCGGAGTGACCGTGGGTCAGTATTATTGTTTGAATATCGAATCCAAAGTCAGTAATAGCTTTTAAAATAACCTCGGGATTTCCTCCGGGATCGATGACCATGCCTTCTTTCGTGTCGGCATTTCCAACGATGTAGCAGTTGGCGGAAAGTGAACCTACCACCAGTCTCTTGATAATCAGATTTTCATCCATGTTAACGTTTTGATAAATGGGATAACGGTTCTGTTGAGGCTTGAGGGTGACTCGTGCCGGGTATTTTCAAAATAGCAGAGTCAGGGCAATTAAGCAAGTCCTTTGCAGCGATGGAGGTTTCTGAATCTACGCGACGACGGGTTCTGATGATTTAAATGAGGGACGCTGGAGTAATGACCGGATTCTGGCGCCTAGTTCCATCGGCCCGAAGGGTCTTTTTAAGAAATAATCGGCGCCAGCGTCAATTGCTTTCGTGGACATATCGACACTGGTATGGCTGCTTATGACGATGAGCGGTATACCGGAGAGTTTTCTTATCTGTTCACACAGCTGCCACTCGGCTGTCTCTCTCCCCGCCTGGAGTATAATGATATCATAATCACGATTATCCAACCGTTTCAGGTTAACTTCGGTGTTATTTATCATATCGACCTTATAGCCTTCCCTGGTTAACAATCCGGAGCTGGCCGACGGTAAAAACGAATTGGCAATTACTAATATCTTCTTAGCCATGGGTACGTTATATAATGTAATACACATGGGTAATCTTGAATAGAAGATAAACCTTCATTTCTGTTGAGGGTTCACTCCCAATCTAAAATATGGGTGATATCCCTGAATGAAAATGATTACTTGTATAGATGTATATAGTACCCTTGCCTATTACAATAGTACTATACCCCGGATATGCGGAAGATATTATGCAGAGAAAACGTAAAATAGGTTTTATTCTTGAGGCTATTGTTGTCCTTTTACTTGTAGCTGTTCTTTCTTCAATAGCTGTTCCCCAGATAGAGCAAATGGTTGGTGATGAGCAGGAAGAATTACGCACCAAAGAACTCGATGATATCCAGGGAGCTGTAGCGGAGATGTTAGCCGACAGCCCGTCAGGGACTCTTCAACCTGTTGGTCCCACGCAGGATATGGGAAGGGTTGAAACCAATGATACTATGCCTCTGGTCTTGACGAATTATCTTCGTAATAACGGTGCCTTTATCATTGAATCGGATTGTCATTACATCTTTTCTTCCGGCGGTATAGTAATCCAGGATTGTCCGTAAGCATAACAATTTGGATCAATTAATCTACCCCATTTCGAATCACATTTTTTTCTCGACCGTATTTCCCATGTCTTATGTTATAATAGGGTAATTTTACCCGAATAACCTGTTCAGGGACTGACATATCGTGACCGACCAAGAAATCTATCGACCTCCTGAAGCAGCCTCCCGGTTTTACTATGGCTATTTCGTCGTCATCGGTGCCTTTTTCATTATGGTTGTATCCTGGGGCTTATATATAGTCTTCGGCATCTTTTTCGACCATTTACTCGATGAGTTCGAATGGACACACGCCGTAACCTCGGGGGCATATTCGCTTTCCTCGATTATCAGCGGGATGCTGG
>Ga0255055_10003181_pt1 | contig 11168 bp, 11 predicted proteins | sample JV7_2_27_MG_FD_188633 | JGI IMG/M metagenome (GOLD analysis project Ga0255055, IMG submission 188633) | Seawater microbial communities from Jervis Inlet, British Columbia, Canada - JV7_2_27 | ecosystem: Environmental > Aquatic > Marine > Inlet | place: Canada: British Columbia | collected... | reverse complement strand
ACCTATTGGTTGGAAAGAAAGCTATATTAAAAGAAGAGGAGGACCTGTTCTTGCCCATTTAATGTATCAAGCAAAAGACATGGGTGTTAATATATATGTTTGTTATACTTCTTTGGTTTCAATGGGATTAACAGAAAAAGATTTATTAGGTGATATTAGAGCAATCAGAATGTCAGAATTTCTTGAGATGTCGGTTGTGACAGATTCTCAATTTGTTATTTAATGTGGTAATAATTATGGAGTTGGAAGAGTTTATTAGAGAACGAGCAAAAATATTTGATAGAGCTCTTAATGGAAATTTGGAACATTTCGAACCTAGAGTATTTTACGATGCATTAAGATATATCCCCTTATCAGGTGGTAAAAGACTTAGACCTATAATTGCAATGCTCTCTTGTGAAGCAGTTGGAGGTGTACCAGAAAAGGCAATTCCTTGTGGAATAGCTTTAGAATATATGCATAATTCAACTTTGATTCATGATGATATTATTGACAAAGATGAATGGCGTAGAGGACTAGAATCTACACATAAAAAATTTGGAATTCCGTTTGCAATACTTGCTGGTGATGCATTAATTGGAGAAACATATAGAATGCTATCTTATATGGCACCACCTGAAATGGATTCAGTTATTTACAAAGAAATAATTAGATCACTAGCAGATGCATCAAAAAGTTTCTATGAAGGAGAAGCACAAGACATTTTATTTGCGAATAGACTTGATGTAACAATGCCTGAGTATACAGAAATGATTAAGAAAAAAACAGGGCAACTATATTATTTGGCAGGAAAATGTGGAGCATTAATTGGAAAAGGACCTTACGTTCAAGTAGAAAATCTTGCAGAATACGGTATGCTTTTCGGCATCATGTTTCAAATAAAGGATGACCTTTTAAACATTGATACAGATCAAGATGCACTTGGCAAACAAGAGGTCGGAAGCGATATAAAAAATGGTAAGCGAACAATGATGCTTGTTCATTGTTTGAATAATATCGATGAAAAAGATAGGAAGATTTTATTGAATATTTGTGGTAATCCGAAATCAACTCCTGCGGGCGTAATGAAAGCAATTGGTATATTTCATAAAACAGGTTCAATTAAATATGCACAAGATAAGTTAAATGAATTAAGTAAAAGAGCACATGGTTGCTTGAATGTTTTAAAAGATTCCGAAAGTAAAAATTATCTAGCAGGACTTGCTGGCTATAGTGTAACTAGACCTTATTAGAAAATTTTTAGTAAATAAAAATAGCCCATATTAAAATAATTAATGCAATTATTATCAATACAATTGCAACTGCATAAGGATTGCTAAGCATTGTTTCTGATTCCATAAGTAGTAATTTGTTTTTATAAAATATAAACATTTTGTTTTATAATAAAAAAAACGATCTGTTTAGATACTAAATATACCTTTCTTAAAAATTGTTCAGCATATACAAATTTTTTAGGTAAATGTGTAAATCGGATTACATATATCTTTTTAAAATTTTTTTGTCTGAAGATGTAATACAGCTCTGACATTCTAATCTTATTTACAAAATTACTTTTCTTAAATTTACATTAAAAAAATTTGGTGATTAGTTTTTAATTATTGTTTGATAGCAGGTTAAAAATCGACAAAACCCGGAGCGTGTAGATTTAATGCCGTCATAAAAAATTCATTATAAAAAAATTAATATATAATAAAGTCTTTATAATTATGTTGTAGGGTAGACTGATAATTTTTATCGGGCATGTGTTGGTTTCTTTCCTCCCGTCTACCCTTATATCCTTTTATATTTTTTAACTTGGTGTGTAAAAGGCTTACCTAATGAGTCTGTTTAATAGGGATGAAAATAATTAGCTTGACCCAATAGAATATTTTTAACATTTTAAAATGTAAAGTGTTTAGTATTTTCAGATCAAAAAATGTAAATGATATGTTAAATATAAAATTAAAATCCCAAACTAGCAGCAGTATCAATAAGTGAAGAGTGAAGATGGTTAATATTCATAATTTAACATCCTATTAAATCAATTAAGTATTCCTTATTACTCCTTATCTCACCTACAAATAAGGAAATCTATTAAATAAATTATTACGAATAACGCTCCCTTTTTGAGATAATGATAGAATATTATTATCTGTTGGGATACTAAAGGGAGACAAAAACCGTATCCCGAAACGAACTATCTGCGAATGTTTAATAGGTAAACCATCTTATCCTATGTCTCCCCTACTTATCGTATATAATAAAACATTATATAATATTTTCTAAATAAAATTAACGTCTGTTAATTACAATAACTAGAAAAAAAATAAAAACATATACATTAATTTTAATAAAAAGAAGGAGTTGTAAAAAAAGTAAGTTAGGAATTTAAGTAAAATACCAACAGAATAGAGATTTCACCTCTCTTGCATGAATTCTCCTCTTGAAATGAGAGCGGATCTGTCGGGATTCGAACCCGAGTTAAAGGCTCCGGAAGCCCTTGTGATATCCAAGCTACACTACAGACCCTTAATTTGTTTTGCTATCAGGATTTCTGTTAATAGATTTACTATTCATATTTTTCAATACAATCAAGTTTTTAAAAATAAAAAGACAATTTTCCTATTGATTTTTCAGATTGATATCTATTAAAGAATTAGTTATCCAATATATAATTTAAAGTAAAATATATACATAATATAATAATTATTCATTTCCAAAAATTTATATTTTTAATTCCGCTGACATATATGGGATTTTTAAATGGAAAAACAAGAAATTGAAAAAAAAGGAAGAGATTATGTAAATACAGGTGTTCCAGGTTTTGATAAACTTTTCCATCAGGGAATACCAAAAGGGTCTTCTATAATAATTGCAGGGGGAACCGGATCAGGAAAAACAAATTTTGGATTGCAAATACTTGCACATCATGCATCTCAAGGTAAAAAATGCTATTTCATGGGTTTTGAGGAACCAGAAGATAGATTAATCGAACATATGGAAGATTTTGGTTGGAATCCGCAGGAACTTATAAAATCTGGTAACCTAAAATTAAAGAGATTTTTAACAAGTGAGATTTATTATTACGATCGCAATAGTGGTAGTGATATCCAAGCTATGATGACAAAAGAGGTTGATCCTCTTCTAATGGAGTTAGAACCATTTGCAATTGCTGAAGATGGAGAATTTAAACCTGATTTTATTGTTCTTGATTCACTTACTGCTGTTTCATCAACATTCACTGGAAAAGAGCAATCCTATCGTTTTTATATAGAACGTCTATTTAGATTCTTTGAAAAAATAGGAAGTACTACATTTTTAATAACTGAAACTCAACAAATCCCTGAAATCTTTTCACCAACTGGTGTTGAAGAGTTTTTAGCTGATGGAGTCGTTGTTTTTTATAACTTTAGAAGAGAAAATATCAGAGAAACCGCCATTGAAATTCTTAAAATGAGGGGTGTCAAACATCAGAAAAAGATTGTTGCAATGAAGATTACAGAAAACGGAATTAAAGTATTTCCTGAACAAGAAGTTTTTGGTACATTAGAATAATAAATATAATTATAATCTTAATTTTTTTTAAGGGAATCCCAAATTCTTTACATACATTTGAATATATAAGAACAGGATGTGAAAAGCTATCTTGATTAATTTTGATAAAGTAACAAAAATATGAAATGATCTTGATATCATAGTTTTTTAGTAATGAAGTGTTTTGTTATGTGTATAGGATTTTTAGCAATATTTTTGTCATATTTACATAATGAAAAGATTTATATATCATACATCTAAATATTAATATAAAATAATACAAATAAATAGAGATTGCTGAAAATGAATGTGGTTTAATATGAACTATATTAAAAAACTTAAAGAGGAATTACAGAAGCTCCCGGATGGCTCAATAGTTTTTCTTGAGACAACTGAGGAAAAGGTTTTCGAGCTTGGTTTATTATCTGTAAAAAGGTTTTCTGATAAGAATTATTCAGGGATTATCGTATCTGCAAATAGACCCTATCAGAATTTAGTAAATCTGTATAAAAAAAATGGTATTAATGTAGATAAAATGTTTTTTCTTGATTGTATATCAAAGAACTTAAATGGACAAATAAGAGCTGATAATGTCACATTTATTGAGAATCTATCCTCCTTAACAGATATTTCACTTTCAATTCATAAACAAATTAATAATGGTCATGGAAATAAAAAATTCATATTTTTTGATTCAATTACAACAATGCTTATACATAACAAACCATATGTTTTCGTAAGATTTATTCATAGTATTCTTACAAAAATGAGACTAAACAGCATTGGTGGAATTCTCATATCCCTTACAGGAGATAAAAATAATGAGATACGCGCTGATATTGCACAATTGTGTGATAAAATTATTACAATTTAATTAAAGTAATTATGTTAAAAGAGAGGTAGTAAATTTTTATCACAGAGCTTTTAAACCTTTACTATAAATACTGAAAAATATAGATATAAAAACATTACATACATCAATTATTAAAATAATAAATAGTTGTCATTTTACAAATCCTTACAAATTATTTTCGATATTGCTCTAAATCTTTTTTTTAATAATTAATCTTAAAATCTACATCAATTATTAACATGAATATTTAAGCAATCCATCCTGGCCCTATCTGTGCAAGAATTTCTAATATTGATAAATCAATGGTTGGATACCCATCTAAATTATTTGAAAAAAAATCTATAATAATCCTATTATTATCATGATCGGGTGCAATATAAAAATCTCCGCCTAAAACTCCAGGGACAAGTCCTTGATTTTCCAATGTCCAGTTCATATATATATACCACGAATAGGAATATTTCGAAATAATCTCAATAGATCTAACACCTTCAAAAATTTGTTCGGTTTGCAATCCTGAATATTCTGTTTGTATAGCGGTGGTTCCATATCCACTCCCTGATAATTTTCCACCAACGCCACTTATGTTTATCAAATCAAGTGTTATATATAATTTATTACCCACTTTATTGATACCTGGAAAAGAGGGTTTAATAGAAATAATATTACCCTCTGCTTGATTTGTTATAATAGCCCCACCTTCATATATAAAATCTTGATTAAGAAAATACCCATTTGATGATGAATATTTTATCACTCCAATTGAAAATTGTAATGAAGAACTAAAATTATTAATTTTTAGTATAAATGTATCTGATAAAATTGCTAAATGACCAAATGCACGAAGAGACATCCAATACGGAAGCTCTTTACTACCCAAAGTTATTGAAGATGCTATAGTTATATTATCCTGTTTATTTGCATTTTGGGTATCAATAGCAAATTTTAATTGAGAAAATTGAGCTGCAACCCTATCCATATGAGCAGCTTCTCGTTGTTCCATCCAATCAGGAACATAAACCAATTGTATAAGTGAAACAACAGAAACCATAAGACCAATAAGTAATACTGCTACAACAATTCCAACAACACCCTCTTCAGAGTTACTAATTTTTCTTTTCATTTTAATCACAAACGTAAATTAATCTCAGCTATACTCAGCTGCTTCCTCCTGTAATATTCCATACATCACAACAGAGTTAGTTTTTACATCTACAACGGTAGCACTAACCTTCTTACCGGCAATAGCCTCAGAGGGCGTATAAGATATTATTTCACCTATCTCCCAGTAATTATCATCATCAGATATTATTAAATAATCATCTTCACCTGTTATTATCTCATAGTCAGCCGTATCATTTATAACAAAAATGATTCTTGTTTTAAGAGATAAAGATTCTCCACCATGATGTACCAATAGAATATTACCCTTACTTATTGATCCAACTATGTTTACAGAGGGTGCAGCAGGTTCAAATGGATAGGAAAAAACAATCAATTGAACCATAACAAATAATGATACAGCCATTGCTAATAATATTACAACTCCAATGATTTCTGATACTGCAAATTTCTCTCTCTTATTTTTCATATTATCTTTTTCTCTTATTTTATTATAGTAAAAATATGAACACTATTATTGATATTATTGAAAGTACAACGCTATATCTAATACCTGAAGATACCTTCCCATCCATCATAAAACCTGCTAGAATACCAGCACCCATACTTTGTACAAATACAAAGGAATAAAGAGTATACTCAAGGAGCAAAGGATTAATTGTATTGATCTGAATTGGTGACCCTCCAAGTAAAGCCTGCTTTGCTTGAAGTTCAATAAAGTCCTTGAATATAGTTGCATTTAATATCATAATAATTACTAAAAAAACAAAAAAACAGATAATTATAACAATTGCATATATTGACATGATCGATCTTCTTTGGTTTTCAACCTGGTTGACTTGATCGACTTCTTTTGCTGCTGCTTTGAAAATTTTAGGTGTATTACCTCCCATCATTAGACCCTTATCTACTGCAATAATTATCCTTTGAACAATTGCAGATTTCATTCGTTCTGCAAAATCAAATAAGACATTCTTCATTGATATATTCCAAGATAGCTGCGTTTTCATTTTTTTAATTTCTGGACTTAGTTTTCCATAATGTCCTTTTTCTGCGGCTTTAATTGATTCGAAAATGTTCATACCTGTTGACAATGAATCTCCAACTTCCATAAGAAATTCAGGTAATCTTTGCTGCATTTCTTTTTTGATTTTTAATTTTTTATAACTGTAAAAACCAACAGGAGCTACTAAAATTATTATCGAAATAAATGCTAAATCCCAATATCCATACAAATCTAAAGTAAAATATTCTAAGAAAATAGCTAATTGTATAAAAATATGTATTAATGTAACTATAATGATGGTGGAAACAAGTATAAGAAGTGATGTTTTATTTTCGTTATAGTAATCTCGCAGATTGATTTTTTTTTCAGATTTTAATTCTCGAAGTTGTTCGATACTAGTAGATTTTATTAATAAATAAAAGCAAGCATAAATTATTGGTAACACTATAAACGAAAAAATCAATAAATATGTCAACGAAAGTGATATTGAACCTCCAAAGAATCCCATCACTGTTAGTATTATAACTAGAAAAATTGGAAATGCAATTACTCCAAGAACCATAACTTCAGCAATTATTGCAAGTAGATCAAGATCTCTTTTACGATCTACTAAATCAGATTCCATATATTTTGATGCAATATTTCCAAGATAAGAATGCAGATCACTTCCAGATTGAATACAACCGATTATCCCTTGGATAAATGCTTTGAATTTTCCGGATGGGGAAACCTCAATTGCATGTTTAAGTGCAGTGATATTATCTGTTCCCATTACTTTAATTTCTTTTGAAATTTTTTTTGCTTCTGTCTGCACTTCACCATATACGGATATCTTAGAGAGAGTCTCAAATATTTCAGAGGGTGATATACCTGCTACAGTCATAGAGCTTATAAAGTTTATAGCATATGGTAAAAACATATCAATATTTTTACCTCTTCTTTTTGTAGATGAAGATGGATAGTAATAATAAGTCATTGAAATAATTATTATAACCAATATTGGTATAAGGATAATAAAAAAGATAGATAGGTCAGAAGGAAATATTAAAAATAGAATCCAAGTAATAATAAAACTAAAGATGAATCCTAATATTGTATTCATTATTACAGTGGAATAATATTCCTCATAACTCATGGATATGTTTGCTTTTACAAGTTTTATATTTATTACTTCAAGTTCTTCTTTATTAAACATTGAGATAAGTTTTCCAAAAACCCTTAAACAAAAAACAGAATATTGTGATGATTTCATTATTTATCCTCTTTTACCATTTTCATTACCACTTGAGGATCTTTTGCATATTGTGCAACTATTCTTCCAACATCTTCGTATGATCTAAGATTTTGTTTCATCATCCATCTTAGAATTTTTACTCGATTTTCTAACTCTTGTTTGAGTCTAGTTTCATCCCATCCAAATTGTATTTTTACTTTCTGCAATATTCGACTACCACCATTGTTTTCAAATTGGTCATCTATCTCTGAAGCCCAGGAAAAGGGAGTTATTGTTACAAGTCTATTAGTTCCTGGATCCAGTTTTATAATTTCAGTCACATTTGTAATTCTTCTAACAGGAACTCCCTCTATAGTTACCGAATTTAGAAATACTACTAAATCAAGAAATGTTAATAGAGCACGGGGTAGATCTATTGGTTTATTTTCTAAACGCTGTATAAGTGTATGCATATCACTTGCATGAATAGTTGAGTATGAAAGATGGCCTGTAGTCATAGCCTGAAACAAGGTGTATGCTTCTCTTCCTCGAACTTCACCAACAATAATAACTCTTGGTCTCTGACGTAATGCAACTTTAATTAAATCAAACATATCAATGTCTTTACCTGTTTTTGTGATTTCTGAGGAAGTAAAACCAGTTCTTGTGGTCCCTGCTATCCAATTCTCATGTGGTAGATTTATCTCTCGAGTATCTTCAATAGATACAATTTTATATGTGAAGGGTATAAAAAGAGAAAGTGCATTTAGTGCGGTTGTTTTTCCAGATGCTGTTCCACCGCAAAATAGTATATTAGCACCTTTTTCAATAATCATCCAGAAATAAGCAGCCATATCAATAGACATTGTATTATTTTCTATGAGATCAATTGGTGTTAATGGGTCTTCTCTAAATCTTCTAATCGTAAATGTTGAATATTTTGTTATTGTTCTTGAAAGAGTTGTTTGAAGTCTAGAGCCATCTGCTAGTTTACCATCTACAATTGGTTCATAAACAGATATTTGTTTTCCACACATTTGGGATAATTTTACCACAAATGAATCAAGTTCATCATTATAATTAAAAATAATATTAGTTCTAATTGAGTCAAAATCTTTATGGAAAATAAATATTGGAATATTTATTCCATCGCAAGAAATATCTTCAATTCCTTCGTCATGCATTAGAATATCTATTTTCCCATATCCCATGAATTCTAGAAAAATATAGTAATATATTCTATTCTTTGATTCATCTGTTAATTTTAAATGATTGTCCTGGACAATTGTATCCAGCGCTTTTTCAAGACGTTTCTTTTGTTCTTTCTCATCAATGTCAAATACGTCAACATCTGCTTTGATCCTAAAGAAATATATAAGTTTATCTTTGAGATCTTCTTCTTTTTCATCTAATTTTGGTTCAATGACTTCATATCGATATTCCTTTATCTTATCATCAAAAATTACTCTTCTTGAACCCTGACCTTTCCATCCAAAACCAGTTCGATAATAAGTTAGTCCTCCTTCCTGGACATCAAGATTGTCTATGTCTTTTTCTTTTGATTCTTCCTCTAACTTAAGTTTTTGTTCTTCATAAAGTCTAACAATTTCGATTTCCGATTGGTCGTAAGATTTTTTATTTTTTGAAATTCTTTGATTAATAATTTTTTCAAGCTCTTCTAAATCTATTTTTTCAAAGGAAGCTTTTTTTTCCTGTGGTGATTCTTTAATTTCTGTATCTGATTTTATCTCTTCTTTTTGTTGTGTTTCATTAGTTTTCTGATCAGATGGATTTTCTTGATTTTCTTGTTTTATCTCTTTGGTTTCTTTTTTTGATGATTTATTTTTCTTTTTCAAAGGGTCTTTCCTCCGTTTTGCTTTAGGTGCATCATTTGTTTTATAGAAATTGTAAAAAAATCATCTTGGTTGTTAATAATGTCCGAATGGTCATCCCGATTATTTTTCTTTGTTATTTCTTTTTTTATTATTGTTTTTCTATTATCAGTATTAGACAAATGGGTAAAACTTATCTTTTTTATGCTTTCTAATGTTGACATGCCAGCACTCTCTCCTCTATAAAGTTTAAAAAGTAATTATATACTTTTTATGCAGGTGAATATAGAGGTAATAGAATTATTATTAAACCTTTTTTCTTATTTTTTAAGAAAATACTAAAGAATAAAATAAAATTATATATAAGTAGACTATTCATAATACTATGGAATTGGAGGGGATAGTTGAAAAAATTCCATCAACTGAAAAAATTTTAGGAGTTGTATGGATTGTAAGCTGGATATTGGCAATATGGATGTACCATGTTCAGTTCTTTTTAACTGGTCTATTTTGCTTATTTCTAGTAATAATTCTTTTAGGTAAATTTGAAAAAAAAGAAGGAAAAATGTCTAAACTACCAGCAATTTTAACTATGGATAAGAGCACAAGAACGTTGACAGTTCAAAAAATCTATGAAGGAGATATAAAATGGGAAGAGCATGAAATATGCTCTGGTGAGGCAAATCTACCAACTGGAGCAATAAAGGAAGGTGACAAAGTTACTAATTGTAAGGGTAATCTGGCGATTAGACATATTCCATCCAACACTTTACTAGGAGGATTTAATTTCGAAGAATAAACATTTGGATCTATAGTGAATATATGATTACAACCACAATTGAATTTATAAATTGTTAAATACTTTTATCTTTTTATTTTGGTGAAAAACAAATGAGTTGGCTTAAAGACCGAAAAGAAAAAAGAAAACTAGAAAAATACATGAAAAAAACTCCTGAACAAGAATATGAAATTTACAGACGTAGATTATTAAGAGGCGAATCTGAAGAATCAGCTCGTGCAGGTTTAAAACATATAAAGAAAGAATAAATTCAGGTGGGAAATTCTTGAATTAACTAATACAATTTGGTATAAATCGTTTCAAGAATTATAAAATGTGATATTTTTTAGTTAAGAAGATATATAAAGAATTAGAAATATTTTAATTAATATTGAATTTGGTGAAGTGATTTTAAGAGGCATACATCTAATAAATGTGTCGTGTCAAGATGGAAGGAAAAAGAAAAAATCGCAGGGTAATTATTGGAAGTGTAAGTATTGCTTCTACTTTAGTTTTAATCACATTATCAATTGGGCCCTCTCTTCTATTAGATGGGGAAGAACTACCTATTTTTAATTATTCTAAAAAGTGGGATATTATTGTACCTGATCACTATGGAACAATTCCAGAAGCAATTGAAAATGCTCAACTAGGATATCGGATTTTTGTAAGAAACGGCAGTTATAGTACTTCTGACACTTTCATTAACAGACCAATTACCATTAATAAACAAGGATTAACAATACAAGGTGAAAACAAAGATACAACAATAATTAATGGTAGAAATATTAAAAACATTGTTTTAATAAATGCAAATTATGTTAATTTAAGTGGATTTACTATTAAAAATT
>Ga0255055_10003180_pt1 | contig 11173 bp, 8 predicted proteins | sample JV7_2_27_MG_FD_188633 | JGI IMG/M metagenome (GOLD analysis project Ga0255055, IMG submission 188633) | Seawater microbial communities from Jervis Inlet, British Columbia, Canada - JV7_2_27 | ecosystem: Environmental > Aquatic > Marine > Inlet | place: Canada: British Columbia | collected... | reverse complement strand
GCGGAGCGCACGGGCCAGAAGCGTTCCAACCGAGCCGGGCGCGACGCCCACTACGTCGGCGATCTCCGCGTAGCGAAAACCCTCCTCGCGCATGAGGAGGATCTCCCTATCTCGGGGCGCGATCTGGGCCAGGGCCGCTCTCACCGCCGCGATCCGCAGCGACCGTTCCGCGCTCTCGTCGGGTCGTGCCGGGGGCGTCGGCCCCCGGTAGGAATCCCTGAGAAGCCGCCTCTGGCGCTCACCCGCTCGTGCCCAGTCACGCACGAGGTTCGTAGCCACGGTGAACAGCCAGCGCCGCGCGTCTGCCTCGGGCAGCGGCCGCTGCAGGAGACGAACGAAAGCGTCCTGCGAGATGTCGGCCGCCACATCCGGGTCGCCCGTCAGCCTGTTCAAATATCGGAAAAGCGACGGATGGAGCTTGGCGAAGATCGCCTCGAAATCCACCTCGCCCCGCGGTCCGGACGGATTGCTACCCAAGAACGTATCGCGCTTCCCGATAGTGACAGCCCACGCCGTGTCTTACCCGTCTTCGGCCGGAACCTGTCTTGGGGCAGGGTGCTTGGAAAGGGAAAGCTCTGAGCGCAGCCTCGCAGAGGGTCGTGAAGCGGCCGCCTCCATCCGTCAGAGGGGGAACGCGTGCAGCGCCGCCGCCTTTATGCGGACGGATACCCTGCTCCCGGGCTTCAGCCCCACCTTCTCGGCGGCCGGCCGACTCACCAGCGCCACCATGCCGGGAGGTCCCTCGAGGCGAACCCGGACGAGGCCTCCAAGGACGCGAACCTCGGAAACGGTGGAGAAGAAGGAGTTTCTGGCGGAGTCCCGAAGCTCGTCCTCGGAAGGATCGCCCAGAACGAGGTCCTCGGGGCGGTACGCGATCTTGACGGGAGCGTTCGGGGCGGCCGCTCCGACGGCCGTCATCGGCACGCCCTCCACCGAGACGACGACGAGGCCGTCCTCCACGCTGGAGACCCGGCCTCGCACCGCGAACTCCGCGCCCGTGAGTCCCGCGATGTACAACGTGGCCGGGTTCTCGTACAGGTCCGCGGGGGAGCCGTCCTGCACGAGGCGGCCCTCCTCCAACACGACGATCCGATCCGCCAGGGAGAATGCCTCATGCTGGTCGTGTGTGACGAGGAGGGTGCTGCCCGCCCGTGTACGCGCGAGTCGCTCGATGTCCTGCCTGAGCGCCGTCTTAACCTCCGCATCCAGATTAGCCGTCGGCTCGTCCAGGAAGAGGACGTCCGGCTCAACGACGAGAGCGCGCGCCAGGGCCGTGCGCTGAGCCTCGCCGCCGGAAAGAGTGGATACCGGCTGGTCCAGGAGTGAACCGATTCCCAGCAATTCGCCGATACGCTCGACTCGGGGCCGCACCTCCGACGCGGAGACTCGATGGAATCTGAGGCCCATGGAGACGTTGAAAGCCACGCTCCCGGTCCAGAGGTGCGGTCGCTGGAAGACTGCCGCCGAGGAACCTCGCAGTGCTTCGGCGGCTCGGGATCCCGTGCGGTTACGAAACCACATCCGACCGCTCGTGGGCATCTGGAGCAGGGCCATGACCCGCATCAGCGTGGACTTGCCGGCTCCGTTCGGCCCCAGGATTCCGAGGATCTCACCTTCGCGGAGCGCGATGCGCTCCACCGACAGGGCGATTCGTTCCCTGTAGCGGACTTCCAGGTCTTCGCCGAGGAGGATGTCGGAGCTCACCCTACCATCCTCTGCAGGCGAAGGCGGTATGGCCAGAGCGCGCGATGCGAATGTCGGTCAGCCCTCGGCCCGACTGGCCTCTCGGTCGAGGAAGTATCCGACGATTCTCCAGATGGCGAGGACCGCGAGCACGCTCACGTAGCCGTCGATCGCGTAGTGCCATCCGAGGTGAACCGATCCGAGCAGGATGAGAAAGGAGTAGATGACGAAGCCGACCCCAAGCCACCGGTTGACCCGAAAGCCGACGAGGGCGTAGAGGATGGGGAGCGCGACGTGGAGGCTGGGCATCGCCGAGATGCCCTCGAACGGTCCCAGCCCGGCGTATCCCGACCACAGCCATTCCTGCACCTGCAGCGCGTTCAGGGGAATCTGGGCGTTCACTCCATACAGGTAGCCCATCAGTGGAGCGAACGGGTCGGGGGCGCCTTCGACGAGACCGTAGTAGCAGGGTCCCGCCGACGAGAACCAATAGGCCAGTACGGTGCCCAGGAGTATCCAGCATAGGGCGTAGGTCAGGAGGAACTGCATTCGCAGTTGCCGGTCACGCGTCCAGCCCATCCACGCGATCATCAACGGAATGAAGATGAACCAAAGGTAATAGAGCCTGTCCAGCAGGAACGTGCTGGCCGTGTGACCGAGAATCGGCTGCAGCAGCGCCCAGGGATCGGCACCGAAGTGCAGCGCGCGGTCCAACCTCATCATGGACGGGTCCCAGACGAAGGGACTGAACACGGGCAACACCTTCTTGAACGCCCAGAAGGTGCTGAGAAGCGCGGCGAGCGAGAGGCAGGCGATCAGCAAGCCCACGACCCGGTGGATGCTTAAGTGCCGGCTCCGATACTCCGTCCACTCCTCGATCAGCGGAGCCCGTCTCCGATCACCGGTGCGCCGCAGCCGCGTCAGAAGGAAGTGGATCAGGTGATATCCGAGCGGGAGAGCCGCGGCGACGAACAGGTAGCGCCATCCGACGGCCACCGTGGAGTCGTTGATGGGCGTGAGGTCCGGGTGCCCGGTCAGGATCCGAAGGACGAGGCAGGTTAGGATGTACGTGCCGACGACCGCGAGAAGAGGGGCGTTTTCCCCCACGCTCGAACGGATCTGTCTCAAGCTCCCGGCTTTGCACGATGCGCCAGGATGTTGCACTCTGACAGTGGCTGCGCCGATCGCTGTCTCCAGGCGATCCGCCGCTTGTAGGCTGTATCGGCGCTTCCTGGCAGGTTCTCTCGCCATTTGGGACTTGGTCGGATTCCCGAATTGTCCAGCGGACGGGCGCTGCTCGGCCTTTCCGCTCTCGTCGAAGTAACCTAGAAGGGGCAAATGGCGTGCGCGTTCGCGGCCGAGACATCAGCTGCGGTGCCAGGCTCCGCACTTCAGTTTCCAAAAGGGGACCGGACGCCACCCCTGTTCAGTTATCAGTATACTATCGGCGGTTCTTCGGCAGGCAGCCACGCTTGGCCGAAACGCCCTTCAGGGACTTCTGAACGAGTAGGCTGGCGCGTGTCGCGATCAATCGACGTCGAGCGGATGGATGACGTCTGCTGCGTAGAGGCCGGCGTGCAGTGGACGGCGTGGAGCGCTCATCGCTCGTCCTGACCTCGGAGTAGCGGCGAGGTTGGGCTCTTCGCGAGGAAGGCGCTGGCCGGTCGTTCTCCTTTTCGCCGGGCTCGGCGCGGGGGGCAGCGCGTTGGTGGCCGCGCTTACGGGCGCACCGAAGCCGACCGTCCACGACGAGTTCGCCTATCTGCTCGCGGCCGACACCTATGCGAGCGGCCGCGTCACCAACCCCACACACCCGATGTGGGAGCACTTCGAGTCCCTTCACGTCATCCAGCGACCCAGCTACATGGGGAAGTACCCCCCCGGCCAGGGCCTCCTGTTGGCCGCGGGCCAGGTCACGACTGGGCGTCCCCTGGCCGGCGTCTGGCTCGGCGTGGGCCTGATGTGCGGGGCGATCTGCTGGATGCTCCTCGGCTGGCTGCCCTACCGGTGGGCGGTGCTTGGCAGCGCGCTCGCCCTGCTGCAGCTCGGCTTCTTCGAGTACTGGGCTCAAAGCTACTGGGGGGGTGCCCTGGCAGCGGCCGGCGGCGCGCTCCTGTTCGGGGGGCTCCGCCGCCTTCTGGATCGCCACGGCGCCGAGCGCAGCGTGGGTCCCGGAGTATCTTCGAGCGCGGGGTCAGGACCGCGCTTGCGCGTCGAGCCCCGGGGTAGCTGGGGACTGGGTCTGGCGATCGGCCTCGGAATGGCTGTTCTGGCAATCACGAGGCCGTTCGAGGCGGTCGTGGTATCGCTGCTGGCCACCCTGCTTATTCTCCAGGGGCTCTCCCGCGCGGGTGACCGCCGGTCTTTCCTGCTCGGCGGGGTTCTTCCGGCGGTGGCGGTATTGGCCCTCACAGCCAGCTCTCTCGCCTACAATAACTGGCGGGTCACGGGTGGTGTGATGCGGACCCCATACGCGGAGTACTCGGAGACCTACGAACCCCCGTACATCTTCTTTCTGTGGAAGCCGGCGACCCCGCCGCCGGCGCAAAGAAATCCGGTCTTCGCCGACATGGAGCAGAAGTGGTATTTTGAGCGACATACCAAGCTCCGCACCCTATCCGGTTTCCTTGCCGAGAAGAAGAAGCTGACCAGCGTGTCCCTCTTCCTCCTCGGGCCGCTGATCGTAGCGCTCGCTTTCGTACCGTTGGCGATTCGCGACAGGTGGGTCCGAATCGCGTTGGCCATCTGCGCCACGGTGGTCATCGCGAACCTAGCGATTCCTTGGACCTTTTCCCACTACTTTGCCCCCGTCACGGGCCTAGCGTTCTTTCTCGCCGTCAGTGGCCTGCGAGAGGCAGAGAGGGCGCTGGACGGGCCGGTTCACAGGCGGCTCGCCATCGGGCGCGGGTTCGTGGTGTTCATGGTCCTGCTCTGCGCCGCCTTCTTCGCCAAGCAGTGGGTCCAGCACGCCTCCGCTGAGCCCAACGCCTTCGAGGCGCGGAGGCGGACCGTTCTCGAGGAGCTGGCCGGGCACCTGGGAGATCAGCTCGTGCTCGTCCGCTACGCAGAGGGACACCCCTGGAACGAGGAGTGGGTCTACAACGACGCCGACATCGACACGGCGCCGATCGTGTGGGCGCGCTACCTTGATGAGGCCTCGAATCGGAGGCTTCTCTCCTACTTCGCAGGTCGGCGGGCCTGGGTTCTCGACGTTGATGGTACCGCGTTACTGACGCCGCTCAGCCGCTAGCAACTTGTTGTGAGACGGAGCTGATCGAAGCTGAAGCCGGTGGCTCCGAATCAGTTCGCACGGAAGGTAGCACGAGGCTTGCTTCTCATGCTGAATATGTCGGACAGGCGCTTGAATGTCCTGATCACTCGACCCGCTGTGCGCGGCTTCATGAGCAAGAGTTACAATCCTCCATCATGAATCAAAACACAACTGAGCTTGTGGACGCCCTGAGCGCAGCGGCACACCCAGACGCGTCGCTAACGATCGTCATTCCCGCATATAACGAACAGGAAGCGATCGGAAGCACGGTTGAGCGGACGTTGAGTTGTAGGGCGGAGGTGATGGAGCGGGGAGGTGTCAGCGCCGTCCAGATTATCGTCGTTGACGACGGATCAACCGATGCGACGCTGCGAATCGCCAACGCGTATGGCGAGATCGAGGTACTGAGCTTTGGCGCGAACCGGGGCTACGGCGCCGCTATCAAGGAGGGTTTTCGCAGGGGAGATGGTGACTTGGTGGGCTTCCTCGATGCCGATGGCACCTGCGACCCTCGGTTCTTCGGTGACCTCTGCGCCGCTATCGGCCATGACGACGCCGACATTGCCCTCGGTTCTCGCCTGACCCCGGAGAGCCGCATGCCTCGCGTGCGTCGGCTGGGAAACCGAATCTTCGCCATCATGCTAGGGATCCTCGCAAACAGAAGAGTGACCGACGCGGCGAGCGGCATGCGGGTCTTGAGGCGCGAGGCCCTGGCGAAGCTCGGGCGGCTCCCAGATGGCCTGCACTACACGCCTGCCATGAGCGCGAGAGCGGTGCTCAGCGGGCTGAGAGTCGTGGAAATCCCCATGCCCTACGAGGAACGGCGCGGCGAGAGCAAGTTGAGTGTGTGGAGGGACGGAGTCCGCTTCGCTCGGGCGATCATCGACGGCGTTCTCTTCTTTCGCCCCGCGCGGCTCTTCCTCATTGGGGCGTCCGCTGCGCTGGCGGTCGCGGCGATCATCAGCCTTTCTCCGGTCGAGTACTATCTCCAGAACCGAAGCGTCCAAGAGTGGATGATCTACCGCTTCGTCGTCGCGTTCTTGTTCGGGAGTATCGGCTTTCTGTGCCTTTCAGCAGCGGCCATCGCGACCCGGATGACCGATCTGCGCCTCAGGAGTCCCGATCGCACGTTCTGGGAAGCTGGAATTGCGCGATTGTTTGAGAGCCCGGTCTTGGCTGCCGGTGCGATCACACTAGGCGTCGGCGCGGTGGCGCTCCTGTGGCCGGGTATCGTCGAGTACTTGGGCACGGGCCAGCTAACGATGCATTGGTCGCGGGTAATCGTGGCGGCGTTTGCCCTTCTGTTGGCTTTCCAGGGGCTCATTACTCGCGTGCTGCTGCGAATCATCCATATTTGGCTCGAAGCGCCGGAAGCGAGCTAACGGGCCGAGGGCCAGCGCCATGGAGGTCATGGAAGTCCAGTCGGAGCCGCTGTTCGATCTGACCGAAGAGTACGATGCGATGCTCCACCGCGGGCTCAAGCTCTCCGGGGAGGCGCGAGAGTTTTTCATGCGCGGCAGGGTCGCGGATTTGGCGGTGGAGCTCTCGGCGCGCACGGAGCCGAGGCGCATACTGGACTTGGGATGCGGGTTGGGTCACACCACCGCGTATCTCGCTTCGGTTTTCCGCGGAGCCGACGTCCTCGGCGTGGACACGGCCGCGGAAGCTCTCGCACACGCGGAAGCCCAATGCGGCGGAGAACGCATAGGCTTCCTACATCTGGACGAGTTCGTTCCGGCGGGCGATTTCGATCTCTGCTACGTGAACGGAGTGTTCCACCACATTCCTCCCGCCGCTCGGCAAGAGGCTGTTCGCGCAGTGCTCGAGTCGCTTTCGCCCGGCGGTTTCTTTGCCTTTTTCGAAAACAACCCGTGGAACCCCGGCACACGGCTGGTCATGAGTCGAATCCCCTTCGATCGAGGTGCAAGCACCCTATCGCCGCGAGCTGCGCGTGCGTTGCTGAGCTCTTCCGGCTTCAGGTCGGTCGGGCGCACGCGCTACCTCTTCTTCTTCCCCGGCCCGTTGCGCTGGCTTCGCTTCACCGAGCCTCATCTGCGCCGCGCGCCCCTGGGAGCCCAGTATTGGCTACTTGGACAAAAGGGTGCTGAGATCGGTTGACTCAATGGACGGGTGGGCCCGAGCAGCGGGACGAGGCCGTCACGATCAGTTGTCCCCGTGCCTCGTGTACAGGTGCCAGACGATGCCCGACAGCCAGGAGGTCGGGTAGCTGCGGCTGAGGACATATCGCGTCCCCAGCTCGTCCGAGATTTCCGAGGGCGGAACGGCCGTGTTGAACAGGCGTCTCTCGATCCACCAGTCCCATCCGCCGTTCGGACGCGACTCTTTGGGCACATATCGAATGCCGGCGGCGCTCGGCTCGATCTCGGAATAGAACTCGACCATGAGACGCGCGCCGAAGTCGTCGTCGCTGCCCACTGACGCATCAGGATTCCGATCAGCGATCCATCGGGTGGCCTCGCCGTACCGGCCTCTCCCCACGCTCCAGAATTCCGTGAGGCTCAGCAGGTTTCCGCCGAGCACCAGGATGAGCAGGATGACGACGGCGGTCTTCCCCTTCGAGCTGGCTTGCCAGGTACGGGCCAGAAAGCTGCCCAGGAGAATCTGAAAGAGCGCGATGCCGACCAGGAAGTATCGAGGTGACATGTAGCGCGGACGGGCGGCAAAGATCAGCAGCAGTGGGAATATCACCATCGCGGTGGCAAAGAGGATCCACAGCTCGGAGCCTTCCCGGCGCAGTCTGGCGAGCTCGAGACCGAGCACGAGCAGGACCGCGGCGCAAGCGACATACGACAGGGCACCCGCTGGTGGGCCCCCGATCGCCATCGAGACGGTACTCAGAAAGATCTCGGCGCCGGAGTAGCTGATGGCGGCCCCGAAGTCGGAATGTCGCAGGTCAACAAAGAAGAGCAATAGAAGCGCGATGAGCGGCACGTCGTGCAGCCGGACGAGATTCGGGGTTCGCCCGCCGTCTTCGCGCTCCTCAGACCTCCCTTGTCTCAGGTAGGACCATGCCACCGCACCGATGAAGAAGAAGAGGTAGACGAGCTGCGAGAGGAAGCCGAGCACGCTCGAAACCCAATACGCGTACCTGTGCCTGGCGAGACCGGTCTCGTCGTACCGAAGGAGAAGCCAGAAGGAGAGAAGGGCGAAGAACACCAGGAAGGAATACCCCCGAGCTTCGGAGCTATAGAAGATGAGCGGGAAGCTGGTCCCGGCGAGCAGAAGCGCCAGCCACCCGGCGAGCGGAGAGCGCTTGCCGGCAAGCACGCCTGCAAGAATCACGGAACCGATACCGGCCACCAATGCAGGAAGCCGGTAGATCAGCCAGGGCGGCTCACCCAGGTACCGGTCGCCGATCAAGAAGAGCAGGAGCGAGTTGAGATGGTGGTTGTTGAACGTGCGGATCGCGGTAAAGACCTGAAGAGGCGAGTCGATCGCCAGGGCCATCTCCAGCGACCATACTTCGTCGAGCCAGAAGTCCGTGAACAGGCCAGGGATCCGAAGAGCGGTCGCCAGAGCAACCAAAGCCGCAGCCAGCAAGAGGCGTCCCCTGCTTCCGGCGGACACGCCGAGCGATCCCAATGTCATCCCGCGGCGGCTCGCGGCGTGAGCTTGAGCGTCTCGAAGGACTCGAGGACCCGGAAGTCCTGCCGCAGCGTGTCCACGTCCTCGGCCAGCTGGGCGATCCTCTCATTGGCGACGTTGCCGAGGAAGGCTGCCGCGTCGGCGAGGTAGGACACCCTCCATGGGTCGATGCTCATCAAGCGGGCACAGGTCGCGTCGACGGCGACGGGGTCGGCGCCGAACACGAGAACACCCGATCGCTTCGGCTCTCCCTGAATCGGACCGTTCCCCTCCATCCCGACGATGCCGTCGACGATGTTGAAGCGAGGCACCTCGAGGGCCGCGTTGATATCGATGATGCTCGCCCCGATCCCCGCCCAATGCAGCACGTTCTTGGGCCAGCCGTACACGGCACCGGGCACGACGCCGAACAGGTTCTTCATCGAGAGGGTGACCCCGGCCCAGTGGTGGGTCTTGAGCTTCGGCATCGATACGAAAAGCTCCGCATCCAGCACCGTTTCAGGCAGGTACAACGTCCCCAGCTGCGTATAGCTGCTCAGCAATCGAGCCGGGCGTACCGAGTCCTGGTTCAGGTCGACGTACCGAGTTCCCGTGTCGCGAAGGATCTCGCCGAGGCCGGATTCCGTGAGCAGGTACTCGTTGTCGCGCCGGTGTCCCGGGCCCTCGGCCACGACCACCTCACGCGCGCCGAGGTGGAGAAAGGCCTCGATCGTGGCTGCGATCAGGGCAGGATGGGTGTTGATCACCCCCTGGGGATCGAACTCGACGAGATTGGGCTTGAGCACGACCCGTCGGCCCGAGATCTTCAGTGCGAACAGCTCCAGGCCCGCCGTCACCGTGTCCAGGAGGTCACCGGAGTAGCTCTCCGCGCGGAGGATGGCCACGTCGGAGCGCTCCGGCTTGCGGTGCGCCCGGCCGTCCCAGCGCGGTGCGTCGCGCTCGGATCGACAACCGGGCAGTGACGCGGCCGCCGCGGCAGCTGCCCCGGTGCGCAAGAAGTCTCTCCGGCTAACCATTTGCGGATCTTGCCTGCCTAAGTGGGTCAGTGGGCACCGCGAGGGGCTTGGCCCCATCGTCCAACGCCAGAGCGGCGAACGCGAGCGACCGCGTGTCGGTGGGCAACAGCTCGCTCTCGACACGTCCGGCGAGCCGCGACCTCACCGCTGCGACGTCCCGACCGTGGAGCTGAAGAGCCAGAACGGCCAGGGCAAGGCTGAGGATGGAGGCGCGATCCTCGACCATCGCCTCCAGGGCGGTGAGGCTTCGCTCGAGCGACTCAGGCCGCGGGAAGTCCTGGAGGGCGATCAAAGCCAGCGCCGTCGTGTCGGGATAGGGCCAGAGCTCTTCATCCAGAACCATCGAGTTCCCGTAGTTCCAGCCGCCGCTCAGGCACTCGCGATCCAGGATCATCCGTTCGGCCTCGTCGATCCGGGCTCGCGCGCGGCGGCCCCGCAGATCGGCCCGACGGGATTTGAGCGCAATCAGAGAATACGAGGTCGGCTCGATCCAGCTGAACGTGTCGGGATACCACGGCCAACCGATGAGGTCCGGATCGAGTCGGACGGCTTTCCGCTCCGGAAAGAGCAGGAACACGAGCTTCGTCAACCAGCCGTATCCGCGTCCTTCCTGACCGAGCAGCCACCGGGCCCCGGCGTCTGCTGAGGCCTTCTCCTCGGGAAAGCGGGATAGTGCGAGGATGGCGAGGCTGGTCGCCCAGTCCCCGTGCGGCACTTGGTCGGAGTGCGGCCAGGATCCGTCAGGCCGCTGCCGAGCTTGCAGCCATGCCATCGCACGATTCGCCGCGATGCGGCTAGACTCTTCTGTCGCGTAGGAAACGGCGAGGAGCCCGAGCGCCGTGGACTCCGTTGTGGATGGGAAGGAAGAAGCAGCCGGCCATCCGCCTTGGTCATCCTGGGCTTCGAGCAGCAGTTTCCGCACGGAAGCGAGAGCGGGGACACGCTTTGCCTGCTCGGAGCGGCGGCTCGAGCGCGTAAGCGACGCCTGGCGCGAGAATTGCTCGATCACTTGACCTTCATGACGACGACGAAGAGTTCTTCGAACGGCTCATCAGAGCGGGAAAAGCGCTACTGGAACGTCGGCATTGTGGCCCTGACGCTGGGAGGAGCGCTTCTGATCCTCTCGCAGACGGCAGCCGATCCCGATCTGTGGGGCCACGTCCTCTTCGGACTCGACCTCCTCCGGACCCGAAGCCTTCCGGTATACGATCCCTACTCATATCTGAGCACCGGTTACCCCTGGATCAACCATGAGCTTCTCTCCGAGGTGGCCTTCGGCCTGGCGTACAACCTAGGTGCCACCGCGGGGTTGATGCTGCTGAAGGTGGCCGTGGTCTTCACGATTGCCGTGCTGGTTCACCGCCACCTGATGCGAGAGGGCCTGGCTCCTCTGAGGGCCGGCATCGTCCTGATAGTCGTGGCTTTCACCATGCTTCCATCCCTCGGTACGATCCGCCCCCAACTGTTCACGCACCTCTTCTATCTCCTGACGCTGCTCGTGCTGCTCCGCGTCGAAGAAGGTAACACGCGGTGGTTGTGGTCGTTACCCGTTCTTTTCGCATTATGGATCAATTTTCACGGTGGGGTGCTGGCCGGA
>Ga0255055_10003179_pt1 | contig 11175 bp, 11 predicted proteins | sample JV7_2_27_MG_FD_188633 | JGI IMG/M metagenome (GOLD analysis project Ga0255055, IMG submission 188633) | Seawater microbial communities from Jervis Inlet, British Columbia, Canada - JV7_2_27 | ecosystem: Environmental > Aquatic > Marine > Inlet | place: Canada: British Columbia | collected... | reverse complement strand
GGCCTCTTCACCTTCAGGGGTCTCCACCGCCGGCCGGGCAAGAGCGTCCTTCGCCCTGCGAACCCAGACTCTAGTCTCTATGTGTCCGGGTGCTATGCTCAGAACCGACTCGAACGCTCTCAGGGCCTCCTCATAGAGTCCTGCTTCGAAGTGAGCTTGGCCTTGTTCGAGGCGGGTAGGAATCTCATCCTCGGTTATGGCCGTGGCTTCCTCGGCATCTGCCTCATCGACAACGGTGAGTTCGGCAGCAGGTGACTCGGATTCGATCTTGTCGGGTTTTATCTCCGCCTGAAGAGGCCCCAGGATCTCCTGGATCGCCTTCTCCAGGGCGTCTGGTGTGAATGGCTTCACGATGTAGTTGACCGCCCCCATCTTCATAGCCGTGACCGCTGTCTCGATGGAAGGATAGGCGGTTATTATGATGCCCTTGAGTTTCGGATCTTGTTCCGTGGCTTTCTTCAGTACCTCCAGCCCATTCTCGCCGGGCAGCTTGAGATCAAGTACCGCGACGCCAAACTCCCTATCGGCTATCTTCTCGAGGGCCTCTTCGCCCTCTGCGGCCGTCTCTACCTCGTAGCCACCATCCTTCAGCCAGTCTCTGAGCGATTCACGCATTATGGCTTCATCCTCAACTATCAGCACCGGTTTCATCTATCGCACCTCCTTTTCATGTTCTTGTCTATCTGAGATCCTTCGCTTGTTCATGTTTCGACCTCCTTCACCCTCTGTCACTGCAATTTCCCTGCCAATCGATTCAACCGTATCCGAGCCTCGGATAGCAGAACCCACATGTATCGAGCAGGAACAGAAAAAGCCGCCCTGAGTCTTCAGGGCGGCAACCTTCAAGCCCCAAGACTGGCGCAGCACTATCGCCTGCTCAGGCTGTGTATAGAAACTGATCAGTTGTTGTTCATTTTCTTTACACCTATGCCGTACTCCTTCACCTTGTTATATAGCGTCATCCTGCTGATGCCCAGGATCCTGGCTGCCTCACTGTAGTTCTCACCGGTCTCCTCGATGGTGCTCAATATGTGCTCCCTCTCTATCTCTTTCAGATTTCTTCCCGGCCTGGTCGCAGCGGCCGGTGTCATACCCTTCTGGCGTAGATCGGTGATGGCGATATGGTCATCCTTGGCCAGAATAACCGCCCTCTCGATGGAGTTCTCGAGTTCACGGACGTTTCCGGGCCAATCATGCTCGAGTAGGAACTCCATAGCCTCGGGGCAAAACCCCGCTATGCTCTTCCGATTCTCCAAGGCGAACTTGTTCAGGAAATGCTCGGCGAGCAGTGGTATGTCTTCCTTTCGTTCGCGCAATGGAGGCAACTCGATGTTGACCACGTTCAGCCGGTAGTAGAGGTCTTCCCGGAATTCCTGCCTCTCCATGGCCTTTGTCAGGTCCTTATTGGTGGCCGATATGACCCTCACGTCGACCCTGATCGGCTCATTGCCGCCCACACGGGTGAACTCCTTTTCTTCCAGAACCCTGAGCAGGTGTACCTGTATGTTGGCACTCATCTCGCCCACCTCGTCCAGGAAGAGAGTCCCCCCGTTGGCGAACTCGAACTTCCCCTTCTTCTGTGCGTAGGCTCCGGTGAATGATCCTTTCTCGTGGCCGAACAGTTCGCTCTCCAGCAGGCTCTCGGGCAGGGCGGCACAGCTGACTGCCACAAAGGGTTTGCTCTTTCGATTGCTCTGGGATTGAATGGCACGAGCTACCAGCTCCTTGCCCGTGCCGCTCTCCCCTGTAATCAGCACAGTCGCATTGCTCTTGCCTACGGTCTTGATCAACTCGATCAGCCGCTGCATCCTGGAGCTCTTGGCGATGATATTCTCAAAGCGGTAGTGATCCTCCAGCTTCTGGCGAAGGGCGATGTTCTCCTCAACGAGCTCACGATACTGGGACAGCTTCTCGACCAGCAATTCCGCCCGCTCAGGGCAGAACGGCTTCTCGATGTAGTCGTAAGCACCTTCCTTCATGGCGGTGATCGCAGTGGGAATGCTGGCATAGGCCGTAATGATAATGACCTCAATCCGGGATTGCTGTGCCTTTGCCCTTCGCATCAGCTCTATGCCATCCATTCCCGGCATCACCAGATCGGCAATCATGATGCCCGGCTTCTCCCTCTTAATCACCTCCAGTGCTCTGTAACCATCTTCTGCCGTGAAGACTTCATGGCCGGCGTCCTTGAGCCACTCGGCCAGCGATTCACGAACGATGGTCTCGTCGTCGACCACGAGTATCTTAACCTTCTTCATCGTCGTGTACCACCAGGTATACGGTGAAAGTAGTCCCCTTACCGACCTCGCTCTGTACTGTGACCTTGCCGTTGTGCCGCTCAACGATTCCGTAAACAACAGCGACCCCCAACCCCACGCCTTTGCCCTTCTCCTTTGTCGTAAAGAAAGGAGTCCCAAGCTTGCTCAGATGCTCCTTCGGTATACCGCAGCCTGTATCCTCAACATCTACTCTAACTCTGTCGTTTTCCGCCGATGTGCGCATAGTCAGCATGCCTCCTTCCGGCATGGCCTGGATGGCATTCAACATGAGGTTGGTGAAAACCTGCTGCAGCTGATCGAAGTCGGCCATGACCTTGGGCAGAGGAGAGGTGAACTCTTTCACAACCTCGACGTTCTGGAGTTGGGCCTGGTGCCCCACCATCGACAGCACCTGCTCCAGAACCTGGTTCGCGTCCACAAGCCTCAGCATGGGCTCGGTCTGGCGGGCAAAGTCCAGGAGGTTCCGTATGATCCTCGAGCAGCGGCTGACCTCGGACTCCATCTTCGATAGCTGATCAAGAGCTTCGTCCTGCTTGAAGGTGCCACCGGTCACCTTCTTTGCCAGCAACTTCGTGTACACCAGAACGCCGGCAAGGGGATTGTTGATCTCGTGGGCAATCGACGCTGCCATCTGTCCCAGCGAGGTCATCTTCTCGATCCTTATCAGCTCGTCCTGAGTACCCTGGAGCCTGTCGACCAGATTAGGCCAGCACATCTCGGTCTCAGCCACCCCCTGACAGACAGCAGTCGCCAGTTCCCTGCAAGATCTATAGCCGCAGGCACCGCAGTTGAGCTGATCATCGTCCCTCAACTTGTTGATCTGACTGAGGACTCTGTTGATATCCTTCTCATCGGGTACGGGCAACACGGTGTGCCGGTCTGTGAACTTACGACTCAGGTCAATGCCGGCATACTTCTCGACGTCGCTCTCCGTCCGACCGGCATCCGTCTCTTCAGCGGCATAATCCACGATCAGCCTTCTCCGCTCAAAAAGACTGAGATCGTTGTCTATGGCGGGCCCATCTATGCAACCCTGACAGAAGAAGAGGTCCAGGAACTTCGTTCTGGCCCTGCCCTCCACAAACTCCCGGAGGCATCCGATGGCTCTATCGATGCCCTCGGCGACAACGATGTCGCTCGACAGAATATCCGTCGAGATACCTGCCACCTTGAGCAGGCCTCCCGGCACGGGCCACAGGCGACCGAGGCTAGCCCTGGGACCGGATATCTCGCCGTCCTCCTCCAGAGCAGGGTCAATCCCCTCTTCCTTCAGCATATCGCTCAATTCGGGAAACGTTAGAACCGCGTCGATCACTTCTCCGACCATCTTGTCTGCCCTCTCGCTCTTCTTGGCAGTGCACGGGCCGATGAAGACAACCCTGGCTTCGGGACTGTACTGCCACTTTATAACCCGACCCATGGCAATCGCAGGTGACACTAATGGCGCCAGGTTGTCGATGAGCTGAGGATAGAACTTCTCGATGAAGGAAACCATGGCCGGGCAGGTGGATGAGAGAATCGGCTTGGCTTCATTGTCCCTGAACAGCTTCTCGTACTCACGGCAGACAAGTTCGGCACCAAAGGCCGCTTCCATTACTTCGCTAAACCCCAGTCTCTTGAGAGCAGAAGCCATCTGCCTCGGGCGGATGTCCGGAAAGGCGGCAGGCAACGACGAGGAAAGAAGAGCTATGACCGGCGCAGGCTGCCCCAATAGCTGCCGGACGATATCCACTTCGCTCCTGGTCTGTTTGGCCCCCGCGGCACATATGTCTATGCAGTAACCGCAAGCAACGCAGCGCTCCTCCATAACGCCGGCTATACCGTCCTTCACCCTTATGGCCTTAGCCGGGCAACTGCGAATGCAGGCATAACACCCCCTGCACCTCTCCTCTACCGTAAATATGAAACTCATTCTCACTCCTCCGATCCTTCTACTTGGCAGTGCTACCCCTTCTTCCCGCCGGTGGCATTCTCAACTCTTGCCGCAGGCTTGCCACCGAGCGCCGGGATATGGAGACACCGTGGTCCCGCTCGAGTCTGGCTCTAATCTCTTCATCACAAGCAAAGCTCTCCCCCGATGCCAGGATTCGCCTGACCAACTCCTTCTTGAAGCTCCTGGGCCTGGGGAAGAAGTCCTTGAGAGCCCTCTCCTCACCCCAGGGTGTGTCAAGGCTTCTCCCGATGATAGCACGGCTGACGGAGCTCGGAACAAGCCCGATGGACTCGGCCAACTCCTTCTGGCTGAACGGGAGGAGAGCCATGTCATCTCCAGATTCGAAATAGAGCGCTTGCCTCTCCACTATGCTCTGCAGTATGCGCGTCATGGTGTCCTTGCGCCGGTTGATCAACTCGAGCCGCTTGAGCAGCTGCCTGATTTCGCCCGCGTCTTCCCCGGCGAAGGCTCCGCTCTCCCTAAGCTCCTCGAATCTCTGGTAGTCAATCGAGTATCTGCCGCGGGCGTAACAAGGCGAAAGGTAGGCGATGACAAAGCCCTCCTGCCGCCTGTCCACCGACGCAACCCTGGAGTAGGTAATCCCGTGCTCGGCGCTAAGGGCAGAGGGGTTGTAGAACTCGCTCCTCACGGCGAACTCGTTGATAAGAGCATTGACCTTGTCGACATTTGAGATCTCCAACCCGCATTGCCGAGCGATCTCCTCGACAGTCACACCTGGTTCAGAATACAGGAAGTAGCGTTTGAAATTCCCCAGCCCTATCCTCTGAATATGGCGGATTACATCCTCCCTGCCGGACAACACCGACTCAATGTCGAGAGTATCGCTGCCGGCCGCAATCCCCTCATCGAACTGGAGAAAACGAGGTGATATATCGGTCCCGGGATACCTTTGATAGTGAACGATCTTCTCTTGGTGGTAGAGTCTCTTGAAGAGAGGACTGTTCTCCACGTCCGAGGCAAGCCGGCTGAACTCCTCTTCCGGCATCTCAAGAATGGTAGCCTGCTCTATCCCCACGATCAGCCTGTAATCCTGACGCGTCTGCAACGACTGCGCTTGAAGGAACTCCCGCCTGTCCATTGTCTAATAACTTTACACTATGCTTCACGCATCGTCAATACATCAGCAGTCCGCCTCATTGACCCGCAATGGTGAGTGAAGTACAATTCACGCTAATGCGCACCAAGGTGGTACTCAATAACGGCTTGAGGGTCATCACCAGTGCCATGCCCACAAGCCGCTCGGTATGCCTCGTGGTTCTCGTTGGTGCCGGATCCTGCTATGAAGACGAGCAGGAGGCCGGCATAACCCACTTCACAGAGCACCTGTTCTTCAAGGGAACGGAGCGCAGGCCCACCTCCAAGGAGATAAGCCAGGACATCGAGGGCATCGGCGGCATACTGAATGGCGGCACCGACAAGGAGCTGACCATGTACTGGTCAAAGGTGGCCAGTCCTCACTTCGACATTGCCCTTGACGTCCTGTCCGACCTTCTCCTCAACTCGCGCTTTGAGGAGAGGGAGATAGAGCGAGAGCGCGGAGTGATATACGAGGAAATCAAGATGAGCCTCGACCTTCCCCAGCAGCGGGTGGACTCACTGATAGATGAGTTGCTGTGGCCGGGGCAGCCTCTGGGGCGCGAGGTAATCGGAACTAAGGAGACTGTGTCCTCGATCACGAGAGAACAGATGCTGAAGCACGTTTCCGCGAGGTACAGACCCAACAACACCGTGTTCAGCATCGCCGGTGATCTAGACCACGAAGAGACGCTGGTCAGGATCGAACCCCTCTTCAGCAGGTGGTCCGCCGGTGAGTTCTCGACCGGCTACGTAACAGACGACAAACAGACAGAGCCCAGACTGCGTGTTGAGACCAGAGACATAGAGCAGGCTCACCTCTGTCTCGCTGTCCATGGCTTTTCGCGCTCGCATCCGCAGCGCTTCGCCATTGACTTGCTTAACACGGTTCTCGGCAGTGGCATGAGCAGTCGCCTTTTCACGGAGATAAGGGAGCGCAGAGGGCTGGCCTATGATATCCACAGCTATACGGAGCACTTTCTCGACTCGGGGGCGTTCACCATCTACGCCGGCGTAGCCCCCGAGAAGGTCGGGGTGGCAGTCGGGGCCATAATCGAACAGATAACTCAGCTGAAGGAAGAGATGACGGCCAGTGAGCTTACGAGGGCAAAGGAACTGTCAAAAGGGCGACTATACCTGAGGCTCGAAGACAGCCGAAACGTGGCGTTGTGGTGCGGCGGACAGGAACTCCTGAACGACGAAATACTCAGCATGGATGATGTTGTCTCTATTATCGATGCCGTCACTCTGGACACCATGAAAGAGGTTGCGGAGGAGGTTCTGACCGGGAGCGGGCTAAGTCTGGCAGTAACAGGCCCGATCAAAGAAGAGGAATCACTGAAGGAACTGCTCGGAATCCGTTGACGCTGAAACCAGGAGAGAACCGCCCGAGGGCGGTTCTCTCTTAGTGTTGGTCTAACAACCGGTCGACTTCTAGTATTCAGGATATCCGCCACCTGGCGGCATAGCCGGCGCCTTCTCCTTCTCAGGAATGTCGGTCACCAGGCACTCCGTAGTCAGGATCATGGTGGCGATGCTTGCGCCATTCTGCAGGGCGCTTCTCGCCACCTTGAGGGGATCAACGATTCCTCTCCCTATCATGTTCACGTTGAGCTCGTCCTTGAAGGCATCGTAGCCGATGCCCGGTTTACTCCCCCTGACCTCGTTTATGACCACCGACCCCTCGCGGCCGCTGTTCTCAGCGATGCACCTCAGGGGCGCCTCAAGGGCTCGTGTCAGTATGACTACTCCGGTTGCCTCGTCGCCCTTGGACTTGATCTTCTTCAGGGCCGGCAAAGCGTTGATATAGGCGATGCCACCGCCGGGCACGATGCCTTCCTCAACAGCGGCTCGCGTGGCCGACAGGGCATCTTCCACCCGGTGCTTTCTCTCTTTGAGCTCGGTCTCCGTCGCTGCTCCGACCTTGATCACTGCCACACCACCCGCCAGCTTGGCCAGTCTCTCCTGCAGCTTCTCCTTGTCGTAGTCCGACGTGCTTATGTCTATCTCAGACCTGATCTGCTTGATCCGTGCCTCGATGGCTTTGGCGTCGCCCTTGCCCTCAACGATGGTCGTGTTGTCCTTGTCGGAGATAACCCTCCGGGCCCTGCCCAGGTCCTCCAGGGTTACCGAGTCGAGCTTCCTGCCGACCTCCTCCGAGATAACAGCCCCTCCGGTGAGAACTGCAATGTCCTGAAGCATGGCCTTTCTCCTATCGCCAAAGCCCGGTGCCTTGACTGCAAGGGGAGAAAGAGTGCCCCTCAACTTGTTGACCACCAGCGTGGCCAGCGACTCGCCTTCAACGTCTTCTGCGACGATGACCAGGTTCTTGGACATCTGGACGATCTTCTCCAGAGCAGGCAGTATCTCGTTTATGGCGGAGATCTTCTTGTCGGTAATCAGGATGTGAGGATCTTCCAGTTCCGCCCTCATCTGTTCGGCGTTGGTGATGAAGTAAGGGCTAATGTAGCCGCGGTCGAACTTCATTCCTTCGACGAACTCGGTCTCGAACTGCAGCCCCTTGCCCTCTTCTACGGTGATGACACCGTCCTTACCGACCTTCTCCATGACGTCGGCGATCAGATCGCCGATCTCCTTATCGATGGCTGATATAGCCGCTACCTGGGCGACCTGCTCTTTGCCGGCCACCGGTATAGACATCTTCTTCAGTTCATCAACCAGCACCTCCACACCCTTGTCGATGCCACGCTTCAAGGCCATTGCATCGGCACCGGCCGCGACGTTCTTGAAGCCTTCGGCGATGATGGCCTGCGCCACGATGGTCGACGTGCTGGTCCCGTCTCCACACTGGTCGTTGGTCTTGGTCGCCGCCTGCTTCACCAGTTGCACTCCCATGTTCTCATAGGGATCGGGTAGCTCTATTTCCTTGGCTATGGAAACCCCATCGTCGAGAACCGACGGAGCGCCCCATTTCTTGTCCAGTGCCACGGGCCTCCCTCGCGGCCCCAGGGTCACCCTAATCGCGTCGGTAAGGGTGTCCACTCCGCTCTTCAGGGACTTTCTCGCTTCCTCTCCAAATATGATCTGCTTTGCCATTCACTTACCTCCTTATGCTAACTTGTCTTGCCCAGTATGTCGCCTTCACGCATGATCACCAGTTCATCATCGCCCAGCTTGAACTCGGTGCCCGCGTACTTGGAGTAGATAACCTTGTCCCCCTTCTTGACCTCCATGGCGATACGTGTGCCATCATCGGTCATCCGGCCGGGACCGACAGCGATTATCTTGCCTTCCTGGGGCTTCTCTTTCGCCGTATCCGGTAGAACTATCCCTCCTTTGCTTACCTCTTCCTTGGGTGTGGGTTTTATCACCACTCTGTCTCCCAAAGGTTCGATCTTAGCCATGCTACCTCCTTTCCTGAATCTGTTTTTAGCACTCTGGCCTTAAGACTGCTAACCCGTATTATAGCATGAAACACCGAAATTTCAAGGGGGTTTCGCCGGGATTCGCCGACTATTTGAACTCCTACACTAAAACGTGTATAATGAATCTGATGGAGCGAAGGGCGAGAAGGAGTAGACGGTGGAGCAAGGAGGAAGTCAGGTCGCTGAGGCAGCATCTAAAGCTGACCCAGGTGAAGCTGGCCGAGGAACTGGGCACCCGGCAGCAGACCATCAGTGAGTGGGAGACCGGTATGTACCAACCCCGCGGTGCGTCAGCTACCTTGCTCAGCATGATCGCAGAGCGTAGCGGCTTCACATACGGGGCGGCAGAGGAGGGCCACAAATGAGATCCCGGCCTGCTGCAGATGAACGTCTTTGTGCGACGGGCCCAACCGGGCATGCGGTCATAGACGAACTGCGCATCATCCCTGTTCATATCCATGAGACGGTGTGCCACTGCAGCGCAGGTTGGCTCACCGGGGATGGCACGCGCCTTTTTTCCTGCCATGGCTACACGTAAACGGATAAGAGTCGCTGAGAAGCAGGTTATCCTCATATGGCAGCAACTGAACGGAGAGGTGCTGACTGTCACGGGGGGTGAGCGCATCGGCATTGTCTATCCCGGGAGGGCAAACGGCGACAGCGGCCCTGACTTCCGGGGAGCAGTCATCACTAACCGATCGCGTTTCGTACAGGGCGATGTCGAGGTTCACACCGAGGCCGGTGATTGGCGCCGTCACGGACACCATCTCGATGCCAGATACAACGATACCGTTCTGCACGTTGCGCTGTGGCCCGGCCCTCACTCGGATACCGTGCTGCAGAGCGGCAGGTCAATCCCGGTGCTGTGCCTGGCCGAAGCGTTGAGACACCAGGCCTACCTGCTGCCTCGTTCGCTCCCGTGTGCCGGGACAGTGAACCGGATCGGTCGGGAAGGAGTGATGACCCTGCTCCGGGCCACCGGCGAATCCAGGTTCAGGCTCAAGGCTACTCGTTTCCAGAATGAGATCCTTCTCTCCCGTCAGAAGGAACATGCAGGGCAGGTGCTACACAAGGGTATGATGAGAGCCCTGGGCTACAGCAGAAACACGAAACCGTTCGAGGAGCTTGCCAGCAGGATACCCATCAGCTACATCGAATCCACTGAAGGACCGATCGAGATCCAGGCACTGCTCCTGGGCACAGCCGGGCTCCTGCCTTCCCAGAGATCGCTGCGGGAATGCAGTCCTGAAGGGGAGATATCGGACCTGGAACACGCATGGCGCTCCGTGCAGAGAAGCGTCAGCACCATGAGCTATGCCGATTGGAGTTTCTCTCACATATACCCCAATAACTCGCCGGTGCGGCGCATTATCGCCCAGAGCTATATTCTTGACCGCCACTGCCGCGAGACCGGCTCTGAGCCTCCAGGGAGAAGACTGGTGTCCGGGCTGCTACGTTTGGTGAAGGAGTCCCCCGTACCCGGGGGACGTCGTATGCTGGAGAGTGGCCTGACTGTGACCGGTAGCGGCTACTGGCACGACCATTTCGACTTCGGCGTCAGGAGCAGAACCAGGAAATCGGCTCTGCTGGGAAGCAGCAAGGCCGGCGAGATCGTGACCAATGTGCTGTTGCCTTTCGCCTTCGCCCTGGCCAGGGTGGAAAGAGACCGGGAACTCACGGACAAGGCCATGGCACTCTATCGTGGCTATCCCGGGCTGGCGGAGAACGAGATCACGCGCCACATGATTGGTCAGCTGCACCTCGAAGCCCGTTTCGCTTACACTGCCTGTCAACAGCAGGGGCTGATTCACATCTTCAGAAACTGCTGTCGCGAAGGAAGGTGTACGCAGTGCCCCCTGTTCACAAGCCTTGACTCTTGATAGGGCTCAGGCTAATATATGCATAAATGCAGGAATATGCATTTATATTGAGATCGTGACATGAGGGAACTGGTCAAGACATATAGAGTGCTGGCCGACGAGTCGAGACTGAGAGTGCTCAATCTGCTCATTGAGAGGGAATGCTGCGTGTGCGAGGTCATGCAGGCACTGGAGATATCGCAGTCGAAGGCATCGCGCATTCTGAACGCTCTCTACGATGTCGGTTTTCTCAAGGTGCGCAGGGATGGTTTGTGGTCCCTCTACTCAATCGACCGGGATGGCATGAGCCCGCATCTGAGGGACATCCTTGAGGCAACCAGGAGTGCGTGTGCGGACAACGAACAGATGGAATCGGACCGGCGGCGGCTGAAGACAACCGACCGAATGGGCCCCAGTTGTGCCAGGGAAGCTCGCGCAGCAAGGTTATCTGCTGCGCCCTGGAAGCATTGAACTTACTGGATGTAGAGTAGCAGAGGATGGAAGTACTTACGCAGTTGCTGCAGGGCGGTTGGAATGCCCTGCTTGAGTATCTATCCGGGCATGTACTCACCTGTCTCATTCCGGCATTCTTCATCGCCGGCGCCATTTCTGTCTTTGTATCA
>Ga0255055_10003178_pt1 | contig 11176 bp, 10 predicted proteins | sample JV7_2_27_MG_FD_188633 | JGI IMG/M metagenome (GOLD analysis project Ga0255055, IMG submission 188633) | Seawater microbial communities from Jervis Inlet, British Columbia, Canada - JV7_2_27 | ecosystem: Environmental > Aquatic > Marine > Inlet | place: Canada: British Columbia | collected... | reverse complement strand
CTTCGGACTTGCCTGTCCTATCGGTACCAAAGATTTCAGTTCCCTGGGTACGATTGCTTATATGGCACCCGAACAGATCGAAGGTGATCCGATGGATCAAAGGACAGATATCTATGCGGTGGGGATTACGGCTTTTGAAATGGTTGTGGGGAAGAGACCGTTTCCGGAAGATGATGCGCAGGCCCTGGCGGATATGCATCTGACCCATGATATTCCGGATCCGGCGGCAAGTGCCCCGGATTTGCCCCAAGACCTGCAACGGTTTATTACTAAAGCCTGCCAGCGGAACCCGGGTAGTCGTTACGAGGATATGCGTCAGGCTTTGGCAGACCTCCGGCGAATTGCCCAAAAAACAGATTAGAAATTTTTACCAATGGGTAACTGCCTGCCGGCCTTTCTTTGCGGAAAATTGCTTTTTATAAAAATTTCCAGATCGTTTAACAACTTGATTTGATTTTTGTCCAGGCCAGCTGTATCTCTGAGATGGTTGATCTCTGATAGGGCCACCGATGGTGTCAAGCGGCGCTCGCCTTTAAAATCCACTATGGCTTCATCCTTGTCGGGTGGATTGACCCGACGCATATAGGCTTCAAATTCCCTGGTAATATTTTCAGGCAGGCTTTCGGGATAATTTCTGTATAGCAGTCGCATCGCCAACGTTTGCGCATCTTTACTTGATAGGCGCTTGATCATTTTCTCTTTTTCTTCTAACGGCGCTGTTTGAAACTGAGCGAATAATTTTTCATCCGAACGCGGGAAAAAGCCAATTTGATAAAGAGCCGCTTCAGGGTCCAGATTCGGAATAAATGGATAGGTATAGTCTCGATGATAGCTAACAATATTCTGAAATGTTGTCGGGTTCGACTGCAACCATTGCAGATTTTCTGCAACGATGGCTTTGCGTTCAGCATTTAAATATTTCCAATATCGTTGGTTGGGGGGTAACAAAATGCCGGGTTCCCCATATTTTTTGCGTACAATCCATGTGGATTCATCGATTGACGCGGATTTGGTTTCTCTAAGGGCCGCTAAGTCGAGTCGAAGCCACAGGGTTTGATTCGGATAGGGGATGGAGTTTCCGATCGACAGAACCGGCACCTGATACATTTGCCGGGGGCCGTATTCGCTGCCGACCATCAAGCCTTTGCGGTGTTCGCCCAGAGCACTCTCAAAGGAGGGGGGTATTTCGTCTATGCGGTGCGCATCCGTGCCTTTTTCAAAATAGCCCAACAGATAGTCCCACATCTGTTTGTCTACGAAAAGCCGCCGGGCGAGCTCTATCGTAGCCCGCACGTCAGCGGCCGCATCATGGGACGGCCCGGCGGTCAGCTGATTGGCTTCCCGGAGATGTTCCAGTTTTAGTGACGGTTTTCCGTTAATTTGCGGCCAGATGATAACCTCTCGTCTGTAAAGCCGGAAGATGACGGTCATGGGGAGTAGATCCATTCGACCACAGCCATGCCGGTACTGATGCGTATAGGCGGGCAGCAGGTTGCGATGAAACGAGAATCGCAAAAATTCATCATCAAAGCCCAGGGTATTATATCCCAGACTGATCGTGTCGGGCTGATTCATTAATTGGTGAATTTCCCGGATGGCCTCAAATTCACACAGTCCGGTTGTTAAATCTTCAATTGACATACGGTTGGTTATGATTGCACCGGGAGATGGAATCACATCCGGGCGCAGCTGAACCTTGATCGTATGGCAATCAATTTCATTAAGCTGTCTGTCTGTGCGAATTGCCGCGAACTGCAAAACCTGGTCAAAAGCTTTATTCAGACCGGTCGTTTCGATGTCGTAGAAAAGATACGTTTTTTGCATTGCCTGTTGGTTCCAAAGGTTGTGAACTTCTATCATCCTTAAAGCAAAAACTGGGATTTAAGTCCAGCCTATTAGGCAAAATATTCAATTCCTACTTAACCCAGCCATCTGTCGGGCTCCTGGTGTCATGTCGTGGTTATTGTTAAATCACCGGCGTTATAACCGAATTCAGCTAAAAGACTGCGGGAAGTTTTTACGATTTGCTCGGGACCGAGTTTGGTTTCTACATAAATATTGGTCCGTTTGATTTTTTCGGGGATACGCAATTGGTCCGAGTAACGCGAAAAATAGGTGTTGTCTTCTCCTGAAATCCAGAGCACTTTTTCAAAATCCTTAGAATGGATCATGGCAAAATAATCACAAAGGTCGGTTAACATGTCCTCCCAGTGGCGGACCGTGCTGGTTTTGCCGTTAAATGCGTAGGATTTGATCTCTTTGCCGGTGTAGCTCTCTGCATTTTTAACAGGTTTTTTGGGCGACTCAATTGAAAATCGCGGTTTCGGTTTATCCTCTATGTTGGAGACTTCAATGATCTTGGGCGGTGGTGATGCGCTGGCGGACGGACGTTTGGAGATTAACCATTTGTCTAAATTCTTCTCCAGAAATCGTTCAATTATCTTCGCCTCGACTTTGTAACCGCAGATTTTTTCCGTGGTTTCCCTTAATAATTCGACAAAAATCATATTCGGTTGGGAAATAATTTTATTCCAGGCTTCCGGGATAATATCCGAAGCCATTTTTTGCTTTTTATTTTGGTTAAGCGCTTTGGCCGTCTTTAATGCCTGACCCCTGGCGACCTTATTTTTGCTCAACAGGTCTATCAATTGAGGAACAAAGACATCTGCTTTTTGTTGTAATAGATCGATTGAATAAAACCATTTTTCCTGTGAACTTCCTGTAGCAGCTGTCAGATAAAACCACCAAATGATGCCGTTGGTCAGGATTGAAACGTTAACGCCTTCGCGTGAGGCAAAACCGAGCAGCGACTTTTGATGATTATCCAATTTTTCATTAATGCCTTTTACCTCAATAAAAATTTTGTTCGAATTGTTAATCCGTAAGGAGTAGGAGACCCTAAAGGAATTGACGGCGTAATCCGGAGAGACCTCATCGACGTTAAAAATGTCCCAATCTAAGAACGATAGTAACCTTAGAACCACCGCCTGTTTTGTAGAAGCTTCATCAAATGTATCAAGTTTTTTATTTAATTTCAGATCCTTGATAAAGGTGTCAATCTGTTTTTTCATGCTAACCTCAAATGTGAAGAAATTAAACGTCTTAGAATTTCTATAACCAACCGATGTCCCCGAACCCTTTGGACATATAGTCCTATATCGGCCCGGGAAAGGTCATACTTAAGTTTTTTTAATTAAAGTTTTTGGACTAACCAACCGATAAATCTAATATTGACGATGACCATTGGACTAAAAATTTAACCCGGGAAAACCAATCATGAAGACCAAATTTCTGTTATTTAGTGCGATTATTTTCTTATTATTGGGATGGAATTCAAAAGATGGTGTTCTATTTTTTTTCTTCGCGGTTCATCTTTTTACACTATCCATTGGCGTCATTCTTTTAAAATTTGAAAAAAAGTTCCAGCCCAGAGCGCGCATTGATATGCGGCCCCCTTCCAATCCCCAAACACGCGACTGACAATTTTTTGACATATTTTTTGACAACATTTGTCACATTTTGCCTACCTGAAATATGGGTAAATTTATAAGTTACTGAAAATAAAAGGATTCTTAAAATAGGCAAAATTGGCATGATAGTTGTATAGGTATGTAGTCGAATTGCCTGAAATAAACCTAATGATCGGTGTCTCAAGGGCCGATATAAAGATTTAAGGCAAAGATAAGCACGGGCCAGCAACAACAACCTCAAATGATTAAGGTGCTAAAATGTTAGACAAAGCGGCAGACAATCAGAATTTTGATTTCGACGTTGGTCATCTTGTAAAAAGTCCCTGCAAAGAATGTTCTACGCGCGAGGCTTTTCCAGGCTGCATGGAGGATTGTGAGGTTTTGGATCAAATTCAGACGGTTTTATCTGATTCCATCTCCTGCGCCAATAATTACTCCGTTGCAGAACCTTTTGACGTACCCTCACAGGTGCTCGATCAAATCTAGACTACATCCGGCCCTGACCCCATGGTTGGGGCCGGCTGCTAGTCAATTTAGAAAAATTTTCATTAGCGCATTGATTTTTCTAAATTTTAGATTGTCCGACACCTCCACTTCCGGCGTGTGCACTTAAGGTGCGGCTGCAATTTTATTTCTATTTTAGTCAAATTTATTGTGTTTATCGGTAGGATCCCGCTCCGACGGGAGATACGACTTTCGAGGACGAGCAACGCAGCCATCGGGCAAAAGATGTGGTTATGAAGCCAGTTCTAGCCGTTTAGGCGTTTTTCCCAGTCATACTCAGCTGACGTAACGATATGCTCCATGCGCTGGATGCGGCGCTGCAGATTGTCGTATCTCCTTTTTAACCGCTGCAGCGCACCCTGCCGCGAGTGCGCGTAGCTATCATAAAATTCCTTTTCTGCAGAGTTGCGAACCGGAATGACCGGCGCGGGCTTCATCAGCAAGGCGGCCAGCAGATACAACCCGATCGCCGGGAAGAAGCCGGCGACGATTAGAAGAATTATTGCGATCATTCTGGTCCAGAAAACTGAGAAATCAAAATGATCGGCCAACCCTTTGCATACGCCCAGAATTATACCGCTGCGGGAGCGGTAGATTCCGTTGCGGGAAATTCGGGTATACCTATTCATGGCTTGGTTTCCTTTCTTTTGCGCTTTTCCGTCCTTCTTTATCCAGCAGGATGGTCTCCAAAGCCTCAACGCGCTCTTCCATGCGCGAAAGTGCCGTATATATCTCCTGGATCATTTTAGTCTCCTCAGCTTGATCACCTGCGGATTGGCCGCCGCGGAAAAATTTGATGGCCAAAAGAATCGCCCCCGGGATGATGGCTAGCGCAAGTACGATACTTCCGAATACAATGGCTACGATGATGACTTCTTTCATTTTGGACTTTACCCTGGCTGCATTATTTTAATCGGTAGAATGCGTTTCATCCTGCTTTGAAGCCGGTGCTTTCATAGCCTGCAATTCTTTTTCGATTTCTTCGTCTACGGCGAGGCTGTCGAATTCTGCCTCCAGAACAGATTGTTTGCCGAAATTAACGAGATCGGCTTCAGCTTCCATGCGTTCGATACGGTTCTCAAGCTCATCGAATTTGAACATTGCATCGGAACTGTCGACGCGGCGGATCTCTTCCTGGGCCTGTCTTTTTCGATTGGCATGGATATGGCGCTGGACAAGCAAACGCTGTTTGTCGCGGGCCGATTTTAATTTATCTTCAAGCTGACGAATATCGTCCTGATATTGCTCGATGATAAGATTGTGTTCGGTCAGCTCATTTTCAAGGCTTTCAATCCGGTGGGTATACCGGCGTTTTTCAACCAGTGCTTCGCGGGCCAAATCGTCTCTTCCCTTTTTAACAGCCAGCTCGGCCTTTTCTTCCCAGTAATAGATCTGATCGTGCAGCGTATCCAATTGGCGTTGAACTTTCTTACTGCTGGCCATTGTTCCGGCGCAGGCCGCCTTGATTTCAACAAGTGTATCCTCCATCTCTCTGATCATCAGTTTGATCAATTTTTCGGGATCTTCGGCTTTGTCGAGAATGGCATTAATGTTGGAGCTAATGATATCACGAAAACGTGTAAAAATACCCATGGTGGCCTCCCTGTCTTTTATTTAACCCTTAGCCATACCATCAGCATTAAGTATGCCAATACCAAAAATATATATAACATTCTGATATTATAACATATTATATTAAAAATACTTACTTGACATATTGGTAAAAATAGCTAATATATGGTATAATAATTTAAATATAGGTAAAATTAACCATGAATCGATCAAGCGATCTTAGACCAAAAAGCCTGGGCTCAGGAACCTCGACGGTTGTCACCGAAGCCCTGGGCCAATCGGAACCGTTTTTGGAGTTTCAGGAACGGTTATCACGAGCGGCTCCGATTAATCGGCCGGTGCTGTTAATCGGCGAGAGAGGAACGGGAAAGGAATTGGCCGCAGCGCGGCTGCACTATCTGTCAAATCGATGGCAGGCCCCGATGGTGGCGCTGAACTGTGCGGCCCTGTCGCCGTCTTTAATCGAGTCGGAATTGTTTGGTTATGAAAAAGGCGCCTTTACCGGTGCGCTCCAGCGGCGATTCGGCCGGTTTGAGTCCGCCGATCGCGGGACCCTGTTTTTAGACGAAATCGGAAGTATTCCGCTGGAAGTTCAGGAAAAAATTTTGCGGGTAGTGGAATACAATGTTTTTGAGCGGGTCGGCAGTTCGGAGAGCATTGAGGTGGATGTCCGCATTATTGCCGCCACCAATGCCGATTTAAAGGACTTGGTCCGCAAAAATCGCTTCAAACAGGATCTGCTGGATCGGCTTTCTTTTGAAGTTTTATTCCTGCCGCCGCTAAGAGAACGAAAAGAAGATATTGCCCTGCTTGCCGCTCACTTTGCCGGAAGGATGGCTCTGGAACTGGGACGGGATGAAATCCCGGTTTTCAGTGATGAAGCCATCGAAGCGCTGGAAAAACACCCGTGGCCCGGAAATATTCGTGAGCTAAAAAATGTGATCGAACGCGCGGTCTATCGGTCTGATGCCGTAAGGATTATCGATATCGACTTTCACCCCTTTCATTCGCCCCATGAAAATCTCGTCTCCCCCGTATCAATAAAGGCGCATTCAATTGAAACGGCGCCTGCTGATGCGAACCTATGGCTGAACCAACCTCTCAAGGCGGCCGTGTGGGAGTTGAAGGCCAAGATGCTGGAAGCTTCACTACGCAAGGCAAAGTACAACCAGAAAAAAGCCGCCCGGATTTTAGGTCTGACCTATCACCAATTTCGGGGTTTGTATCGCCAGTATCAAGGAGCGAATAACTCAAGGATTCCCAGCTGAAACCGATCTATTTTCGGTTTCAGGTGCCGGGTGTCAAGAAAACACAGAGGACAGAGCACAGAAAACAGATGACAGAAGACAAGGGGCAGAATGTTTTCTGTCTTCTGTCATCTGACCTCTGTTCTCTGTTATCTGACATCTGAAACTGTAGTTATTATATGGAGCGCCCGAGAACAGCGCTCTCGTAGATCGCTGCTTTGGCATTACGGGCCTCGAGACAGTCCCCGATCCGGTGGATTTCATACCCGAGGGATTTGGCTTTCTGATAGAGCTGGTTGCATGGCCGGGTGCCGGTGGCCAAGACGACCACATCCGGATTAAGCGATTGAATGTCCTTGATCGAAAAAGATGAAAACAACGGCTGCATATGTTTCCTCACAGGAGAACTTGACGTCCGATACGATTTTTTCTTATAATCTCGTGATTCCAAAGGAACGGCTCGGATTATAACCATTTGAATAACATGTTATTTTCCATTGCGCAAGGATATGCCCTTTTGATAAAGCCATAAAGCGGCACTATAAAAATGCGCAAATTCAGCACGCGGAATCGACTAAAACCCGCATTCCTCAAAACCCGTGTTTAAACAGGGAGGCGCACATCCCGTGATGTCCCAATTGCAGGCTATATACGCACAGCTTGGTTTGACAAATTCACTTCTTTTGCTGGTCGGTCTGATTTTAATCATTGTACTTTTCCTGCTCATTATTTTGGTTCGGCGCCAGGAGATTAAATCGCAGGATTTTTTTGCGACCCTGAAAAAACAGGAGGAGCGCACCGAACGAATGGTCAGAGATGAGTTCGGGCGCAACCGTCAGGAATCGGCCGGAGGTGCCCGGCTGGCCCGGGAGGAAATCGGCAGCACTTTGAAATTTAGCAGTGATTCCCAGCTCAAGCAGCTACGCGAGATTGCGGGCATGCAAAAAGATCAACTCGACAGCTTTTCCAAACAGCTGCTGGAGATGACCAAGCTCAACGAAGAAAAACTTGAAACCATGCGAAATACGGTTGAAACGCAACTCCGAACCCTGCAGGAGGACAACAACCGCAGACTGGAACAAATGCGCGCGGTTGTCGACGAAAAACTGCAGTCGACTCTTGAAAAACGGCTGGCGGACTCGTTCAAGCAGGTTAGCGAGCGCCTTGAGCAGGTTTACAAAGGTCTGGGGGAGATGCGCAGCCTGGCCACCGGTGTGGGCGATCTTAAGAAAGTCTTAACCAATGTCAAGACGCGGGGCACCTGGGGCGAAATTCGGCTCAGTCATATTCTGGAACAGATATTGACACCGGATCAATACGAGGTCAATGTGGCCACCAAGAAAGGCAGCAGCGAGCGCGTGGAATTTGCCATAAAACTGCCGGGTCAGGGAGCCCACAAAGAAAAAATCGTCTGGCTGCCGATTGACTCTAAATTTCCCCAGGAGGACTATCAACGCTTGCTGGATGCTCAGGAAGCGGCCGATAAAGTCCAGGCCGAAAAATCGGTCAAAAACCTGGAAACCCGCGTTAAGGCAGAGGCTAAAGCGATCCGGGAGAAATATATCGATCCGCCCAATACCACCGATTTCGGGATCATGTTTTTGCCGGTGGAAGGCCTATATGCTGAAGTCTTAAGGCGTCCGGGCCTTTGTGACAGCCTGCAAAGGGATTATCGTATTGTGGTCACCGGACCGACAACGCTGGCAGCTCTCTTAAATAGCCTGCAGATGGGCTTTCGCACCCTGGCCGTCGAAAAACGATCCAGCGAAGTCTGGGAACTGCTGGGTGCCGTAAAAACTCAGTTCAGTAAATTTGGTGAGGTCCTGGCAAAAACCAAAAAGAAGCTGCAGGAAGCCAGCAATACGATTGACCAGGCCGAAGTCCGCACCCGGGTCATTTCGCGCAAGCTCAGCAAGGTCCAGGAATTGCCCCTAGCCGATTCGGAAAAGCTCATCGAGCCGGCAGCAAACGATGATGATGAACTATCCGATGACGACAATCCTTAATCTCCGGTTTATCGGGGAATCAAAAAGATAATGTTTATATTTTCAAGGAAAAGATAATGCCTTTATCCGGTTACTGGGCAGACAAATATATCGAAAACAAGCGCAGCGCGCATGAGGCGATTGGCCTGATTAAGCCCGCTCAGCGTGTTTTTATCGGATCATCCTGCGGTGAACCCCAGCATCTGGTACGGGAGCTTTCTGAAGCCTCAAATTATTTCAAAGATATTGAAATCAACCGCCTGTTGACACTGGAAACCACGCCGTTGACGCTCATTGCCGATAAAACCAGGGATCAAAGCCTCAATATTCGGTCATTTTATCTGGGTTCGGCAAAGCCCAAGGCAATCGCCCGCAACAAACGGTTTATCACCCCCATCAATCTTTCAGCGATCCCCCGTCTATTTAAAAGCCGGTTGTTGCCGATCCATGTGGCCCTGATTCAAACATCGCCGCCGGATGATTTCGGCTGGATGAGTCTGGGTGTATCGGTGGATATCACGCTGGCGGCCGCGTTGTCAGCGGATCTGGTAATTGCCCAGGTCAACTCCCGAATGCCCAGAGTGCTGGGGCGCAGCTTTATTCACGTCAACGACGTAGATGTATTTGTTGAATATGATGAACCGCTGCTGACCATTCGGGAGACACCAGAGCTGGCGGCCGCCAATGACATCGGGCGCTTAATTGCGCGCCTCATCGAAGACGGCTCTACCATGGAAATCGGATTGGGTTCCACCCACCAGGCCACCCTGCTGGCGCTGGCCGACAAGAATGATCTGGGAATCCACACCCAGTATATGACCAACGATATCATGCATTTATTTTCCCGGGGCGTCATAACCAACCATAAAAAGGGACTCAATGAGGGCAAAATGGTGGCCTCCGGTGCCATTGGAAACGAAGATTTATATGAATTTTTAAATGACAATCCGGCCATCGAGTTTCATCCTTCCGATTATGTCAATGACCCTTCTGTCATTTCACGCCATAATAAGATGGTGTCGATGAATGTTGCCATGACGATCGATCTGACCGGCCAGGTAGCAGCTGATGCGCTGCCTTATAATAATTTCTCGGGTGTTACGGGGATGTTTGATTTCATGCGCGGTGCGGTCCAGTCCAAAGGCGGCAAATCGATCCTGCTGTTGCCGGCCACAGCCCTGCAGGGCAAAAAAAGCCGCATCGTTCCCCAGCTGGACGATGAGGCCGTCGTTGTACCCAGAGGTGACGTTCATTATGTGGTCTCCGAGTACGGGGCGGTGAATCTATTCGGCAAAAGTTTGCAAGAACGTGCCATGGCCATGGTTAGCATTGCGCATCCGGATTTCCGGGACGAGCTTTTTTACGCAGCCAAGAAAAAGGGTCTTTTAAGCGCCGAACGGACGCTGACTGAATCGATCCATGGGGTTTATCCGATTCATCTGGAAGAAACCGTTGAGATTGACGCTGAACAGGTGACGATCAGACCCGCCAAACCGGTGGATGAGAGAAGAATTCAGGAACATTTTTATAATCTGGACAGAGATGACGTGGTTGCCCGGTTTTTCCATGAAAAAAACAGCTTTGTCCACGATGAAGTCAAAGGGGTTTCATTGATCGATTATATAAAAGATTTGACTGTCGTTGCGGTTGTTGGAGAATTTGGTTTCGGCAAGGTGATCGGCGTTGGCGAATATCTGGTGGACCCGGCAACCCGTGAGGCCGAAATTGCCTTTTCGATCAGCAGGCCTTATCAAAAAAAGGGTTTGGGTAAAATACTGTTGAATAAACTGGCCTATGCTGCTCGCGACAACGGCATCAGCGGGTTTATGGCCTATACATCGTCCCAGAATAGGGGTATGATAAAGCTGTTTAGGATGCTGCCGTATAAAGTCGAAAGCTTTTTTGACGGTGAGATGCTGCAGCTTCGATGCCGGTTTGATAAGCCCTTGTAAGAGCAAGTGATCTAAAGTGCCTAAAATGCCTAAAATTTTGGTGTCGCTATGCTCCATCTTTTATAAAAATGACAGAATTCCTTAATTTTAGGCATTTTAGCTCATTTTAGTTCATTTTAGTCATTTTGTTTAATTCGAAATGATTATATGACATTTACGCTCTGTGCTACAGAAGGAAAATGAACATGTCCGATCACAAGCTTGTTTTTCTACCCTATGAAACAAAAATAACGGTACCGGATGGTGAAACGATTATTCATGCCGCTCTGGAAGCCGGTGTGCACATAAATGCCTCCTGCGGCGGGGAAGGTGTTTGCGGAAAATGCCGGGTGTTGATTGAGGAAGGCACGGTGGAAGGCGGCATTTCCGAAAAAATCAGCCAGGAGGACCAGGATAAGGGCTATCGACTGGCCTGCCAGGCGGTCGTAAAAAACGATCTGGTCGTG
>Ga0255055_10003175_pt1 | contig 11184 bp, 8 predicted proteins | sample JV7_2_27_MG_FD_188633 | JGI IMG/M metagenome (GOLD analysis project Ga0255055, IMG submission 188633) | Seawater microbial communities from Jervis Inlet, British Columbia, Canada - JV7_2_27 | ecosystem: Environmental > Aquatic > Marine > Inlet | place: Canada: British Columbia | collected... | reverse complement strand
TATATCAATTTCCATACTAGGGCCGTTTCTGAGACGCTGGCCGGTTTCGGCAAGATCGACGTGTTGATCAATAATGCCGCGGTATTATTTAAAGGCCCCATCGAGGAGACCACCGAAGAGATCTGGGACACGACCATGAACATAAACCTCAAGGGAAATTTCTTTTTGGCACTGGCTGTCGGTCGTGAAATGATTAAACGCAAGCAAGGGAAAATTATCAACATCCTTTCCAATTGCAGCTTTGTGGCCGAGCACGGCATCGGCGCCTATTGCGTCAGTAAAGGCGGTCTGCTGATGACCACCCGCTGTTTGGCCACCGAATGGGGCCCCTACGGCATCCAGGTGAATGGCATCGGTCCGGCCTTTGTGCGGACGCCCATGAACGATCCGGTTCTGGCCGATCCCGACTTCGTGGAATGGAGCACCAACCGGATTCCGCTCCATCGCATGGGACAGCCTGAAGAGGTGGTCGGTGCGGCCATTTTCATGGCCTCAGATGCTTCCAGTTTCGTTAACGGCGCAATTCTCATGGTGGACGGTGGATTTACCGCCTGCTAGTGTTGTGTCCCGCAAGTAATTTACAAAACACGGATTGAGTTTATTAATGTTAATTTGTCTTATTTTGGGTGACAGGAATAAGTAGGTTTCAGGTGTCAGGGTTTAGAAGTATTATTGGACGACAGCCGAGTACGAGGACGAGGACGAGGACGAGTAAAATGAGGAGAATAAAATATCGTCCTCGTCCTCGTCCTCGTACTCGAGAACCGACTGACACCTGAAACCAAAGACATTGAATTGTTTAAAGAACTCAACTGGACTAAAATATACCAAAAGACTTTTGTAACATATTTGTGGGACACAACACTAGAAACCATCTCAAAAATATCTTTTGGCCCAATATCTTATTTTTGAGAAGGTTTCAATTTTGATTCTTTTCTTTTTAGGGCCAGAAGCACTTTTTCCGGTGTGACGGGAAGGTCTGTAATAAAAAGACCTGTGGCTTCAGCCACGGCCGATACCAGGGCGTCCGGCGTGCCGATGGTTGCCATCTCACCCACCCCTTTGGCCCCATATGGCCCGATGGGATCGTTTGTCTCAACCAGGATGGGGGATACCGGCGGCATGTCCAAAGACGTCAATACCCGGTAATCCAAAAGATAGTTGTTCTTCATTCTGCCCACATCATCCAGGGCGATCTCTTCGCTCATGGCAAAGCCGAGCCCCATGTGCACGGCACCCTCTATCTGTCCGATGGCCCCCAGGGGGTTGATGGCTTTGCCCAGATCCTGTGAAGCCGCAACGTCCAGGACATGAATTTGACCGGTCCCGGGGTCGACCTCCACTTCGATGGCCTTGGCGCCGAAGGAAAAGGCCATGGAGAAATTGCCGCGACCCGTCACCGGATCCGCCAGCTGGCTGGGCGCATCCCAGTGAGACTTGGCCATAACGGCTTGACCGTCCTTGCGGTAGCGGTTGAAGCGCACCACATCGGCGACACTCAGGCTTTTGCCGGGGGCCGATTTGACAAAGACCGTGCTGTTGCGAATCTCCAAATCGTCCGGATGGACCTCCATTTTGACGCCGGCGGCCTCAAGGATTTGCTTGCGGGCGTCCTCAGCCGCCTTCTGAATAGCCATGCCCCCGACGGCCGTATTGCGGCTGGCCCGGGAGCCCCATCCCATCGGGCAGGTTTCGGTGTCGCCAAAAATGGTGTTGATCTTGTCCACCTCAATCCCCAGGACCTCCGCGGCGATTTGCGTCAGGGCGGTGCTGGAGCCGCTTCCGATATCCACGCAGGAGGTCGCCAGATTCACGGACCCGTCATCATTGACCGTAAGGGTCGCGCCGGCAAAGTCGGCATCGATGCCGGGGGAAAGTCTCACGCCGGTAAAGTGCACCCCGCAGGCGATCCCCAGGCCCCTGTTGGGAGTCGGGTTGGCACGTTTTTCCTTCCAACCGATTTTTTCCGCCGCCGCCTCCAGGCACTCCACCAGGCCGCAACTCTTGAGGATGGCCCCGGAGGCTGTCTCATCTCCGGTGCGCACGGCGTTCTTGATCCGAATTTCGAGTGGATCCATCCCCAGCCGCTCGGCAATCATGTTGAGCTGGGTTTCACCGGCATAGTGGACCTGGGGGTTGCCGATGCCTCGCATGGCGCCGCCGTATGGGAGATTCGTGTAAACCGTGTAACCGTCATAACGGTAGTTCATGAATCGATACAGGGTTCCCTGCATGGCGCCGCCCACATTGGTCACCACGGGTCCGTAATCGCAGTAGGCGCCGTTATCGCAGATATTCTTAATATGGCGTCCCGTGATGGTGCCGTCTTTTTTGATACCGGTCTTGACCGTCATGATAAACTTGTGCCGAAAAGTGGAAAAGATGAACTCTTCATCCCTGGTGTATTCAATCCTGACAGGTCGCCCCGATTTCCTGGCCAGCACAATGGCGGCAAAGTCCATCGGAAACTTGCTCGTAGCCCGGCTGCCAAACCCGCCCCCCACATGGTTGGTAATGACGCGAACCTTGCTTTCCGGGATGCCCAGGGCCTTGGCTAACTGAACGCGGGAAACTGAGGGCATCTGGGAACAGTAGTAGAAGGTGAGCTTGCCGCTGGCATCCCAAACCGCCGTGCAGTTATGGGGTTCCGGACAGACATGCGCCACCCGCTGGGTCTCAAAACGGTCTTCAAAGACATGGTCGGCCTCTTGAAAAGCCCTATCGACGTCGCCGATATTATAACGGGGATTGGCGGCGATGTTGCGCTCAGTTCCCGCATGGATGATCGGCGCGCCTGCCTGCATGGCCTCTTCAGGATCAAAGACGGCCGGCAGGGGCTCATAATCCACCTTGATGCGCTCGAGGGCTTCAAGGGCCGTATCCACGTCCAAGGCGGCCACGGCGGCCACCGGGTCGCCCACATAGCGGACCTTTTCGGTTTGGAGGGGGGTCTGGTCCATATGCGATACACCAAAGACAAACGGTGTTTCCTGACCCGTAATCACGGCCTTGACGCCCGCCATGCGCTCGGCCCTGCTGGTGTCAATATTGAGGATTCGGGCGTGAGGGAGGGGACTGCGCAGCATGCGACCCCACAGCATATTGGGAAGCGTCACATCCACAGAAAAAATGGCCTCACCCGTAACCTTGACCTGCGCGTCAACCCTGGGGACGTCCTTGCCTACAAAATCTAAATCTTTCATGGATTTTTACTCCTTCACGCTGTCTGCCGCTGAGAGAATGGCGTCCACAATGCGAACGTAACCCGTACAGCGGCAAAGGTTTCCGGCAATGGCCGTTTTGGCTTCTTCTTCGGTGGGACTGGGATTCTTTTTCAAGAAGGCCTTGGTGGTCATGATCATACCCGGGCTGCAGAAACCGCACTGTACGGCGCCCTTGGCAACAAAGGATTCCTGGATGGGGTCAAGACTTCCCCCCTGGGCGACCCCTTCGATTGTCTCAATTTTTTTCCCGCGGGCGTCCATAGCAAGTGTGAGACAGGCATTGACTGCCATTCCGTCCAGCAGGACGGTACAGGACCCGCATTCACCCATGTCACACATTTTTTTTGTGCCCAGCAACCGGAGGTCTTCACGCAGGACGTCCAGCAGGGTCCGTCGGTTCTCCACCTCCAGCTTATGGATCTCAGCGTTGATCGTAAGCGTAATCTCTCTTTTCATGACACACCTCATCTCCTTGTGCACGTAATTGTCAGTGAAATTTTGTTTGCTCTAAAGGGCGGAGCAACTCAGGCCAGGCTCTCCTTAATGCCTTTGTAAACGAGTTCTTTGACCAGTTCGGTTCGATATTCTTTGGATGCCCGCAGATCCGTAATGGGGGTACATTCGGCTGCCGCTGCCTCACCGGCTTTTCGGATGAGCGGGTCTTCAATTTTATTGCCTTTCAGTATCTTTTCGGCATTTTTGGCTCGAAAAGGTTTGGGCGCAACGGAGCCCAGAGCAATCCGGACCTCGTCAAAGGTGCCCCCCCGGGTTTTGACCAGGACGCCCAGCCCCACCACGGCCAGATCCATGGCCCGCCGCAGGGCAAACTTGTAGTAGGTTCCTCTGGCCGCCGCCGGCGGCAGGGGAACACAAATCTCGGAGAGAACTTCACCCTTTTTCAGGGCGTTTTTGCGCACGCCCCTGAACATTTTTTCCACAGGGAGGGTCCGGCCCCCATTGGTGCCCTGGATCACACAGCGGGCGTCATAGACCAGGAGTGGAAGCGGGCCGTTGGCTGCAGGTGATGCCTGGGCGATGTTTCCCGCCAGGGTGGCCGTATTTCGGATCTGCATCGAACCCAGGTGTTCGGCCGCCATTCTCAGGAGGGGGTAGTGCCTGGCTACCGGTTTGGAGTCAAGCAATTGTGCCCAGGTGACCATGGCCCCGATGCGCAAGCCCTCTTTTTTGGTGAAACGTATTTTGTCCAATCCCTTTACCTTCTTCAGATTAATGAGGGCGGCCGGCTTGTTCCAGCCTCTTTTGAGTTCCACCAGAAGGTCTGTTCCGCCTGCCAGAATTCGCGCCCGACCCCGGTACTTTGCGAGAAGGTCACAGGCCTCCTCAACACTTTTCGGCTCATACAATTCAAATTCCTTCATACGCCACACCCCTTTTCATGATAGAAAGTTTCCAACAGAAGCCCTCTCAAAAATAGGATTTTGGTTCAAGATTCCGTCTTCGCCTAAAGGCTTCGCCGGGACACGCGCGGCGGGGCCTAGTTTTCCCGCTGAGCGGGATTTCCCGCCTGATCTTATAATCTTTGTGGGTCGCAAACCGGAGGTCCGCCTGAGGCGGATCGAGGATTTTAAACTCGGCACCAACAAAGATATTGGGCCAAAAGACATTTTTGAGATGGCTTCTAGCAACCTTTTGCCCATACCGCGTCCTACTACCTGAATTTTGCACGAGCCGGAGGCTTTCATATGCAAGATTCAGGTACTAAGTAATGGGTTCCCTTACATGTTGTCAAGACCTCAGTTCAGAATACCCGCTGCAATGCCTTTCATTTAAAGTTTTATCTTTTGACTCTCCGGGATATATCGAGACACATGAAGGTGGGCTCTGAAGATGTACCGTCGCCCTGGGGGATCGGGCGGGGCTACCGCCCCTTTATAGGCTGCAGGTCCTCTCAAGTTCGCGGCCAAAGGTCTCGAGCTGGTCCAGGTTGTGACAATCCAGAAAGTCCTCAACATAGGGCAGGGCGGTGCGCATCCCGCGATCAATGGGTCGGTAATCGGGCATCCCCAAAAGGGGGTTTAGCCACATGAGCCGTTTGATTCGACGCTTCAGCGCTTGCATCTCCTTTTCCAACAACTCCGTCTCACCCTGATCCCAACCGTCACTGAGCAGGATGAACACCGTGTTGGGACCTGAATATCTGCGGCCGTAGCGCCGGTTGTATTCTGATATGGAGCTCCCGATTCTTGTGCCTCCGGACCAATGCGAGACCTGCTCTGCGATCAGGTCATAGGCGGCATCTATCTTGCGCATCCGCAGTAGTGGGGTGATGCGCGTCAGCCGGGTGCTGAAGACAAATGTCTCCACGCGGGGGACATGCCTCTGAAAGCCGTACATAAACTGAAGCAGGAAACGGCTGTAGGAATCCATGGAACCACTCACGTCGCACAGGACCACAAACCGGGTTTTTCTGGGCTGGCGACGCTTTTTGTGCAGGGCCAAAAGCTCGCCCCCATGACGCAGAGAGGCGCGTATGGAACCCCGCAGATCCACCCGTTTCCCCTTTGCCCCTGCTCGCCAGCGCCGTCCCAATCGCATACCCAGATCTTGGGCCAAAGCCATTATCAGCTGAGAGACATCCCGTGATTCGCCTTCGATCATGGCCGCAAAATCCTTTTTACACATGATGTCCCGGGAACTGTAGGAGATTTCCTGTCGTTTGTCTTTGGCCTGATCGGCCGATGGCTCCATCTCACCGGGGAGGGTCAGGGGCGGGCAGCCCTCCTGTTGCACATGTCTCTTTGCATCCGATCCTTCGGGGCGGCTGTTAGAACACCAGAACTCCTCGAAAACCGCGTCAAAAACAGCCAATTCCTCAGGCCTGCTGACATAATGGGTGCTGAACAGACTGTAAGCCTCCTCCTTGTCCTCCAGCCGAATCAACATGAGACCCCGCAGCGCATCCAGTGTGCGACCCAGGGTGACGGGCAACCCCTTCTCCTTGAGTTGCCTGGCAAAATGCAAACTGTTGAGTACAAAATCCCCTGAGCGATCCCGGTGTGCTGAAGGTGTTGCGCGATTCGTCATGACCGTAAGGCCTCCGCCCAGGACGGAGCCAGGTTTTCATTTTCAACCCGTTCCATGTCCTCCTGATACTTGAAGAGACAGCCCATGGTCTCTTCAAGGGTCTCGGCGTCCAGGTGGTCGCGATTGAGCAGCAGAAGCGCACTGACCCAATCGAGGGTCTCGGCAATGCCGGGCCGCTTGTAAAAATCCATCTGACGTATCTGCTGCATCAGGGAGCAAATCTTGAAGGCAAGTTCCTCTGCAATCTGAGGGATTTTGGTGGTGACGATCTCATATTCTTTTTCGAGGGAGGGGTAATGGATCCAGTGGTAGAGGCAGCGCCGCTTGATCGCGTCGTGGAGTTCACGGGTTCGGTTGGAAGTGATGACCACAAGGGGCTTGGTTTTGGCCTTGAGGGTACCTATTTCAGGTACCGAAATCTGATACTCTGACAGAACCTCCAGAAGGAAGGCCTCAAACTCTTCATCAGCCCTGTCGAGTTCATCGATCAGCAGACTTACATGCTTGCCGTGGGCCTCACTGCGGATGGCCTCCAAAAGGGGCCGCTGGATGAGGTAGGCTTCGTCAAAGATATTCTTGAGGTTGTCCAGGCCCTCCTGGTGGGCCTCGGCCAACTTTATTCGAAGGATCTGTTTGGTGTAGTTCCATTCGTAGACCGCCGTATGGGTGTCGAGGCCTTCATAACATTGCAATCGAATCAGGCGGCGGTCCAGGGCCTTGCTCAGGACCTTGGCCAGTTCAGTCTTGCCCACCCCGGCTTCACCCTCCAGGAGCAGGGGCTTTTCCATTTTGAGGGCCAGGTAAATGACGGTGGCAAGCTTGCGATCGCAAATGTATTTTTGCTTCTTGAGGGCCCGGGAGACATCATCGATGGATCGAAAGGTTTTTTTCATAGCTATTATTTATGCGGTGGTCCGCCGGCTTCTTGAATTGCCCGGAAAATACTTTCCGAATCGGCCGGCAGGGTTCTGATGCGCCCACCGCAGGCGTCGGCGATGGCATTCAAGATAGCCGGCGTGGCCGGAATGTTGGGCATTTCACCGATCCCCTTGGCACCGTAAGGACCATACTTGTTCTCGACTTCAACGATAACGGATTTGATTGCGGGAACATCCAGCGCGGTGGGGATCAGATAGTTTCGCAGGCTCAGGTTCTGAATGTAACCCGCCTGGGTGACAATTTTCTCCATCAGGGCATAGCCCATCCCCATGGCCACGCCGCCCTCAATTTGACCTTCAAGGGCCTTGGGGTTGATGGCCTTGCCTACGTCAAAGGCCGCCGCGTAGTCGGTAATCGCCACCTCCCCGGTCTCCACGTCCACAATGACCTCTGCCATGTGGGTCGCATAGGTGTAAACAAAGTAGGGATTGCCCTGACCCGTTTCAGGATCCAGGCTCGGTTTTGGCGGTGCCCACCATCCTTGACCGATAAGTCGCTTACCGGTTGCCATGCATTTGGCCGCCGCCTCCTTAAATGTTATCCCGCGCTCGGGGGCTTCACGATCAAAGATTTTTCGGGTCCGGGCTTCTAAACGGTCGGCAGGCACAGCCAGTATTTCGGAGGCGGCTTCTAAAATGGATTTTTTGACCTGTCGTGCCGCCAGAATAATGGCATTGCCCATCAAAGTAGTGGATCGGCTGCCCACGGTTGGCCCCGATTCAGGCACCATGTCCGTGTCCGGCGTTACATAGCGAACGTCTTCCAAACATACACCCAGTTCTTCGGCACAGATCTGCGGAAGGACGGTGTAAGCGCCCTGTCCCATTTCAGTAATGCCGGTAAAGAGTAAAACCGATCCGTCTTCATGGACATGCACGTTGGCGCCGCAGGCGTCGCCGGCTATGCCGATGCTTGTGCGATACCAGCCCATACCCACTCCCAGGCCGCGCCGTTTGGTGCGCTGCTCGTCCACATAACCTCTGTTTTTATACTTGCGGTCCCAGTCAAAACGCTTTGCGCAGGCCTCCAGGGAATCCTGAAGCCCAACACTTTGGTCCAGGACTTGCCCCGTGGCGGTCGCCGATCCCTTCCTGAGTCCATTCTTGCGCCGGATGTCCAGGGGGCTCATTCCCAGTTGCGCGGCCAGCTCATCCAATATCTGCTCGTGGGCAATGTGAACCTGAGGCGCCCCAAACCCGCGCATGGCGCCGCCGTACGGGTGGTTTGTATAAACGAGATAGGCGTCCACATGCACATTGGGGATTTCATAAGGCCCGGCCATCATGATCATCGAGTGGATATGAGATCCGCCGGCCGGGGGAATGACGGGGCCCAGGCTGGCGTAAGCCCCCTGCTCGTCATAAATCACCCCTTGAAATGCCACGATCGACCCATCTTTTTTGGCCCCGATCTTGACTTTCATGATCATGGGATGGCGCTTGCAGGTTTGGAGGGCCACTTCCTCCCTTGCCAGCGACATCCGAACCGGTCGACCGGTTCGGTAGGCCAAAACGGCCGCGCGGCAGCCTAAATCAATGGGGGAGTCTTCTTTGCCCCCAAAACCACCGCCCATGGGTATCTGGCGCACTCGTACGCGGTTAACCGGCACTCCCAGTACCGCATTGATATTACGCCTTACCGTAAAAGGCGCCTGCATCGGCCCCTCAACCAGCATGATACCGTCTGGCTGCGGAACGGCCATGCAGATATCCGGCTCCAGGTAGGCATGATCAAGAAAAGGAACCTGATAGGTTCTTTCGAGGACCACCTCGGCCTGGGCAAATCCCTTGTCCACGTCCCCTTTGCGAAGTTTGTTATCGGAAAGGAGGTTGCCCTTCTCATGGATCCTGGGTGCGTCCTTTTTGAGGGCCTCGCGTGGGTCGAAAACAGCCGGCAAGGGCTCATAGTCCACCTCAATCAGACTGAGCGCCTCCTGGGCCGCCTTTTCTGTTTCTGCGGCAACCAGCGCGACGCCGTCGCCCACAAAACGCACTTTGTCCTCACAAATCACGGGTTGGTCGGGAATAATCGCACCGAAACCGTTTCTTCCGGGAACATCTTTGGCTGTGAGTACGGCAACCACCCCGGGTAAGGCCCGGGCCTTGTCGCTATTGAGTGATTTTATCAAGGCGTGCGGATGAGGGCTTCTCAGGATTTTGCCGTGTAAAAACCCTTCCTGGGCATAGTCGGCCCCGTATTGCTGGGTGCCGGTAACCTTGCTGCGGCCGTCGGTTCTGACCGCGGATTGACCCGCCACGGAAAGGCCCCCGGACAGGATCCTGGATAATTTTTGTAAATCAACACGCTCTTTGGTCAGCGTCGCTACCTTTTTCTTTTCATCGCTTTTTTCATTCATCGCATGTTCCCTTAAAATTTAGGTCGGGCGGTGCTTTCAACCCTGGGGGGTCTGCCCCTTGTCATGACTCGCAGCTTTGACGGCCTCAACGATTTTTTGGTAACCCGTGCACCGGCAAAGCACACCGGAAATCGCGATTCTAATCTCTTTGTCATCCGGATCGGGAATCCGGTCTAAAAGAGACTTTGCATTCAAGATCATACCGGGTGTGCAAAAGCCGCACTGGACAGCGCCTGCAGCCACGAAATGCTGCTGGAGGCTGTCCAACTGCCCCTCCGCTTTGGCCAGACCTTCGATGGTAACCACGGACTTGCCCTGCGCTTTTAGGGCCGGGATAAGACATGAATTTACCGCAAGCCCGTCAAGAAGGACGGTACAGGCCCCGCATTCGCCCTCACGGCACCCCTCTTTGGTGCCCGTCAGGCGCAGTCTGTCGCGAAGCAGATCCACCAACATCGTATCCGGATGAATTTCCAGATCCACCGCCTTGCCGTTCACTTTAAAAGCAAGCCCCACTTTTTTCATAAAAACCCTCCTTAATCGACCAAAGCCCCTGCTTCTATTAACGCATTTTCAAGACCGCGTTTGACAAAAACTTTAACCATTTCCCGCTTATATTCCGCCGATCCCCAAATAGCGCTGTCAATGGGATTGGTCTCGGCGCAGGCGCTTTCGGCCGCCTGCTCGATAATTTCTTTAGACACCGGTGCACCCGCGAGCAGCGCTTCTGCTTCCACCGCACGAAAAGGGGTGGGTGCCACCGGTCCCAGTGCAACCGCGGCCTCTTGTATAATCTTCTTTTGCGGGTCGACCTTTACCACCGCAGCCAGGACCAATATGGCAATCGTGAGAGACTGACGCTTGCTTAACCTCAAATGGCAGCAGCCCTGGTTGCTTTGGATGGCAGGGAACTGGATCTGGATCAAAATCTCCTTGCGGCAGTCAATCGCAGTGCGCCCCTTATCGAGAAAGAATTCAGACAGGGGCACAACCCGTTGCCCTTCCCTGGATGCAATTAATACGGATGCATTTAGGGCCAGCAAGGGGATGCTCGTGTCCGCGGCAGGGTGGCCGCTTACCAGATTTCCGGCAACCGTGGCAATGTTTCTGATCTGAGGTGAGCCCAAGCTCCCGGCGCCCTTGGCAAGAATAGCGGCCTTTTCCCTGATCAAAGGAGATAAAGCCGTCTGGGCATGGGTAGTACAGGCGCCCAGGGTAATCATTTCCCCATCCTGACTGATGCCGTCCATATCCGGCAGCCGGGTGATATCCACCAGGGTGTCCACTTCCAGGTCCCGGTGGCGCAGTTGACAAATCACATCCGTCCCACCTGCAACCACCTGGGCTCTGCCTTGAGATTTTTCGAGAAAATCCAGGGCCTCATCCAGGGTGCGGGGCATGAGATACTTGTTTATCCGAATGTCTCGGGCCCAGTGAAGATCTTTAAACTCGTATGACATAGTCATTCCTTTTAAAATTTTTATTGAACTCTTTTCAGTACCCATCCGCTTGCGGTGGGGTTTGCGCTAGTTCCCTCTCCCTTTTTTCTTCTTCCTTGTATTCGGAATTCCTGCCAAGGCTTTGGCTAGTTTAATCTTTTCATCAAGTTTTCCTTCCCGC
>Ga0255055_10003174_pt1 | contig 11189 bp, 27 predicted proteins | sample JV7_2_27_MG_FD_188633 | JGI IMG/M metagenome (GOLD analysis project Ga0255055, IMG submission 188633) | Seawater microbial communities from Jervis Inlet, British Columbia, Canada - JV7_2_27 | ecosystem: Environmental > Aquatic > Marine > Inlet | place: Canada: British Columbia | collected... | reverse complement strand
GAAAGGAAGTCTGCTCAACAACTCCACCACGAGGGCCATATGCATACAGGTCAAAAGCAAACCCAATATGTACTCTGAGACTATGTCGATTTCCATGACACCACTTTTTCTCCACCTTCTTTTCCCTTATTATGGTTGTGGTATCCGCGTACAGGATATCGCCTTTTTCAAACTCATCCATGTCTATTGGCATATATTATATCTCCATGAATAGGAATAGCGTTTTACATATATATACTTTTCCGTCGCGATATGTACGAACGGTCGCCCTCTAAAGAATTGGAATTGTGCTATATAATTCATTTCGCTCTCCCTTAGAGGACGTTGCCATTTTGTAGAGCGGTTTTTGCTTTTCTTAAAAGGGAGAGAGACTAAGTCTCACGGGTATTGTGAAATTATAGTAAGTCATATCGTCTCTTAGGATAATTCCTATGTTTTTAAGCACAAGGAACTGTATGGTAAAAATCGCATAGAATTCGTGAACTTTCCCTTTAAACGACAGTCCTCAACTTTAATATATTTGGAAATCGTTATAGTATTATGCCGATAAGTGCAGAACGCATGAAAAAGGAAGGAGTGGATGCTGACGATATCGTTAGAATGTATTTAGATAAGAAGATGACGGTCAAAGATATAGCCGAACGAATTGGTAGTACTCCACAAAATGTAAGTAATATGCTTACGCGATGTGGTATCGTAAGAAGAAAGAAACCAGATGCTGATGTGCGTAGAAAGAAAGCACAGGATGAGTACAACAGTCGTTGGCTACAGATGGAGAAACACGACAACTATTGACCGGTCGCTACCGTCACGATAGAAAGTTTTATATAGTAATAACACGATGTATCATTAACAACAATAACGAAAGGTTCGAAAGAACAGGAGGTATGAAGTAATGGAATTAGCGAAAGTGAAACTCGTTGTAGAGTGTGGTATCAGTCGAATTGACGATGATGAAACACTTGAGACTGTGTTACTTAACACACATGGATTAGTGTGGAGTGAAGCTCTTGACGAGTACAGGTGGAAAGAAGAATTGAAAGGAGCATCAGAGAAGGAAATCATAGTACACGCCATAATGATAGGTATCTTTGGAAAAGAATAATCAGAATGCTCGAGTGCGTGTGGAATTTTTCGACTTCATATCTCCTAAAATATGACACGCTGGTACAGGTGAAAGCCTTTTGGGTTCGAATCCCAACTCGAGCTTCATGAAAAACAAACCAAAGACTATAATGGAGATAAACTTCGGAGATTACGTAACGGTAGAAGACCTTAAGTCTGCTCTAATGAAACATAATTTAAGAAATAAGGACAAGATTACTATCGAAGCGGATAACATGGGGAATGCTCTCATTATAGCAAAGAAGGTGAAGTAATGTCAGTATCGATGGAATTGCGAAGGAAGCTACTAGAAGGACTAGTCAAAAGACTGGAGGAACGTCGAGACCAAGCAAAAAAGGACATGATGATTCCAGAATACAACCGAATGTGTGTTACGATTGTAGAAATACAAATCCTTAGTCCAAATGGAATACTGAAAGCGGTCGATGTATTGGTCGATAATGATATAGCCACTGATGAAAATGAAGCTAAGGCTCTTATATTCGATTCAATGATATGGGGTTAAACCCCAAGGAGCGAGAAAAATGAAAATAGCATTAGACGACGTGAAGATACAGGTCAATCTGAATCTGTTATACGCTAAGTTGAGGTTTAAGAAAGACCGAGACATTGCGCACAGTTGCTATCGAGCATCTCAAGAGATAATGGTGATAGTTGACGAGAAAATGAGCGGAAACAAAATCAAGAAGATACTCGATGAGTACAACGTAACTGATTTCGTCAATACTCCAACGATGAAGATGTTGGAAGAGATAACAGAGGAAGAACCGGAAGAGGATGAAAATGACAAAAAATAGAGACGGAACAGGCCAACTGTTTACGCTCGATGATATCAAGGGTAACCTCATCAGGAACTTACAGAAGCACAAGAAGCTCATTCGAACTAAGGTGTTCACGAGAAACTGTAATAAGGCACAACATCTTGTACGACAGGCTACGACATTAGACCAGATATATAAGATTGTCGACCAATATGGTATGATGATTTATCTGTCCAATGGAACCAAACATATGTTGGACGTGTTGAAAGCAAATGAAGCTTGTCCGCATAGTGTTGTTGAGGTTCTGTTTGAATTGAATGAAGTCAAACAAGTGAAGTGTAAAGCTTGTGAGGTTCCGATTGAATTCAAGATTGGGGTATACGTAGCAGAAGGACCTGAAGGACATATAATTGGCGAATTCAAAGTTCCAATTAAGTAGCTGTCTTTAGACACTTAGCTTTGGCTCAGCCAGTGCGGTAGTGAGAATCTATTATGGATATAATCACTCATCCCAACGCATTGGTCCAAAGAGTGATATCTATTGAGGTGAAACTATGAAGATTGAAGTCATAATTCCGGAAGAAATCCAAAAGATGATAATCGAGAAGATTAACTCGAGTGGCTATAAGGTCACGAACTCTGAGATGACGATAAAGAGCGTTATCGATAACTGGATTGACGTAAGCTTCAATGTGTCTGACCAATTAGAATTGAATCTTGAAGTTGACATATTTGAGGCCGGACATATCGATGAATTAGTCAAGCAGGGGTTTGTGGAGATGGTATCAGAATGAAATATATGGCAATGCGAGTAGAGGACATGCCGGTGAATCCAGTACCGAGCGTTAAGAGACAATGCTCTAAGTGTGAGAAGGAAGTCTGGATTCAAGAAGGGATGGCCGAAATTGCCGATAAGAACGAGATAGTGTGTCAACAATGTTTGACAACAGCAGGTGGTTAGATGACGAAAGCGCAAGTGAAACTACAACAGGTCTTAAAGATAAATATACCGGGGATGGAATTCCATGCAGTACTCGGAGAGGTCGAGGCTTGGATAAAAGAAGAAGGATTTGAAAAAGGTTTCTGGTTAGGTTTGAAGAATGCCGGGATTATGAGATATCAGGTCCGAGAACGATATCACGATGAATATGATAAGATTCAGGAGTGGAACTGAATGTTCAAGAAAGGTCGAAATCCGTTTGAGGATGAGAAAGGAACTCTGATAATTGTTCGACTGGGACAATACTACTCTGATGGAGAGGGGGACTGTTGCGTCATATGCAAGCATGAGAGAATATGTCATCGAGCCAGAATGATTAAGACACACTTCGATGGTAAGAAAATCATGTTTATGTGTCAAGATTACGAGAAGGAGGATGAGTGAATGAATCCACATACGAAAGTAGGAATCGATAGATATGTCGAATATGGCGTAATGCCAGGAGACTTTCTCTTTGCGGTGTTGACCAATAACCTAGCTCAATCATTCGGCAGAGCGGATATGGAGAATAGACATGATATGCAAGAGATTGTGTCTTACTGTTATAACGAGATACCAGGTGATTGCTAGGGTAGTGTAGAGAAAGTGAATGCCTGGGTGGACAAGAAATCGAAGGAACGTGAAGAATCAGAATCCAATGGAGATAAAACATGAAAACGATTTGGAAGTATGAAATAAACAAAGTCGTCCAGGAACTTGAGATTCCGTTTGGGGCAAAATTTCTACACGTCGGAAATCAGAATGGCCACATTTGTCTCTGGTTCGAAGTAGAGAGTGAGAACAAGAAGGAGACAAGACGGTTTGAGATTGCCGGGACAGGTAAGGCTCAATTGGATATAGACAAGAAATACTTGGGGTCGATGATATTCCACAACCATGCTTTCGTGTGGCACATCTACGAAATTACAGAGTACGTAGGCAAGGAGTTGGATTAAATGGAACAAGAAGAATTCGAAGAACTGATGGAGAAGCGCCTGGATAAAGCTAGATTGTCAGGACACCAGTCTACTCTTTCAAGAATAAAACACGAGCTTACTGTCTTGAAAGTAGAGTTCAGGAATAGTCCTACAAATGATTTGGAACTCTTTGAAGCAGCAACTATAGCTCAAGAGAGTGTTGGTGACCTGCTCGATATTGTAGTCGAAAAAGCTGTCAAGTTATAGAATGATGTCGTCTCTAGGAACAAGTATTTTGAATTAGTGTGTTCATTCTGTCGTCCAGTCGCCCGAATGTATGTCTAAAGCATACGCTATTGGGAACACCTACCGAATGAGGTTGTGACGAGCGCTTACAAACACTCGTTTATAGTGGCCGTAATCTTGCCTCTCTTAAATGATACTTCAATGTTGAATTTGTGTCCGCAATCACTCAAACACTCGTAAGAGATGACAAGAATTCCAAATACTTGTATATCGCCTACTGGTGGATAATGTGTGGTTTCCGAACTCATGATTCTGATGTTGTCACTCTGACACATAGGACAGACAACATTGTTTTCGAATATGACTATTCCTTCTACCATTTTCCTTCGTTCCTCCTTCGTTTACTTTAGGTTCGCCTTAGCTAAACCCTCGTCGTCCTGAGCAATCGATACAATACCCGTAGTTCACACCCGGACTTTCACCACATTTTTTGCAGGGCTCAGCCGTAGTGCTCGGATTCTCATCTATCTGGTACACTTCTATGACGCAGTTCATAAGTACTCCGCCACAGTGATAGAAGCCTTCGCTCTCTGGGTAGCTGCATTTGCCACTCTCTTGGTCGAAATGTTTACATAATCGGTCATCAGTCATTTCCATACCTCGCTTCTAACTCTTGCATGGCCTCTTCAACCGTAAACGGTTGCTCCGAGAAGACATACATTTCCTCATCTGCAAAGTGCATTGCAAATACTGCGTTCTGTCCTGTAAGTAAGTGCGGTGCCTTTTCTGCTAATGCATGTATCGGACATGTGGCCCCTTCTCCGGTAATCAAATACATCGTATCGTCTCGCCATTGATTCTCTACCGTAATCCTATACAATCCGTTCGCGAATACTGTTTTTATGGTAAAGTTCAAGAGACACTTTCGGCATTTCACAACGTCGAGAGTTACGTTCGGACCAACATCTGCATCGTAGTCTTCGAGGTCCTCACTTCCACAGTTCGGACAAGTACATTCTATCGTGGTTTTCATTGTATCGACCCCCCACATAGTACATAGAACGTACATCCATGACATTGTTCTTGATTCCACTTCTGTGGGTTTGGTAGTGCGGTCTTGTTTGTAGTAAGACATTCTGAGTTTACGACTACTACTTGTGCTATATATCCCATTATTCTTCCTCCGGTTCATCGCCAAGGTACACTTCGTCTGCTTGTTGCATCGACAACTCCTGTCGTTCATTCTCTATGGCGAACACTTCTTGGTTTATGACGCACTGACCACATCCCTCAATCCAAAGTTCGGGTTCCAGACATTTCTGGCCTTTGTTATGGATGCACGCTACTCCAGAGTTGATGGCCTTAAGTTTCAGTTCCGTCATTGCCTTGTCGCAGTCGTGAATCATGTTTGCATAACCGGACATATTCATTAGTGCTTCTTTATGTGAAGCAACAAACGTAGCCCTTGCAGACCTGAGTTCACGATATGATTCTCTGATGTCCATTTCATCAGTCATGTTATTCCTCCTGTATCATATCCCAGATATAGTGGAAGGCAAAATCCTTCTTCGTTGGGTCACTACCATGTATCGATGTCCTGTGTTGATAATCGTCATGCATAGATACAATAACAGCATCCACAATTTCAGGCACATCCAAGATTGCATTGATGACCTCACATGCTGTCTCATTATGTTCGTCGTCAGCAAGTCTCTCTTTCATTGTTTTTGGTGCCATACTACAACCTCTCGAGTATCTGGTCTAACTCCGTGGTTTCCTGCACAGTCCTATCTTTCTTGGCAGCGAGTTCCGCGGCTCGGTCATATGTTCCCTTTTTCTGATTCATTGGCTCACCTCTGTGGTTTTGGGTTCTTACACCCACATGGCATGTATCCACCGCAGAACCTACAGAACTTAGACTTAATCTCTTTCATCGGAATCCCTTGTTCCATTAATGAAAGAACTCGAGCCAAGTTTTCGGACCCATGAACCATAACCTTATCATGATTCTCAGGCACAATTCCGTAACTGCAGTGTGGACATTTTACCACATCGTATACGTTCGACATTCTTCATATCTCCTGTTCTTAGTCCTAATTGCTCTCATTACAATTAGTCTAATTATAGGAACAGTTATAACTATATAAACGTTTCGTTTGTGCTGGGGATAACAGTTCGCCCTAACGAAAAAAGAAAAATTCCTAATCATAATCTTGGGGGCCTTTACTATACCCAAAAACAAATGATAATAAATAGAACATTAAACAACCCCCTCTCCCTTCACTCTTAAACATATAAACAAAAAAGAAGAAAGAAGAATAAGACAAATACCAAGACTTTCCCATCTACCCACAACCATGACTCGCGGGAAGTCAATCTGTACGTCCGAAGAGATAAAATCAAACTTTCGGTTTTACCCCTGACGATTGATTCGGCTTTGGGTAGAGGATTGTTGAGTGATTCACGATGGGGGGTGGGGACTAAATTCCTAAGAAATATATAGATATAAAAACACAATCTATGTCAAATTAACCCCCCACCATATTATGAGGATATTGACACGCATTGATGAGTAAATTACCAAAACTATATGGAAGCGTTGCGGAACTTAAACTGAAATCCGCCGAGTCCGCAGAATAGTTAAGTATGTTTGCGAGGCGGTTTGTTGATTTTAACGGTGTTTCCGCCGCTAACCTGGGTTATTTTGGAAGAAACTGCTATTCGCCCCGATTGCCCCGCCCCAGCTGTCAAAATGGCGCGTTTTTCATTATTCTTGCGGGCAAATTCACTATAAAAATCCAGGAGCTCTGCGGAAACATAGTTAACTATCTAAGAAAACTTAGAGCCGCATGGCAACAACCCCAAAAATCTGGCTATGTCTATTACCCTACCTCCCAGCTCAATTTTATGACTCGAGCGCGATTGATGTTTTAGGCGTATGGCCGCTCTCTAAGGAGTAAGTTTAAGGGGGTTGTTAGGGAGGAGAGTTGCCGGGTCGCCTGGTCCTATCCTTGTTCCAAAAAAATACCACCATACTTTTAGGACCAGGGTTCTCTGGGTTGGATAAGTATATGTTGGGCTGGGGCAAAACCCATGACTGTCGGACGACCCGGCGCCCCTAATGTAAACAAAAAGACGGGAGCCTATTACGACTCCCTCGGGCCCTGATCACTGTTTCAATGACCAGAATATCCGGTTCTCGGTTCCTTTGTCCGTCGGTATCTCGACTTGCTTCCTGATAACGAGTTCCTTATCTCCGAGTGCTATGCAGCACTGTCTTATTTGTTGGGGTCTCATTTTCAGAGCGTCGCCGAGTTCTCTCTGGGTAAAGGCTGATTTCTTGTGTTTCTTCAGGTAGTTCAATACTGAATCCTGGGCCTTGCGGTTCTGAATCGTCTTGACTTCGGTTCCGGACTTGTTCAATGTGTCAACATCGATAGGCATTAGTTCTCACCTCCTGTTCATTTGTAGTTAAATTTCATTTAACTCAATACAATAATCCCTTACATACTATATAAAGCTTTCTCTTGTGACGGTGGCGACCTTGGTGATTGGTAACTAATGCCCTCTCTTATGGTATAAACATCATGCCCTCTCTGGGGAACAAGTATAGTCCACCAGATGACTGGGCGCCCATATAATAATGGCCTAAGTTAATTAAGCCTTCCATTTTAGTCTATGGAATCGGTATACTTATCATCAACATATGCGTTATATGGTGTATGGTCGTTGATTAAAACTGCTAATGATTGAAGTAATTTGTGCACTTGGGCTGAATTATCTTTATCTCCAACAACAAGGGCGTATTCTGGACAATAGGGTATAGTCAATGACCAAGTCTTGTTTGTATTATGTACTACCAATTTGGCTGAATTCAACTCTCTTAGTGCGTTTAGTGTGGCTCCTTGATGTTTCCCTATGCTTTTAGCAATGTCAGAACATCTTGAAGTTCCGTGTCTCTTGAGATAGTCGTAGACAGCTTGCATATTGGTCGCATGTTTGGGTATTGTATATATAGTCTCACCTCCTTTAAATATATCTAAATATACATCATATTATTACTATATAAAGATTGTGTTTACGCTTGAGTCGCCCCAGGTACAACAGAAAAGTATATATACTAAAACAATGATGTATTATTAGAATTAATTATATGAAATTAATTCTTAAAGTCAAAGGAGGTATGAAGTATGCCAATAGACGTTGAAGACCTACAGAAGAAAGGAACAGAAGTCACAACCGTCAAGAACAGGAACGCGCAGGACGCCGTTTTTGCATTCTTGAAAAAGAACAAGACTCAAGCCTTTACGCAGAAGGAACTTGGAGATGCTCTTGAGATGAGACCTCAGCAAGTCCGCCAGTGTGCAATAGCGCTACAGGACAAAGAAAAAGTCATCCGAAAACAAGTCGAAGTTCCAACAGCGAAGGGTACAGAGAGCAGAATCTTCTGGTCTCTAAAGCAGTAGTCATCTACTGCACTCTTTTTTTCGTGGTCTTCATGTTGACCGGGCGCCCATACTAAGGTCAAAAAATATAGCCAGTTCTACTCATCTGGCATTGTCTCTTCAGTAATGGTCAATATGTTGTCGGCACCCATCTCTATCTCTATAGTGAATTTACATTCACAATCATCACATGCAAACACCAATAGCTCTCCACCTGTTACTCTATCTATTTCAGAGTCAACAAGCGAAACCTTGTGGGTACCATCTTTAGGGCAACGTGTGTGTATTTCTACTTTCTTTGTCTTTATGCTGTGGTCTTTTATTATCATGTTTCACCTCCTTCATATTATATCTAATACTACATCTTATTATTACTATATAAAGCTTTCTATTATACCACAGGCGCCCTATTCATAACATAAATCTTTATATACTTAAAATGTATCCTATTATTAGAGGTGATAAAATAAAACAAAGTCATATATATAGAGTGAAGTCTACCCTAGTGAGTCATGGAGATGACTTTTGGAAAGAGAACCCAGACCTATTTGAAGATATTCTTCATGTACTAAACAAGGTAGGTCTTGACTTAGAACTTAAGGATGAGTTCAAACCATAATCAATATTCATATATCATATCCCATCCACCCTAGGGCCTCCCGGCCCTTCTTTTTTGCCTCACAATATTTCGTCCCGTCGCTCTCTGGCTGACTTATACTTAATCTTCGGGTGGACCGGGCGCCCCAAGATACATCTAAAAAAATCATGGTTCAAGAAGGCTTTCTTCAGCTTGTCGACACATCTTATTGTTATGGTGCCATATCGATAGTCGTATGATAACTATCCACATCAGCGTTATGCTGGTCACGATTGTCACTTCTATATACATAATACTACATCTCTTTATTGCTATATAAAGCTTTCTATTGTACCTTGAGCGCCCAGTAGTGGGTAGTTCATTTTGAGAACAGTCGCACGGGTCAGAACCGAAAATTATATATATATATAAGAGTATATAGATTCAGAATAAAATATAAAATTTGGAGATATGAATATGAATGATGAAGTAAGAAAGAAGCTAGCTGAGAATGCTGCTGCATTCTATGAAGGAATGAGAGTAAGTGAAGTATGCGAGAGCCTACCGACTACCCACCTTAAGAACCTTGCAATATGTTCTGTTGAAGGTTACCTTGAAGATGCGATAAGCGAACTCAATTGTGAAGAATATGATGTTGAAGCTGTCGCAAAGTCAGTACAAAAGGCATTGAATTTAATAAAGCTCTATCATCAAAGCTCAGGCGATTAGTCTTAAGTTTCGGGCTGGCTCTCTTATCATGAATGGTCGAGTGTGCATTAAGGTGACTGGGCGCCCAGAGTTGAGAAAGAGTTGAGAATAGATTGAGTTTCAAGTCGCCTGGGTCACGATAGAAAAGTATATATACTAATAATACTATGTATATGTAGAATAAAAAGATATAAGGAGATATGAATATGGGTATAAATATAGTACAGGACTATGTACCAGGACCATGCCGCGGTTGTAACAATTACGATGACATCAACATTCAGCCGGAATGCACAGGATGTCCCGTGAATCGCGGAACGATAAGCAGGATGTGATAACGTGATGTGTTGCCAAAAGTGTGGAAAGCCATTACCCATCAACCTGATGTGGTATTGTGTGGACTGCATTAAGGAAGTCGAAGACATCGACATCAGGAATCATAACGATATGTATAACATGGGGTGAGGTCTCTAACGACAGAGACTTACCTCTTCTCTAACGTCGCAAAGTCACCTGGGTCTCTTAGTGTACCGGTCGCCCGGCTTCTCTTAGGTGATACTTCGCATGGTCGCCTTTAGTGTCTCTCTTATACGCCTTCTCTTAGGGCGCCTCTCTTAGTTGATTGTGTGATTGATTGATTGAGGAGTTTGTGATTGAAGTAAGAATTTTTATAATAATATAATTATATAAATAAGAAAATAATAAAATATTTTTATTTGAAAATTAATATATTAATAAATAAATAAATAAAAATTATTATATAAGAAATTATATATTAATAAAATTATGAGAAAAAATATTTATATATAAATGTAATTAATTAATTAAATAATATAATAATATTATATAATAATGTATTTATATAATTAAGAAATATATATAAATAAAAAATATAAATAAAAAATATAAATAAATAAATTGGTTTATATATAAATAAATTCTGGCTTATTAACTATTAGTTGTTTAGTTAAAAAAGCCACACTTGTATAAGCACTTATATATAAACTTTTTGCTAATACCTTTATATCCTTTAACACCTTACCTTAAATTGCCTTATGGCAGGAGATATGATATATATGAAAAAACAAAATAAAGTAATAGTACACCCAACAATGACAATAAAAGAACTGAAAAAGAATGGTAAGAAGGTTGATAAGAAATCCCGTACAACTGGGGTTAAACAGAGAGTTATAGACCTTCTTAAAGTTAATGCAGGTAATGGTATAGCATTAACACAGAGACAAATAAGAGAGTCCTTAAATAATGAAGTAAGGGAACAACATATAAACAATATCTTACATTCATTACTAAAGGATGAAAAGATAATACGCTTCGAACATTCTGTCGTATGTGATGATGGAATAAGAAGAGATTTAATGTTTAACTCATGGAAAGTTTAAACATTATTTTTTTTTTTATTTTTTTATATCT
>Ga0255055_10003173_pt1 | contig 11190 bp, 10 predicted proteins | sample JV7_2_27_MG_FD_188633 | JGI IMG/M metagenome (GOLD analysis project Ga0255055, IMG submission 188633) | Seawater microbial communities from Jervis Inlet, British Columbia, Canada - JV7_2_27 | ecosystem: Environmental > Aquatic > Marine > Inlet | place: Canada: British Columbia | collected... | reverse complement strand
GGCCGTGGGGGCACTCCTCATGTCCGTTGTCATCGGTTGGGGGCTGGGGTGGGTCGGTACCGTGACCATCTACGTGCGACGACGCCTCAACGAGAGAATCATGAGTCCGGCCGCCGATCTTTCGGCAGATCCAAGCCTACTGGAGCAGCGCCATCGGATCGCCATTTGGCTCGATGCACTGCGGGGGGGGGTGCTCGTTGCCGCGTTTCTGGTCCCCGCGGTTCTCATGGTGACCCTCGCGGTGGGTACCGGGCCTTCCGACCTCGGGCGTTACGCTCTCGCATCTCTCGTTCTCGGCCTCGCGGCGTCCGCAGGCGCCGCGGCGCGGGCCTCGGCCTTTGGAGTGCGGGGCTGGCCCCTGATCCTGGCGGGTGCGGGGCTGGGGCTGTTGCTGGTGCTCGGGGGGCTGACTTGAGGCCCCTGCGCTCGGACCAGTTGGCTGCCTGGTCCCGGACGTTCGCGGTCCAGGGCTCGTGGAACTACCGGAGCCTGGTCGGGACAGGAATTGCCTACGCGATGCTGCCATTGTTGAGGCGTATCTACGCCGGAGATCCGGTTCAGCTGCAAGAGGCGGTCGAGCGCAGCATGCGTCCGTTCAACGGGCACCCTTACCTGTGTGCCATGGCCGTCGCCGCACTGGGCCGGCTGGAGCAGGATCAGACGGACCCGCAGACTATCGAGAAGTTCAGGTCCGCGCTTCGAGGTCCCCTGGGGACTGTTGGCGATCGAGCCGTGTGGGGACAGTGGAGGCCGATATGCGTATTGACCGGTATGCTTGCTTTCCTGCTTGGCGCCGGGCCCGTGTGGAGCGCAGCGGTCTTTCTGGTCCTCTACAACGGGGGGCATGTCGCCATCAGGATCTGGGCGTACGTGAAGGGGTGGGAGGCAGGGCTGGAGGTGGGGCGGCTTCTGAAAGGTGCGTGGCTGGAGCGTTGGGCGGGACGGCTGTGGCCTTTCAACATCATGCTCACTGGTGCGGTCGGCCTCCTCCTCGCGGAGCGCCTGGTGCGTGGGGCGGGCGTGTCTCTGGAGTCGTGGGCACTTCTCGGCATGGGTGCGGTGGCGGCTCTCGTTGCTTTCCGCTTTCCGAGGCAGGGCGGCCGAGCGGCGAGTGTTCTGCTCTTGATCGCGCCCTTGTTGTGGCTCCTTGGCGCGCTGGCAGGTTGAGACGGTGAACGATGCAACACGACGTGACTCCAGCGGGAACGGGCTCGAGGGCGAGCGGATCGTGACCATACGCAATCGCTACGGCCTGCACGCCCGCCCGGCTGCAGAGTTCGTGAAACTGTCTTCGAAGTTTACATCCGACATTACGGTCGAGAAGGACGGCCTGGAGGTAAACGGCAAGAGTATCATGGGAGTGATGATGCTAGCTGCGGAATGTGGATCGAAGCTGAGGATCCGAGCTGTCGGAGAAGATGCAGACGAAGCGGTTGAGGCCCTGGCCACACTCGTAAGGGGCCGCTTCGGGGAGACCGAGTCGCAATACGAGATCGAGAACTGATATGTCGCGAATCTTGGAAGGCGTGGGAGCTTCGGTGGGGAGAGCCCTCGGTCCCGTCCGCTGGATCAACTGGGACATTCCACTCGTTCCTCATCGAACGATAAGACCCGAGGAGGTCGAGGACGAAGTCGAGCGGCTCGGCCGGGCCAGGGCGCGAGCGCTGGAGCACGTCTCTCATCTTCAGGCCGAGACGGCCCACCGGATCGGTTCGTTCGAAGGCAAGGTCTTCGAGTCGCAAGCCATGATGATCGAGGATCCGGAGCTCATCGAGGGCACCTTGCGTTACGTGCGTGACAACTACATTTGCGCTGAAAGAGCGTTCGACTGGCAGGTCCTCGAAATGCGGATCCGAATGCAGGAATCCGCGCACGCCATGCTCGTGGACAGGCTGGCTGACCTGCAGGATGTGCGAGTGCGTGTCCTCTCCCACTTGCTCGATCGAGGGGATCCGTCCGATCTCGTGATCGAGGGCGAGGAACCGGCGATCCTGGTCGGTAGCGAACTACCACCGAGTATTGCGGCGCGCCTGGATCCGAAACGAATCCTCGGAGTGGTGCTGTCCGGCGGATCGCGCGGGGCGCACGGAGTCATTCTGGCGAGGGCACTCGGGATCCCGGTGGTAGTGGCTCTCGGAGCGCCCCTGAGGTCGATCGGAGACGCTGACCGGCTGCTGGTGGACGGACGAACCGGCGAGATACGCGTCAACCCGAGTCCACAGGAGGTCGAAGGATTCCACCGGGCCGTGGCGCAGGCCACACATCGAAGGCAAGTACTTCAGAAGCTGACCGGCCGGCCAACCGAGACGAAAGACGGAGTGCATACGGTCGTGCAGGCCAACCTGGATCTGCCGCACGAGGCAGACGATGCAGCCCGCCTCGGGGCGGACGGAGTCGGGCTGTTTCGGTCGGAGTTTCTTGTGATTGGGAGGCGCGAGATTCCGGGAGAGGAAGACCAACTCCAGGCTTATCGAACGGTTCTGGAGGCCTTTCCGGATCGCGAGGTCACCCTCCGGACATTCGACATCGGCGGGGATAAATTTCCTCTCTTCCTGACGTTGCCCCCCGAGGACAACCCCTATTTGGGGTGGAGGGCGATCCGAATCTGTCTCGACATGCCGGAGCTCTTCCGAAACCAGCTTCGCGCAGCGGTTCGCGCGTCGGCGCGCGGTAACCTGCGGCTCCTCATTCCGTTCGTTTCGGCGGTGGAGGAAATGCGACGCACGCGCGACATGTTGACCGAGGTCTACTCTTCGCTGGGACTCGCGGACTCGGGAGCGCGCATTCAGCTGGGTGTCATGGTCGAAACGCCGGCGGCCGTCGAGATTCTGGATCTTCTCGCGCCTTATGTCGATTTTGTCAGCCTCGGTACCAACGACTTGACGCAATACGTGCTGGCCGCCGATCGAGGAAACGCGAATCTCGGCAAGCTGTACGACCCTCTTCATCCTGCACTGGTTCGAATGTATCGACGCGTGGCGAAGGAGAGCGCCCGCCACGCGCTGGATCTCAGCGTGTGCGGGGAATTGTCGGGCGATCCGCTCGGAGTGGCCGTGTTGCTCGGGCTTGGGTACCGCAAGTTCAGCGTGTCGGTCGCAAGCCTTCCCGAGATACGCGAGCTGATCCGCAACGTCTCGGCAAAGGACCTCGCGAAGTTGATGCGAAAGCTGGAGCGAGCCGAGAGCGGAGACGAAGTCAGGCGCGCGATAGGTCACTACCTTGCCGAGCGGGGAGTGCTGCCCGAGCAGCCGTCCATCGAGTTGTCAAAGGAATAGGCGTCCGGTAGCTTGCCGCCGCCCAACTCAGGCCGTTTAGAAGATCGGAGTGCTCGTGGTTCCCGAAAACCACCATCTGTTTACGTCGGAATCAGTTACTGAGGGACATCCGGACAAGGTCGCGGACCAGATCTCGGATGCTGTAGTCGATGCCGTGCTCGCGGAGGACCCGGAGGCCAGGGTCGCCTGCGAGACACTGGTTTCGACTGGTCTCGTTGTTCTCGCCGGGGAGATCACTAACAAGACCGCGGTTCGCTATGCTGAGATCGCCCGGGATACGATTCGGGAGATTGGCTACGACCGGGAGGACTACGGATTCAGTTACCGTTCGTGTGCGGTCCTCATTTCCATCGGGGAACAGTCGCCGGACATCGGCCAGGGCGTGGATGCGGGCGGTGCGGGAGACCAGGGCATGATGTTCGGCTATGCGTCTGCAGAGACAGACGCCATGATGCCGCTGCCCATCTCGCTGGCACACGGCCTTACGCGACGACTGGCCGAGGTTCGCAAGGACGGCACACTTCCGTGGCTGCGGCCGGACGGCAAGGCGCAGGTGACAGTGGAGTACGGGGAACACGCCCCCGAGCGAGTCAGAACCGTCGTTGTCTCCGCGCAGCATGATCCCGACGTCCCTCTCTCAGACCTCGAGGCGGCGATCATCGAGCACGTGATATGTCCGGTCATGCCGGCCGATCTGTACGACGTCGCGGAGGTCGAGCACCACATTAATCCGACCGGCAGGTTTGTGATTGGTGGCCCCCTGGGCGACGCTGGCGTGACGGGACGCAAGATCATTGTGGACACATACGGTGGTGTCGGAAGCCACGGAGGCGGAGCGTTCAGCGGTAAGGACCCCTCCAAGGTCGACAGGTCCGCCAGCTATGCGGCCCGCTGGGTAGCGAAGAACCTGGTGGCTTCAGGCATGGCCCGGGAGGTTGAGATCCAGGTCGCGTACGCAATCGGTGTCGATCGTCCGGTCTCGGTGATGGTGAACTCGTTCGGGACGGGGAGCGTTTCCGATTCGATGCTGGAATCGGCAGTGCGAGAAGTGTTCGATCTCCGACCGCGGGAGATCATCCGGGCGCTCGGACTCAGGAAAGCGATCTTCCGGCGCACGGCGAGTTACGGACACTTCGGGCGCGAGCCGGATGAGGATGGTGGTTTCAGTTGGGAGCGCCTGGACCGGGTGCAGGACCTGCTGGACGCGGTGGATGCCTGATCTACGGGCAGAGATATGACTCAGTACACAAGTGGAGAAGGAATACATGTCGAATTCTACCATTCCGTGTGACATCGCCGACATCTCCCTGGCAGCGGACGGTCGCCGCCGGGCGGAGTGGGCGGACCGGTCCATGCATGTGCTCGGCCAGATACGAGAGCGGTTCGCACGGGAGCGCCCGTTGGAGGGTGTGCGGGTGTCGGCCTGCCTGCACGTGACGACGGAAACGGCAAGTCTCATGCGGACGCTGCAGGCCGGTGGTGCGGATGTCGTGCTTTGCGCCTCGAACCCACTGTCCACACAGGACGATGTCGCAGCATACCTGGTGGATGAGTGCGGGATCTCGGTGTATGCCGCTAGGGGCGAGGACAACGACCGCTACTACGACCACATTCGAGCAGCGCTCGAGCATCGCCCCACCATCACGATGGACGATGGTGCGGACCTCGTGAGCGCCCTGCACATGGTTGCCCTCGATCGCCTGGACGACCTCGCGTCTACCCTGAGGACGTGGGTCTCGGGTTTGTCCGCCGACGAGCGACGATCCCTCGTCGCGGAGGTTCGGGGATCTACTGAGGAGACGACGACGGGAATCATTCGCCTGCGCGCCATGGCGGCAGACGGGGTGCTCCAGTTTCCGGTTGTGGCCGTGAACGACAGCCTCACGAAGCACCTGTTCGACAACCGGTATGGGACGGGCCAGTCTACTCTGGACGGCGTGCTGAGGGCGACCAACATGCTTCTGGCTGGCTCGACGATCGTCGTGGCCGGGTATGGCTGGTGCGGCCGGGGGGTCGCGCTCCGTGCCCGCGGAGCAGGGGCGAAGGTCCTGGTCACGGAGGTCGATCCGGTTGTGGCCCTGGAGGCGGCGATGGACGGATTCCGTGTGGCCCCCATGTCGGAGGCAGCTCCGTTGGGTGATCTGTTCCTCACGCTCACGGGCAACACCAGCGTCATACGGGAAGAGCACTTCAGGAGCATGAAGGACGGGGCAATAGTGGCGAACGCCGGACACTTCGATGTCGAGATCGACATCCGCCGTCTGCGCGAAATCGCGTCCGAGGAGCCTCGGGAAGTTCGCCCTGAGGCGGTGGAGTACGTGGTGGACGGCCGCCGGATCGTGCTTCTGTCCGAAGGTCGACTCATCAACCTGGCCGCGGCCGAAGGCCATCCTGCGGCCGTCATGGACATGTCATTCGCAAACCAGGCCCTGGCGGCGGAGTTCCTCCTCAGCGAGGAAGGAAGTGGACTCAGCCGAGGTGTGCATCGTGTGCCCGGCGAGATGGACCGCGAGATCGCGCGGTTGAAGTTGGCGGCCATGGAGGTCGACATCGACACGCTCACGGACAAGCAAGAGCACTACCTTTCGTCGTGGGATCTCGGTACTTGAATAACCGGAAGCCGCAGAGGGGCGGAGCGCCGTGATCGAGCTCGAGGTGGGGAGTCTGGGTCTGGACAAGGCGTCCAACACGCCGGTAGTCATTCTAAGGGAAGTGGATGGGGAGCGGCTGCTCCCCATCTGGATCGGCCCCGGTGAAGCCAGCGCCATCGCGATGGAACTGGCGGGGATCAAGTTCTCACGACCGCTCACACACGACCTTCTGAATACTGTGGTCCGGAGTCTCGGCAGTGAGTTGCTGCGCGTGCTCATCACCAGGGTCGTGGACAACACTTACTACGCCTCTCTCATCTTTCAGCGCAACGGAGAAGTGATCACCATCGACTCGCGTCCGAGCGACAGCGTGGCGCTTGCCCTTCGCGCCTCTGCTCCGATTTTCGCGGACGTCGAACTGCTCGATCGGACCGCAGTCGAAGTGCAGGACGGTACGCTGGAGCCTGGGTTCGCCGGGACCGAGTCAGACTTCGGGACTCCAGCGGAGGAGGCAGCTCCTCCGCCGGAGAAGCTGAGAGACTACCTCAAGCGTCTCGACCCGGAAGATTTTGGCCGGTTCGCGCCGTGATGTTCCCTTTGAACTCGCACCACGTTCCGAGCCGGAGGCGGGGGTGGCTGCGGGCCGTCGCGGCCGCGCCGATGCTCGCGGCGCTATGGGTGACTCCCGGGTGGGGCCAGGAATTGCGCGGGCTCGTGGCTCTGGCCGACTCGACTCCAGTAGCCAGTGCCATCGTGGAGCTTCACCGGGTGAGCGAGGAGACCGGGGTCCTCGTGGATTCTACCGTTACCGACGCGTCCGGCCGTTTCGCCTTCGTGTTCCAGTCAGATGAGGATCTCGGTGTGGTCTTTCTGGCAGGCGCCCGGCATGGAGGTGTCCTCTACTGGGGGCCGCCCGTGCATGCGTCGAATCCGGCTGATTCGGACGACTATGCGGTGGTGGTCTTCGACACCACCGCGGTGTCTGGGCCGGTTCCGAGTCTGAGGGCGTCGATTAGACACGTTGTTATCACGCCTGCAACCCGGGGCCTCCAGATAGAGGAGATCATTGACGTCGAGGGGATGCCTGAGCGGACCATCGTTGGGGAAGCCGATTCCGTCCTGGTGTGGACCACGTCATTGGCGCGAGATGCTCATGGAGCAGTTTCCCTGGCCGGTGGCGTCCCCCCGGAGGATCTCGCGCTCGGGGAAGGAAGTGTGGGTTTCCGGGGGGCGCTTCCGCCTTCAGGCATTCGCATCGTCCTCCAGTACGTCGTGCCGTCGAGCGAGTACATCCTGCGGCTGGACCACGCGACGGCGCGGTTGGAACTTCTGGTGATGCTGCAGCCGGGACTCGAGATCCAGGTCTCGGGCCTGGAGGAAGCCCCGGTCAGTGACGGAATGCGCGTCTCGGTACGTCGTTTCACTGGAGTCGACCTGCCCGACGGATCTGCCGTGGCTGTCCGTGCCGAGATCGAGCGGCCGAGAAGGGGCCGGGCCTGGATGTGGTTTATGGTCTCTCTCGCCCTCGGGGCAGCAGCGCTTCTATCGGTGAGATTCAACGCCCGCCGGAACGCTCTGGTCACCTGATCCCTTGCCGCTCGGGGCCGCGGGCCCCTATGATTTCCGACAGTTTGACAGGGACGGGCGCACGGAAGTCGGTGTGAATCCGACGCGGCCCCGCCACTGTGAGAGGCGTCGGGTCAGGCCTGCGGGCCGACGGACCCAGTCTGCCGCGATGAAGCCACCGGGCTGGCGAACCGGGAAGGCTGCGGCAGAGCCTCGAGCCAGGAGACGTGGCCTGTCCTTGCCCATTGTCGCTCTTCGCGGGAAGGGTGTGGGCGAGCCACGCGCATGGTGACTCGGTCATACCCGCCCTTTCGTATGAAAGGACGGGTTTTCTTTGCTCAGGTCGTATCTGCGGGCTGGCGTGCTTATCTGGGGCCTGCTGCTCGCCCCCGAGGTCGCCGCCCAGGATGACGCGATCCGTTCCGTAGACGACGCGGGTCGCGAGGCAATGCTGGAGACCGTTCCGCAACGGATCGTGTCCCTGGTGCCGGTGGCCACGGAGATCCTCTTCGGCCTGGGAGAGGGCTCCCGAGTCGTGGGTCGTTCCCGCTTCGACGATTACCCTCCTGAGGTTCTTCTCATCCCGGATGTTGGTGACGCCATCCGTCCGTCGGTGGAGACCGTCCTTCTCAAGCGGCCCGACCTCGTGATCCTCATCGGTGGCTCGGACAACGGGCAGGCAGTCCGGGAGATGGAACTCCTCGAGATTCCGTTCGTCGTCCTTCTGTTCAATACCCTGGAGGATCTTCGCAACAACGTAATTCAGCTCGGGCGGATCGTGGACCGCTCTGAAGAAGCCCTCGAGATGTGGACTGGCATCGAGCGGGACCTGGAGTCGGTTCGCAAGGCGGTCAACGGCAAAGAGCGACCATCGGTCTATTACGATGTCGGGTACCCACCGGCCTTCACTGTCGGCGCGGGGAGTTACCTCGACGCACTCATATGGACGGCAGGCGGACGTAACGTGTTCGGTGACCTTGCCGCACCGTCTCCTCGGGTCAGCCTCGAGGCCGTCATTGCGCGGGATCCTGATGTCATCATCCAGCCGTCCAGCGGGACTGGAGGCACGGCTATGGCCGGGCCCGAGTCCAGGCCCGGTTGGGAGAATCTGCGTGCCGTGCGCCGGGGGGCTGTTCTCACCGTGCCGTCCGAACTCGTTCATCGCCTGGGACCGAGGGTGGGCGAAGCGGCAAGGCTAATTGCCGTCGCCCTTCATCCCGATACGAGGGAGACCCTGTGGCCGTAAGGGGAAGCGCAGTGGCCCTCGCAGGTTTCCTGGTGTTGGCTCTCGTTGTGGGAATGGCGGCGGGGCCGGCGGATCTATCCATGGAGGCATGGCTCGGCGCCATTCGGGGCGACCCAGGTCCCGCTGCCACGATTCTCTGGCGAGTCCGTTTGCCTCGCGTGGTCACTGGGGCCCTGACAGGGGGCATGCTCGCGGTGTCAGGAGTCGTTTTCCAGGCTCTCCTCAGGAACCCGCTGGCGGAACCGTACCTGCTCGGCGTTTCGTCGGGAGCGGCCGTCGGAGCCGTTTCCGCCCTGGCTCTCGGGCTTTCGGCCTCGGCCTACTTCGCGTTGCCGCTGGCGGCGTTGCTGGGGGCACTGGCAGCGATTGTGGTTGTCTTTGAAGTCGCCCGTGTGGGCGGACGACTCGACACCCGCGTTCTCCTCCTCGCCGGGGTCGTGGTGAGCGCGTTCTTGAGTGCCTGCGTTCTCCTCATACTGACATTCGTTCGGGCCGAGACTCTGCGCTCCGCCTTCTTCTGGACCCTGGGCAGCCTGAGCGGTGCTTCGTGGGGGATGATCTGGGCCATGCTGGCCTACTCGATTCCGGCCCTCGCTCTGGTATTCGGACTGAGCCGGCACCTGAACGCCCTCACGCTCGGAGAGGAGACCGCAGCGTACCTCGGAACGGACACCGAGTGGGTCAAGCGGGTCGCCTTTCTCCTCGCCTCGTTGCTGGCTGCGGCGGCCGTATCCGTCGCGGGAGTGATCGGCTTTGTGGGGCTGGTCGTCCCCCACGCGGTCCGACTCTCGGGTGTGCGTGACCACAGGGCTCTTACCCCCATGTCCTTCCTGGCCGGAGGCTGTGCACTTGTGCTGGCCGATGCGGTCGCGCGAACGGCGGCCGCTCCCATGGAGATACCGATTGGAGTGGTCACGGCATTTCTGGGGGTGCCTCTGTTCCTCGTCCTGCTCCGTCGGACGATCCGCTCATGATCTGTGATCTCGAGGGCGTCTCGTTCCGGTACAGAGGACGTCCGCACAATGCGCTCCAGGAAGTGAATCTGGCGGTGATGGAAGGGACGCATGTGGCGCTTGTGGGGCCCAACGGGGCCGGAAAAAGTACGCTTCTTCGAATTCTCACCGGTGTGCTCCCTCCGGACGTCGGGACGGCGATTGTCCTTGGACGGCCAGCGCAGGACTGGAAGCGCAGGGATATGGCTCGCCAGGTCGCCGTCGTGTCACAGGCCGGCGGGGTAGATGTCCGGATTTCTGTCCGAGAGCTCGTCAGCATGGGGCGCCATCCCTACGTGAGCCCCTGGTCCGCCCTGGGTCCAGGGGATCACGCCAAGGTCGACGCTTGCCTCGGCGCAGTGGATCTCGTGGGCCTGGCAGACCGCGACGTAGGCGAACTGTCGGGCGGAGAATTGCAGAGGGCGCGGTTGGCGCGGGCGCTCGCCCAGGAGCCGCGGCTTCTGCTGCTGGACGAGCCGACAGCGCACTTGGACCTGGGGCACGAGTCCCGCTTCATGGAACTTGTCAGACAATACACTATACAACAGTCACTTACGGTCGTTGCGGTAACGCATCACTTGAACGTCGCGGCTCAGTATGCCGACCGAATGGTTCTGCTCTCGTCGGGGCGCGTGCTCAAGCAGGGACCCCCGGGGGACGTCCTGTCTCCGAGCCTGCTGGAAGCGGCGTTCGAGTGGCCGGTCGATGTCGTAGATCTGGGGGATCTCGGTCGGCACGCGATTCCGGGCCGTGGCGCACCTGGAGGAGCTGAGTCGTGAGGGGCAGGCGGCTCGCCAGGCGTACCGGAGGGATCGCGCACCTTCTCGCGGCCGGGTCGGCCGCGTGCCTCGCGCTTGTCCTTCCCGTTCCAACCGCCGCCGCCAGCTTGCAGCAAAGCCTCTCTCAGGACGTGACTGTCACGGTGCGTATGGTGTCCGAAGGTGGCGGTCCGGTGCAGGGGGCCAGCCTCGGAGTAGAGGCGCTCGAGGCGGCCCCGGATATCGTCTCGGGAATCACGCATGTCGATGCTCCGGCCGGTGTTGTGGGCCTCCGGCTCCGGGCCGGCACAGCATACCGAGTCGTCGCACGCGCACCGGGACACCGGGAGAGGTCCCTGGAGGTCTCCCCTACTCGTCCGATTACGCTTCGCGTTGTCCTCCCAGTAGATCCATACGAGCTACCGGCGATCGTCGCGGCTGCCGACGGTGTAGGCGCTGGTTCTTCGCTGCGCTCGGTGTACCAGACCCGGTTTCAAGAAGAATCCCTCACTTATGCCACGGTGGCTGAGTGGCTGACCGATGTCCCCGGTGTCTCGGTACGGAGCCGGGGGCCCGGCGGAAGGCAGGTGCTGTCGGTGAGGGGAAGCCGACCGGAGGACGTTCTGGTGCTCCTCGACGGAGTGCCTCTGAACGATCCCCTCACGGGCCGGGCAGACCTGTCGATGATCCCCACGTCAACGCTCGAGTCCGGGACTCTCGTCCTGGGCGCGGCTTCCCAGCGATACGGCTCCGGAGCAGCCG
>Ga0255055_10003171_pt1 | contig 11194 bp, 11 predicted proteins | sample JV7_2_27_MG_FD_188633 | JGI IMG/M metagenome (GOLD analysis project Ga0255055, IMG submission 188633) | Seawater microbial communities from Jervis Inlet, British Columbia, Canada - JV7_2_27 | ecosystem: Environmental > Aquatic > Marine > Inlet | place: Canada: British Columbia | collected... | reverse complement strand
GCTCGCCGGTGCCACAGCCCAAGTCGAGCAACCGTCGCAAGGGTCCGGTGGAGAGGACCTTCTCGAGCAGCGGTGCCTCACGCTCGATTCGCTGCGGCCAGGCAATGAGTCGTCGATACTCGATGCGGGAGTATTTATCAGTGTCCGAGGCCATCGAGATGATCCCCAGCGAGTTCTACGCCAATCCGCGACCTCAGCTCAAAGCTCTCAAGTAGGCAACGATGAGCTGTAGATCCGGCAGACCCTTGCCCAGCATGGCCTTGCCCTCGGCGTTCTGCCCATGACACACGGCGCAGTTGGCGGCGAATAGGCGCTGGCCTTGGGCCGCCTCGGCACTCATGTTGCCGCTGCCTCCACAGGCGAAGAGAGACAGAATCGCAGCTACGAGCATTGCCATCCCCACGACCCGGGCTGTGTTGTTTTGACGGCAAAAAGAAGACATGACAGAGCAACTCCTCAGAGATTCTGACGAGAGAATATCCTGATCGAGATCAGCAATGGAATCACGACCCAGAGGGCAAGCGCTGCCAGGCCGATAAGACCGGCCATCGGAGTCGAGCCGGTCATCTTGATCAGCGTCGCACCCGCCGGACCGAAGAATTCTGGCCCACCGACCGCAAGCAACGACAGCACGCGGGTTAGATCGATGGGATTGCCGAGAAGACCGGCCAACAACAGCACCTTGAGAGTCGCGCGGGAAAAGTAGAGCGTGGTGCCCAGCATCACCAGGCTGTAAACCAGCTCGAAGAAGATCCAGACACCGACAGAGACCCCGAGAGCGATCTGCTGTCGATCGCATAACAGTGCGATCAACACCGCAAGACCCGTGAACACCACCGATAACAGCAGCGCCAATAGCGACACCAGCGCGTACTCCAGGGCCCCTTCCAATCCCACCGAAAAGGAGATCACGATGCCGGGCAGTCCGAGCCCGAGAATCGTTGCCCCTAGAACCGTCGCCAACAGCCCGAGATATTTGCCCAAAACGACCTGGGCCCGCGAAATCGGCTGCGTCACCAGCAGCTCCAAATGCTCACGATGAGCGAGAAAGCTAAAGACTCCGAGCAGCAACGCAAACAACGGCACCACAAACCCCGACAGATTGACCACGCTGACCGCGGTGCGAACAAAGTCCTGGAAACCGGCGTACCCCGAGGTCACCATCCCGAAGATGGAGACCATCAGGGTCAGCAGGGTATAGAGAGCCGCAAAGGAGACGACCCACCGGTTCCGCCGGTTGAGCGTCAACTCCTGCTCCGCAATCCAGAGGACCGGCCGGCTCACCTCTCCTCCTCATCGGCAGTATGGGATCCCACCACACGCACCTGACCCAAGACAGCCCCATCGTGGGTCCGGATGATTGGAAATCCGGCCCCCGGTTTCACCGCCAGCATCCGAACCCTCACTGGCTCACCTGCAGCACCTACGCCGATCTGCCCGAGCTCCTCGTAGCCCCGTACCGCCAGCTCCAGATCCTCTGTCAGGTCCTGCCCGCGAAAGACCCACTCCACCAATTCGTTCTTGGTCAGCTCCACGACCTCGGGGACGAGCCCTTCGGTTGTCACGGTCAGCTCGATCGTGCGATCGATCGCGCCACGCAGTCGCCTCAGTCCCGTCCAGTCGACCAAGACCTCATCGGCATGCTGGCGATGAGCGGTCGCCTGTTCCCCGCTGCCAAATCCCACGACGCCCCAGCCCATGACGGTGGGAATGTGCTCGGTCAGCAAGAAGGTCACCTCCTCCGCCAGGAACAGCTCACCGGTGCCATAGTCGGCGAACCGAACCTCCTCGGGCGGAGGTTGCCCCTCTCTTCGCCGCTTCTCGTGCTCCTGCAACAGGCAACCTGGCGAACAGAAGGTATAGATCTCTCGGTCGACGGAGTAGACACAGGCTTGGCTGGCCTCGTCGATCACCATTCCGCAACTCTCACAGCCATCGACGCCTACCACGATCTCCGGTTGCCGACCGGTCTCACAAGCTACGAATACCAGACTCGGTATCAAGCAGAGCAAGATCGGGAATATGTTGTTGCCGCTCATCAATCTCAGTCTCATTCTCCCGACAAGACCTCGACCAGAGAATCCCAATTCGGAGTCTCGGTGTGCAGCTCCTCGATCAGGCCTCCGGCCTTCTCGATGGCACGAATCACCTGCTGCCGCTCTTCGGGGCGCGCCCTGAACTCGTAGCTCTTGTCGTCGCGACTCTCCTCCGTGGCTCCGGCCTTTTCGGCAGCTTCGATCATTGCCGGAGTCAGGCGATCCACCACCACCCGCACCGAGGTGGCGGAGACCACCTTGTCCTTGAACCCCGCGGCCTCCAGGACCTTGACCAGCTCACCCTGATTCATCACGCCCACTCGGTCTGCAAGACGCAGAGCCTCCTGCAGGATGTGCGAAGTGAAGACCACCGTCACGCCCTCGTCTCGCACTCTGTGGATCCAATCCCTGAAACTTCTCATGCCCGTGGGATCGAGATTGAGGGTCGGCTCGTCCAGCAACAGCAGCGGCACCTCCTTGAGATAGGTGATCCCCAGGGCCAGACGCTGGAGCATGCCGCCCGAATAACCTCGGGTCAGACGATCGGCGTGCTCGGCCAGATTGACAAACTCCAGTGCCGCGTCGACCCGCTCGGAACTGACCTCCTTCAAACCGGCGTAGAAACGCAGAATCTCGCGGCCTGTCAGCAGCCCGGGAAACTCTATTCTCTGGGGCAAGTAGGCAAGACGTTGCTTGGCCTCCACCGGAGCGGCGCTTAGATCGAGGCCATCCACGAGCACCTTTCCCGAGGTGGGGGCGTGGAGACCGGCAATCGCCCGCATGATCGTCGACTTGCCGCTGCCGTTCGAGCCCAGGAGAACGAAAGCCTCGCCCTGGTCGATCTCGAGATCGAGGTTTTTCACGGCGTGGATCTCGCCGTACCACTTCTGGAAACCTTCCAGGCGCACCATGGACATATCTCGATCTACCCCCGTCGACGTCGACCCACCCGCAGCAGCAATCCTGTCGCCAGCAGTGTGGTCGCCAAGTAAATCGCAGCTGCCGCCGCGCTCCCTTGCCGGTAGCCCATCTGTACCTTTGCCCACGGTGTCTCCGGTGCGGTCAACGGCCGCACTCTGGGAGCAGGGTCTTGGGTTCGACCGAGCTCGAGGATCGGCAGGGCCTTTTCCGCCGCCTTGAGGATCTCCGCCGCCAGGCTGAAAAGATAGAACCGGACTTCCGGGTAGTCACTCTCGAGGACCTGAAAGACATTCTGAATCGTGTACGGCCGATCGCCAATCCCATCCCCGTCCAGATCATAACCACGGTAGCTCGACCAGTGGTTGCCTCCCTCGTCATTGGCCCACTGGATGTCGACGGAGCCCACATCCAACAACAACTCACTGAGATTGTTGACGAAGTTGTTGTCCACGATCAGGTTGCCACTGCCATCGCCGTTGAGCTGTATGGCCAGATCGTTATCGACGATGTCGTTCTGTCGCCAGATGTTCCTGGCGCTATTGTTGATGAATATCCCCCGACTGTTGTCCAGCACCAGATTGTGTTCGGCCACTGTGTCCTCCATGGATTGGTAGAGGACTCCGTAGGAACGAAAGCCCCGACAGCGGGCGAAGACGTTGCGCACAAAGCGGATGTCACTGGAGTACATGAGCGCGGCCCCGGAGACGCTGCTTTCGAAGACGTTGTCCGCAAAGATGTTGTGGTTGGAGTACATGTAGTGGAGCCCATAGCGCACGTGATGAATGTGGTTCTCCAAGACCTGGGTCGAGTCGGCAAAGGAGAAGTAGATACCGTCTCTGGTATTGAGAATCTCGTTGCCTTCGATGCGATTATCACGGCTGTTCCAGACATGGATGCCGTTGCCACGATCCTCCTCGATGAGATCGAGTCGTCCCTCGATCCGATTCCCGGTGATCACCGCACCGTTGCCGCCTTTGATGTAGATCCCGTGCAGGGGCTCGTCGATCCGATTGTCTTCGATGGTCACGCCGTCGGCCTCCACCAGGATGCCTGCCATGTCCTGCATGAGCTGTGTCCCGGCTTCGCTGATCTCGAGACCGCGAATCACGGTTCCGTGAGCCTTTACGTGGATGACACTTCTCTGGTAGCCACCCTGTAGATGCACCTGGCCTTCGCCGGTCAGAGTCACCGGTACCTCGATCACCAGGTTTTCAAAATACTCGCCCGACTCGAGAAGGACCGTATCGCCGGGCTCTGCGCGTGAGAGAACAGGCTGAATCTCCTCCCCGGCAGCGAGGCGATGCGTCGTCTGCGCATCGATCAGGCCGGGGAGAAGACCGCCAACGATCAGGAGATGGAAGGCGACAATGCGGCCTAGCGGCCGTTGGGCACCTATCCGGCGATCTTCGCCAGCTCCGAGTCGATCATGCTTTTGGTGCGAACCCCAGCGACGCCGGTCTTGACCAGCATCTGCCAGACGTGCTCCATATCTAGAAAGAGCTGCTTGTCGAGCTCGCCGGCCTCGATCCGAACCTTGCAGTCCTCGTAAAGCGTCAGAGCGCTCGTTAGCTGTGCCTGCGTGTCTTCCCACTCTTCTTGCAGGGTCGGGCTGAAGCGATCACCGTACTCCTCGAATCCGGCCACGATGTACGCCGCGATCGGATTGATGATATTCAGAACCTCGACGATTTCCTTGTCTTTGTTGTTGACAATAGCTGCCCAATCTTCCGCCGATGCCGGCTCTTGGTACTCGGGTACCGGCAGTGGCTCAGGCGCTTCCACCTCGAGCCGGATCGCCGGACCCGAGGGTTCGTCCGCCACCTGCGGGGCACCCATTGTCTCATCTCCGGCTCCGCCGCAGCCGACCACGAGAGCCAGCATGCAGACGACCATTAGAAGCTGTTTCATGATTCCTCCTCACCGCTCCTTTTTGGGGAGCTCTTTGCGGGTTTTGGAAAGGTCTGTCTCCAGGAGATCAGCAGCCCTGCGACGAGCATCAGGCCGAAGCCGAGCATCAGCCAGGTTCCTGGCGACGGGTACGACCAGACCTCGAACTGGCCCACCATCTTGTGGCCGAATACCGGCGGCGTGAAGGGATCGACCCTGACTGCCGCCTTCGGGTCGAGTTGGTAACCGTAGGCATTGAGCTTGTACCAGAAGCTCCAGAGCGAAAAGAGACCAAAGTAGCCGGAGATGACCATCACGTCGAGAACCGACCCCAGGGTGCCGATGACCACCGAACGCAGGGTCAATATCACAATCGCCCCCACCACCAACGGAATCCACTTGAGCTCCGTGAAGTCCTCGGGCTTGAGCTCCTTCATCCCGATGTAGTGGTTGAGGACATTGATCTCCACAAGATCGTTCCCGTCGTCTCCACCCACAAGTGCGTGACTGTAAATAAACAGCCTCAGACCCTCGGGATACTGCTGTGCCCAGAAGTCCATGTGCCAAAGCGGCGTAAAAAAAGTCACTGGCAACAGCAGGGCCGCGATCAGCACGAAGATGCGCCCGTGCAGGGTCAACGGCTCATCGAGCTTCTCGGTCAGATCGTGGAAGAAATCCTTCATCTCTGATTACTCCTGGGGGCCGCCAGCACCGCCGGCGGCCCCTCTGAGCTCTCCTACTTGACCAGCAGGTAACCCTGCATCTCCTGATGGAGAGCGCTGCAGAAGTTGGTGCAGTAGAACGCGAAAACACCCGGTTTGTCCGCTGTGAAGGTCACGGTCTTGGTCTCGCCCGGGTCAGCCACGATGTTGATGTTGTAGTCATTGATGGCGAAACCGTGCAGCTCGTCGCGGGTCTGCTCGATATTGGTCACATGAACGCGGACCGTATCGCCTCTGTTGACCCGAATGACATCAGGAGCGAAGAACGAGCGCACCGCGATCAGCCAAACCTCGACCATGTCACCCTGCCGTTCGATCCGCGCCTCCTCGGGGGTCCAGATCGCGTTGGGATTCTTGGGCCAGTCGGGATCGTCCTTCTTGTACACCTCGATCGGGTCGAGCTTGTCGGCCTTGATGGTCACCGCGTAGTGCGGCTCGGGCTCGGTAAAGGCGTCGTAGAGCAGCCGCATTTTGTCGCCGCTGATATCGATCAGCTGGGCCGATTCGGGGATCGAAGGTCCGACACTGATGTGACGCCCCTTGGAGAGCTTGTTCAGGGCCACCAAGTAGTTGCCATCCGGATTGATGGAGTCACCCTCGGCCGTCACCAGATGGCCGATGTTGTACGACACCGGGATCTTGTCCAGCACGTACTGGCTCATGTCCGACATATCGTCGTAGGGCGGCAGCTTCCACTTGGCCACGGCGCTCTCGACAAAGAGCGACGTGTAGGCATTGCCCCGACCGTCGAACTGGGTGTGGAGTGGACCCAGACCCACCGGAATCTCCGCTTCCCGGACCGCGCCGTAGGTGAGGACCGGGATCCCGTCGACGGTGTCTTCGAAGTCCTGCTCTTCGATGGCCTTTTGGATCTTGTCCATATTGAAGACCGTGGTGGTCGGCGACAGCTTGCCCGCACCGACGATCCATTGACCGGAGGGTGCCACATCGACGCCATGCGGCGATTTGGCCAGCGGCATGAAGAACGCCACGCCGGGATTCTCCTCCGGCATCAGCACCGGAGCGCCGCCGATCGTCTGGGCCTTACCGCTGTCCACCGCCTCCTGGGCAGCTCGCCAGTTCACCATCAGGATGTAGTCCTTGTCCCGCTGCGAGGCGGTCACTTCGAGCTTGCCACCCTCGATGAACTCGCGCTCCGAGTTGTAGCAGGTCCAGAAGAACCAACCCTCGCTGGGGCCCTTGCCGGCATCGCCCAGGTCGTAGTTGAAGGGTGGCACCAGCAGCTCCCACCCGAGGCTCATCTCGCCATCCTCGGGATCCACCTTGATGCCCGCAACGACTCCTTTGTATTTCTCGGCGTATTCGGTCACGTCGGCGTAGGTGCCGAGTGGAATCGGCACCGACATTCGTGTCGCCATGGTCACGTACTCGGTGTTGGGCGATACGAACGAGCTGCCGTGATTGGCCGAAATGTTCGCCACTTTGAGGATCTGTTTGGTCTTGAAATCGCGCAGATCGATCCGCGCGATACGGCCATTGGCGTTGTCGTTGATGAACAGCCAGCGGCCGTCGTACTCGCCACCGGTCTCGGAGAAGCCCGGATGATGCGAATCTCCCCACTTGTACCCCTGCAGCATCTCCTCGCTCTCGTCATCGAAACCGTAGCCAGTGCCCGGATAGGGTGTGAACACCGGTATGGTGGCGATGTGCCGCATGGAGGGCATGCCGGCGACAAATACCTGGCCGCCGTGACCCCCCGAATAAAACAGGTAGTACTCGTCCAGATCTCCGGGTGCCACATAGGTTGCCAGCGCTGCGGCAGTCACATCCGACGCGCCGCCACCGCCCCGTGCCGCCCCTCGACGTGGTGGCTGTTTGCCGCAGCTCGTCGCCAGCACCAATGCCACGACCACAGCCAGGGCAACTGCCATTCCCAAAAGTTTGCCCGACGATTTCATGGTTCCATCTCCTTTCTCAGGTTTCGTACCCTCAGAACTCATTGCTCTGCTTCTCGGTTTTTCACGATGTCGTATGCCTTCATGATCTTGTCGATCGCTTCCCATTTCTCCTCGTCCGTCAGCACGATCTGGCTCTCGAGGATGATCTTCATCGTCCCGGTGGGCTCGAAAAGGAACTCCTCGACGGTCTTGTTGAAGCGGGTGCGGACGTCGTCCGGTGCCCACGAGAGATCGGGCCCCTTGTTGGTAGGCGATTCGATCTCGAACGCCTCGATGCCGTGGCAGACAAAGCAGCTGTGCTCGACAAAGAAAGCGCCGTCGCCGGTGAGCATCCGCTCCTGTCGCGCGATCTCCTCTGGGGTCTGTTCCTCGCGCAGCGCGGCGCCGGGGATGTAGCTGCGTGGCAGGGCATCGTTGTCCCGCCAGCTCATCATCAGCATGGACAGCGCCAGGGCCTGCCTGGTCTGCAGATTGAGGTCCGGCATGATGCTGGCGGGCACCACGGTCGTGGGCGATTTGAAGTGCTTGACGTGCCAGTTGAATACCGTCATCTGGTCGGTGGAGAGATTGCTGAAGTCGAACCCTTCGGCGTGCTTGTCGCCCTCGTTGGTGAGGTCGGGACCCAGCCGCCCTCCTTGTCCGTTGATGACATGGCAGATCCTGCAGCCCTTGTCCCTCACCAATGTCTTGGCTTCGTTGATGTACTCCATACGCTCCGTCGCGCGCTCATAGCGGTGACAGAAGTTGCAGTTGATCTCCAGCAGAATCGGTGGGTTGACCGGATCGTATTCCGAGGCGATAGCCTGGCCAAGTAAAGGTTCCTCCCAGTGCTCACCGTAGCCGTGGGCTTCGAACTCGGCGACCGCAAATCCCTCTCCTCCATGACAGATGGTGCAGCCATACTCTTCCACCGGATGATCGTGGAAAAGCTCGAGATCGGGGTGAGTCCTCCACGGCTGTTCAACATTCTCCAGGCCACGCCACAACACCCCCTGATGGCAGGTCGTACAACGGTCCACCCGGTCGAGATCCTCGACCCAGATCTGCTGGATCCCGCGTGGAATCGTCGCGGGGTCGACGTCTCCGAGGGTTGCCGCCACGATGGCTCGGAACTCGCCTTGGTAGTACTTCCAGTCGGGAGACCCCGCCTGGGCGAAGACCCCGGCGATCGTGCCGACCGCAACCACTGCCAGGACCAGCAGAATGATCAGCTCGCGTTGGGAGATTTGCCGAATCCTACTCATATCGACCTCGCTCAGAACGGGATGGCATGCTCGGGCCACGGTTGCCAGGGCCAGTAGAACAGCCAATTGGGTCCGCGCAACATCGTGCCAGTCCAAGTCAACAGCACAAAGGCGATGATGAAGGCACAGAAGGTTGCAATCGCAGCGGTGCGAGTGGACGACGACAACTTGAGGACCAGGAAATAGAGCACCACAAAGCTCAACAGCAGCAGCGTCGCCGGATTGACCAGGTCGAAAAAGAGCTGGCTTTCGATGTCAGGAAAGACGGAGCGCATGGGAAAGAGAATGCCGATGGCGAGACAAGCAACCGTCCACAACAGACCCCACACAAGCCCCAGGACACCCCAACGCCTGCCGGACTGATCCGTGAGCCAATAACCGATCCGGTTTTGCTCGCGATCGAGATAGGGGATCAGGGCCAACCCCAGAAGCACGATTGCGGGGAGTACGACTCCACCGATCAGGGCCGAGTAACTGACCAACTCCTGCAGCCCGAGGAAATACCAGGGCGCCTTGGCAGGATTGGGAGTCACCTCCGGGTTGGCCGCTTCCTCCAGCGGTGCCGGCACCACCAGGGCGAGCAACATCACCACAATCAAGGTCACCATCGTCACCGCGAGCAGCCGAGTGGTGAGAAATGGTGACGACGGCACCGAGTCCAACTCGTCAACGGTGCCGACGTCCAGCACCGACACCGACGTGCCGCTGGCGATGCCCAACACGCTCCAGGTCTTGGTCTTGGCGGGTGGCTCGGGGGCCCGCTCTCGGTTCTTCTCTCGCACCTGTTCGACGATCGCCAGACCGCCGTCCTTGCGGATCCGCCACATGTGCCAGATCGCCACCGCGAACAGGGCCAGCGGCAGAAAGACCACGTGCAGGACGTAGAAGCGAATCAGGGTGTTCTGGCCCACCAGAGTTCCACCGAGTAGAAACTCGCGGATCTCCTCCCCGAAAAGAGGCACACTGGCGGCGATGTTGGTCCCCACAGTGATCGCCCAGAAAGCGAGTTGGTCCCATGGCAGCAGATAGCCGGTGAAGCTGAGAAAGAGCGTCAGCACCAGCAGGACGATTCCCAGAACCCAGTTGAACGGCCGGTTCGACCCCACGCTGCTGCCCTTCTTGTAGGAACCGGTGAGAAAGACCCGGAACATATGCAAGAAGACCGCGGCGACCATCAGGTGAGCGCAGATACGGTGCACTCGCCGCAGGTACCAGCCGAAGCTCACTGCGTAGTCGAGGTCCTTGATCCACCAGTAGGCCTGTTCTACCGATGGCACGTAGAGAAACATCAGGATGACCCCGGACACTGTCAGAATGCCAAACAGCACCATCGAGATGGTGCCGAGATAGAGCGAATACTTCAGGGACAGGCTCTTCAGGGTTACCCGGTTGGGAAACCAATGCAGCAAGAAGTTGGCGACGACCGCCTCACCGGCTTCACGGTCGGACTGGGGCCGCCAGCTCCACACCAGGCGTTCCCAGATTCCACTCTTGGGTAGCAGGCTCATTCAAACCACCAATCTGAAGTCACGATCGACCACGGATGTCATATTCACCACCAGCTGCCCGTCCTCTGGGGACAGCTCGAGCTGATACCACTGGAGAGGACCTGGCGCCGGGCCTGAGAAATTGGTGCCTTCGTCGCGAAATCGCGAGCCGTGGCAGGCGCAGTGGAATTCGCCCTCCGAGCGGTAGCTCATTTTGCGCACCGTCAGCTCCTGCGGCTGTTTGAAAGGGGAGAACTTCAGGGTGCAGCCAAGATGGGTACAGACGCCAGAGATGGCGTGAAACGCATTCTCGTGTCGGAAGACGAACAGCCGGTGCTCATCCAGAAAGTGCACACCCTCCTGGAAGAGGTCCGGCGGTCCAATCTTGAATCTCCTGGGTGGCTCGTAAAGCACGTTGGGAACCAGAGCGCGGACAAAGGGCCATGAACCGGCCACCAAACCGAGCCCTATGAGCCACCCGGTCAGCTTGGTCAGAAAACCCCTTCTGCTCTCCCCTTTTTGGGGCGTCGCTTCACTCATGAATCCTTCTCCACGAAATGGAACCGTTCCATCGTCATGGCCTCGGTGGGGCAGCGCAGGGCACAGAGACCGCACCGGATGCAATCGGTGTCGTCTTTGAGCAACACCGTCATCGGTTGCGAATCGTCGTGACCACAGCTTTCGATGGCGGCGGCCCTCTGCTCTGCGGGCATATCGACGCTATCGATGGGCGCAAAGACCAGACAGTTCTCAGGACAGACATCGGCGCACCGACCGCACAGAACACACTTCAGGGGGTCGTAGATGGTGTCTATATGGCAGACGAGACAGCGCTCGGCCTGCGCCCGAGCCTGGGCCTCGTCGAAAACCTCTTCGACTTCGGTGATCCCGGTTCGCCGACCCAAATCGACCGTACGGGGCGGCTGACGATCGCGCTTCTCATAGCCAGCGAACATCGAGTAGTCCTCTGGCGGGATC
>Ga0255055_10003170_pt1 | contig 11195 bp, 9 predicted proteins | sample JV7_2_27_MG_FD_188633 | JGI IMG/M metagenome (GOLD analysis project Ga0255055, IMG submission 188633) | Seawater microbial communities from Jervis Inlet, British Columbia, Canada - JV7_2_27 | ecosystem: Environmental > Aquatic > Marine > Inlet | place: Canada: British Columbia | collected... | reverse complement strand
GCCCACAGCCCCCCGCGTGTGCACCTCTAAAGGCCGTGTGGATATCTGGGGTCTTACCAACGAGGACATCACCATGGCGATTGCACCCCATGCCGGTGGTGCCGCCGGTACCCTCACCTATTTTGCCGCTCCAATAGCCGGCGCCAAGACGGTCATGCTGGAAGAATTTGACCCGGAGGCCGCTTTGGCCCTGATTGAAAAGGAAAAGGCCACCGCCATCGGTGTGGTGCCCACCCACCTGGTGAGAATGCTGGAAGTTGATTCCTCCAGGTACGATTTAAGCTCCCTGCGTTTTATCCGCTCCGCCGGCGGCTATCTCTCGCCCCAAATTGCCGAAGAAGCCGAAACCGCCTTTGGTGCCAATATTACCAGCGACCTTGGGACCCAGGATATGGGCTCGGTCTCCGGCTGCCGGGTGGAAGATTCCAAGGATCTTCGCCGCAGAACCGTCGGACGCATGCTGCCGGGCAACAAGGTTCGTCTGCTGGACAAGGACACCGGCGAACCGGTAGCGGACGGCGAACCCGGGGTTCTATATTTCAGGGGCCCCCATGCGCCGGCCGGTTACTATCGTGATGAAGAATTGACTTCCAGCGTATTCGACCCCCAGGGCTGGACCACCACCGGTGATATTGTAAAATTTGACCAGGAGTGCCTGTGGATCCTGGGCCGGGCCAAGGACATGATTATCCGCGGTGGTCAAAATATTTATCCGGCGGAAATCGAAGGCTTGATCAACGGTCATCCCAAGGTAGCCTCGGTGGCCGTGGTGGGATATCCGGACCGGGAAATGGGAGAGCGGACCTGCGCTTACGTGATCCCCAAAGGCGGCCAGAATTTCAGTTTTGAAGAAATGGTTGAATTTCTCAAAGGAAAAAAACTGGCCATGTACAAGCTTCCCGAGCGTCTCGAAGTCGTCGACGAATTCCCCGCCGTCGGTGATTCGGGGAAGGTTAACAAAGAAACGCTGAAGAAGGATATCGCAGAAAAAGTAGCAAAAGAAAATGCCTAAACCGGATAAACCGGAAAATGCCTAAAGTGCACTAAAGTGCAATTTAGGCATTTCTCCCTAAATAACTTCTCAATAATAGAGCTTAATTTTTAATTATCTGGAAACACCATGAAAAAAACCGTTCTAGTCATATCCACCCTGGACACTAAGGGCCAGGAGACATTATATCTTAAAGACAAATTGAGTGCCATCGGTCTTGCGCCGATTCTGATGGATATCTCCGGGAGGGGAAGCGATATCGCTGAAATCGACATCCCCGCCGACCGGGTGGCGGAGGCCGGCGGCGGCAGTTTTGAAGAAATTCAAAGTTCCCGCGACCGAACCCGCATCACCAACATCATGATGGCCGGTGGCTCACGCATCGCGGCGGAGTTGTTAACGCAGGGAAAGCTGGACGGCGTTATTGCCCTGGGAGGATCAACCGGCTCTTTGATGGCCAGCGAGGTGATGAGATCCCTTCCCTTTGGTATTCCTAAAGTATTGATTTCATCTACTGCCGCGCTGCCCGGTCTTTCCACCCGTTACATCGGAACCGGCGATATTGCCCTCTTCCACTCGGTTGTCGAAATATCCGGTGTTCCCGATCTGCTAAAAAATGTCATGGACCGGGCCGCTTATGCCCTTGCAGGCATGGTGTCCGATGACATCACCTCACCGAAAACGGCCAAAGGCAAAGCCATTGCCCTGACCATGCTGGGTCCCTGTGAGAAATGCGCCACTGCGGTGCGGGTTGCCCTGGAAGCAAAGGGCTATCAAATCATCGGTTTTTCGGCGGCCGGCATTGGCGACCGCGCCATGGAGGACATGATCGCCGAAGATTTTTTCCAAGGTGTTATCGATCTGGCGCCGGGCGGTGTGGGAGAACATCACTTCGGATTTATGCGCGATGCCGGCCCCAACCGTTTGGAAACCGCCGGCAAGCTGGGCCTCCCCCAGATTATCTCCACCTGCAGTGTAAACCACATGACTCCGTCCCGATCCAAATATAAGCCTGAGTATCATGAACGCCGTAAATTCGATCTGGATAAACTCCGCACCTGGATTCGGCTGTCGCCTGACGAACTCAAAAAGGTCGCCGGCGTCTTTGCCGATAAACTGAACCAGGCCAAAGGACCTGTCACCGTCATGATCCCATTGAATGGCTGGTCGGCGGCGGATTTGCCCGGCAACGACACCCATGATCCGGAAGAAGATCGTCTCTTTACGGAAGTTCTGCGGAAAAAAATCAAACCCGAAGTTCAAATAGTGGAAGTTAATGCCAACATGGAAGATCCGGAGTTTGCCAAAGCGGTGGTTGCAAACGCTTTGAAAATATTTTAAACTGGGACACAGATTTACACAGATACAAAATCAAACTAAAGCGGCACGCTTTACCAACTAAACGATCCTAACGAACTTAACGTACCAAACGAACACAACCATCAAACCGATTGAAGCGAACTTAACGATCTCAACCCTCTTTACAGCGAGGAAGTTATGCCCAAAAGAATAGTCGTCGGAATATCCGGTGCCAGCGGGGTCACCTATGGCGTCAGATTGCTGAGTGTGCTTAAAGAAACGGATTATGAAACCCATTTGATTATTTCAAAATCCGGTGAGCTGAATATAAAAATCGAAACGGACTATGATCCCGCTGATGTAAAGGCTATGGCCGATTATGTTTATGACCACAAAAATATCGCGGCATCTCTTGCCAGTGGTTCTTTTTTAACCGAAGGCATGGTGGTCATCCCCTGCACCATCAAGACCTTGTCCGGAATCGCCAACTCTTACAACGAAAATCTGCTGGTAAGAGCAGCCGATGTGACCTTAAAGGAAAAGCGCAAACTGGTGCTGGTCGTCCGGGAAACCCCGCTGCACAAAGGACATCTGCGGCTGATGACCATGGCGGCCGACATGGGCGCCCATATTCTACCTCCGGTCCCCTCCTTTTACCACATGCCCAAAACCATTGATGATATCATCGACCAGACCATCGGGAAGATATTTGACTATATAGGCATCGAACACAATCTCTTCAAACGCTGGGGTGATGGATCTAAAGACCCCGAAAAGCAAGGTTCTCCCTTGAAAGCGCTTTAGAAATTCTAATCCCGTCGACGCAACCCTGATAAAAAATTCTAATGTGAAAGTGGACTTTAACCATCCTGTTAAACCAGCTTTTTCGCGGAAATCCCATGTTTTGCTACAGTGCCCTCAATAAGTTTAATCGCACGCGCGAGACCATCTTCCTGTTGCATGATGGTTTCTAGAGCCTTCGCCTTCTCGGCCATTGCAGGCGCATCGAGAACAATTCTGATGGTACGGGCAAGCTTCTTGGCGGTGACCGATCTCCGGTGTAAAAGATTCGGGGCAATGCCTATTCGTTTCAAGATACTGCCCCACAAGGGTTGATCTGAGGAGTGTTCCACAACAATTGAAGGGCAACCGGCCATGGTTGCGGCTTGGGTCGTCCCCGCTCCGCCATGGTGAATCACTACCGCACAGTGAGGAAAAATATGTTCGTGCGGTGCGCTAATAATCCGGTATATGTCGGGAAACTCCGGCAACTCGGCCAGTTCATCCCAATTCGATTGAATAATTGCCCGACACCCTACCCGGCGGACAGCCTTGATCAACAGGTGCGTGATCTCTCGGGGATTCGGGTCGCTGGCAATCATACTGCCGAAAGTTATGTAAACAGGGGGATCCCCTGTGTTTAAGAATTGTTTGAGACCTTCCGGCATCTGCCACGGTTCCCCTTTTTCCGGGATGTTCAAAAACCCACAAAGGTGATAGCGCTGCTCCCAGTCCGGCGGAGGAGGGAACAGGGCTGGGCTGACAGACACAAGGTTTAGGAGTGGTGAATACCATATATCGCGGAACACACTTTTCCCAGAGGGAACACCTTCTCGAAGATAAAGCCGGTCGATCGTGGGTTTCCACGCCTTATTGAGCGAAAAATCAAAGAGATTCCACCACAGAGAATTCATCCATTTGGCGAATTCTGGAATCCCCAACGGCGGCAGATGGCGTGAAGGGATCAACGGCGTTGTAAAGACCATTATATACGGGCAAAGATGTTGCCAGGCAGCGATTTTCAGTGGATATACAAAAAAATGGCCGATGACCAAGTCATTTTCGGCACAAAGAGCCTTGGCCGCAACGAGCATATCCTCAATAACGGGATCAAGAAAATTGCTGACAATAATATCGCCTTTTTTTACTGGGTTCCATTCGTTAAACACTTTGGCGGAAAGCTGTTTGAATCGAATTTCATCACAATCGATATGTCCAACGTGTCGAATGGCGAACTTCAAGCGTTCGCCAAACGTGGTGAATTTCTTATTAGTAATTTCCGTGATGGCAAGAGTCACATCGTGTCCTGCGGCACTCAAGCCGCTTGCCAATGCTATAAAGGGGCGCACATCTCCCTCCGTGCCCCAGGTTTGGATTCCGATTCTCATTGGTTACTCCTTAATTTTATTCATCCTTCAAAACTATCAAAAAATCCGCTCTGATTGCAACCGATAGCTCTCTCTTGGAAAAAAATAAGACGAATACCATATCTTGCAACAAAGGGGCACGTCTACTCTTGACTCTTGTCTGAAATTAAGGCGCATAGCGATGTCTTTTGTTGAGAGTGATGTTTTTGACACACAAAATTTTTCATTTTCTTGACATATAACGTTTAACGTTATATGGTCTTATTCATGATTAAATCTTTCAAAAATAAAGAAACTGAAAAGATTTTTCATCGTTATTTTTCAAAAAAGCTTCCGCAAAATATTCAGCGCAGCGCGCTATTACAATTGCGATCATTAAACCAGGCTAGAAATATTATTGACTTACGAAATCCACCATCGAATCACTTAGAAAAATTGCACGGTAATCGAAAAGGAAAACACAGTATAAAAATCAACGACCAGTGGCGTATTTGCTTCATATGGGATGGCAATGATGCGTATGACGTTGAGATCGCAGATTATCATTAGAAGCTATCCCCAAAACGAGGTGTATTATGCAAAAGAAAAGAATGGCTCCGGTTCATCCGGGAGAGATCCTCCTGGAACAATTCTTAAGACCATTGGAGATGAGTCAGAACAGACTGGCGATTGAAATCAGTGTACCGCCGAGGCGCATCAATGAAATTGTCAACGGTAAACGAAGAGTTACCGCTGACACTGCTATGCGTTTGGCAATATTTTTTAATATGACCCCTCAATATTGGATGGGACTGCAAGCAGATTATGATCTGGATGTTGCCCAGGATGAATTAGAAGAAAAAATCAAACAAGAAGTGAGACCATGTGTTTCACGCGTAGCATAACGTAGCGGTTCTCACGACAACAGAAGATGGGTCTGATTCAATGTGTTCTGTTGACACCAGTTCGTCCTATCGTCCTTTTGCCTTCAACGCTGGGACTCAGAAACGAAGAGGTGTCTCCCACTAGCCGATAATCGAGCCATAGCGCTTAAACCAGAGTTTTTCCTTGCGTTCAATCTCTCTGATCCAATGCCCCAGACCGGAGGCATGATGAATAATCAGGGGCGTGCTGTGAGGGGGTAAGATATCGTTTTGCAGGCCGTAAAGATAAATGGTTTTTTGAATACTTGCTGCAGTTTCACTGGTATCCCATGGTGTGGGGTGTATGAATCCGTGGTTGGCACCTTCTGTGCGCGAATACCCCAGCTGGTGTGGAAATTCTTCTTTCAGTTGCCTTATCAGACGAATGGCGTCTATATTTTTTTCCGACACTCAGCCCCTTGTTGAGATTGCGCAATATGGTGTCGTCAAATGATTCAAAACCGATTGAACTCAACAGCACATAAACACCCAACTCGCCGGCCAAACGCAGTGCCTCTTTTAGATGTTGAAACCCTGAAATGAGCCAGTCCGCTCTTAAAGTGAGATTAATTTGTGAAAGTCCTATTCCCAGTCTACTAACTTCTCGCAGTAGATCGGGGAGATCCGGCAGTGGGTTTTCATTGATGAGTTCAAAAGGTATCTTTCTGCCATCTTCGGCTTCCGGCAGACAACGTATTTTTAAGAGCGGTGTTGTCATGCTCCCTGGTAACAGCAATTACGATACACTCATAGGATGTATGGTCCTGGATAATTGTAGCCGCCAGTTGCGGACCCAGGAGCCCATAGGTCTCATCTTTGAAAAAGCTGGTGATGATAGCCATTTTTTTTCCGGAGTGGGCGCTTCTATTGAATTCAGTCATCTGCCTTTTCTTTTTGAGGGGATTGGATTCGATTTTATAGAAGATAGTTGGACAGGATCACCAGGATTTACAGGATATTCTTTTTACCGCTCTCCGGATGAGAGCGGTAAAATCGAACATTCCTTTATATAACTTACAAATTAGCTATCCATAGGAAAATATAATGCGGGCTTGGAATTGAAATGCTTCTAAACCGTCTGCCGGTCGGAGGAAATAATAAGGAGCTGCTATGAAGAATAGAGGGAGGTTCCTGCGATGAACAGGAACCTCACAAGAATTCGAACCAACTGAATTAATACCGCAAGACAGAAGGCTGTCGTCTAAATCTGAGCCTCCAGGCCAGCAGCCTGTTTACCCGCATCCGATACCCGCTTCGCAGCTTTTCTGCTCTTCCTGATGGCCACCTCACCCGCCTCAATAAATTCGACGGCCTTTACTTCACAAAACCTGACACACTGCGGATCGCCGTCACAGAGGTCACACTTGAGGACCCGCCGATCGGTGGTATTAAAATTCATTGCACCGAAGGGACATACGCTGACACATGAACGGCAGCCGATACAGGCATCATAGTCAACACTTACGTGACCCATCTCCTCATCTTGTGAGATAGCCTTGACCGGACAAACATTCAGACAGGGCGCATCCTGACACTGCTGACACGTCATGGGGATATAAAGACCTTCGGCCTCCCACTTCAACACCCGGATCCGGCTGCGGGCCGGATTGGATATCCCATCATGCGAAACAGCGCACACCAGCTCACACAGCCTGCAGCCTGTGCACTTCTCGTGATCTATATATAAAATCTTAGCCATTTATTTTCTCCTATCAGATAGAATTATAGCAAATGGGACGGCTCATTTTTCAGGCCGAGGCTTTCCAGGGTCTCCGGTGTAGGAACACCGTTTTTATCGAGACCCTGATGTTCATATAATTCATCTACCATCTTGATAAATTTTTTCTTATCGATCATGGTACCGACGACATCGACGGCGCCCCTTCTGCAGGGTTCATCGAAATAGCGGTGGTTCAACATATCGCCCTTCTCCAGATCGTTTCTTTTCAACCCTTCCCTTAAGTTGAAAAGCCTTTCAATCATGTTACCCCGTCGGGCGGCATCCCAGATCTCTTCAGGCGTCATTTCGATACCGGTATTATAAAGAAGCACTTTGGACCACTCTTCGAAACTCGGGAGCGTGACTCCCAGAAAAACCGTATGATATTTACAGATACCCAGACAGTCGACCCCCATATATAAGTTTTCCTGCCAGAAAACCTGCCACGGTTTGCCGATGTATTCGGTATGCTCAGAGCTCAACGGTCCGTCATAAGGGATCGGATTGCTGTAGATCTTCCTTAGGACTTCTTCCGGCAGGTGATAGAGATCGATGGCCGGTCTGCTCCTCAAATGGTCCGAACCTCTGGATGCCGTGGCAACATTGAGTGCCAGTGCAGGCGTCGCCCTCTCATCCGAATGCAAATTGCTCATTCCTTTGACCTGGATGAGATAATCAAACGATTTTTTACCGATCTTTTTTGAGGCGGGAATCCCGCCATCGGCCAGGGTGTCTCCCAGCCAGCCTTTGCGATAAGCGATCCGTTCGATCATCTCGATGACGGCGTCATCATTTCCCCAGCTCAGATCCAATCCATCGGTCTCCTTGTCAGTGATAATTCCCAGCTCGTAAAGCTCCATAGCCCAGGAAATCAGGCTGCCGATTTCGAGATTATCCATCCCGAATTGATCGACCAGGTGATTACCGACGAGAACCGTCAGCGCCCGGGGGGTGTCCGTCTCCGCACCGAAGGCACCCAGTGAGGTGTATTCCGGCCCTTCCTCGTATTTTCCCGCAAAGGGGCCTTCCGGAATTTTATACTGGGCCCGGCAATGCACCTGACAGCCGAAGCAGCCCGTCATATGGTAGGGTCCCATTGTCTCTTCACAAATCTCATCAAAGCGCTCGGGCTCGATATCATCGGAATATTCACACTGGTTGTATTGAAAATTGCGGGTCCTGACCCCGCCCCAGGAATTCGTCGCACCCCAGATAAAAGGTGTTCCCAAGGTTCCCTGGGTTTGACTCACCTTGGCGCTGGTAATCTGGTTGATGAAGCGTTTGTTGTATTCCAGGGCTTCGACCGGGCGGGCGATCTCTATGTCCATGGTGCCGCGAACCGACACGGCCTTGAGATTCTTAGATCCCATGACACATCCCATCCCCGTCCGGCCGGCCGCATTTTTGACGCCGGTCATAACGTTGGCAAACCGGACCAGATTCTCTCCGGCCGGCCCGATGACGCAACTTTTGACTTCCTCATCCCCCAGCTCCTGTCTGATGGCCCACTGGGCGTCGGTCACGGATTGGCCCCAGATGTCGCGGGCATCCCGAATTTCGATCTCGCCATTGTGGATATAGATGTAAGAAGGATTTTTGGCTTTACCTTTGATGACAAGGTGGTGAAAACCGGCCCAGGCCAATTCAGGTGCGAAAAAACCACCCATATTCGCGCTGCCGAGCATACCGGTCAGGGGCGATTTGGCCATGATGTGCGTTCTTGCGGTAGCCGAAGCGCAGGTGGCCGTCAGGATACCACCACTGATAATAAGGGCATTATCAGGACCCAGAGGATCACAACCCTTCTTGGTATGGTTGTAAAGCAGATATGCATCCAGACCCCGGCCACCTAAAAACTTCTTTCTGATCGCAAGCGGGATAGATTTTGTCTGGACATCACCTGTGGTGAGATCGATATATGCTATCTTCCTGTTTAATGCCATATCAGAGTACTCCCTTCTCTTTTAATTTTGCTTCCGCCAATTTCCGGTTGACATCCCAAACCGGTCCTCGAATACGAGGCAGCGTGGGATTGACCCAGTGGACCCGGTATTCCATGCCGCACGTGGGGCATTTGGCGGTCTTTTCCCCTTTCCCCGGCTGAATTCTTTCCATGCAGCTGGGATTGTGGCATCTAAATTTGCCATAGGTCCGCTTCTTGCGCAGGCTTTCGGCCGTTGACTGGCCTTTGGTTTTGGTTGCCATGATAGCCTCCTTTGTGTCTTCTTTCTTTAATAAGGTTCATTATCATGAACTGATTGATTCAGGCAAATCCATACCACGACGAACCCTTTTGATCAAGTGAAAATATCGATTTTTTTCATTTTTTTGGCAAAAGTCAGGGGTATAAGCGTCAACTATCGATATTAAGCAGAATAATATCCGGCAGGGAAAAGATCAAAATCACAGCATTTGTTCATCTGGATGAACAAATATTTGTTGACAAACAAGAGCCTCGGGTTATATCCTGTGAAAAAGTTTATAATGGTGAACGCTAATTACTCCGCCCTGAAAAATAGCCATAACAGGGTTGGGTAGTATAAATTTGTTCTTTGAATATTGAAGAAAATATTTAGAAGTTGATCCGGGCGGATTAATTAATCCGCCGGACCTTCGATCTAACAACTTACTTTAGTTTTCAAAGAACAATTTGCAACCCTAAATGTGCGATTTTTCAGGGCGGAGTAATTATGAAAAAGTATGGTGCCCCTTCGGTAAAAAAGGCCTTTGCTATCCTTAGTGCCATTTCTTCATCCAAAGATGGACTGGGTGTGAGCGAACTGGCAAAGAAACTCAAAATGGCCAAGAGTACGGTCCATGGCATGACCTCGGCCCTGGAAGAACTGGGGGCCGTTATGAGGGAGCCTTTGACCAAAAAATATAAACTGGGCTTCACCCTTCTTGAAATCGGCCGGTCGGCCTATTCCCAAATTGATCTGCAAACCTCGGCCAGACCCGTCACTGAAGAACTGATGGAGAAAACCCGGACATCGGTTTTTCTGGGCATCCTGAATTGGGGCCAGGTGACCATCCTGGACATCGTTGAATCAAGACAGGACCTTAATATTACAGCGCCGGTAGGTTCAACCATACCCCTGTTTGCCGGAGCGGTTGGTAAGGTTTTTCTGGCATCCATGGCAGAGGAGCAGGCAGCCAAGATTATCAAATCAAAAAGTCTGCCCCGGTTTACGGAAAATTCCATTGTAGACACGGCGCTGTACTTCCAGGAGTTGAGGCAGGTCAGAGAAAAAGGGTATGCCCTTGATGACGAGGAATATATTTTGGGCGTCAGGGCCGTGGCATCGCCGTTGATAGGATTGGGGCAATTGCGTTCGGCCATTTGGGCTGTCGGATTCAAGGCAAGTCTGGATGAAAAAAAAATGCAGACACTTACCGGCGAAACCCTTAAGGCGGCCAAGACCATCAGCCGGCGAATTCAAGAACAGCTACTGGGGAAACGATAGCTACAATAACCTGGTATCATCAGTTAATTTTAGGGCGCAAATCTTGGGTGTCAGGTGTCAGCAGCAAAAAAACCAAATAACAAATCATAAATACCAAATGGCTCGACAAGCTCACCACCCTGAGCCAAGTCGAAGGGCAAATCACAATGACCAAAATTAAAAATCCCAAACTTGTTTGTTGTCGGTGGACGGAGATGATTTTACAATAATTAAATTTAAGGTTTACTTGACGTGACAACTGCAAATAATGATATCTGCAATATTAGCGGAAGTTGGAATTCTATGTATTCCAGTATTTGACAACCATCAAAACCGTGTGATACTCGAATTTTATCACCATAGATTTCGATAACTGTCGAATTACAGAGAATGGCAAGAAATCACCACCTCAAGTCAACTGTTAAATTCCAGGAAATGTGAAATAGATTCCCCAGCTTTTATGGCATTTACTTCACAAAATTATCTGATAACTATTCCTATTAATTAGATAACTTCCTGATAATACTATATCCGAGGTAACTGTTTGATTCTGCATGATTTTTGCATTTCATGGTTCCTTGGCATTAATGAAAAATACAAACCAGAGGAATGTCAATGCGGAAAAAATGCTTCATTCTCACACAGAAAGGCTTTACCCTGATTGAATTGATAGCTGTTATGGTCATCATGGGC
>Ga0255055_10003169_pt1 | contig 11196 bp, 14 predicted proteins | sample JV7_2_27_MG_FD_188633 | JGI IMG/M metagenome (GOLD analysis project Ga0255055, IMG submission 188633) | Seawater microbial communities from Jervis Inlet, British Columbia, Canada - JV7_2_27 | ecosystem: Environmental > Aquatic > Marine > Inlet | place: Canada: British Columbia | collected... | reverse complement strand
CGAGACGCCGCCCGTCCAGTCGTAAATGCTGAACGACGCGCCGTTCACATCGCCGAGCCGCCACTCCTGTGCTCCTGTCGTCGTGCGGAATCCTCGGTTGTTCGTCGTAGTCAGAACCACAGGACCAGTCACACCGACCTGAGTCGCTACCGAGATCGCCGCCGCGAACTCCGCGTCCTGTGCAGTCGTGAACTTCACCGCCTGCGCGCCGTTGCTCCAGATGCTCGTCTCGGTCCATTGCGCCGGCAGGAACCCGCCCAGCCTCGCCTCGATGTTGTTCCAGCCCGCCATCGCCCAGCCGCTCGCCGATGCCTCGAATGCGGTGAAGCTACCCGCGCCCGTCACCTCAACAGCTGCGCCGCGCACGATGCCTTCGATGGTGGCCGCGCCGGTGATATCGAGAGTCGAGATTCCGTCCACCGCGTCGTCGAAGCTGACCGGGCCGGTGATGCCGGCGACGGGTTTCAGCTGCAGCCCGTTGCCAGAGAACATCACACCTGGGGTCGTCAGGAATCGCTGCGTGTCCTGGTCCCAGAAGATCCCCTGGCCGTCGATGGTGCCCGGCGTGATTCCGCCACTGGCGCCGAGCACCTCGCCCTGGTCGGTGCCGCCCTTCGTGTAGTGGAGCGCGCCGGCAGTCTCGAAGAAGCCAAGCTGCGCTGCACCGATGACGACGCTCGGAGCGGACTCGACGCCACTCGGGAACGTCTGCGCCGCCGTCCACGTCTGCGGCTGGTCTCGCCGGGTGAGGAACTCGTTATCGACTTCCGCGCTCAAGTTGGCAATCAGGACATCAACCATTAGAAGGCCCCGCTGTTTTGAATCTTGTTGATAATACTTTGCGCGAAGGCGTTCACGATCTGCTGCTGCTGCGAGCTTGAGCCGGCCACCAGGGAGATCGGAATGTCGACGCTCACGCCGGCGAACGTCGCCAGGATTCCGTCTCGCGTGTTCTCCGCCGCCGCGATGAGCGCGTCCTCCTTGTCCTTCGCATCCCTCTTCGCATCGCGGTCGGCCTTCCGCTCGTCGCGTCGCTGCTCGCGGATGGTGGCTCGGATTAGCTCTCGCGTCTGCTTCCGGTTCAGGCCGAGCTCCTTGGCCCGGTCGCGCAGGTCCTTCTTGAAGTCCTTGCCCGCCTGGATCTCCGCGTCGCGCTGCTCCTTCTTGAGCGCCTTGATGAGGGCCGCCTCAGTCTCCGCTGATAGGCCCAGCGCCTTGATGGCGTCGATCTGGTCCTGGGTTACCTGGGCGGTCGTCTCCGCGACGTCCACGCCCATTGCCGCCATCGCGTCCTGCCAGGTCTTCGCCACGTCCTCGGTCGCCGCCATGATGTCGCTCAGGTCCACGCCCATCGTGGCGAGCCAGTCGACGATGTCGCTGATCCCGGCGACGCCAGCAGCCTGCATGGCAATGAGCGCATCTCGAATCGCATCGATGTGCGGGCCACTGGTGCCGAAGCGCGTGATGAGATCCGACCACTGATCCTGGAAAACCATCACCGAGCCGCCCACGCTCACCAGGCTCGGGATCAGGGCGAGCCACGCATCCGACATCGCCTTGATGGCCTGCTCGGTCGTGAGCATTCCCTCGTCCACCGACGACAGGATCTGGTGAACCATCGTCACCCAGTCGTTAAGCTCAGCCTGGCTGGTGATCGAGGCAGCCTTGATGGCGTCCACCATCAGCAGCCGGAAGGCCGCATCGAGATCGCCCACGATCCCGCTGGCCACCAGGTCGTCCATCGCGCCGGCCAGGGCCTCCCCGAGCGCCACTCCGAACTGCTCGCGGACGTGGTCCAGGGCGTTGGCCTTCTTGAAAGCGTCGCCAAGCAGATTCGAGATGAGGTCCACGAGTGGTGTCACGAAGATGGCCAGGACCGAACCCCACCCGGGCACCAGCGCGGCGAGAGCCGTCAGGCCAGTCTTGAGCCCTTCGGAGATTGCCTCAATCGCATCACCAGAGGAGAGCATCTCGCCGATGCCGCGAGCGATGCCGATGCCGACAGCACTCCCTACGCCTTCGTCGTTGAAGAACCCGACCAGCTTCTCGCCGAAGCTGCGCACGTCAGGGATGTCCTCTGGATTCGGCATCGTGAATTCGGGGAGCTCTATTTCCATCTCGCCGAGCGAGAGCGCCGTGAGGATGAAGTTCTCGAGCGCCGCCTGGGCCGGCTCGATTGCTGGCGCGACGAACGTGAACTCCTCGGTGAAGTCGCCCAGGCCGATCTCGGCTTCGCCGATGGCGTTGGTCAGATTGAAGAAGGCCACCTCCACGCCAGGGAGCGCAGCGGCCTCCTCGTTGAAGGCGGCGATCAGATCCTGGTGTCGCTGCTCGAGTGCGTTCGCCTCCTGGATGGCGATTTTCTCCTCGTCGGTCAGCGCCTTGATGGCCACCGTGCTGTCCTCCACCTCGTCGGTGAACTGCGCAATCGCGGCCGAGGTGTTGAGCGTCAGGATGTTGCCCAGGAGCGTAGTGGCGAAGCGCGCCGAGTCGGTAGCCTCGCCCCAGAAGGTCGTGCCCTCCTCCAGGTCGGCCATCGTCGTTTTCATGAATTCCATGTCGGAGATTCCGAGCACGACGGCGTCGGCCAGGTTGCCGACGATTGTCTTGGCTGCCTTCCAGGCGGTGCCCATGCTGATGGTTGCGTCGCGCACGGATTCGGCGGCGACTGTCAGCGCATCGAGCGCGGCCTTCTGGAAGGAGAGCGTGCGCTCGAGGTCCGTGAGCTCGCTTTCCGCTTTCCCGATGGAGGCCGCGTAGTCGATGTTGGCCTTCCGCACGTCGATCAGGATGCCGAGGTTGTCGAGCATCAGCTTCGACTGGCGCCCGATGCCGGTGACGATGGAGTTGATCGCGTCGAGCGCATCCACGCCGAGGGCCTTGCCGAGCAGCACCGCGTCGCGCGCCATCTGAGCGAACTCGTCCTGGGACTTCACCACGCCCAGGATCATCGCGTTGTTGGTGACCTTCATCAGATCGAAGTCGCCGATGAGTCCGAGCGTGGCGACTCGCATCGCCTGCAGGGGAGCGTCGACGTCCTCGAGTGTCTCGGTCAGCTTCTCGAAGGAGGCGGCCACCGGAGCGATCTCGTCCATGCGATCGAGCACCGCGATCCACGCAGCCGACATCGCACCGAAGGCAGCCACGCCAGCACCGATGGCCACGACCAGGTTCTGGTCGATGCTCTTGCCGAATGCCTTGAGCTTCTTTTGGGCTTCGCTGTCGTCGACGTCGATGGGGATGCGGATACCTGCCGGCATTTCAGATCACTCCCTTCGGGCAGCGTTGAGCTCCTGCTCGGCGTTGATCTCCTTGCGATGCTGGCCGAGCCAGCGCATGAGGCAGATTAGCAGTCGCCACATCCGCGAGCGCTCCTCCATCGGAAGTGCGCTCATTTCCAGATCGATGATCGCTAGCCCGGCGCCCTGGTACGTCGTCTCGGCAGTCCTGGCGGCGGAGAACAACTCGAGCACCTGGCTCGACTCGGTGGAAACCCCCTGGGGGATGCACACCTGGCGCGGGCATGGTCGCGCCTCCGTGCAGGGCGGTGCGCAGCCTCCCAGGAGTTCGCATTGTTCCGTCTCCTCCGCTGGCCTGTTATCGAGCGGCTGTCTCTCGCAGTCGATGCCGTGGAGAAGCATCCACTCCGCAGCCGCCGTCAGTTTCCCTCAGAGTCCTCTTCGTCGAGCGCGTCGCGGCGCTCCTGATACAACTCCCGCGAGTGGTTGATCGCGTCGCGGATGAACAACATCGTCTCGGGCGAGTAGTCCATGAACCAGCCGAGCACGGTGGTCGAGATTTTCGCCGTCTTGCCGTGCTCGTTGACCACGGTCCAGGTGTCGATGATCTCGACCGCCAGTTCCCTCGTCAGCTTGTCCATGTCGCTGACGATCATGAAGCCGTCCGTGTCGGCTCGCACCTTCGCTCGATCCCGGCAGCCACGATCAGCCGCAGGCGTCAGCGGAAGCAGCGACAGCACCACCTCTTCACCCGCGAGCTCACGCGAGAAAGGGATCGGTGTCATGTCGATGTTCGTGACGCCTGTCAGTTTGAAAGCCATGCCTAGCTCCTATTGGGTGGGGTGAAAACTCCGATCCCAGGATCGGAGTTTTTGTAGAAAGCAGAGAGGCGCCGACGCCCGGCGAAGACCCACAACTCCGAACGCCGGCACCATCGTTTATGCCAGCGGGTCGGCAGCGACTCCGTCCAGCACCATGTGAGTGTCAACCGCATCCATGCCCGAGGGCACCGCGACCGCGCGCTGGCCGTTCCAGCTGTAGTCGTGGGGGATGCGTCCTGGCCCTGGGATCTGAGGAGTGGCCTCCGTCAGAACCGCGCTCGGCGAGTTGATCTCCATCTGGTACGAGCCCGAGCCCGTGAACAGCCACTGCTGCTTCACCCGGGTCTGCGCAGCGAACTGCGCGACTCGGTCGTTGGAGGTGTACTTGCCGATTGTCACGCCGCCAGTCACCAGGCCCCAGCCATCGCGGTCGGGCTCCTCGGACGTGACCGCAGCGCGGAAGTCCTCGGCGAGCGCGTTGGTCATGTCGAGGTTGAAGCCGTTGAGCTTCTGCAGGTCCGAGCCAGGGTCGAGGGCCGCATCGGTCTCGCCGTTGATCATGTACTGCAGATGGCGGAACAGCACGTAGTTGTACTGCGCCGCTGCCGGCTCGGTCAGCGTCGAGAAGTCGTCGCTGCCGCTGTAGGGCATTGCCGATCCGATGATCGTGTAGGTGACCATCACTCGCCCGTCGCTGGCCGTTCCAGCGATGGAAACCTGGTCCACCTTGGCGACGTCCACCTTCCAGACGGAGATGCCCTTGTCGATGAACAGAGTGATGCCCAGGCCGGTCAGGTCGCCCTGGCGGGTGAGCGTCAGGACGTTGGGCGAGCCCGGCACGAACGACGTCGAGCCAAGGCCAACCGCGAGAGCGAGTTCGTCTCCCTCGTAGTGCAGGTAGCGGGTGATCGAGCCGCGAACAATCTGGTTGCCGGAATCGGCAGGGCCAGGCTCGACGCAGCCGCCGAGCTCGTCGTTCTGCAGCTGCTCGATCTCGTTCGAGATGTCCTCGCTGAGGATCGGCCACAAGTCCGCGTTGGTAAACAGACCAGGCGTTGCCCAGTCCGTTGCGCGGACGATGGCCATCTGTGTGCATGCTCCACCGGGCATCAGCCTTTCTCCTTCTTGGTGGCCTTCTTCTTGGCCGTTTTCTTCTTGGTCGCCTTCTTGGCGACGGGTGGCTGGAGCTCAATGATCCCCGCATCGAGGAACACACGAGCCAGGTAATCAGGCAGAAGGTTATCCTGCTGCTTCAGCAGGACGCGCTTCTTGCCATAGCCGCCTGGCCGGAATCCCTCACACAGGCGGTAAAGTTTCTTCAGCTTGTCGGAGCCCATGAGCGCCTCTCCATCGTTTCAACGTTGATCGCCACGTCCCACGCCTTCAGGTCTGCGTTCCACTCCGGAGTGGCGCTCGAGACCGTCAGCGGCTCGTCCCATAGCGGGCACATCTTCGACTGCCAGTCGTTGTTCAGCTGCGCGATTGCGTCGGCGAGATTGTAGAGGCCGAAGTCTCCATCGTCGCGGTTGAGCGTTGGCTGCCAGGCTACGTGGTAGGTGATCTCCCATTCGTTGTCGGCCGCCTGCGAGATCGACTCGGAGCCCACCAGGCGCACCTCGACCCAGAACTGCTTGTGCAGGCGCCGGCCAGCATTCGTGTCGTGGCTGTTCGGCTTGAGCGACTGCGAGTAGCCGGCGTCCAGCGCAACGGTGCGCAGCGCCGCGAGGAACTCCTGAAGGTTCACAGCCGCTCCATCTGGGTCACCTGTGGCTTGATCTCGTTGGTCGGATTCCCGCCGTCCGTCGCGTCGTAGTAGAACTTCATCGCGTCGAACTTCTCCCAGCCCTGCTTGTCGTACTCAATCGACAGCGCCATCAGCGGGTCGTCATCGTTGCCGAGCGCCAGGGCCTGGTAGGCGAGCGCGGCGGCCACGTACAGCAGCGAGGTGCGGAACGCCTGCCCGTCCATGATGAGGCTCGGGCGGTTCCCTCGGTTCCGGATCTTCTCGCGCATCTGCGTCCACGCCTCAGCGATGATCGGCTGCCAGCTTCGGCGAATGCGGAAGCGGCTCGTGGCGTCCAGGGCGGCGGGGAAGGCGGGGTCCACTGTGGCGGTTCCGGTGCTCCCATCGAAGGCAGTCACCCGGCGAAACAGATCCACGTTCGTGCCGTCGATGATGTCGAGTTCGCCACCGACGTAGAAGCCGTCGACGACGCCGATCAGCTGCTGGGCCACCAGCGTCGTGTCCGTGCTCGCCGCCAGCGCCAAGCCCTCCTCGAGTCCGAGCCGGCGCATGTCGCGGAGGTGAGGGAAGAGGCTGAACAGGTCGTGCTCCGCGATTGGCACCCGCAGCGGCACGCGGACGATGTCGAATATCTCGCGGTAGCTGAAATCGTCCGTGCCCGACACCAGGGCGAACTCGGCGATGAGCGCCTCGGTCGGATCGGTGGGCGCGTCGGCCGCCAGGAACTGGTACGTGAAGCCGCCCTCGGAATCTGGCACCACCGCTTCCGCGTCCACGTAGGTCGTGTCGCCTTTGCGGATCGTGACCGTGCCCGAGTCGATGACGGCTGGCTCTCGCTCCTCGCGCACCTGGTACGCGAAGTCGTAATCCTGGCTGAGCTCAATTTCGAGAGGCCCGGAGTCGTCGCCGTCTCGCCGTACCGTTGTCACGTTCATCATTGCCGGCTCTCCCAGTACTCGCGGCTGAACTTGGTGTCCCGGTAGCCTGCCACCCGGATGGCGGAGCCGCGCCGCTCGCCGGCTGCCACCTCCTGTGGGGTGAGGCCAGCCATCTGCTCCTTCCGCTTCTGTAGCGCCTCGGGCGTGGTGTCGCGGAGCACCTGGGCGAACTGATCTCTGCCGCCCTCAATGTCATCGAGCGTCACGCGCTCCTCGCAGTCGACCAGGCCCTTCGGCTTGGCTGGTGCCTCGGGCATCCTCTCAGCGCGCTCAGCAGCTGCGGCGACTGTCCCGTGGAGCGAAGCCGGTACTCGAGCCCGAACGCGCTCAACGGCCGCCTGGGAGACTCTAGCCATTGGCGATCGACTCCTGGTGGAACTCGGCCGCTCGAGCGACGTGCTCGTCGGTCTGTGGCTCGAGGTCCTCGTCGACATCGATGGACGCCAGCTTCTTCTTCATGAACCGCTGCAGGCGGCGGTCGTGCGCCTGGGCGTTGGCGTTGCAGCTGCGGAAGTGCTCCACGGTCTCATCGGTGCGCCGAAGCTGCTCGGGCACCGTCTGCTGGCCCGTCGACGGGTCGATCACGAATCGGTATGGCTGGCGCATCAGCCGGCCCTCGGTATCCACCTTCGGATGCTGCGCATCCATGATGTCCATCTCGCCAACTACGGTGAGCGACTCGGCGTAGGAGTGGCTGCCGCAGGGGCAGGTCACGATCTTGTCCGGGCGCCACATCTCAGCGCGCATCGTCGGATCGATGGGCCGATCCGTCTCCACGTCGAAGTGCCGGATGTCGCTCGCGCCAGCTGGGGACGGACGAGGCATCGGCCGCTGGATCTGCGTTGGCGGCGGCGGCGGTGTGGTGCCGGCGTTGAGCGCCTGCAGGCGAGCGACCTCTGTCCGGATTTCATCCTGGTCGGCCGCCAGGTGCTTCACCAGGCCAAGGATCTCGTCCAGCTTCGATTCGTCAGCCATCGCCTACTTGGCCTTCTTGGCAGCCGCCTTCTTCTTGGTCGCCTTCTTCTTGGGCTTGGGCGGCTCGACCACCGTCATGCCCGACTGGCGGAATGCGTCGAAGGCGTTCATGTCGTTGCAGGTATGGGTGTTGCCGTGCACGTCCTGCATCACGCACGGAAAGTCTGGTAGCTCGCGGGCTGGAGTCGCAGTCATTTCGTTCGCCATCGGTGCTCGCCTCGCTGGTTTTGTCCAGCCCGTGTCAGGGCCGATCACGTTGTGGTCCATGCCGTGCCTCCCGAGCCCGAGGCCGACGAGGGCGTCTAACTCCTCGCCGGCCGAGGTGGGCCGGGCCAGTCCTGGGGGACTGCTTAGACGGCGCTGATGAACTCGATCCCGGCGACCGGGTCGATGTTGCCAACACCGTAGAACGCCGTGCCGATCACTGCCGTGCTCGACTTCCGCTCACCTTCCTGGCCACGCACCGGAACGGCACGCGGGTCACGCTGGACCTGGTACACGAGCGGGCCAAGCTGGCCAGCCGGGTACATGCCCGATACGTAGTCCGCGCCAGTGTTCGCAGTTGCGACCTTCGTGGAGGTCAGGACGCGGACGCCCCACAGACTCCACTCCATGCCGATTGCGTTCAGCGACGCACCGCCGAAGGCGTCCGATCCGAAGACCGTGCCGTCCTCCGCCTGGATGGCCGCACGCAGATCGCCGATGGCCTTGGGCGCGCCGACGAACACGATCTCGCCACGGTCGAGAAGATCGTTCTCCTCGATGAACAGCATGCCCGCGAGGAACGATGCCAACGTCAGCGCGGCGGTGGTCGTCCCGAGCGGACTCGCGGTGAACGCGGCGAAGAGCGCGGCGAGCCGCGTCTCGATGCCCGAGCCCATCGCGTTGCCCATCTGCGTGCCGAGTTCGGCGACGCTGATGATGCCGGTCATGGCGGCGAGATCCGAGATCTCGGTCGCCAGGCCGTAACGTGCTGTCTGGACGTTCGCCTCGCCTGGCGCGAACGCCGAGTTGGCGATCGACTCCACCTCGGTGACCGAGGCATCGGCGAGCAGCGGGTACTTCGTGTACCGCTTGATCACCGCGCCGTCCGGCGTGTCGATGCGCGCCGTGCGGAGAACGCTCCGGTTGCCATAGGCAGCCGGGATGATGAAGCGCGAGAGCGCCTCGGCGACGACCCATGTGCCTGAGCCGCCAGATCCTGCCAGTACCTCGTCAGCCATGACGATGTGCTCCTACGATCTAGCCTCCGCCCGTGAGCTTCTTCGTGACCTCGGCGTGGCGCTTCTGAGCAGCCATCACACGACCGAACGCGGGGTTCGGCGTGGACGAGATGTTCATCCGCATCACTGGTCCGTCGCCCATCTGAACTTCGACGATGGGGTTCGCTTGTGCGAACGCATCCCATTCGGCGTCAGTCATCTGGGACAGCTGGTCCCGCGACATGCTCATCGGGTCGGGGGCTTTTGTTTCCGTGCCACTCGGAGCGCCGTCGACGACTCCTGGCGTGGCTGATGTTTTCAGTTTCAAGTTCGGCCGCTCCTTCAGCAACAGCGTGACCGCTTCGGCCAGGCCCTCGATTCGACCGTCTACGATTTCGACCAGGTCCATGTCCAGGCCGGCAGCGGCGAGATCCGCGAGTTCCGGGTCTGCGCCTTGGGCGATGAGCTCCGCTTTCGCGTTGCCACTGATCGCCAGTGCGCGGAGGTCGGCATCGCCTCCGCTGGGTGCCGCATCGGCTGGGGGATCGTCCCCCGCTGCATCGGCTCGCAGCTTCCGCCGCTGGTCGCGCAGCTTCTTGTTGTCCTTCCCGAAGGCGTCCCGAGACGCTTCGGCCGCTTCAGCCCTGTCATTGGCCGCCTTCAAGTCAGCCTGCACGGTTGCAAGCGATGGCTCTGCTGGCGGGTCTGCTGGCGGGGCTACGGGTGGTGCGTCCGTGGTTGCGTCAACTGCGGGCGCTTCGGGATCTGGCATCTGTTCTCTCCATGAGAGTGGCCCAGGTGGGCGGGTGATTCCAAGGCGAGCTTACTACGGGTTCACGACCGCGAGGATGTCCTGGTCCTTGCCCTCGTAGCCTTTGCCGTCTTTCACGTAGGCGTCGCCCTCGTGGCGCCGCACAATCTTCGTCGTCGCCGCTCCGAGCAGGCCGCCTATCGCCTTGGCGTCCTTCTTCGTCAATCCCATCCACGGCCTGGCCGGGAGGTGCCCTTTGCCGAAGTGGTGAGCGGCGGCCTTCGCCGCCTGGGTGCCGCTCACGTTCACCTCGCCGGTGCCCGCGCTCGCGCCCTGCTTGTAGTGCAGGGAGCCGAGCATGTCGTTCGTCACGCGCAGGTTCACCGGGGACGTCTGCAGGCCCTGCTTCTTACGCTGGGCCACGGTGCTCGCTGCGTAGCGGCGGAACTTGCCTCCTGGCAGCTTGTTGCCCTTGGCCACGCGCTCCTGAATCTTGACGACCACCTCGTCGCCAGTCTTCTGCGATAGCTCGCGCGTCAGGTCCACGGCGACGGCAGCGAGGGCTGCGTCCACCTTGGCGATGTCGGCCTTGATGCGTGCGATGTCCGTCTTGATCAGATCAGCCACCGGCCACCTCCAGGAGTTGGTCCACGATCATGCTGGCCTCGTGGCGCTCGACCACCCAGGCGCGCCAGTCAATCTCTGCGTCCAGGCAGCGCGCTACTTCGTCGCGCACCAGGTCCTTGGTGGCCGCCTCGCCGCCTCGACCCGAGTACGAGGTGAGCGGCATCGGCTCGAGACCGAGCGTCGGCCGGTGCATCAGGGGCTGCTCGTCGGCGTAGGCACGCATGTCGCAGATGATGGTTGGCGTGCCGCAGGCCATCGACTCGAGTGCGCCACGGCCAGAGGAGAAGGCGAGCGACGCAGTGAGGAGGGAGGCCCGAGCATCGAGCTTCGGACGGCTCTTGCCCTGGGCAAACTCGAAGCCCATCTCGGAGGCCAGGCCCGGCAGCCAGTGCAGGCCCGGGTAATAGGAATGGCGATACAGGAGCGACTCGCGCTGCCGCCCGTTGGGCTGCCAGAATTCGCAATCGATGGGCTGGCGGATCACCGGGTTGAGCGCGTCGCTGATCGCCTTGGCATCGGGATCGTGGAAGCGGTGATTCCAGTGGTCGCGCGCCTCCTCGGACACGAACACGTAGTGGTCGAAGCCCTTGCCGGGTCGCTCCATGCCAATGATGCCGTGGCTCACGTTGATGGTCGTGCAGTTCCAGCCAGGACCCCACAGCTGAGCGTGGGACACGATGGCCAGGTCGATGGGACTCTCGTAGCCGTCGCCGTCTATCGCGCCCGCCAGCTGCACCTGGTGGCCGCGCGAGCTGAGCTCAGCTGCAACCGTGGCGCACCACGTCTGCGAGCCGCCGATGCCCTGGTGCGTCCTGGCGCCAATCAGGATGTTCACTCCAGCCCCCATTCGGTTCGCAGCGCCTGGTAGATCGGTGCGATGGAACGACCCCAGTCCGGGT
>Ga0255055_10003168_pt1 | contig 11198 bp, 9 predicted proteins | sample JV7_2_27_MG_FD_188633 | JGI IMG/M metagenome (GOLD analysis project Ga0255055, IMG submission 188633) | Seawater microbial communities from Jervis Inlet, British Columbia, Canada - JV7_2_27 | ecosystem: Environmental > Aquatic > Marine > Inlet | place: Canada: British Columbia | collected... | reverse complement strand
GTTCCAGAATCTCGTGATAGACCTCCGGTGTTTTATCGCTAACTACTTCTACTGCCTGAAAGAAACCTGCTAACCCGGATGCCTCCAACTTGCGCTGCTGATGAAATAGATCTCCCTTTGTAATCAGCATTAATGGATACTCTTTTGAGATTTCTTCCAACAGCTGGCGGACTCCAGCAAACACATCAACTTCCGCAGTAAGCATCGTTTTCGCCAGATTAAGCAATTTCCGGATATCCCCGGGATGAATTTTTTCTCCAGTCAGCTCGATAGCCATCTCGATCATTGAAAGCGCAAAACTCATCACGCCGTAGCCATAATACTGTATATTTTCTACTTCAAATTCATCCACTCTGCCAAGTGCGTCTTGATTAATATTATAGTCAGCCAGGATCTGAAGGAAGACCTGCCTACCACGCAAGTATTCTTCCTCATTTTTCCAGAGAGTATCATCTGCGTCAAAAGCAACCCAATCAAACATAATTCATCCTGTTTATGCGGGGCTAATTCGTCAGGAAAGATTCACAGCTCCCAGATATTGCACTGTTTTGGAACCCATTTGGACTCCAGCCCAGCAGGCAGCAGGTAAATCCTTCCCTTTCAGAAGCGCTGCCAGTAATCCAGCAGCGAAAGCATCTCCCGCGCCGGTTGTATCAATTACATTCTCAACTTGCGGCGCAGGGATAAGTGTCCCTTGACCTGACTCTGAAAGCCAGCAACCTTTTGATCCCAATTTAATAATGACTGCAGCTGCTCCCTTTGTGTGGAATTCCGCAGAAGCAGATTCGGGATCACTATACCCGGTTAAGATTTCTGCCTCCCGGAGATTGCATAAGAATAAATTCAGGAAAGGCAGCAGGGGCCATAGAAATTCAGGCTTTTCCATTGCCGGCGAAGTGACTACATCCAGCGAAGCGAATATGCCGCACTCCTGTGCAAGGCTGAGCACATCCTTAAAACCATGATCGAGAAGTCCGGGCAGGACATAATACCCCGCAACATGCAAAAATCGAATCTTATGCTCTTTTAGTGTGACTGGTTTAAGGGATTCTGGCCGCAAATACGCATTCGCGCCTGTGGTATGGATAAACCGGGGTTGAAAATCACTATCAATCAATCCAACACTAACGCCGGATCCTTGCTTTTTAAATCGCTGAACAAACCGGATATTGACCCCTGTTCTATCCCAGGTCTGACAGAGGATCTCTGAAGCATCATCGTCCCCAATGCAGGCAATTAAATAAACCGTTTCTCCTTCCCTGGCAAGTCCGATGGCTGTATTAGATCCACAGCCTCCCGGTGTCACTGCAGCTTCCTGAAAGGTTATTGAATCATACCTGGGAACATCATCGACAGTTTTACAAATGATATCCAGGGTCACATTACCGAGCACTGCAATTGCGTTATGATTCTCAGTCATTAGCAGGAACTATTGGAGGGCGTCTGTTCCGCCAATCCTCGTTTGCCGTCACCTTCTCATAAGCGCGACCCAACCGCAACAAAAGGCCTTCAGAATAATCCGGCCCCAGGAATTGGGCGCCGATAGGCAAACCTTCTTTATCAAAACCCGCCGGGATGGTTAAACCAGGAATCCCTGCATGGTTTGTGGTCACTGTCAGCTGATCTGAATACTGCATTAACACAGAGTCGCCGTATACTCCGCCGATAGGAAAAGCTGTGGAAGGGGTTGTCGGTGTTAGCAGCGCATCCAGGCGATAATTTCCCCTGGGATCAAAGATGGTTTCAAAATCATTCCGGATGAGTGCCCTGGCCTTCAGTGCCCGTTGGTAATATCCTTTATCAAATTGAGCAGCGCTTAAATAGATACCCATCAGCATACGAAGTTTTGGCTCCACACCAAATGCAGAACCTCTTGTCTTCCGATACAACTCCCGCAAATCCTCAAACGGTTGATCAGTCCTGAAGCCATATTTCACACCATCGTATCTGAGTAAATTCGACGAAGCTTCTACTCGTGAAATCACAAAATAAGTCGGGATCCCATATTTTGTATGGGGAAGTGGGACATCAAGGACAATATCCGCCCCCAATTGAGCTAAAAATCCGGCCACGCTTAGTACAGCATCCTTGATTTCACCATCAATGGGATTTTCTTTAAGTTCACCAGTTTCCGCATCAAAATATGTGACCCTGAAAAATTCCTCCGAGAGACCAATCCTTAACCCGCGGATATCTTTCTCCAGTTCAGCCAAATAATCCGGGACCGGGACCACTGCAGCTGTATTATCCCGGGGATCCTCCCCGGCGATTGCCTGCAGGACCAGGGCTGCATCCGTCACGTTTCGGGCAAGAGGGCCCGGGCAATCGAGGGAAGATCCAAAAGCGATCAGCCCGTAGCGGGAAACTCTGCCGTAGGTCGGTTTTAACCCTACTGTTCCGCAAAATGCGGCCGGTTGCCGGATTGAACCTCCGGTATCAGTTCCCAGCGAAATTGCTCCTTCTCCAGCAGCCACTGCTGCAGCACTTCCGCCGGAAGAACCCCCCGTAACTCTGCTGGTATCCCAGGGATTCCTGGGAACCGGTTTTAATGCAGATGATTCACTAGAAGACCCATAGGTAAATTCGTCAAGGTTAACTTTTCCTATCATCACGGCGCCGGCTTCCTCCATCCGCTCTACAGCCGTTGCCGTGTAGGGAGCAACATAATTGGAGAGGATTTTTGAACCTGCCGTCGCAGGGATGCCTTTCACAGTAAAGATATCTTTGGCCGTATAAGGGACACCTGCCAATGGACCAGGGCTTTCTCCTGCTTTCACCATCTGATCTATCTTTTCTGCCTGTCCCCGGGCGTGTTCATCAGCCAGCATAGTAAAAGCATGGACACTGCCAAGGTCTTCTTTGGATTGCGCTTGAGGCTCGTCAACCCGTCCGGCTCTGCCATCCACAGCCCGAACCCGCTCCATGGTCTCCTCCAGCACTTCTACAGCAGATACCTGTCTGGTTTTAATTAAATCAGCGATTGAATAAGCGGGAAGATCACAAGTTTTCATGAGTTAATCCAGCTCCTCATGGGATATATCCGGAACCACGATATACCCATCTTCAAGTTCTGGCGCCTGTTTCAGGATATCCTCCCGGTGAGGATCCTGGCGGGTAACATCTTCCCGGGGAACAGGGCTGTTCATTTCCGTATAAGGAACTCCATGCGCTGCTGTCCCTGTTTCTGCATCAATGGGAATTGATTCCAGAACCTCAATGGAGACCATTTGATTGTTTAATTCCTTCCGCAGGTATTCACCCTCTCCCTTCGGAAGCTCCAGTGAGGCAAGATCAACCAGACGTTTAAATACATCCGATGAAATTTTATCTGTCATAATAATTTCCTTAAATAGCTGCAGTCTAAAAACAGTATTCCTATTTTATCATTGATTAATTCCAGGGTCATTTCTCCACCCGAAAATCTAACCAGGAGCTGCGATCTACTACCCATTTCAGTACCATGCCCTTAAAATAGTGTCATTAGGAAACTGCTCCAATTGGTCCCAGGTGGTAGAATAATTCCACTTTATCTGGCCCTTCCCGGCAGAATATTCGATAACTCTATTATATGATTCAAGGATGGTATGCCTATGTGCGGCATTTTCGGAATTGTTTCCAAAGAAACTCAAAACCTGGGACCTATATTGATTGGCGCGGGTGAGCGGTTATCCTACCGCGGCTATGACACCGTAGGGGCCGCAACCATTCCGCAGGGAGGAGCGATTGATCTCCGAAAGGATGCCGGAAGAGTCCAGGAAGTCGCTGAAAAATATAACTTTCAAGATATGCCCGGAGACCGGGCGATCCTCCAACTGCGGTGGGCTACCTTCGGCGCGCCCTCCAAGTTGAACTCCCAACCGCATCTTGATAGTGACGGAGATCTGGTCGGTGCCCACAATGGAAATGTGGTTAACAATGTGGAACTAAGGGAGCAATTCGCGGCAGAAGGGATGACAGTTCGATCAGAAAACGATGGCGAGAGCTGCGTTCATGCAGTTGAGCGCTACCAAGACCAGGGATACGAAATGGTTGAAGCCATCCGGATGGCAACTCGAGATCTGGAAGGGGATTACTCTTTTGTGATCGGCAAAGTGGGAGAAGATCGCCTCTATGCGATAAAAAATGGATCAGGGCTGGTTGCAGGCATCACAGAGGACTTCACCTGCATAGGCTCTGATTTACCTTCTATCCTGCCTCTTACCAGAAATATCCTCCGCCTTGATGATGGCGAAATCATCACCATCTGGGCTGGAGGTTATGAAATCACCAGCGTTAAGGACGGCAGCACAATTGAGCGGGAACCTGAAATTGCCGAGGACAGCATGGAAGCTGCCCAGAAAGGCGGTTACGACCATTTTATGCTCAAAGAAATCCATGAGCAGGGCCAGGTTGCAGGAGAGCTGCTGCATATGCTGGACAGTTCCCCAGACCTGAACCCGTTTCTTGATAAACTCGCGGGGGCTCGCAATATCTATCTGATTGCCTGTGGTACCAGTTATCATGCGGGTTTACTTGGTTCTGTATACTTCAATCAATTCGCTGGTAGAGCTGCTATACCCGTCCTCGCACCGCAATTTGCCGCCCAATACGGATCCTCGGTTGGACCTGAGGATGTGGGAATTTTTATCAGTCAAAGCGGAGAGACAAAAGATGTTTTAAACGCCATTAAATCTGCCGAGGAACGCGGCATGGGTATCCTGGGACTTGTAAATGTGGTCGGTTCAACTCTGACCCTGGTCAGTGAAGTTTATCTGCCGCTCACCTGCGGATATGAAATTAGCGTACCTGCAACCAAAACCTATAGCAACCAGGTGCTAACACTACTTTACCTGGCTCTTCGGTACGGCGGATATGACACGGACCCATTAAATGCTATGCCAGAGATGATGGATCGCACCCTGGAGGAAGTGTCCGGTCAAATCGATTCTGTAGTAAACAAACTTGCCGAATGGGATGACCTTTACATTCTTGGCTACGGACTCACTTACCCGGTTGCCCTGGAAGGCGCGCTAAAACTCAAGGAAATTACTTATACCCATTGTGAGGGCATGCTTTCTACGGAATTTAAACACGGACCTTTATCTGCTGTCAGTGATGGGTATCCAGTAATCTTTACGGCAGGGCCGGATGATATTCCGTTGATCGTCAGCGGAATAAACGAGGTCACCTGCAGGGGCGGCCACGTGATCGCGATTGGATTCCAGGATTCTCGCCTGGAAGGGAATGCTCAAGAAACAATCATCATCCCGGAAATTGACGTTCCGGAAGAACTGCGCCCAGCGATTCTGTCTTTGCTCAGCGCAATTCCGCTCCAGATCCTGTCCTACCACTGCAGCCTTAGTCGGGGTTATGATCCAGATTTTCCCCGCAACCTCAGTAAAACCCTGACTGTAGACTAAGCCATCCACAAGAATAACTCTTAGTGTAAACAACAAAGCTGGCCTGGAAACTTAAGTTCCGGGCCAGCTTCTAATTTTATTTCAATTTGCTTGAAGGTTTGAAGCCGCTGAGCAGTATTTTGAGGCCGGGTAGTGCTATAATCAAAAATACAAATCTACACCGCAGCACACCAGAAGAAGGAGATTATTCAATGTCAGCAAATGGTCCTGAGTTCACCTTAAGTGATGAGCATAAAATGATTCAGAAAGCGGCCCGGGATTTTGCCGAAAAGGAAATCAAACCCATCGCTGCCGAATTTGATGAAAGTGGTGATTTTCCGATAGAAACAATTAAAAAAATGGGCGAAATGGGTTTCATGGGGATCGAAGTGCCAGAAAAATACGGCGGCGCCGGTATGGATACATTGTCTTACGTCCTGGCATTGGAAGAAATCTGCAAAGCCGATGCATCACATGGCACAATCATGTCTGTCAACAACTCCCTCTTTAATTATGCCTTCATGAGTTTTGGCACAGAAGAGCAAAAACAGAAATATATGGTGCCTGTCGCAAAAGGCGAGAAAATCGGAGCATATTCCCTCACCGAACCCATGTCAGGTTCAGATGCAGGAACTATGCTCAGCCGGGCTGTCAGAGAGGGAGATGAATATATCATCAATGGCCGAAAATCATGGGTTACTGGCGGGCCTGTAGCAGATTACATTCTGCTTTACACCATGACAGATCCAGATAAAAAGCATCGCGGTGTGACTGCCTTCATCATAGATGCTGAGCAACCAGGATTTATTCGAGCGAAAAAAGAACCAAAGATGGGTATCCGGGCTTCTGCGACCAGCGAGTTGGTATTTGAGGATTACCTCTGTCCTGTAGAAAACCGGTTAGGTGAAGAAGGAGAGGGATTCAAAATTGCCATGACTGTGCTTGATGCCGGCAGGATCGGGGTTGCCTCCCAGGCGCTAGGCATTGCGGAAGCCGCTTACGAAGCCAGCGTGGCTTATGCAAAAGAACGGGAGGCCTTCGGTAAAAAGATCGGACAGTTTCAAGGGGTCGGATTCCAACTGGCTGATATGAAAACCCGTATCGAAGCTTCCAGATTGCTGATTTATCAATCGGCTTTTGCTAAAGAACGCCACAAGGACACAGGGGAACGCTATTCACTGGAAGCCGCCATGGCAAAATTATTTGCTTCTGAAACAGCAAACTTTTGCGCCAATGCCGCTGTCCAAATCCACGGCGGGATGGGATATTCCAAGGAACTACCCATCGAAAAGTATTACCGTGACGCAAAAATCACTGAAATATATGAAGGTACCAGCGAAATCCTGCGGATGGTAATCTCACGGCTGGAAACAGGACTTCGGTAACTTGCTTCTGACACGAGACAAGCAAGTTTTTATTGGTGAAAATTAACATCCATGCCGCAAAACGAACCTTCTTCTGAGAAATCCCAAAGGCAAAGCCGCCCCCGGAATATCACCGTTTTGAGCATCTTTGTCTTACTCATCAGCCTTTTTCATCTGCTGAAGTTAAGTCAGGTAATCACTCAGTGGGAAATCCTATCTTCCTTGCCAATCACTGTCTCTCCTTTTTACCTGGCAGCTGACGGTTTTGTGTGGGGCGTATCAGGATTAATCCTTTCCTGGGGTTTGTGGACAGGACAAACATGGGCCGCAAAAGCCGGCTTGATCCTGATCTTGCTTTTCGCGGCAGAATTCTGGATTGACTTGATCTGGATAGCAGAGCCTGAGCAGCTGCAAACCCGATGGCTAATTAATCTAGTGTATACTGCTCTGGGGTTACCTGCTGTTTTTCTCAGTTTAAACCTTAAAAACAGTCGTATTTTCTTCAGCGGAAATTCCGCAAAAATAAACTGACGGGGTGTTCTTATGCCAGAAAAATCAAAAAATCCAAAAATCCAGGAACTGCGTGACAAAAAAGCCCAAAGCCAGCAGGGAGGGGGAGCAGAGAGGATTAAAAAGCAGCACCAGAAAGACCGCCTGACCGCCCGGGAACGGCTGGATCTGCTGCTGGATAAAGGATCTTACCGCGAAGTGGATTGCTTTGTAGAACATCGTAGTTCAGATTTCGGCACTGACCAAAATAAAATCCTGGGTGATTCTGTCACCACTGGTTGGGGAACCATCAACAACCGATTGGTTTATGTGTTTTCGCAGGACTTCACAGTTTTTGGAGGAAGTTTAGGAGAAGTCCATGCGGAAAAAGTGGTCAAAATCATGGATATGGCCCTCAAAAATGGGGCCCCTATCATCGGCATAAACGATTCGGGGGGAGCCAGAATCCAGGAAGGTGTCGTATCGCTGGGAGGTTATGCAGATATTTTCCTGCGCAACACTCTCTCTTCCGGAGTGATTCCCCAAATCAGTGTCATCATGGGGCCCTGTGCTGGAGGCGCAGTTTATTCTCCGGCTATAACTGATTTTATTTTTATGGTTCGAGGCTCCTCTTTCATGTTTATCACCGGTCCAGAAGTAGTTAAAACGGTGACCCACGAAGAGGTGACATTTGAAGAACTGGGCGGAGCAGACGTGCACGCAGAAAAATCAGGTGTTTGCCATATTGTCGCTGATACCGAAGAAAACACTTTATTCCTGGTTCGCAAATTACTTTCCTATCTCCCGCAAAACAACATGGAGGATCCTCCCTTTGTGCCCACGGACGACAGTTCTCTGCGCCGCGAGCCAGCGCTGGATACGATTATTCCCGATGACACATCCAAACCTTATGAGATTAAAGAGGTAATCTCGCTCTTGGTGGATGAGGGTGAATTTTACGAAATTCAGGAGGGCTTTGCCCAGAATATTGTAGTGGGATTTGCCCGTCTGGGCGGCCACAGCATCGGCATAGTGGCCAATCAGCCTGCTTTCCTGGCTGGTGTGTTGGACATCGATTCCTCAGAAAAAGCAGGCCGTTTTGTCCGCTTCTGTGATTCCTTTAATATCCCGCTGTTGACCTTTGTAGATGTCCCCGGTTTTCTGCCCGGTGTGGAACAGGAGCATGGAGGAATCATCCGATCAGGAGCAAAGCTGCTCTACGCATTCTCTGAAGCAACCGTTCCCAAAATCACCTTAATTACCCGCAAAGCGTACGGCGGAGCTTATGACGTGATGAGCAGCAAACACATCCGGGGGGATATCAATCTCGCCTGGCCCAGCGCAGAAATAGCGGTGATGGGACCCGAGGGAGCTGTGAATATCATCTTCCGGAAAGAGCTCCAAAAAGCAAAGAACCCGGATAAGAAGAGAGCGGAACTTGTCTCGGATTATAGGGAAAAATTCGCCAACCCCTACATTGCTGCATCCCGAGGTTATATTGATGACGTCGTTGAGCCCAGCAGCACCCGAGCAAGGCTGATAAATTGTCTGGAAATGTTAAGCAACAAAAGAGACAAGAACCCCGGTAAAAAACACGGAAATATACCTTTATGAAAACCTCGATGAACTATCGATTAAAAAAGACCGATGTTTAATAAGATTCTTATCGCAAACAGAGGAGAAATTGCTGTCCGTATTATCCGGGCCTGCCGCGAATTAGACATTCCGGCGGTAGCGTTATACTCTGATGCAGATCGTCACAGCCTGCATGTTCGTTATGCCGATGAAGCCTACTACCTGGGCCCTTCTAAAGCCAGCGAGTCTTATCTCCTGGGAGATAAAATCATTCAACTTGCCCAAAATTGCGGGGCTGACGCGATACACCCCGGATATGGTTTCCTGGCAGAAAGGGCTGATTTTTCACAAGCCTGCCAGGATCACGGTATCACTTTTATCGGACCTAAACCCTCCTCAATCGCTGCCATGGGGGACAAACAGGCAGCCCGGGCCACTGTAACTGCAGCAGGCGTTCCAGTCGTTCCCGGAACAGACGGACAAGGTAATCTGCCGGATGAACAGCTTATTAAACTTGCTCCCGAAATCAGCTTTCCTCTGCTAATCAAACCGACCGCGGGTGGCGGGGGCAAGGGTATGCGGGAAGTTCAAAACCTGGAGGAAATGCCCGGGCTTCTAGAAGCTGCCCGCCGTGAAGCAGAGTCCTCTTTCGGGGATGGCAATATCTATCTTGAAAAGGTTATTCAAGGAGCCCGCCATATTGAAATTCAGATCCTGGCAGATCAGCAGGGGAATGTGATCCACCTGGGAGAGCGAGAGTGTTCAATCCAGCGGCGGCATCAAAAACTTCTCGAAGAATCCCCATCCCCATTCATCGGCGGCGATCAGGAATTAAGGGAGCAGATGGGCGCAGTTGCAGTCCAGGCTGCCCGCTCAGTGGATTATTTAAATGCCGGAACAATCGAATTCTTGGTGGACGAAGATAAAAATTATTACTTCCTGGAAATGAACACTCGTCTTCAAGTAGAACACCCTGTTACAGAAGAGGTGACCGGGATTGATATTGTTAAGGAACAAATTAGCATTGCTGCCGGACAGCCGTTACTGGTGAAACAAGAGGACATATCTCTCACCGGGTGCGCCATGGAATGCCGCATCAACGCTGAAGACCCCTATAGGGGATTTTTACCATCTACCGGCATCATCACCCAATCACTGCTCCCGGCAGGTCCGGGTGTGAGAGTGGATGCCGGCATTTACTCCGGATATGAGATATCCCCCTATTATGATGCCCTTATTGCCAAATTGATAGTTCACGAATCAACCCGTGAGAAAACCATCGCCCGTATGAAACGCGCTTTGGAGGAATATCGGGTTATCGGAGTCCGGACTAATATACCTTTTCACCAGAACCTGCTTCAAAATCCTGCTTTCTTAGCTGGTAATTTCAACACGCAATTTGTTCAGGATGTTTTACCACCCCTGTCATCCAGTCATCAAGATAAAACCCTTTCAGAAATAGCTGCCCTGGCTGCAACCCTCGCTGCCCATGATCAAAGCCAGCGATCTGCACTGGAAATTCAACGGTCAAAAAGAGATTTAAGCAATTGGAAATGGGTCAGCCGCTGGGAACAAACCAGGGAATAGGACCATGATGGAAAAATACTTCGCCGAAATTGAGGGTGTGGAACATCAAATCGAGATTCTATCCGACAACCGGGTCGCGATCAATGGTGTGCCCTATGAGTTTAATTTTCAGGCTCTCCGTCAGCACCTGTCTTACTCTCTGCTTCTTGAAGGCAAGTCGTATGAGATAAATATCTACCAGGACAATGGGATTTGGGAAGTACTGTTAAGGGGCAGCCAGTTCTCTGTTCAAGTTGAAGATGAACGGGAGCGCCGTTTGCGGATGGCCGCCGGGCAGGCGTCAAAAGAGGAAGGCAAGATCATCCTCCTAGCACCCATGCCGGGCCTGGTGATTGATATCCCGGTCAAGGAAGGGCAAGAAGTGGACGAAGGGGATGTGCTGGTGATCCTGGAATCGATGAAAATGCAGAACGAACTCACCGCTCCCCGGGCAGGCCGGATAACCAGGATTCAAGCCGAAGTAAATGAACATGTGGAACGTAAGCAGGCACTGCTGGTTTTGGAGTAAAGGTTTCCCTCTCCTATCCTATACGACAATTAATCCTGACCACCTTGAGTTTGATTTTTGGTCCAGAATACATAACTGCTTCCCCATAAGGAGATCGTGAGCGCAAAATCCAAAGCTGCCACTCCCAACATGGGAAGATAATACCCCTGGGACCAATGATTCAGCAGGACTCCAGAAGTAATCATTATCATCAGGGCGAGGAAAAATCCAGGACGATAAAACTGCCAGATTTTTGGATTTTCCAGGGTGTTGATTCTGTGCAGGTTTTTCCGACAACTGCGGGTAAAAATGGTCGTT
>Ga0255055_10003166_pt1 | contig 11202 bp, 7 predicted proteins | sample JV7_2_27_MG_FD_188633 | JGI IMG/M metagenome (GOLD analysis project Ga0255055, IMG submission 188633) | Seawater microbial communities from Jervis Inlet, British Columbia, Canada - JV7_2_27 | ecosystem: Environmental > Aquatic > Marine > Inlet | place: Canada: British Columbia | collected... | reverse complement strand
ACAGCGGCCATGAAGTGGAACGAGATGCCGACGGAAGGCGTGAGGTATCTGTAGGCCCGTATGCCGCCGTTCAACGCAAAGTTGGTGTTCGACTCACCATCCTCGGGTTTGAACGTCATACCGCCCGCACCGAGCATGACCAGCGCGTCCATGTCGGACGATTGCGCCAGCGCGTTGTACCCGATCATCCCAAAGTAACTGTAGTTGGTGTAGTTGGGGCAGATCGCGCAGTTGTCAACGCCACTATACCACAGCGCGTTGAAACTGCCGAGCACGTAGATGGCAGGGTTGATCCCATAGCCGACCATACCGCCGGCCGTCCAGCCGTCCTTGACTACGCCACTCACCTGTGGCCAGCACGTAGGCACCTGATAACTCGAAGAGCCAGGGCTTTTCGAGCTGCTGGGCTTGTGCCCTCACCGGCAGCAGCAGAGCCAGGGCGACCAAGGGCAACAACCATTTGAAACGTCTCATGAGGTTCCCTCCGTTCGGGTCTGCAGGTCAGGCAAATAGGACAGACTGTCCGTCAGAGGTAACCTAACATCTCCATTGCTCGTGGCCATATCGCCGGTCAGCCCCGATCTCCACCGCCACAATACGAGTAGTGCTGTCAGGTTTGTGAGAGTGACAGCGTTGTGTGCGACGAAGGTGGATACGTCGGTTCGGGCGTATCCACTTCGCTCGCCAGGCAAGCGTGCGCTGGTAAGGCAGCGACACCACGAATCGACACACCCGGCGTTCCCCGCACCTAAACACCAAGCCCGCCAGCGTCGTAACGCCAAGCGGGCTCACAAGTTCACTACCATGGGCCAAGGAGGACTTGAACCTCCGACCTCACGCTTATCAGGCGTGCGCTCTAACCACCTGAGCTACTGGCCCCGGGGCAGGGAATCTAGACGGTCCGGCCTCCAGGTTCCAGGGTGAAAGCTGGAATGCCGGAACATCAGAGGGGCAGGAAGGGACACAAGGGCCACACGGGGCACGTCCGCTACGTCTGCCCCCTCTGCCCTTCCTGACCCACCTGCCCCTCTTGCCCGTTACTCCCAATCACCCCGCCTACCACGACGCGGCTCGCCGTCGTCGTCCCACTCCTCTTCGTACTCATCGTACTCGTCGTCGAAATCGTCTTTTTCGTCGTCTTCCTCGATGTCGTCGTCGGACTCGTCAGGATCATCGCCCAGGCGTGCGACGCTCCAGTGGGAGTACGACGTCTCCCGCGGAGACATGCTCCCTCCTGCGCCATCGGCGCGTTCCGAACTGTAGAGCGATCGGGCCTACGTTCCCAACTCAGCCCGGACCCTCCGGGCTTCCTTCTTACGCTCTATAGCTCCCAAAACGCGCTTCCGCAAGCGAATGGCATCAGGTGTGATTTCGATCAGCTCATCGTCCTCGATGTACTCCAGCGCGAGCTCCAACGTGATCTCTCTTGGGGGCTCGAGTTGGACGTTGTCATCGGAGGCCGTGGTCCTCATGTTCGTGAGCTTCTTGCCTCGAGTCACGTTCACATCCAGATCTCCGGATCGGGCATGCTCGCCCACGATCATGCCTTCGTACACCTGATCCGTGGGCCGCACGAACATGGTAGCGCGTTCCTGGAGATTCCACAGGGCGTAGGCAACCGTCATGCCCGGCCGGTCGGCCGCCAGCACGCCACGGGAGCGCCCCGCGACCGAGCCGGCCCACCGGCCGTACTCCAGGAACCGGTGATGCAGGATGCCCTCGCCTCGCGTCTCGGTGAGGAACTCCGAACGGTAACCGAACAGCCCTCGCGAGGGCACGCGGAACGCCACCCGCACCCTGCCTTGTCCCGGGTTCCGCATGTCGGTCATCTCGGCACGCCGCGGGCCCAGCGTTTCCATCACCGGACCAAGCATGGTCTCGGGTACGTCCACGACCAGTTCCTCATACGGCTCCTGCATCTTGCCGTCGGGCCCGGCTTTGGTGATGACACGTGGCCGGCTGACCTGAAACTCGTACCCTTCGCGCCGCATGGTCTCCATGAGGATCGCCAGATGTAGCTCCCCCCTGCCCGACACCGTGAGCACATCGGGCTGAGCGGTCTCCTCCACGCCGAGCGCCACGTTCCGCTCCAACTCATGGAATAGCCGGTCTCTCACCTGGCGTGACGTGACGAACTTCCCGACCTGACCGGCGAATGGTGAGTTGTTCACCATGAAGTCGACGGAGATTGTCGGCTCCTCCACCGCGATGCTGGTCAAACGTTCCACGCGCGCGGTGTCGGTGAGCGTGGTACCGACCTCCACCCCTTCAATGCCGGCGATCGCAATGATATCCCCGGCTTCGGCCGACTCGATCTCCACTCGAGCCAGGCCCTCGAATCCGTACAACTGCGTCACCCGTGCGGGTTCGATCAGGTCGTCGTCCACCATACCTGCGGGGCCAGAAGGAAGCAGCGCCACCTGTTGTCCCACCCGCACACCACCACGCTCGACCCGCCCAATGCCCACCCGACCCAAGTAGGGCGAATAGTCGATCGTGGAGACCAGCATCTGAAACGGGGCCTCGGTGTCACGTGCCGGAGGCGGCACATGCATGACGATCGCCTCGAACAGCGGCGCCAGAGAAGGGGCGGTCTGGCCATCAGGCGGTCGGGCGGTCGGGAGCTCGACGTACGCAACACCATCTCTGGCGGAGGCATACACAAACGGCGCGTCCAACTGTTCATTCGTCGCTTCCAACTCCATGAACAGCTCGAGCACATCGTCGTGGATTTCCTCCGGACGGGCGTCCGGTCGGTCGATCTTGTTGATCACCACGACCGGCTGCAGACCCAGGGCGAGCGCCTTCCGGGTAACAAACCGCGTCTGCGGCATTGCCCCCTCGGCAGCATCCACCAATAGCAGCACGCCGTTCACCATCCGCAGAATGCGCTCGACCTCACCGCCGAAGTCTGCGTGCCCCGGTGTATCCACCAAGTTGATCTTGACGTCGTTCCACCGGACGGAGGCGTTCTTGGACAGAATCGTGATTCCCCGCTCCCGCTCCAGCGGGTTTGAGTCCAGCACACGCTCCTCGACCTTCTGGCCCGCGCGGAACACGCCCGCTTCGCGGAGCATCTTGTCCACGAGCGTCGTCTTCCCGTGGTCGACGTGCGCTATGATTGCGATGTTGCGGATGTCCAAGGGAAATCCTCAATACGGCTGACGAGTCGGCACCTGCTGGCGGGCGGGAGTATAGGCTGGCTTGGTGGATAGATCAAGCCTCTACACACACGTTTCGCTTCGCTCGATCTGCAGTGTCACGTGATTGATACCCAGGTCACGCATACGCTGTTGCACGGCCTCGAGCACCTGCTGGTTCTGCCCTGGATCGCACACGATGGCGTGGCCGCTCAGGGCCACTACGCCGCTGGTAACCGTCCACACATGGAGGTCGTGCACTTCGTCGACACCCGGGACCGTCGAAATCTGTCTTTCGACCTCAGCGAGAGAGATGTGTCGCGGAGTGGCCTCCAACAACACGTCGGTACTCTCGCGCAGGAGTCGCCAGGCACCGATCAGGATCAGGAGGGCAATACCGATCGAAATGACGGGATCCGCGAGGTACCACCCCGTCGTCATGATGATCGTGCCGGCAGCGAGTGCACCAATAGAGCCGAGGAGGTCCCCTAGTACGTGGAAGTAGGCTCCACGCACATTGAGTGATTCCTCATGCCCTCTGTGCAGCATCAGCGCTCCGAACACGTTCACCGCAAGACCAACAGCAGCAACCACCATCATGATCCTGGGTTCCACTTCCGGTGGATCGGCGAATCGTCCGATAGCGTCGCTCACGATCAGGAACGCCAAGACCAGGAGCACTCCACCGTTCACGAGGGCAGCGAGGATCTCCGCTCGTAAGTACCCGTAGGTCTTTTCCGGAGGCGCCGGGAGGCGGGCGACCCAGGCGGCAAACAGCGCAAGCGTCAACGCGCCCACGTCCGTGAACATGTGTCCTGCATCGGCGAGCAACGCCAGCGAGTTCGCGAGCAGCCCGCCAACGAATTCCACTACCATGAACACCGCGGTGACAACGAGGACGAGCCCGAGCGCACGCCGGTGCCCGCTGGGCTCGGGAGCGGAGTGGGGGCACCCCGCTACGTGCACCGCCGATGCCTCGGCTGGCGCTCCTCTCGCCGACACTTAGCTTTCCCTCCGATAACCCCTGGAAGAACTCACCGTCACCTCGCTCCTCATTCGTGCGGCCCTCGTCGTCATCCTGGTCGCCGCCAATGGCTTCTTCGTCGCCGCAGAGTTTGCCTTGGTGGCAGCTCGCCGGACCCGCATCGAATCGATGGCCCGCAAGGGTGACCGAAAGGCTAAGACCGTACAGGCCGCTCATCAAGACCTGTATCGGCAACTGTCGGCGGCACAGCTCGGGATTACCTTGGCATCGATCCTCCTCGGCTACGTCGCCGAGGAGACGATCGCGGTAGTCCTACACAGCTGGCTGGAAGTCCTGCCCCCTGCGTTGCAGTTCGTGAGCCGGGGCGCTGTCGCCTCAATCGTGGCCGTCGCCATCATCACGTTCCTCCATGTCGTAATCGGGGAGCAGGCTCCCAAAGCGTGGGCCATCACGTACGCCGAGCAGACGGCCCGGTGGCTTGCCACACCGCTCATGTTCTTCTCGTGGATCACCCGCCCCGTTACGAACACGCTCAACTGGAGTGCCAACTTCATCCTGCGGCATCTTGGTATCGAGACCTCCTCTGGCGAGCTGGAGACCGCTCACTCCCCAGAGGAGATCCTGATGATGCTGAAACGAACAGCCAAGTCGGGGCATCTCGACGACGAAGACGTCGAGATGATAAAGGGGGTCTTCGAATTCACCGAGAAGACCGCGCGTGACGTGATGACGCCCAGAATGGAGATGATCGCGCTTGCCGCCGATCTCACCGTCGGCGACGCACTCGACCCGATCGCTCAGGCTGGACGCTCACGTTACCCCGTCTACCAGGGGACAGCGGACAACGTGGTGGGGATCGTGCACGTCAAGGAGATACTCGGCGCGCTATCCGAACGTCGCCACGAGCCCGTGACCGCGATCGCCCGCCAGCCGTTCTTCGTACCGGGGTCCCGGGAAGTCGAGGACGTCCTCGCCGACATGAAGCGGCTCAAGAGCCAGATGGCCGTGGTGCTCGACGAGTACGGTGGCACCGCAGGGATCGTGACGATGGAGGACCTGCTGGAGGAGATCGTCGGCGAGATCTACGACGAGTACGACGAGGCAGACCCGCTGCCTCGAACGAGCAGTGACGAGATCATCCTCCCGGGGGACACGGAAGTCGAGGACGTGAACAATCGGTACGGGCTCGAGATCGCAGAGAAGACCTACCACACGATCGGCGGCTACGTGTTCGGCAAGCTCGGCCATCTCCCGAAGGTTGGCAACGCCGTGCACGAAGGGGACGTCCGGTTCGAGGTGGTAGAGATGGATGGGAGGCGGGTTGGGAAGGTGAGGATGACGAAGGCAAGAGGGGCGGAGGGGGCAGGAGAGGCAGGAGGGGCAGACAGCCCGACCGCCTGACCGCCTTACTTCAGACCGCCCGCTAGCCGACAGGCCAGCTTCACCGCCTCCCTCATCGATCCCGGGTCTGCGATCCCCTTCCCCGCAATGTCGAACGCGGTGCCGTGATCCGGAGATGTCCGGATGAAGGGCAGACCGAGCGTCACATTCACTCCGGTTCCGAACCCCGCAACCTTGACCGCTGTCATGCCGACGTCGTGAGCCGGCACGAGAACGGCGTGAAACTCTCCCCGCAGGGCACGCACGAAGACGGTGTCGGCGGGGACCGGCCCGGTGGCGTGCAGCTCCTCGGCGGCCGGGGCGAGAATGTCGTGGTCCTCATGTCCGAACAGCCCGCCTTCACCGGCGTGAGGATTGAGCGCACACACGGCGATCCGCGGATCCTCGATCCCCCACCATGCGTCCAGCGCACGGCGCGTGAGGTGTCCAACCGCAAGCACGCGCTCGACCGAGATGGCTGCGGGGACGTCGCGTAGGGGAAGGTGCGTCGTCAGGAGCACCACACGGAGTTCGCCAGCGACCAACATCATGGCAACATCAACGCCGCCGGCGAGTGCCGCGAGCCATTCCGTATGACCAGGATACTCGTACCCCGCCAGGTGCAGGGCTCGCTTCTCGGCGGGAGCGGTGACGATGGCTTGGACGTCATTGGAGAGGGCCAACTCGACCGCCTTCTCGACGGCCATCGCGGTGGCACGGCCTGCCTCCAGCGGTCCACCGCTCATCGCCTCCGGTTCGCCAACCGGGATCCGCTCGGCTGCCCGGATGCCCTCGACGATCGCCGAAGGTCCAATGACGACGAAATCCGCCTCAGCGGGCGGATTCTCGAGTACTTTGGCGACGACTTCCGGTCCGACGCCCCGCGGATCTCCTACGGTGACCGCGATGCGACTTCGCATGCGCGTCAGTACCGTATGTCGACGTAGGTGGCTTCTCGGAGTGACCGGAGGTAGCGGCTCATGGCGTTTTCCTCTGCCAGCATCGACCGCAGCCGCTCCTTGACGTCTTCGTAGCTGAATTCACCGGCAGAGCGGATCCCGTCGAATCGGACCACCGTGTACTTTGGACGTCCGTCACCCAGGTCGAGTGATATCGGGCCAACGATGTCGCCCGGCATCGCCCCTTGCAGAGCCTCGCCATAGCCCGGGGGAAGCTCGGAGGCCGGGAACTCGTCCACTATTGCCTGCTCCTGACCGGCGTAGTCGTGATGGAGATCGGTCACCGAGTCGATCGGTGCTCCTTCACGGAGTGCACGCGCCACGTCTTCAGCGGTCTCACGAGCGCGATCGCGATCCGCTCGCGTGATCTGCGGTTGGATCAGGATGTGCCTGACCTTCACCTCGGCCGGTTGTGAGCGTTCGACCTGGATGATGTGGTACCCGAACACACTCAGTACGGGCTCAGAGATGACACCCGGCCTCAAGCGGAACGCGACTGTCTCGAACTCCGGCACGAAGACGCCCCGCCGCACCCAGCCCAGGTCCCCCCCCAGCTCACGGGTGGAGGGATCGCCCGAGTACCGACGGGCCATCTGCTCGAAGTCGGCGCCGTCGCGGAGCTCCCGGGCAAGACTGTCCGCGAGCTGGAACCCGTCTGCCAGCGCCGCACTATCGGGTTTGACGCGCACGACGATTTGCCGGAACGCGATCGTTGCCGGCCGTTCGCCGAGCTGCGCTCTGTTGGTCTCGTAGAACGCGCGCAGCTCATCCTCGGTGGGGGCCAGAGGGGTCAACTCCTGCGCTTCCTGCAGGCGCTGCATGAGTTGGCCGCGCAGCATTTCCTTGCGTTGCTGATCGGCCATCCAGCGCCGATACTCTTCGGGCGTGCCGAAGTTCGATGTTTCGAGTTGCTGGCGAAACTCCAGTTCTGACGTGAACTGCCCGCGCACTTCCCGTATTGCTCGGTCGACCGCCGTCTGGACTTCCACCTCCGACACGATGATCATCGTGTCCCGGAGCGCCGCCTGAAGCATGAGCGTCTGATTGATGAGGCGCTCGAGAATGTCGTTGCGCAACGCCATCATTCCCGCTGAATCCTCTGGAAGCTGTCCACCCTGTTGGCGGTAGACGTTCAGTTCCTCTTCGATCCGGGAAACTGGTATGACGCTGTCGCCAACCACGGCGACGATACGATCGATGAGCGTGTACTCGGCTTCCTCCTGCGCGGTCGCCGGCGGCACCGCCACGAGCGCCCATGCTGCCAGGGCAACGAAGATGGGTGCGTGCCTACTCGTTCGCATCACTGCGGCTCGAATCCGGTTCGGTGGGGACCCCGACGCTCACTGGCGGCAATTCAGGTGGCCAGGCGCCCCTCGCGACGAGTTCCGCTCGCAGGAGCTCCGCGCGTTCCATGACCTGGTCGAGTCCCACCGCGGAGACCTCCCAGTCCATCTCGTGTCTGAGCTTGTCGGCCACGAACGCCGGTACCACGACTGACCGGCCGCGATCCGTGGCCATGCGGTGATAGAAGTCGAGGATTGCGTCGTTGACTGCCAGCAGTCGCTCCTCACCCGAGGCTGCGTCCGCAAACGCAGAATCGAACTGCATCCCCTCTCTCACCTTGTCGAGCTCCCACCGGACCCGCTCCTGGAGACCAGCGAAATCCCCCTCCCGGTAGGTCGTACCGGCTTCCTTCGCCTCCAAGATGAGCACCTCGTTGCGCACCAGTGTGCGCGCGAGTTCCATCAACTGCTCGTCGGGGGCCGTGCTGACCGACATATGAACGGGCTCAGGAAGAACCTGCAACCAGCGAACGAAGTCCGCCGTGGTGAACTCGCCATCGCGATAGTTGCCAAGGACCTTCTTGGATTTGAATGTCTGGAGTGGCGCGGAGGCCGACTCACGCATCCACTTGGGAGCATTCGACCGCACACGAACGTTCCACCGTTCCTCCAATTCAGCGAGGAATACGTCTTCCAGCCTCAGAAGGAGCGTCTCCTCGACCGCCGCCTCGTACTCATCCCACAGTCCCGCCAGGGCGGGTCTCCAGATGATGTGGAAGCCAAACTGTGTCTCGACAAGGTCAGAAACCTCATCGGGCCGAAGACGGTATGCCACTTCCTCGAACTCCGGTGCGGCAGTGCCTCGTTCGAGGATCCCGATGCTGCCTCCGTCGCGCTGGGCCACCGGGTCCTCATTCTGCTCGTTGGCTTGCTCCCACGGCATTCCCGCACTGAGGCGACTCAGTAGTCCGTCGGCGCGCAAGAGAGCATCCTGCCTCTCCGGGGGAGACATGTCCGGCCGGGTCTTGATCATGATGTGGTAAATGATCCGGTGCTCTCCGGCCTGATAGGCGCTGTCTACCGTCGCAGAGTCCATCACGAGCCGGCCAGCCACGACGCTGTCGTGGTAGTAGTCCACCAGCCACTGCGTGGCGTCAGGCCACATCGCATGGTAGACGGAGGCCGAGTCGAGCAGTGAATCCCCCTGGGCGAACCGTTGCCCGACAAGGGCAAACTCGACCCAGTGGTGTGCAAACATCTCCGCCAGCGTCCCCTGAACCGGCCACTTGCCCTCGGCCAGAATCGCAGCCAGGGTGTCGCTTGGCAGCTCGAGTTCCCCGGCTCGGGCCACCACCTCGACGTTGCCGGTGAAGGCTGTCTTCAGATCGCACGCCGTCAATGTGACAGCAACAAGTCCTACCAGTACCAATCGCATGTTTGGTTGTACCCCCAACTTCATTCCTCTGTGCCCACTGCAGCGGTCAATGCCCGGACCAGGCCAGGGCCAACTTCCAGTCCGCCCAGCCGGCGCAACTTGATCGCCAGTGGCACGGCCTGCCGGACATCGGCAGCGAATTGGACCTCGTCTAACGCTGCGGTCAACCGCAGCAGTTTGGGCGTGGCCTCCGCCCTGAACTTGAGCCGCGCCTCATCTCCCCGCACCAGAATCGACTGCAGGCCAACGGTCGCGCCGAGTATGCGGAGCTCGGCAGTCACGAGCAGGCCTTCAGCCTCCTCCGGGAGCGGACCGAACCGGTCTCGAAGCTCCTCGCGCAGCGACGCAATCTCGCCAGGTTCCTGGGCCCGCGCCAGCCGCCGGTAGATATCGAGCTTGGCGTCATTGTCTCCCACGTATCCGTCCGGGAGATGAGCCGGTCGGTCTACGGTCACGTCCGGAGGCAGGATCTCACCTCTCCCACCCTCACCACGGAGAGCCCGAACGGCATCCTCGAGCCATCGCAGATAGAGATCGAACCCCACAGCATGAGCATGGCCCGATTGTTCGGCCCCAAGGAGATTCCCGGCGCCCCTGAGCTCGAGATCCCGCAAGGCGATCCAGTACCCGGCCCCCAACTCGGTATGGTGCTCCAGCACTTTGAGGCGTCGCTCGGCGTCGGGATCGATGGCATCCGGCACAAGGAGGTAACAGTGGGCGCGCCGGTGTCCACGACCCACGCGCCCGCGGAGTTGGTAGAGCTGCGCCAGGCCAAACTGATGGGCGTCGTGCACGATCATCGTGTTCGCGTTGGGTACATCCAAACCGGACTCCACGATCATGGTCGAGACGAGGATGTCCACCTCACCGCTGACGAAACGACGCATGACCCTATCGAGTTCGCGTTCACGCTGCTTCCCATGCCCCACCAGCACCGTAGCACGGGGTGCCAATCGACGGATGCGGTCCGCGACGGGCTCAATGGTCTCGATCCGGTTATGGACGAAGAACACTTGCCCCCCCCGATCGAGCTCTCGGGCAATGGCTTCTGCAAGCAGCTCGTCATCCCACGGCTCGATGAACGTGAGCACAGGGGAACGATCCCGGGGCGGTGTTTGGATCATGGTGAGGTTCCGGAGACCAGCCAGCGCTCCATGCAGCGTGCGTGGGATGGGCGTCGCCGTGAGCGTCAGGACATCGACCTCCAGCCTCAGCTGCTTGAGCCGTTCCTTGTGACGCACCCCGAACCGGTGTTCCTCGTCGACGACCAGGAGGCCCAAGTCCTTGAACTCAGCATCCGGCGACAGCAGACGGTGGGTACCGATGACGATGTCAACTGAGCCCTCTCGCAGGCCCTCGAGCACCTGACGCTGTTCGGCGGTAGATCGGAAGCGGGAGAGGACTTCGGTCCTCACCGGGAAGTCTGCCAGCCGATCGCCGAACGTGCGCCCGTGCTGCTCGGCCAGGATCGTCGTGGGAACCAGCATCGCCACTTGCTTGCCTGCTTGAATCGCCTTGAAGGCCGCTCGCACTGCCACTTCCGTCTTCCCGTAGCCCACGTCGCCAACGATCAGCCGATCCATGGGATTGGGGCGCTCCATGTCTTCCTTGGTCTCGTCGGTGGCCGTCCGTTGGTCGGGAGTGTCCTCATAGAGAAACGACGACTCCAGCTCGCGCTGCCATCGGGTGTCCGGCGGAAACGCGAACCCTGCAGCCACCGCGCGTCCCGCATACAGCTCCAGCAGCTCTGCCGCCATCAGGTTGATCGCCGCTTCGGTCTTCGCACGCTGGCGTTCCCAGCGCTTGGCCCCCAACCGATGGAGGCGGGGTGGAGCTGCGTCAGAACCCTCGGCCGTCCGGAACCGCTCGATCTGGTCCAATCGATACAGGGGGACGTTCAGCCGATCGCCGCCTTCATACTGGAGTACTGCTACCTCAACGGCCCCGCCATCGGCCACACTGATGGTCTCGATACCACGGCAGATCCCGATCCCGTGCTCGAGGTGCACGACGTCGTCAC
>Ga0255055_10003165_pt1 | contig 11203 bp, 8 predicted proteins | sample JV7_2_27_MG_FD_188633 | JGI IMG/M metagenome (GOLD analysis project Ga0255055, IMG submission 188633) | Seawater microbial communities from Jervis Inlet, British Columbia, Canada - JV7_2_27 | ecosystem: Environmental > Aquatic > Marine > Inlet | place: Canada: British Columbia | collected... | reverse complement strand
AATTTAAAACAGTCATTGATGGAAAAGAAGAAAACAAGCCCTTAATACAATATACGCTTGAAAAGCTGTTTGCGAGCGACTATATCGATGAAATCATAATCGTTGGCCATCGGATGTTACTGGAGCAACGCCTGGGCGGTTTCATCAAAAGTTTCCAAAAACCATGCCGTATTATCAACCAGAATTCAAAAATTCCATCAGATACGATCAAGCGTTTCAACATCATCAATCGGAAAGTCAAGTACAGCACCATCGCTGGAAATTTGATCAAAGGCTACACCGCCAGCCGCGCCTGCAAAAATAAAAAACATGCCATATTTGTTGCCTCGGATTCACCTTTAACAAAAAAAAAACTTATAGAGCATTTTCTGCAGGCTGCTCTAAAATATCAGGAGCAGGCCGCTATTGTTTTCCCGGCCATCCTAATTGATATCCGTAAGGACCGACTGGAAAGACCTCCGCTTAAGCTTCTCAATGACACAGAGTATCAGCTCCCCGGAAAAAAAGATAACAACGGCAGGCAAGGATTTAGACTATCTTCCCTGATGCTTGCGAATCCTCACTTATTTGACATCAACACCGCTAACACCGCATATAGTCTTCGCAAAGCGCTTAACCCCAATGCCCAATTGAGGCTGTTTAGAATTACCCGCAACCTGGGATATCCAAACGTATATTCCAAATATTTTATAAAGAAGAATTTGAGTGTAAAAGAGGTAGAAAACATCACATCCGCATTTTTCAACGGCAGGCTTGTTTTGATTCCGATGATCGGAGAAGAATCAACATATGATTACGACGGTACTGATTTTGAATACCATATGATCAATAAAATGCTCCAAAAAGATTAAAAGCTATCTCACCGCAGGAAAATTGAGATTGTTTTACAAAAAGGGTTTAACAGCAGCTTTTCATTTTAAGTTTTTTGTGTGCGGCCCATTTGTCGAGGAGCTTACACCTGTTCTCTGAAACATAATCAAAACCGTGCCTTTCCACCAAACCTTCTACCCACCTGCGCAGCCTTTCCAGTTGTCCGTGCGTGCCGTCAGCATCCTCAACGCCCAATAGATTCAAAGTCTCTTGTAAACTTAAACGATTCATTACTGCTCTCTAAAGGGGTTATGAACGCAAGAAAAGAATTTCTAAAATTTATATACGACAACGTGGTATTGTCGTCAATCTATTTAGATACGACTTCTTCTGATTGACAAACGCCACCTGATCGGTAAAATTGCGTTCGTATCATTATGAATCCAGATCGCAAAATTGCAGCCTTTTTTGATTTCGATAAAACCCTGCTTGAAGTGGAAAGCGGCAGACTGGGCATACAATGGCTCTGGGATAGACGCATGGTGCCCCTGGGTTATATCCTTAAAATCCAAATGGCGAATTTTTTTTATCAACGACAGCTATTTTCAGACGAACGGATGGTCAGAATACTGCTGACCTTTTATAAAAAAAGACGCTTTTTAGACTTTCAAAAAGGTGCGCAGGATTTTTACAGGGAGTATTTAAAGCCCCATCTGGCCCCCAGAATACTTTCAAGAGTGCGCTTTCACAAAAATGAAGGCCACCTGCTGGTATTGATATCCGGCTCGGTCAGGTACCTGCTGGAACCTGTGATCAAGGATCTTGAATTTGACTATCTTTTGTGCACCGACCTGGAAATCGGCCCGGACGGTTTTATGACCGGCAAGCCAAAAGGGCTGGTGTGTGTTGACCAGAACAAAAAAAAGCTGGCCTTAAAGCTAGCGGAAAACATCGGGTTGGATCTTGCAAATTCCTTTGCCTACGGCGATCATCACTCCGACCTGCCGCTGCTTGAAACAGTCGGCAAGCCGTATGCAGTCGAACCCACCCAAATCCTCAAAAAAATAGCTCGCCAAAGATCCTGGCCGATACTTACCTTTAGATAATCACTCGTATCCGGCCGATAAAATTCTATCCCCCAAAAACGCTGCAATATTTTTTGCGGTGTAAACAACTTTCATATTAAATAATACCCTGATTTAGTTGCGTTTAAAATCAAGCCGTGCCAATTCTGTCAACTTTGGTTGCTCAGCATATATTCTTTCAAGCGCCGGTACTTCAGACCGTTGCCACCCATTATTATTTTTTTTAAGCATAAAAATACCAGACATTGCGAAAAAGCAACTTGCTGAAATCATATGCGTAACTTCCCGATGGTGATTCGCAATACCTTATATCTTGCATTTATCACGATCTGAAAGACGGCCCCGGAAACATTTTTGGCATGCCGGTTGCTATATACTCTACCTAAAAAAGACAGGGAGGCGGGGACATGAAGTATTACATGGCAAATTATACCGGGTCGGTTTCGGAGGGAATGAACTACAAGCAACAGGGCAGCGGTAACGATTTATTTCTTCTTTTTCCAGAATTGAAAGCAATTATCGTTCGCTACCCCCTCAAAGCCATCGACATCAGGCTCACAAACGGTGATCGGCTCAGAATTTACGATATCAATAAAAACAAGAGCCGAAAACCATCGAACACGATCGAAAAATATAATCCACAAATTATAGAAGACATTACCAATGAAAAAAGAACTCCTATCAATTCCTGAGACAGCAGACCTATTAAGCTGCAGCACCCGTACGGTTCGGCGCCTGATAGAAGAACGCACCATCGAAGCCTGCAAGCTCAGAAGCTCAACCCGGGTGGTATATGCCTCTTTACGGGGATATATTCTGACCATTATCGGCGATTATCAGGAAAAGAACGGAGTGGCGGAATATAAATCATCCGGTTAAAAAAGGGAAAAGTTGCTACTGCAATACAAGGGAAATAAGCGCTTATGGCATACCGGTTGCTATAAAGAATTACAAAAGTAAAAATTATAGACTCAGGCAAATGAGAAACAGAGCTGGAATCCGATGAATGCTTTCAATCTAAATAAGGGGGAGATAAAAATGGCTGGCTTAATTTTCTTATGATTATGTTTAGCTAGCGGCTTGATTGCAGGCTATATTTTTGTGATAACTCAGATAGAAATGAGGAGAACCGCTTAAGAATGCTTCTGGCAGAATGGAGTAACGTATTTATAAAGGCATTTTAATTGACAGACTTGCGGTGGTATAATATTGTTTTTAATGGGGATTCGCTATTCAACAACCATAATCGACCTGGAGTATTTTCCACTATAAGACACTGCATCTCCTTCTGCCCTATACCTGACTGCGAAAGTCCCGGCCCGATAATTTTGCACTGCCAAGCAGCGTACTTTTTGGAATCGTTTTCTATAAATAATAGTAAAACCTTTGCCAAGGTGTTTCGTTTTTTGGATTAACTCGTTTTGACGTGTGAAAAACAATATTTTCTAACAAAAAACCGATAAATTCGATGCCTAATCTAAAGAATAGATATCATTTTGAAAACTTAGCACTTGCGCTGATTTTGTCTTTTTTGGTGATATTCATTGCCTGCCGCCACGACACCACCCGACGAATTTCTCCCAAAGCGGTTAAAGGCGTCCTCGATCTCAGCGACTGGGATTTCAAGACGGATGGCCCGGTTGATCTCAGCGGTGAATATGAATTCTACTGGATGAAGCATCTGTCTCCGTCGGATTTTTCAAAAGCACCTCTGCCGCAGAAAACAGGATTCATTAGAGTACCCGGATATTGGAAAGACTATGAAATAGAGGGTGTGAAACACCCCGGTGATGGCTATGCGACGTATCGCTTGAACATCATTCTAAATAAACAGAAGCAATCTCTTGCTTTAGGACTGCAGGAGATTTCGAATGCGTATATCCTTTATATCAACGGGAGGAATGCCGCGTCGCTGGGTATCCCCGGGAAAGACCGTGAAACAACCGTTCCGCGGCAATTGCACCAGGTGGTTGATTTTGAGTCTGAAACCAGCCGCATGGAGATCATCTTACAGGTGACCAATTTTCATCACCGACGCGGCGGCGGACCCTGGGCAGGTATCCGGTTGGGAACCGAAAAGGAAATCCGGGGAAACTACGTCAGGCGGCTCAGTCTTGATCTATTTCTTTTTGGCAGTATTTTCATAATGGCCCTGTATCATCTGGGGCTTTTTCTTTTCAGAAAAAAAGATCGCTCACCTTTGTATTTCAGCATTTTTTGTTTTTTGATTTCGACAAGACTTCTGACAACCGGTGGAAGGTATCTGGCATTTTATTTGCCGAATTTAGGCTGGGAAGCGTTGATCAAGATTGAATATCTTTCCTTTTATCTGGCGGTGCCTGTATTTGCCCTGTTTATACGTTCCATCTTCCCGAAATTCTCGAAACGGGTTCTGCGTGTTTTAGAAATCCTGGGGATCGCGTTTGCATGTGTCGTGGTCTTTACCCCGGCCAGATTCTTTTCATATACGGTTAATCCCTATGAGATCATCACTATTTTTACCATTGTATACGGTCTTTATACCGTCTTTATCTCTTTTTTACATAAAAATATTGAGGCCCTTATATTACTGATCGGGTTTGTCATCCTGGGTGTTACCACCATAAACGACATGCTGCATGTTGACCAAATCATTCAAACCGGATTTTTTGCACCGTTTGGTCTGTGGGTTTTTATTCTTGCGCATGCATTTCTGCTCTCTTATCGCTTCTCAACCGCCATGAAAACGGTTGAAACCCAACGCAAGGATTTAAGAGATACCCTGGGATCTTATAAAAAGGAGATCATGGAACGGGTGCAGGCCGAAGAAGCTTTGAGCGAAAGTGAAGAAAAATACAGGACCATCCTTCACAGCATCCAGGAGTCGTATTACGAAGTCGATCTGGCCGGCAATCTGACGTTCTTCAATGATTCTTTGCGCAGGCAACTGGGATATTCAAAAGATGAGCTCATGGGAATGAACAACCGGCAGTTTACGAGCAAAGAAAATGTCGAGCGGGTATATAAAACGTTTAATTCGGTTTTCAAAACCGGAAAGGCCGCAACGGCACTTGACTGGGAGATGATCGCAAAAGACGGTACCAAAAAAATTGTCGAGCTGTCCGTATCGCTAATGCAGGATTCAGAAGGCCGGCCGGTGGGATTCCGGGGGGTTGCCCGCGACATTTCCGAACGCAAAAAAGCCGAAGAACAGGCCAAGCTCCATCAACAGCAGCTCATGCAGGCCAGCAAGATGGTGGCATTAGGGACGCTGGTTTCCGGTGTGGCTCACGAGGTTAACAACCCCAACAATTTTATCATGTTGAATTCCCCTATTTTAAAAGAAGCCTGGGATAATGCCATGCCGATTTTGGAAAGATATTATGAGGAAAACGGTGATTTTATTCTGGGCGGCATGAATTACACCGAGATGCGCGTAAATATCCCGACCCTGTTTTCCGGGATATCCGATGGTGCCAAACGGATTAAACGCATCGTCGAGGACCTTAAGAATTTCGTGAGGGACAACACCGCCGATCTGACCCAAACGGTGGATATCAATCGAGTATTAAAGTCGGCCGTTTCACTGCTTGCCAATAAGATCAAAAAATCTACCAATCATTTTTCCATTGAATATGGAAGCAAATTGCCGCTGTTAGAAGGAAATTTCCAGCGGCTCGAGCAGGTGATGATAAATCTAATCCACAATGCCTGCCAGGCCCTGCCGGATGCTCAAAAAGGCATTTTCATTTCTATAACATTTGATAAACATAAATCGCATATTGTGATTAAAGTTCGCGATGAAGGCATGGGAATTCCGCCTGAAACGCTTTTGCATATTACCGATCCCTTTTTTACCACCAAACACAATTCCGGCGGTGTCGGACTGGGTTTATCTATTTCTGCAAAGATCGTTGAAGAACATGGCGGTAGCATGCACTTCGACTCTGAAATCGGTGCCGGCACAACTGTAGAGATCATACTGCCTGTTGATCAAGAAAATCAAACAGTGAAAGGGAAACCAGAATGACCGAATCAACCTATCCGCATTTTCCTGTCATGATGGTGGATGATGAAGCCCAGGCCATAAACAGCTTTGAAATGACCCTGCGCTCTGCCAATATGAATAACTTTATCCGCTGTCACGACAGCCGTGATGTCATGCCGCTGCTTTCCAGCCAGGAGATTGAAGTCATGCTGCTGGACTTGAGAATGCCGCATATATCGGGTGAAGAACTGCTTCCGATGATAACCGCTGACTATCCGGAAATTCCAGTGGTTGTGGTAACCGGCTCAAACGATGTGGATACCGCTGTAAAATGCATGCAACACGGCGCATTTGACTACATACTGAAGCCGGTCGAGAAAAGCCGTTTGATCGGCGGGGTCAGGCGGGCGGTCGAGCTGCGGGAATTACAGCGCGAAAATCAATTGCTCAAAGCCCATGTACTGTCCGACAAACTCGAAAAGCCCGAAGCCTTTGCGGACATTATTACGGTCAGCCCCAGCATGCGCGCTATTTTTCAATATGTGGAAGCCGTCGCCATCAGCCCACGGCCGGTGTTGATAACCGGAGAAACCGGTGTCGGCAAAGAATTGGTCGCTAAAGCCGTCCATACCTTAAGCAATCGTGAGGGCGGTTTCGTGCCGGTGAACGTGGCCGGCCTGGACGATCATGTTTTTGCGGATACGCTCTTTGGCCACAAAAAAGGCGCTTTCACGGACGCGCGCGAGGCACGCGGCGGTTTAATCGAGCAGGCCGCGGGGGGTACGCTTTTCTTAGATGAAATCGGAGATCTGAGCAGCACTTCGCAGGTAAAGCTTCTGCGCCTTTTACAGGAGGGTGAATTTTTTCCGCTGGGCTTGGATGTGGCCAAACGTTCGGATGCTCGCATCGTGGTGGCCACGAATCAAGACCTTGATGGACTACAGTTATCCGGACAGTTTCGCAAAGACCTGTATTACCGGCTTTGTGATCATCGCATCCAAATACCGCCGCTGCGGAGGCGACGGGAGGATTTGCCGGTTCTGCTTGAGCATTTTTTGGAAAAGGCCTCTAAAACTTTAGATAAAAAAAAGCCGACACCACCGGTAGAACTGATCACCCTGCTTTCAACCTATCATTTCCCCGGCAACATCCGCGAGCTTGAATCCATGATTTTTGATGCGGTCAGCAATCATGCAGCGGGCAAGCTGTCGATGGATTTGTTCAAAACTCATATCGTTGCGTTCCCCCCGGTCTCCTCGGCCGATCCGGTAGATTCATTCCCAGAAAAGGGCGCACTGATCAGTTTCTCGCATCAATTACCCACGCTCAAAAAAATCGAACAATTGTTGATTGATGAAGCCCTGCAAAGATCCAACGGCAATCAATCCATTGCGGCGCTGAGTTTGGGCATATCGCGCCAGGCACTCAATAAGCGCCTCAAGAAGTCCCAGGACCAGACTCACAATTCCGATTAAAACAGTGCAACTTCCATTGCGCCGTAAATCTTTTCCAATATTACTTATCTATTTAATATTATTCAATTTTATTCAAATTAATTGCCTACATGGTCAACCCCGGTTGCAGCCTTCTGTGAATGGTCAAACCTGCCTTTGATTGCCCATAGAATTAAATTTTGATTTTTTTGGGGAACAACGCTTTCCGCACATATCCAAATAACATACTAAAATTATTATAAAATTTATATCCATCGGCTGTTTGATAGAGCTGAAGACCTGATTTTTATAAAACGGAATGCAACCCGGATGCATATCTGGAACGCGGTTTGCTCTGTAAACTAATCAAACGCTCAAAACAAGGAGCCCCCAATGAACGTCAATTTCAAGCAAACCAAACAATTCTTTAATAATCCATCGGCACCCGGCAGCGAATCCGGATGGCAGGTAAACTCAAGAGCAGAGACTGAAAACTTATGTCATCGCATTCCTAGAGGTGCTGAGCGGGGGTCCATCCAGGAGCGCTGGAACACCTTGGCTGTCTCGAATGACATGCGCCAGGAGATTGCCGACAGCGAAAGCCTGTCGAGGAATAAGATCTATCGACGCAATATTGAGAACTACATTGGCACCCTTAAGGTTCCGGTAGGAATCGCCGGCCCTCTGCGAGTAAACGGTGTCTTTGCTCAAGGCGATTATTATGTGCCCCTGGCGACAACCGAAGCGACGCTTGTAGCCTCGTACAATCGCGGCACTCGCGTCATCAGTAAAGCAGGCGGATGTACCGCGATTCTTCTTAAAGAAGGGGTCAGCAGGGCACCTGGCTTTGTTTTCAAAAGCCTTTCGCAGGCAGACTTTTTTGTTAAATGGGCCTTATCGCGAGTTGAAGAATTCAAACGGGTGGCCGCAGCGACATCCCGTTTTTGTAAATTAACAAACCTGAAGCACAGCATAGAAGGCAATCACGTTTATCTAAATTTCGAATTCTTTACAGAGGATGCGTCCGGCCAGAATATGGTCACCATCGCCACAGAAGCAATCTGCAACTATATCTTTCATCGCAGCCCGTTCCAGCCTGTCCGCTGGTATGTTGAGGCCAACTTCTCAGGTGACAAAAAAGCCAGCAGTCAATCCTTTCAGTCAGTTCGCGGAAAGAAAGTGGCTGCCGAAGCCATTATTCCCAAAGAGCTTGTCGAAAAAAGCCTGCATACGACCGCAGATCAAATTGCACGTTATTACCAGATATCATCGATCGGTGGTGTGCTCAGCGGTACGATTGGCATCCAAGGTCACTACGCAAACAGCCTCGCCGCCCTCTATCTTGCTTGCGGCCAGGATGTGGCCTGCGTAGCAGAATCAGCCGTTGGCGTGACACGATTCGAGAGCATTGAAGACGGAGATCTTTACGCATCGGTCACCTTGCCCAATCTCATGGTAGCGACAGTCGGTGGCGGAACCGGTCTCCCCAGTCAGAAGGCGTGCCTCGAGATTTTGGGTCTCTCAGGACCCGGTAAGTCCAATGCCTTCGCTGAAGTTGCGGCCGGTCTTTGCCTGGCCGGAGAAATCTCCATTGCGGCAGCGATCAGCGCCGGAGAGTTCACTCAGGCCCATAAACAACTCGCGCGCGGCAATCCGGGTCTCGGAGAAGGGAGGTAATTGGCAATGGCAAATCGTTGGTGGCTTTATCAAAATGAGCGCTTTCCGGTTTTTCGTCACGGATTTTTAATTGCCGCCGTGTGTTTCGGTGCCTTTGTCTACTCATTGCGAGCTCGTAGTCATTTCGAGTTTCCAGATGTATGTGTGCTATTGGTCGCATTTGTGAGTACATTCGCTTTCTTTCTTCAGTTGCGGATGGCCGACGAATTCAAAGACTACGATGATGATCTTGCCTACCGGCCCTATCGTCCGGTCCAACGCGGTCTTGTACTTCTTTCTGAATTGAGACTCATCGCCCTTGCAGGCGCTGGGATCCAAATCGGATTGGCCCTCTGGATAAGTCCGTTTTTACTGCTGCCCCTTTTTCTTGTCTGGGCATACATGCTTCTCATGACCAAGGAATTCTTTGTGCATAAATGGTTGAAACGTCGCCCGGTGTTTTATCTCCTGTCGCATATGCTGATAATGCCACTCATTTACTTTTTCATTACCGCCTGTGACTGGAAGGTCGCAGATGAGGCCATTCCAAACGGTCTATTATGGCTTTTGGGAATGGGATTTTTTAACGGCATCGTTATCGAAATCGGTCGCAAAATTCGGTCTCCGGAAGACGAGGAGCAGGGCGTGCAAACTTACAGCGCTCTCTGGGGACCGGCCCGAGCGACACTACTGTGGATAGGAGCCTTGCTGGCCACCATGTTATTTGCCTTAATTGCTGCCCATAAGATTCACTTCACAACACCGATGGCCTGGCTGCTGGCGGCATCCATCCTGGGAGCCTTAATGGGTGCTGCTCGTTTCTTATATCATCCTGTTCGGGGCCGCGGCAAACTGATCGAGCACATTTCCGGTATTTGGACGTTGATGCTGCACCTGGGAATTGGCAGCGCATTTTTAAGCACACCATAGCTGAAAATGAATTTTAGCACCGCCGGGTTATCTGGCGGTAGATTGAATCAGGAGACAAACATGAATTCTCTAACCGGCAACAAAACGAGCATAAAGAACGGTCACCTCGGTGGAAAAGCGCGTGCCTTGGCTGAGCTTTCCATCGCGGGCTTTAATGTTCCACCGGGGTTTGTGATCGAGCCGCAAATTTTTTATAAAAATCTGACTCCCCAGCAGCGAAGCGCACTTGAATCGGCATCGACCGCTGAAGCGTTTCAAAACATCTTAGAGAACTTAAAGTTAAAGCATGATTTTCAAAAAGAACTTCTGGCGGAGCTTGGAAAACTGGGCGCCAATGGCGAAAGGTTCGCGGTCCGCTCTTCAGCGCCGGACGAAGACTCCACCCAACATTCTTTCGCAGGGCAATTGGAGAGTTTTTTGTTTGTCTCAGCCGGCGACGTGCCCCGCAGGGTTTTGGATGTCTGGAGATCGGCTTTTAGCGATCGCGTCTGTGCCTATCGCCGCAAAAACAACCTTCCTCCAGTTCCCGGCGCGCCGGCCGTACTCATTCAAAAAATGGTAAACCCGCAAGTCTCAGGTGTTGCTTTTAGCGCAGATCCGGTGACGGGACAAAGGGGTATTACGGTGGTCGCATCGCTTTATGGTGTTGGGACCGCCATCGTATCGGGGGAATGTGATGCGGATACGCACTATGTGGATAGAGACGGCAACATCATCGAGCACAAAATAGCGGTGAAGACAAACGTTCATCGGCTTTCAGCGCTGACACCCAGTGGTGTAAAATCAGTTCCGCTAACAAGCGTAGAGGCTGGCAGGCCCGTACTCAACAACCCCCAGGTTGTAGCGATTGCCGAGTTGGCGAGAGGGGTGGAACGTTTTTTTTGCCGGCCGCAAGACATCGAATGGGCAATTGAAGACGGCAAAATCTATCTGCTTCAATCCCGACCCATCACGTCGCTATACGATGTAGCCGATCCGGACGGGGTCCCGTGTATTTGGGACAACAGCAATATCGCTGAAAGTTACGGCGGGATAACGACACCACTCACGTTCAGTTTCGCCCGTCGGGCTTATGAAGGTGTTTACCGCCAGTTTTGTCGAACCCTGCGAGTACCGCGAAGGACGATTGAAAAAAATGATTCTGTTTTTAGGAACATGATCGGTCTTATTCGCGGACAGATCTACTACAACCTGCTTAACTGGTATCGGTTGCTCGCCATGCTCCCGGGATACAAGTTGAACCGAGGCTTCATGGAACAGATGATGGGTGTAAAGGAGAGAATTTCAGAAAAATTGCTTGAGGAAGTAAGCCCTAATCGGTG
>Ga0255055_10003164_pt1 | contig 11205 bp, 4 predicted proteins | sample JV7_2_27_MG_FD_188633 | JGI IMG/M metagenome (GOLD analysis project Ga0255055, IMG submission 188633) | Seawater microbial communities from Jervis Inlet, British Columbia, Canada - JV7_2_27 | ecosystem: Environmental > Aquatic > Marine > Inlet | place: Canada: British Columbia | collected... | reverse complement strand
AAGGCGCTTATAGAACACCCGCACGGCAATACAAAATCTCTGATATATATATAATGACAACTATTTGGAATTTAGGGATACTTGGTGCAGAAGGGTTTTTGTCATCCAAAGAGCAGCATCCTTGTTATCCAATATGTAGCGACTCCGAAGACTGGAAGTATTTGGACGACGATGATCAAAAATGTGAAATCTGTGGCACAGCGCGACAGTCGCACGGCAATTTGTTTGAAGATCGTGTAGCAGCCTATATTTGCCTAGAAATGATGGATCAGAATCAAGCTGATGCTATTGAACTATGGAAAGAATGGAAACTCATGACAAGTGGTCCGGGAAGACTGGATGTCTATGATATTGACTTTGGATCTGGCACTCCCGAGAAATGCAAGGCGATGGGTTGCGAAAGCCATTTTCCCTCGTTGGAAAAAAGCGACGAGGGACAACGAATACTTACAGCTATGCACACAAAGTATGGTATTGGAATTTCAGTAAAGGTAACGGGGACGGGGGCAGCTAAAACGGCGTCGATGTGTGCCATCGATATGGGGGATGCTTGTCGTGTGTCTGCTGAAATGGATGCCAGTCCTCCAGGTTGGTCTTTGATTGTGGGTCAATGGATTAAAAAAACCGAGTTACAAGGCGCGGTATGCAAATGTATTATTAAAGTGTATCAATTAACAAAAATAACGAGCGCGATACGGGAGATATTATATAATAAAGTAGATACGCCGTGTATAGACACTTTCGTGGCTAAATATTACAAACAAGGATCGACATCTCCTACCGTAGGGCGCTATACGGAACATAAAGCTGCCTTTAAAGCGGATCGTAAAGCGTTGGGATGTAAATTGGGCTTGGGTCCGAAATCAAATAAACGTTGTCAATGTACTATTTCGGCATCATTATTTGGCAAATTGATGACAGCATTGAAGGAAAGTACAGTAGAAGGCGCAGGAGCAGGAGAATTATCACCTAGTAGCTTTCCGCATTTATTTAAGCCTATATATAGAGACACAAAACAAGAAAAAGAGGCAAAGCGAAAGAAGGAACTAGAAGAGGCGAAGCGGAAGCAAGCAAGGAAGAAGAAGAGGAAGGAGAAGGAAAGCAAGCCCTCCGGGAAGAAGCGTGTGAAGAGAGGGGATACAAAAGGAGGGGGTATACGCACTCGTAAAAGGGGATCCGGAGAGCGAAAACGCACTAGAAGACTACGGCGCAGGAGAAGAAAAGTTACAAGAAGGCACCGACATTGAATTAAATATTATTTATATTAATTATTATAAATAATATATCCAAATGGTTTTCATATATGCAATTAAATTAGAGCAAGGAAAATATTATGTTGGAAAAACCAATAATCCACAATCTCGAATAGAAAGCCATTTTAATTCAAATGGTTCAGAATGGACAAAAATATACAAACCAATAAAGGTATTAGAACTTAAACCAATTTAACTTTTACAATGGTTTTCGAGATCTATATGTACCGGCACGTCGTCTACGGCCCGTGCTACGTGGGACAGACGTACCAAGAAGGGGGCCACAAAACTCGTGCCGGTTCTAACGGGCGTCATTACAAAAACCTATTCCGGCGGGCGATCCAAAAGTATGGCTGGGAAAAGTTCACGTGCGAGGTTCTGGCGACGGTGGAAGATGATGGCGACGAGGCCGATCGGCTTGAAAAGAAGTACATCCGAGAATACAAGACCCACTGCAGATTGAACCCGCACGGCTACAACATCGAATGGGGCGGCAGGAGGGGCGCTGGGAGAGTTAGCCAAGAATCGATAGAGAGAATGAAAGCGACCAAAGCAAAGAAACGAAAAGCTCTAGGCATCGTCGACGGGGAAACCAAGAAATGTTGTATATGCAAGGAAATCAGGATCGTGGCGGCTTTCGGCAAATCGAAATCTACGTGGGATGGCTATAACGATACGTGCAAGGTGTGCGCGGCAGAGTACTACAAGAACAACAAGGAGAAACTCGAGCTATACCGCGCAGAGTACTACAAGAAGAACTCGGAGAAACTCAAGCTACAAAAGGTAGAGTACTACAAGAAGAACTCGGAGAAACTCAAGCTACAAAAGAGAGAGTACCGCAAGAACAACCCGGAGAAAGTCAAGCTACAAAAGAGAGAGTATCGCAAGAACAACCCGGAGAAACTCAAGCTAATTCAAGCAGAGTACTACAAGAACAACAAGGAGAAAGTGCTGCAAAATCAAGCAGAGTACTACAAGAACAACAAGGAGAAATGCAAGCAATACGACAAGCTACGCAACAAGAGACCAATAAGAAGGCAACGACTAAGGATCACGCGTCGGAAATCAGAAATCAAAAAACGCCACGAAGCCGGCAAGTACGGCGACGCAACAACGCTCGAGGAAGCTTACGCCGGCGACGAGACACTGCGTAAGCATTTGGAGGTGTTGAACATGATGTTGAAGAACAAAAAGTAGCCAAAAAGACACCCTCCGAAAAACAGGACAAGTCGGTTCACGATTCTCGATTTTGTTTTTATAATCATTATTTCTTCTTCTCAAAATTTCTGAGCCGACTTAGGGAGAAAAAAATAGTTATTATGAAGACTCGGACGAAGAAAGCGATGATAGTTATGAATATGATGATTTTCAAATAAATAAAAAGTCATCAGAATGTTATCGTTGTGGTAGAAAAGGACATTACTCTTCTGATTGCTATGCTTCGAAACACATTAAAGGTTATTATCTTAAATAATCGGCGTTTTAAATTTCCAAAGGTGTAAATCTTCAATGGTGTGAAGTATCCAGAGATTTATCAATAGTTGGCAAGCAAATCTGACGTTTCCTTTTCTCATTAGGTTGGTTACCCAGTCCAATGATTCTATCAGCTGTTGTAGATTCGGTGTCGGGTTGATAATTTACATAGAGCACTAGTCGCGGAATTTTTGAGCAAGCAGAATTTCCGTGTGGTACACCACAGCTCCAGATGACTGCCTCCCCAAATCGAGTAGGAATGTCGACTCTCTTGAGACCGATCTCTTTCATGATTATCAGTGGCACTTTCTGTATTGTTTTAGTCTTGCCAGGCCACCCAAGTTTATCGCCAATTTCCAGGTACATCTTGTGCGCTCCCTCGTATCCGTACCAGCCCGCTTCGCTGCTATTCAGACCAAGTATAAACTGTAGCCGCTGAAACCTGCCTGTCTCGTCATACGGATGGTATGCGACAGGATCATCGGCATTACGCATTTTTGGCACTTCATCACGATGCTCTTTAATATAACTCATATCCGTATGTAGTTGCATATCTTTGGAAGGGGGCAGCTTGATGCTAAAGCGGGTAAGGTGACGCTTAACTGGAGATAAATAAAGCCCTTTCATCAGGGGTCTTAGCCTTTCGCGAAAATAATTCAGTCGTTCATGGTAATACGTGCTTTTTTGGCTAGTCGCAGACCCCATGCCACAGTTCATAGCATTGGCAGGTCTCCTACAATTTATGTAGTCGCGTCCATCTTTCGTCTTATGTCCATACATAGCTCGAAACATCGGACTGTCACTGGACTGGTGGAAATAGGGGTTCTCTTCCATCTCTTTTGTCAAATCTATCTTGATATTGTCAATATCTAGCCCACGGTCTGTAAAGTATTTATAATATTCGCTCATACATACGTCCTGCATTTCTTGGATATCAGCCTTGCTGAACAGTCCGAGCTTTATAAGATCTAGCTTCATGTAACCCTTGTCTCGTAGACAGACAACTGCCTGTCTAATATAGCGTTGTGCTTCCTTTGTATCAAGTTCCATACTGACGATCCTCTTGTTGTGACTCCTCATCAACGGAGGTTCCATCAATTTTCTTTAGATTTCCTCAATATAATTATCAGTCATAATTATATGGAGACATTGTTTGTCGAGAGAACCTATACGTGGCTAAAAATAGCTTTGATCGGGTTGTTCTATATTAGCTTATTCGGTTTTTGGAAGGGCGCACCAGAATACCTGAACATGTTGGATAACGTATTTAATATAACCGTCGCCATGATACTTATATATTTCTTCAATCCTCTTAGGAAGACGATATGTAACGACTTTCACAGAAGAGTAGCCTTCTCAGCTGGCGTGGCGCTTCTTATTCAATTTACACTTTTAAGATACCTACACCCTGGTTGCTTAGCGCCCGACGTCAAGAAGCTCTTTTGGAAACACGCTTAGTTGTTCGTTTCTTTCGCCTCTTCTTCCTCGTGGTACGAATATTGAGGAATAATTTGAGTTCTTTCTGGATTACCCGCAATTGGCGAACGTCCAGCCTGTCTATCCGCGAACGTTTGGCGACGTAAGCGTCGTGCGTCTTTCCAGCAGTCAAGTATTGATACATATAGTCTCTAAACTGCGGCATGTCGCTCTTATTGACAAGCCTCCCATATTTTGATCTCAAGTATGACTTTATCATACTCTTGAATGGAATAGAATAGTTATAAGGATGCAGATGGATGTACTTGACATTCTTATGTCTCATGAAAGGATGATATTGATCATCTAAGAATAGGAATTGCGTATCCCTGCTGTATCCCGTGCACTTAATAAGGTCATTGAAAGTCTTATTATGCGTAGTTCGACAGTTGCGTTTATTATGCGGTCTGTACGCCGTTATTACCTTATCGAATATAGGTGATTTTATCTTCATTTCAAGATATTGCTTGATGAGAAGAGTCCATGATCTAGGTCCCATATTATTGGTATATATGACCACTTTAATGCACTTATTCTTGCGTTTAATACGCTTTATTGTCTTAAGAATATCGATAATCCCGTAGCGGAGAAATTTAGGCCAAAGATCTAAAAGTCTATATAGATATCTATCGGATACTCTTCCGCCCATGATAAACTGTATTCCATTTAGAAACATGGCAACCTCCTCAAAATGACCTATTGTGTCGTCTAAATCGAAGACAATGACTTTATAGATACATTTAGACATTATATATTAAAGGAAGAAGTTTAATTGGTATTATAAATATATTTATATGGGACGACGAAAGAAGCAAAAAAATGGACGAAAAGCAACAATACCAAAGGCCATACGAGAGCAAACGTGGATACAGAATTTCGGACACATCTTCGAACATAAATGTTACATAGATTGGTGTGAGAATGTCATCACGGTATTTGACTTCCATGTGGGGCACGACAAACCGGAAAGCAAGGGGGGCGAGCTGAGTGTATCGAATCTGAAACCAATATGTGCGCGTTGTAATTTGTCCATGAGCAATAACTACACTATTAAGGAATGGATCAAACTTAATGACCACGAAACAACGAAATGCTGTTGTTTTCCAAAGTTTAGGTAACTTTTTATCTCCTTTAATATTATAATGGTACGTAGAACTCGTAAACGACGCGGAGGACGCAAAGCTGTTCCATGGGCTGGCTGGGGAAAGATCGCCCCATTCGGACATGCTCGTACATTACAACTAAGGCGCTGTGGAAAAGGTAAGAGACCAAGCCGCAGAAACAAGTGTTTTCTTGGTCCGAGATCAAGACCGAAGAGCTTCCCTATCTGCAAGAAAGGGACGTGCAAAATCAGTAACAAAGGGCTGTACGCTGCCTATATTAGAGCTCGTCAGTGGGGGAAGAAGAAGAGCCACTACAAGGGAAAAAGCCGCCCGTCAATGAAACGCAGAGTGTATACGACTGTTGCGCGCAGGGCCAAATCCATGCTCCGCAGACGTGGTGCGCTTCGCGGAGGTGGGACTCGTAAACACAGACGCGGAGGTCGTAGAGGCAGACGCTAACTGCGATTACAGGGTCATATCACTATAGCATTCCCCCACTTACGCCATCGTCGTCGCTGGCTGACACGCTCTCAGGGGGCAAAGCTATTTCACGTTCCTCCCTTGCTCGAGTAAGATCTTGGACTATATTATCAACAGCTATATCGAACACAAGCTGCTCGTCATCAGTATCATCTAATACTTCATTATATGATGCGTCGTCCGGATCGTCGGGAAAATCTTCCTTATCTTCGTCCTCGAGTATGTCCGCTTTCTCTTCCTCCTCTTTATCTTCATCTTCATCAGATGAGTCAGAGGAAGTCACACTTAAGAATTCAGGTCGCTTCCGGAAAAACTTTATAAGTTCACTAACTGCTTGGGTCCGGAAAGTCCGTCTCTTGACTGGATTGCAAGAAAGGGTCCCATATAAATACAGGTATAAGTATGGCTTCAAATTGCAAACAGTGCGCTGTCTATCAGAATTGCTCAAGTCTGTTCTTAATCTAGCTCCATCCAATTCTTCTCTTAAAGAAGAGATCATGTTCATGATGTCGAAATATAGGGTCTCCTCACTGCTATCTTCAAGATGGTTCTTAATAGAGGCTTCCTTTAGAAAGGGGTAGGCTGACATAAGGAAGAGTTGCATATCCATTGATGCTTTCCAGAACATCTCGATCATAACGGGCACACTAAATGCCGTATCTTTCATATGCTGGTAGCATGTAGCAAGATGCCCTCTGTCGAAAGGAACATTAATGTAGGGATTTTTAGGCATCTGCGGAGTTGGAGAGAAGGCTATGCTATGCTCCAAGGCTTTCTTCCAAATGTTCAATATGTCGGTCACTCTGAATGTGTATAGGGTCCCCAGTTGTAGAAACTGGATCTTCTGCGTCGAAGGAAAGTTATCTAGAGAGTTCATGTACAGATCGGTGTCTAGGTTGAATCGTCTCGCAACTTTCCATCGCCATCTGCGGGCTAAATAACACATGGCGCGACAAACCAACCGGATTGTTGAATATATTTGAAGAACAATCACTTTCTGCCCTTGATCTATAAAGCGATTCGCTAGCATATCAAGGTATATTCGTGAGAACGATTTCTTACTATTGAAACTCAAAAAAAATGTTACGATCTGGTCGTGATTCTTATGATATTTGTCTAGAACCTTATGTCCAATATATGTGTGAATTTTCATATCTTAATACATATACCGATATCTTTTTTATATTAGTTTATTATAGTTTTAAGGTCACCATAATAAATAAGCTACAAGAGCTTACAAGCGCTCTCAGGATCGTTATTAGAATCCTGGGTTGTAGTCATCATCGACTTTGCCCATATCCGTCCCTTTAATTAGACTGGCGTTATCAGAGATTGTGATGCTTTGGACCGAACACGGTCCGGTTGTTGTCTGAATTCCTAGCAACGTTCCTATATCCTTTGTCTTCTTTAAAGTTTTTGCTCCGAATTGGGACATTTGGTTGATATCAAGCATGAGTTGGAAGTATCCTGTTCCAAAATAGCCTTCTTGTCCACACATTACATTTGCGGACACGCCTGTCATTGGATCCAACTCCGCATGTCTGGCGGCTCGAAGAAACATCTCCGGGGTCTCCTCAAAGGATGCCTTAGCAATAGGACCAATATCGTCGTTATTAATTCCATGTCTGAAAACAGATACCATTTTCTCGGTTGCGGTTATTCGGTCACATAGTACGGACAGATGATGATAATTGATATAGGAAGCATCTTCAAAGGCTTCTTCCAGCTCGTTATAAATAGATTGACGCGCCGCTTCGATACCGAGAGTTCTGCAAACTTCTCGAATATCATTACTGTAAGTTCTCTCCATATCTATGTCTTGTATGGTAAGAATATCGGCTAGATTCGTCCCAACAGTATCCAAAACCCATATGTCTTCCTTAGCGTAATTGCCGTCTTTTAGAACCATTTGATTGACGGATTTTCTCAAGATCACCTTTGGAACATTCTTAACGCCCCTTAGAATTATGTTATGTAACATGTTATGTTGTAGATTCTTGAGTTTGTATATTTCATCTGATTGATCGAGAGACTTCTTCTTACTATTGGTTAAGGATTTATCCAGACGTATACGCATTACGAGCTTGTCAGCATTGAAATCAGTATAAATACACGAAATTTCACCTTTGTAACTATGAGATATTGCGAAGTGGATATCATCCATATTAATGTTTTTATCCAACATAGACTCTCTGTCCATCTCAAATCGTATTATCCACTTAGATTTGGATTGATCGTCGGATTCGTCGAATTTGTTTTCCTGACACTCCTCGACCATCTGCATGAACTGTGCGTATTCTTCCATTAGAGGCTTGTCTTCATCAATTAGAGTTACCATATCGTCTGGGTCAAAACATATGCTCACAGACTTGGTAATATCATATAAGCTAGTGTATTCAAGGGAATATTTAAGTTCTTGCGCTCTTTCAATATCTGTATGTTCACTCTTCTTCAGATATACAGTTGTAGAGGGCTGCTTTGGGTTTTCGGAAAGAGAGAGAATCTCCTCGATCCTTGGGACGCCCCTTGTTACATTGGATTTACTAGCGACACCCGCAAAGTGGAAGGTATTTAGCGTCATTTGAGTCGTTGGCTCGCCGATGCTCTGCGCCGCAACCATTCCGACCATGTCTCCTGGATTACATAAGGCGTTCATATATTCAGCATTTATCTTAGCACAAAGAAGCTCTAACCCTTTGCGGTTAAACCTGTGCACGGCTAGAAGCTCTTTGGGAGACAGATAAAACAAGTAAGCCAAGCGGAACAGCTCCGTAGGTTTTCCGAAATGAAGTTTTGTGAGTGTATCGTAGTTATCCTCCAATAGGTTATAGGCCTCCAGGGGAGTTATATTCACCATAGAGTTAGACTGATAACTTAGTTGATTGGCGACGTTATTGATGATGCGTTTGAAATGTACTGGGATGTGTATGGTCGTATCGTCCATATACTTGAATACGTATCTGACAAGTTGACCTCTCATGCCAATCATATATTTTATAACTTCAGCCGTCTTGTTGATAAGCTTCTTATTCTGTCTCTTCAGTCTTCTCAAGGCAACCTTTGTGTAGCTGATATTGACAGCGTCTTCCATATCGTCCGACGGGATTTGGAAATGACTATATATCTCTTCAACGCTCATCTGTGAGAGCGGGAGTTTTTGGTTCTCTACTTTGGCTGGATCTATATTATCATCGCCATATGCGAATTGGATTATTTTGTTTTTATTGTTACGGACTGTGGAATCATAACCAAATCGTAAATCCTCAAGTGATTTAATAAGTCTTCGCTGAATGTACCCAGTCTGAGACGTCTTGACAGCCGTATCTATAAGACCGACTCTGCCACCCATAGCATGGAAGAATAGTTCCTCTGGCGTCAGACCTTGAATGAAGGAACTTTCTACAAACCCCCTAGCCTCTGGCGAATCATCGAACTTGTTATAATGAGGTAATGTTCGATTTTCATAACCGTATGGAATGCGTTTTCCGTCGACGTTCTGCTGTCCAAGGCAAGATATCATCTGTGCTATATTCAGATTTTTGCCTTTGGATCCAGAACTTACCATTATTACAAACTTATTGTCTTTCGCAAGACTTGTACGACCAATCTTTCCCGCCTGACTGACCGCACCCTCGAGTAGGCTATTAACCCTAGTTTCGAACTCGATCTCATTACTTTTACCTGTGTTATTCTCAAAAGCCCCAATATGGGTTTCGTTAATGAGATCCGCGACGGCTTTCTTCTTCTCAAGAATTGTATCAGCAATCTTATTATTAGTGGCTTGATTGGCTATAAGATCGCTGATGCCTACGCTGTAAGAACTCATTTTCATGTAATCGTTGACGATATTCTGCAAATCATCAATGAACTGGGCGGAGCTCTCAAATCCAAAATCATTAAATATTGATTGAATCAAACCTTTGGATGCTGAGCCGAGAGCGCTCTTATCCAGTTGACCACGTTTGTATTGCCCAGCAGCAATATCTATTATGTTATTGGAATCCTTCGAATCGCCCGCATCGAACTGTCCGTTTGGAAAGTTTGCGCTAAGCGGGGGAAGAATTTGCGAAAGCAATTCGAAGGAATTGGCTCGTCTCCTAGTGTTTTTAAATAACTTTGGATCAACATCTCGCACACTCATGAGAAGATTCATAGCATCTCTCATATTGAACGTGATATTTGGGCGAGTTAAGCGGAAACTCCCCAGCAACGAATCTTGGAAAATCCCGACGATGGACTTATTATTGGCGGGACTGATAATTTGTCTAGGAACCGCTGCCAACAGTCGGAGCTCTACTGCTGACTCATCATCCTGCGGCCCGTGAAGGTTCATTTCATCTCCATCAAAATCAGCATTATATGGCTTTGTGACCCCTACATTTAGCCTGAAAGTTGCGCCTTCATGTAGCACCTTGACAATGTGACACATCATTGACATCCTATGTAGCGTGGGTTGTCGATTAAACAGAACGGGATCTCCATCCAGAAGGTGTCTGTGCAACGTATCTCCTTCACGTAGTTCTATGGATTCTCTGTCAGTATACCGCAGTGATATAGACTCGCCTTCGCGACGTTCAAGTATTTTTGCGCCTGGGTATTTATCTGGACCGTTTAGCATTAATTTTGTCAAATAGGCTTTGTTGCGGTTATTAACTACAACTGGAAATGTTATATTCTCGGCGATCTTCGTGGGAACTCCTAACTCTCCAATCTTAATATTCGGATCGGGTGTGATAACCGACCTTGCAGAATAATCGACTCTTTTCCCCATTAGATTTCCTCTTACTCGACCTCCTTTACCTACCAATCTTTCCTTTATAGATTTCAGAGCTCGCCCAGAACGTTGGGCGACTGATGCAACGCCTGGGATTCTATTATCGATCATCGTTGCGGTATAATACTGAAGGACCGTATGCCAATCATCTATTACTTTCGCAGTAGCGTTCTGCTTAATTTTGTCTAGTAAAGTTTTATTAGCTTTGATAATATTGACTATGATGTGAGATATATCATCTTCGCTCCTTTGTTGAGCATCATGCTTGACAGATGGTCGTAAAGATGGAGGAGGTACTGCCATAACCTGACATACCATCCAATCCGGTCGCGAGAATGTCGGACTAAAACCCATAAATGTAACATCTTCGTCAGCTATTCGACAAAATATCTTAAGTACAATCTCTGGCGTTAATTTCATTGTTAATTTTTCCTTAATGTTACCCTCGTCATCGGCGATCCCTTCGATGTTAGGCCATTCGGCAATGATCGTAGCAAGACCTTCTTTGTAGATCTTCTTGGGCTGCTTCGTCCCACAGCCCTCGCAGGTATCGTCACCACATCGGCTAATTTTACTTGCGATTGGGAAGACCTTCAGCCATCTTTTACGGCTATCTTTCTGGAGAAAGTGTTTGTACTTGACCTTC
>Ga0255055_10003161_pt1 | contig 11215 bp, 11 predicted proteins | sample JV7_2_27_MG_FD_188633 | JGI IMG/M metagenome (GOLD analysis project Ga0255055, IMG submission 188633) | Seawater microbial communities from Jervis Inlet, British Columbia, Canada - JV7_2_27 | ecosystem: Environmental > Aquatic > Marine > Inlet | place: Canada: British Columbia | collected... | reverse complement strand
GGCATATATAATACCGTTTGATTCATCAAGCAATAACTGAGCGCCACCGCGTGTACGAATACGAATGTGTTCGCCGCCCTCTTTGTCGTCCATGTAGAATTGTGATCCGCCTAAACGCCGTGCAGGTTTCTCTTTCTTGCCTGGCTGATCTGGATTCTTTGGGCCAGGTGTTAACAGACCATATACTTCTGAAGGCGATTCACGACGAGCACCACTTGTACTAGGGCCGCGTACTGTGTCGCGCACTAATCCCTGCTTATTAATACCATCAGCAGAATCAAACAGAGCAGGGCGAGTAATATCGTCCTTTATGTTCTCTGTTGTGTTCTTGTTGTATTCTGCTGTAGGAACATCAAGTGTTGGGAATTGATATGATTTGTCTGCAGGCAGTCCAGGAACCATCTTGTTCATAAACTGTTGATACAAGCAACCCATTACCACACCGCGTGTTGGATCACCGTTAGCAAACATGATTGTAACTTGGTTGTCCAAGTCAGGCGGCACAGCCCAAAAGCCGTAACTTGTCATTGTATCCTTTTCGGTTTGTACGTTTGGGCCTATCCCTTTAGGACTTGTTGCTCCCGCAAACGGTGATGAATAAGCGACAGTAAGCCAGCCTGCCTCGTCAGCTTCTCGGCTCCCAAACTCAGGAATCCAAACCTGTAGCCGTCCCATCTTTTGTATGTCGGCATTAGCCTTGACATAACCGATATACATTCCGTGATATTGTTTACCACGTCCAGGTATTGAATAATTAGGATCTGTTCCTACTGTACGTGAATACTTAGCCACCGCCGGTTCCTATTTTACCAAAGAACTCGCCAGCATCAATTGTATTAGTTCCAGTTGAACTAGCGCCTAGTGTTGTGTCTCCCAGCCCAAAGAATTCACCAACATCATCTGTTGCAAGTGGATCAACAAAAGTCTCATCCGCAGTAATAGAATCTGTATCAGGTGCATCACTAGCAGAACCAGTGGGATTATCAAGATCAATGCCCTGTAAATTCAATAATGGATCACGTATTGCGTTTAATTCTTGTGTGAACTGTCCGCCACTAAAGCTATGTTGTACTGTTCGTACACCATACACACCACTTAGCATGTTTCTGTCTTTATTGTTTTTCGGTGTAATTCCTGTATCTGCATCGAATTGATCTGGTGTGAAATTCCTGAACACAAAATATGTTTGTTGTGAGGTTGTTTCTACGCCATTGAATGAAGTTTCGTTACCTCTATTATCATCGTTCTGTGTTTCTCTATCAGCAATTGCACGTTCAAGTTTCGTAAGTGGGGCATCATTGCGTCCAATTGGTTGAGGCTCAAGCCAATACGGATCACCTTTAATCTTCAGTACTATGTCAAGTAGGTCAGCAGACAATGGTGTATTAGCCTGCTCAAATAATGCACTCAACATATTTTGTCCAGGACTAGCAGAATATGCGCCTGTTCCGCTATTGCCTATTGATGGGGTAGACTCAATAAATGTAGTCTTAATCAATGACACACCATCCTCGCCCCTTGTCACATCCTCAAGCTTGTAATCTTGTGCTATTAAGTTTTGTTGTGCGGCCGCAGCTTCCGAGCTAGATTTGTCTTCTACCCTAGGAAGTTGTGTTTTGCTTTGAAACCATGCGGACATTTTTGGTGTTGTTGCTGTAGGAAATGCTGTGCTAAGTCCTATGCCACCAACAGTAGGTACAGATGGAACAATTGTTATAGGAGGCAAACCAGGAACAAACTCAGGTGTATCAGGCATCCCTGCCTGTACATTTTCAATTGCGCCACCTGCCGTATTTGTTACAGTATCTATTTCATCTGTAACCTCACCAATAATGTTTGACACTTTTAGTTGTTCTGTATTAATCATCTCTTCGGTTGTTTCTTGAAGATCAACAATTTCTTGCGGTAATTGTCCCTTCAAGAAATCCTCAATTGTCCACCCAGAAAACATCTTAACATCTGCTGGAAATTGAGCAACAATTTTATCCTCAACAACCTTAGCTTTATCTGAGATATTATAATCACCTGCCTCTAATTGATTATGCGTGGCTGTTTTTGCTGCACTGACCTCAGTAGTACGAGCAGTATAACGACCACCCTGAATAGGCAATGCTGCATACCAGTTAAAGTTGAACACCAACTCAAAATCTAGCACCTGATCGTTTAAACCTGTATAAAGATAATCATATACCTTTGTAACTAGGCCTCGATTATATATTGCCTTATACCTGTCTGCACTATCAATATTAGACTCAGAATTACTCTGTGTCTGAAGTGTTGACACTGTGTACGGAATAATCAAATAATTATGATGGCGTTGGTAATCTTGTCTACCAGGATCATATTTGCCCATTTGTGAATCACCAACAATGCGATACAGTGTTTGGAAAATAGCATCTTCGCCTTGATTAGCTTTCTTTAATGCGTCCGCTTCATCAGTGCCTTTTGCTCTCTTTTGGAAATATTCTGTTAATGATAAAATAGTCTGGGTAATCTTATCGAGATCAACAGGAGGTTGAAAGGTAATACGCATCTTATTGTCAATCTTTTCAAAAGTTGCTGCTCTATTTTGTCGTTCTTCTGTTGAGTCAGGGATGATCTTTTCATTAATAATATCACTATCCACTCGAAATGAATAGGTATCAGGAAATACATATCCTGTCGATTCTTTTTCAGCTTCTCGACTATTAAGTTCAACTGCGAGCTTTGTATAAAACTCACCTACTGTCTCAGCATCAACACTTATTTGTTTACTAATGTCGGAAACGTGGTTTGTATATGATACATCACTGTAAAGACTAGCCTCAACAGCATATGTGCTGCCGCCTACATTAACATCAATTGACATTTTAGTGAATATTATAGGCCAAACCCAAATTAGATTGCTAAAATCACTGTCTGCTTCACGAGCTGTATCGTCTCTAGTACGACCACGAAAAGACAATTCAAGGTAGTATGGTGCTTTGGCATAATTTTGTATGCCTAACAGTTGTGATGCATCTACTATCTCGTCTAATAGTGTCGCACCAAAAGGTTGTGTTAATATGAAGCTAAAGTTTGTTGCTATGCCAATACCTGCGCCCTTCTTCATACCTGTTATAGAATGTATTTCAACATCATCTATTTGTGTTGATGTTACGCCTGATTCGGCAATAACAATACGTTCTTCAGTGGAGTGTGGACCAAAACGGCGTGTTCGCGCAGCCTCATCACCCATTATGTATAGACGGAAATGATATGTGGGCTGGTCGAATTGATCTAATTGATTAGGTTGGATGCCCAAGTCAAGTAGGCGTTCCTCTTTCAAATGTTCAATTTCGTCTGCTGTTTGGGTTGGGGTTGGCTCTGCCATATTATACTAAATCCTGCACGGATTCCCTTGAAGGAACAAAAATAGCGACACCAGCTTTGAAGTCCTCAATAGGATCAATCAAGATATCCATATTACGTGTAGGAAGAATCCACCACAAACGTGGTGAACCATAATAATCATTTGCAAATTTGTCTGGTCGCCCCTCGTACTTTGCCTCAATTGTTACAATCGTATCATTTGCACTAGGCGGAATACTACGCTTTACCATCAAATCCATATAGAAATCTTTGATAGGTGTATTAAAATACGGTGAAGTTGTTTTGTTTAGTTTACTCATTTATATGTATCCCTTACCAATTAAGCTGCCATTTTTAAAATCGTCGAGATTGAAATTATCTCGTAGATCTCTTGGATTTGGTTGCACCTGCATCATAACAGTCATTGTTAACATGGTAGGCATGTATGTGTGGTAATCCTCAAATGTAAGGATGTCCTCATCTTCAGGGGCGTTAAGATCAACAGTCACTTTTGAACTTAAATTGCCAGGAAGTTGCACCCTAACATAGTCAACATCATTCTCTAGAATATAATTGAATGAGGTTACAACGACAGGAATATTATTAAACATGTGTCCGCCCATGTAATTAAAACGCAACACAGGAGGAGGCGTACCCGACTTTCCTGTTTGTGCTGCTTGGGTGCCATATTCTATCATTGTTGATGCACGTAAAAACTTCAATACGGCTAACATATACCGTGCTTCTTCGTTTGTTTGTGCTGTAAAATCAGCAGTAAGCGAAATCTCACTAGGTTGAGAATTTTGATACTGATAGTAAGGAAAATTACTATGCGTAAAATGGAAATTGCCATAGTTTGCCATTCCACCAAACATTACGTTAGGTGTATAGGGGAATATTATTCCACTGGTTTTGCGCAAGGGTAGTAATAGATTGTCACAATCTCTCAAATCCCCCAGCACTTCGTCTAGCGCACTTTGCGTAGGTCCTAGTCGTGCCCTTTGTGTTAGTTTTGTAGTAACCATTGTCTCTCCTCTGCGTATTGTTATTTATCACACTTTTTATAACTAGTTTTTATAAGTGATAAATAGTAACACATCCCAGAATATCTAAGTTGACACGACCCCTACTTATGTGTTATACTTTATAGATAATAATAAGAAAGTAGCAATATGGCTGCTAGAAATCCCTATCTAAATAATAAAGATCTGTTGAAAGAAATCCACAACAGCAAAACATCCTACTCAGAATTTGACAAACCCGAATACCACCGCTTTGATGCAATTGCGGAAACATACGATGATCTGTTTTTACAAGCTGAAGATGTCGATGTTGACAAAGACACTGGCGAAGAAATCCCGAATGGAATCATGTACTATCCTATAGTACGTGAGGCACAAAAGAGTAAGGCAGCCCGCATCGCTGCTGAAACCTACGCGGAATCATTGGCTGCATACGATGGGCCAGTAAGTGGTAAGCCTAGGCTAATTGACCATAAAATTGATCCTACTACGCTTGACGAAAAAGAACTAATATATCGCGTAACGACATACGAACATATTCCGCTAGAGCCAGGAAGAAAGAAGAACCCACGCAAAGAAGCTGAATATTATGTGAAGCTAAACTTCATTCCATTCAAACATTATCACATTACTGATATAGAGAAAAAGAAAACAGTGGAGATTGGGCGCAGCCATAGCGAAAATGGTGAGTTTTGTCAAACACATGGCGCAATGACTGACGCACTGGCCCGCATGTTTATGCTACTAGTGGAACGTTACAGCCAACGTGCTAACTGGCGCGGATACACATATGTTGATGAGATGAAGGGGCAAAGCTTGTTACAGCTATCCTCAATGGGATTGCAGTTTAATGAGGCACGTTCAGCTAATCCGTTTGCATACTTTACACAAGCACTTGCACACTCATTTACGCGAGTACTGAACATAGAAAAAAAGAATCAAAATATACGCGATGAAATCCTTGTTAGTCAGGGATTATCACCTAGCTTCTCCAAACAAATCGAACATGAGAACAAAGTTCGACAAATGCGTGAAGAAGCCAAAGCAGCAGCAGAAAACGGCAACGAATAAAAACACAACAAGCGGGTGCTAAGTTGAGTAGTGACTTATTTAAGAAAGTAGCTGTCTTTACGGACATACACTTTGGCCTCAAGCATAACAGTAAGAGGCATAATCAAGATTGTATAAACTTCCTTGAATGGTTTATAGAGGAAGCGAAAAGCCGAGGCTGTGAAACGTGTCTCTTCTTAGGAGACTGGAATCACCACCGCGCGTCCATTAATGTTTCAACACTCAACTACAGTATGGTTGCATTTAGTATGCTTGACAAAGCATTTGACAATACCTACTTCATTGTTGGCAATCACGATCTGTATTACAAAGAAAAACGTGAGATCAATTCGATCCCGATGGCTGAACTGTATCCCAACATCCACCTTATTGACGAAATATCAATACACAATAATGTAGCAGTTATTCCGTGGTTGGTTGGTGATGAATGGAAGAAGGTCGCCAAGCTCAAATCAAAATATATGTTCGGTCATTTTGAACTACCGAAGTTTAAGATGAACGCACAGGTAGAAATGCCAGATCATGGTCAACTACAAGCAGAAGACTTTCAACATCAGGACTACATCTTCAGTGGTCACTTTCACAAGAGACAGCAAAAAGGCATCATACATTATGTGGGCAATCCGTTCGGTCATAACTATGCTGATGTATGGGACTTTGATCGAGGCGCAATGTTCCTCGAATGGGGAGGCAAACCTGAGTACGTAAATTGGGAAGAGGGGCCTCGATATATTTCTATGGACTTGAGTGAACTGCTCAAGGATCCTGACCAGTATCTCAACGGACATACCTATGCTAAGATCGAACTAGATGTTGACATTTCATATGAGGAGGCAAACTTCCTGCGTGAAACATTCTTCGATCATTACGACATACGCGAACTTAAACTACTACCCAAACATGAGTCACCTGAATCAGATACGTTGATTGGTGATATTAAATTTGAAACAGTTGACCAAATTGTGGTTGATTGCATACAAACAATGGACTCATCTGCATACAGTGTGGACAAACTCACAAAAATATACGACGACATATGATAATAATTAAAAACATAGCGATCAAAAACTTTATGAGCGTAGGCAATGTCACACAAAGTATAAACTTTATTGACAAAAGCCTTGTGCTTGTACTGGGTGAGAACTTAGACATGGGTGGCAATGACTCACGCAATGGCGTGGGTAAGAGTACGATTGTTAACGCATTGTCATATGCATTTTATGGTTCAGCACTTACAAACATACGCAAGGATAATCTGATTAACAAGACTAATGCTAAGAATATGATTGTTACATTAGAGTTTGAAAAAGATGGTGTTGAGTATTTGATTGAACGAGGTCGTCGCCCAGCTAAGTTTTCATTTATGAAGGCAGGCACAGAGGCGAGTGCAGATGAAGCAGATGAAGCACAAGGTGACAGTCGCATTACACAACAGCAATTAGAACGTGAGTTAGGCATTAGCCATCACATGTTCAAAAATATTGTAGCACTCAACACATACTCTGAACCGTTCCTCGCTATGAAGGCAGCAGACCAGCGGGACATTATTGAACAGTTGCTTGGCATTACTAAGCTTAGTGAGAAGGCTGAGGTACTTAAGGAAAAGCTGAAGACAACTAAGGATAATGTGCGAGAAGAAGAACTAAAAATAGACGCGACTAAGGCTGCTAACAAACGCATTGAAGATAACATTAACGATATGCGTGTTAAGTCTACTGCGTGGGAAGACAGTCAGGAAAAACTTATAACTGAAACACAATCGGCTATCTCTGTGCTTGAAGGCATAGACATTGAGGAAGAGATTGAGAATCACAAAGTATTAGTAGACATTAAGGATACACGTACAAAGCGCGCCGCTATTGAGGCACGATGTAAGTCACATAAACGTGCGGTAACAGGTCTTGAGCTAACGTTATCAAACGCGGAGGACAACATAGTTGTGGTTGATGGGCAAACATGTCACACATGCGGCCAAGACTTACACGACGAAGCACATGAGAAGCTACTGGGTGAGCTTGTTATAAAGATCACTGAGACAGAGACTAGCCTAGCTGATAAACGTAGCAAGCTAGATGAATGTGAGACAGAACGAGATAAATTGGAAGTGCTTCCTGCACCCGATACATTTTACGAGGACATGGAGGGCGCATACGATCACAGGTCTAGCTTGGAGAGTTTACAATCTAAACTAGAGGAAGAGCAAGCAAGAGAGAACCATTTTACTGAACAAATTACATCGCTTGAAGACACTGGCATACAAAACATTGACTACACTAAGATGAATGACTTGACTGTATTGCGAGATCATCAGGATTTCTTGCTTAAACTACTTACAAGCAAAGATAGCTTTATACGTAAAAAGATCATTAACCAAAACTTAGCATACCTTAACGCACGACTTGAGCATTACATTGAACGAATGGGATTACCACACCGTGTTAAGTTCCTAGCTGACCTCAATGTAGAGATACGCGAGCATGGTCGCGACCTTGACTTTGACAATTTGAGCAGAGGTGAACGAACGCGATTGATCCTGAGTTTAAGTTTTTCGTTTAGAGATGTGTATGAGAGTCTTAACACATCAATCAGCCTGTTATTTATTGACGAACTAATTGATAGTGGTCTTGATGCTGCGGGTGTAGAAAGTTCACTTGCAGTATTGAAGAAGATGGTGCGTGAATCACAACGTAATGTATTTCTCATTAGTCACAGAGATGAATTAATAGGTCGTGTTGGTTCAGTTATGCGAGTAATTAAAGAGGGCGGCTTTACGTCATTTGAATATGAGGTTGAGCCTGAATGAGCCATAAGCACCCAAAGCTAATACGTGCTGAAAAGAAGGCCCGCATCGGACGACAAAATTATGTCGAAGAGACTATGACAGATTTCTTAGCACATCAAATTAGTACGGAGATTGACAAAACTATTGTAGACAGGCTTGTAAATGAAGCGAAAAAGAAAACATCCTAAGCATTATAGGAACGAACCAATAGCAGAGAAAATATTCGCTGCTATGGATCCTGCTAGTGCTGCTGATACCGTGGTATTATTTAAGGTCATGCGGGACCTTGAAGGCAAGATTACAAAAATGATGTGTATACCGAACCCAAAACTATGAAACGTAGATCACCAAAAGCATTAAGAAAACTAAAGAAACAACAATGGGGCATTGTTGTAGGTACTGAGCTTCCTTTAACTGTGGCAGGTACTCTGAATTTTGGGCCTGGGTCCGCAGTAACATTTGCTTCTGATCCTAATACAGGAATGGGATTTAAAGCGGGTGATATGATTATGATAAGTGGTCAAAGAGAAGCTCGCAATAATAGAATAAAACATAAAAAGGTTCATGTTGCACGACGCAGACAATCAAAGGGTAAGATTAAGCCTGTTATATATGAGATCGACAGTGTTAGTGCAACAACCATGACAGTTAAAACAGGCACTGGTCTTACGGGTGGTGGCACTATTACATCAGCAAGCGGATCACACAGTATATCTTATGCGTAAACCCACACCAAAAACTTATCGCAAAATCAAGCGCAGACCTATCGTGCTTGAGCCAGGCGTACGTTTTTCTGGAGAGAGCGATACGATTATCATTGGCCGTAGCTCGCGTGTTAATAAACTTCCTCCATACAAGGAATATAATCCCAAACGAGTACACGTTGCACGACGACGAAGAGCGTACAAAGAACACAAGACTTTCCCTAGGGGCTGGACAATGATAGAAGAACAGGGCGAATCTCATATAGGCCAAGGCGCAATTGATGCAATTGTAAATGGCGGCTGGACTACAACCACTAAAGTAGCCGCTGATGAGTGGTCTATATGCGGAGAAGACATAACGTAATGTGTGGCGTAGTAGGAATATTTAGTCGTTCACCTGTTAATCAACCATTATACGATGCGTTGACTATGTTACAACACAGAGGTCAAGATGCTGCTGGTATTGTAACGTGTGATGGTGAGGGATTACATACACGTAAAGGCAACGGCATGGTGCGTGACGTATTTCATACAAGACATATGCGTAGGATCAAGGGTAACATTGGTATAGGCCATGTGCGTTATCCTACCGCAGGAAAAAAGAAGGCCAAAGAAGCACAACCCTTTTATGTTAACAGTCCTTACGGTATTTGCTTGGCGCATAACGGCAACCTTGTTAATTACGAGGAGCTATACGATATGTTAGCAACAACAGACTTACGTCATCTTAACAGTAAGAGTGACAGTGAGGTCATACTGAACGTCTTTGCACATGAGTTGCAGAAGATTGGGAAGCATGGATTAATGGCTGATCGAGTATTTGACGCAACAACGGAACTATTCAAACGTGCTAGTGGTGGTTATGCTGTTGTTGCATTGATAGCAAATAATGGTCTTGTAGCGTTCCGCGACCCTTACGGGATACGTCCACTAGTGTTAGGCAAACGTGATCGTTCCTCAGGTGTTGAGTACATGATCGCTAGCGAGAGCGTTGCGCTGGATGCACTAGATTTTGAGCTTGTACGTGACGTTGCTCCAGGTGAGGTAATCTTCATTGACAACAAGGGACGACTGCACTCAAAAATATGTGCAGACGAAACACAGTGGTCGCCGTGCATATTTGAATTTGTATACTTTGCTCGGCCTGATAGTATTATTGATGGACTCTCAGTTTACAAGGCTCGACTACGTATGGGGGAGACACTAGCAAAGAAGATCATACAACAGAACAAACACAACGACATTGATGTTGTTATCCCTATACCTGACACAAGCCGCACACCTGCTGTACAAGTAGCACACGGCTTGGGTGTTAAGTTCCGCGAGGGCTTTATTAAGAACAGATATATAGCTCGCACATTTATCATGCCAGGTCAAAAAATGCGTGAAAAGTCTGTTAAGCAAAAACTTAACGCTATTGAACTAGAGTTTAAAGACAAAAATGTGCTGTTAGTAGATGACAGCATTGTACGTGGCACTACGTCGCGTGAGATCATAAAAATGGCGCGCAGGGCAGGGGCGAAGAAAGTATACTTCGCATCTGCTGCACCCCCTGTGCGCCACCCTAATGTATACGGTATTAACATGCCTACATCATCTGAACTCATTGCATCTGACTGCACTGAGAAAGAGGTGGAAGAATTGATTGGAGCAGACTGGCTTGTTTATCAAGACCTCGACGCATTGATCGAATCTGTTAAATATGAAACAAGCGACATTAACACGTTTGATACATCGTGCTTTTCAGGTGACTATGTTACTGGCGATGTAACAGATAAATTTCTCAAACAACTGTCGGACAAAAATAATGGTTGACAGGAACTAACAGTTCGTGTTATTATAAAAGGATAATATGGGTAAAGTTAACGGAAAACAAAAAGGCAATTCATTTGAACGTAAGATAGCAAATACGTTCGCAGCGCGTTTTGCTGAACACACAGGAATACCTCAGAGCTTCAGGAGAAATCCAGATTCGGGGTCATTTTTTGGTGGCACTAATGTCTCTCGCGCAGAGACACATGATACTGACTGGGCAATTTATGGTGATTTAATTTGTCCTAAGGCATTCAACTTCTCTGTTGAGTGTAAGCATTACAAGGCTGCACCAAAATTAAATGGAATATTAAAACAAAAATGGACAGAGTGGGACGATTGGATTAAACAAGCACAGCAGGATGCACGGACAAGTAAAAAGGAAGTGCTTATCGTCATTCGTTACAACAATACAGAGACACTTGTGATGACAGAACCAGGCGTTTCACCACTTCAACCAATAATAAATTACTCAAATATGGAAATACAAACAC
>Ga0255055_10003160_pt1 | contig 11216 bp, 8 predicted proteins | sample JV7_2_27_MG_FD_188633 | JGI IMG/M metagenome (GOLD analysis project Ga0255055, IMG submission 188633) | Seawater microbial communities from Jervis Inlet, British Columbia, Canada - JV7_2_27 | ecosystem: Environmental > Aquatic > Marine > Inlet | place: Canada: British Columbia | collected... | reverse complement strand
CATTTTCAGTTTCAATTTTGTTTACAAGCAGATGAATAGATTCTTTGATATTTGGATATACTCCCTTGAAAATAGAAAAAAGATCATCATACATATCTCTATTCAAAGGGTTAGGTTTTATTTGTTTTACATCAATTACATTTCGTGCCACACAACTTGCCTCCTCATAAGATCTGTAAATACCTGTTCCAACACCGGCTAGAAGGGCAGCTCCCAGGCTCCCTGTTTCCTGAAACTGAAGCACGTCAATCGGTTTGTTAAGCACATCAGCCTTTATCTGATTCCAAAACCCATTTTTTGTACATCCCCCAACTGCACGAATTTCTTTCACCGGTATCGAAATTACTCCCTCGAGGCACTCGATTACATTTCTTAAAGAAAATGCTGTGCCTTCAAAAATAGAGCGTGTAAGCTCTCCAATAGAAGTAGAGGATTTTAATCCTATAAATATCCCCCGCGCAAGTGGGTCCCAAATTGGAGTACGCTCTCCCTGAAGATATGGAAGATACAGCAGACCGTTACAGCCTGCCTTGCATGATCCGGCAAGCCCTGACATCAGCTCATATATATTCTGTTCTGCATGTGTGAATTGATTGTGATAAAACTCCTTTTTGAACCATTCTATTGAAGCTCCGCTTGATGTTGTTGTGCCAATTGCACACCAGTTATTATGAGGTACGTAAGCCGTACTGACCAATCTTCTGTCTTTTATCGGTTTTGAAAGTGGAACAGTTACACAATCAGTTGTGCCAGCGGTATAGACAATAGACCCTTCTGAAATGGCTCCTGCCCCGAAGGGAGAAGCTACTGCGTCACCGCAGCCGCAAATCACCGGAGTGCCTGTTTTCAGTCCAGTTATTTCTGAAGCGGCTCTGTTGATACTCCCGATAATTTCATCAGGTTGTTTTATCTCAGGAAGACGTTCAATATCAATAGAGCAGATTGTGCAAAGCTGTTCGGACCACTCCCAGGGTCTATTAATATCTGCAAGACCTGAAACAGAAGCATTTGTTGGATCAGTGTAAAAACCACCTGTCAATTTTGAAGTGATATATGTATTTGCGAAACCTATAATTTTTACTGATTCATATATGTCTGGTTTCTCGTCTCTGAGCCATGACATGCTCGTTACAGCACAGTTTCCGGGGACCAGAACATTTCCGGTTATTTCCTGGTATTTCTCTTTGGGTATTTTCTCATGAATGGCATTAACCTGGTTCATGCTTCTCTGGTCACTGTAAAGAATAGCAGGGTGTAGCGGATAACCGTCTCGACCAAGTGGTATTACGGCCGGAAAGAAGGTAGACAAGCCTACAGCTATTACATCGGTACTCTGTATTTCCGCTTTAAAATACGCATCATGAATTGAGGCAATTAATGCCTCCCACCAGGAATCTGGATCACTTTGTGCCCAGCCGGGGGAGGGTGAATAGACATCATATTTAGAAGACCGGCCTAAGCCAATGAGCTTTCCGTCAAGATTAAAAATGCCGGCTTTAACACATGAGGTGCCAACATCTATCCCCAGCAGGAATCCACCAGTTTTATTTCGGTTCAATATTTATGGGTTCCTTCCATGTTTATTGCAAGCGCCAGCTATAATAACCTTCTTGCCATCTCATTCCACTCATCAATTCTCTTCAGGTCCTGTTCAACATTCGTAACAACCTGCAAACCGTCGGCCCTGACCGTGTAAGGTGCTCCATTGCACGCTTTCGCGATACCGGACAGCCTTTTTTCCATGGTAGGACTTGTGGCTGTTTGAATATCCCGTACCGGATGCAGACAGATTTCAAGAGGAACTTTGCCGCTGAACGTTTTTACTGCTGTCGCCGCATCGGTCCAGGGACCTACATGAAACATCTCGAGACCGGGGATCTTCGCGATCGAGGGTAGCAGGGTGGTGGTGTCACCGCAGCTGTGCCAGTACAAAATACCGCCGTGAAAATCGGACAACTCCAGTTCATAGGGCAGCACGTACTCTTCATACAGAGAAGTTGAAAGTGTCGGGCTGTTTACCTCATCGTTGTAAAGGTTGCCTTTTTCCACTTTCTGTCCTAAAAACACGGCCCGCTCGGATATCCAGGTTTTACGGAAATCTGTGATCTTTCTCATCAGCCTGTGGGTAAACTCTGGGTTTTTGATCATGTCAACAAGAAGATTCTCGTATCCCCTGACATGTGTTGCGACCCCGAAAGGGCTTCGCCCCCACTCCGGAAAAGTCACTTTAAAATCACTGTCTAAAAGCTCGCCTAGTACCTCATAGTACTGGTGGGCAAGCGGCATTAATCCGGTTTTATAAAAATTAAAAGGCTCGAGTTCATCCAGATCCTCACCACTCTTTATGACCGCCTCTCGGTCGATCCAGGGATATTCATCTTCCGTGTAGATGGTTTTCGAGCCGAACATACTCGACTCGAGTGTCGTCCCAAGCCATATAACAATTTCCTTTCCCACACAGGTGTCCTCGTTGAAGTTTTCATGACGGAAAATATTTATCTTTAGCTGGTTAAGTAAAAACACTACTGGGTTCCGGTAGAATTTATCAGCCCTGAAACCGATTATTGAGCCCCACATCGTCATTTCCGGCTCGATTGTGATTGGGGCCCTTTTTATAGTGGATCGCACCCTTGGAGTACCCCGCCATTTGTCTCTCGCGGTATTCGGATAAAGCTGCCAGTATTGGGCCCTTTCAAGGTTTTTCGGATCGGCAGAAATAACTCTGATCTGTTCCATCAATACTTTGATTTCGTCTTTTACTTTCTGGTTGTTTTTCATACCAATACTCCTGCCGACTGAGAAGAATCCAGTATATCATATGCTGTTTTATCCAGTAACTCTTTTCAGTTTTAGTGTTGGAACAACAATATTTCCGGTTTACAGAATAGGGTGAGTATTACTATTGCTCTGAAGTTCTGATTCGAATTATTTCAGATGGTCGGAAATGAGGTCAGGTAATAGTATCACTCTTTCTGTATCGCGAGGGTTTACCAAGAAAGGCTCCACATCGACAACTAACTTGTGCAGATTCAAGTACTTGCACGCTGAGGTGTTGCAGTATTTGCTATCATGGAATGTCTGATTATTAAAGGGCATGTTAGATTTGCACATCATTTTTACGATTCATAACCGCATGTAATTTCCTGTCAGAAAAAGTTGGTTTAGATATTCAATCAAATAAAAGTCCTCCATTTACATCGACAACCTCTCCGGTAATAAATCCAGATAAATCGTCTATTAAAAATGATATGGCGTGAGCAATTTCCTCAGGTTCGCAGAACCGCCGAACAGGGATACTCTCAAGAAGCCTTGCACGTTGTTCATCTGTGAGTTGAGCTGTGACCATTGGCGTTTTTACGTAGGCCGGAGCCAGAGCGTTGACTGTAATTCCATATGGCGCCAACTCTGCAGCGAGTGAGAACGTAAGAGATATCAGGCCACCCTTTGAGGTTGTATAAGCTGTGCCTGCGGTTATTCCACCTGATTTAGCGGCTAACGAAGAAACATTGATAATTCTCCCCCACCTGTTTTTTTTCATATAAGGAATGACAAGTTGGGAAAGGTAGAAAGGAGCACTTAAGTTAACTTTAAGTATGTTTTCCCATTCCTCTTCATTTGTTTCAAGAGCCTTGTTATTACTTAAAATACCGGCGTTGTTGATCAGTATATCTACTCCTTTAAACTCCTTTTCAATTCTTTTATAAGCGTTTCGGATTTCCGATGGGATGTTCAGGTCAAATGCTATGAGATATTTCTCACCTTCCATGGATCGCGTAATTTTTTCAAGATTTTCAATTGATACATCAGTAAAAACTATACGCAAACCCTTTTTTAGGAGGTTTTGTGCGATTGCCGACCCGATAATTCCGGCCGCACCAGTTACTAATGCAGTTTGTATTTTGCTCATATTTGTTCCTTAATAGTCCACTTTTGATAAGTAATATTGAAAGGAATACATTTAATACTTTTTCATGAGATGATTATTGCTTTTCAAAATTATTGGCGATTTCATTGGCAATTTTAAATAGACTTTCCACATATTCATCAACCAAATTGTTGATATTTTCAGTATCTACTGATAGTAAAAATGAAGTCGCCAAAGCGGCGATAGTACCGATACCTTTCAATTCGACAGGTACTGCTAAATCATAAACTCCCACTGTATAGTAGCTTTTGTTAAAACCATAACCCTGTTCCTGAATTTTCTGTATTTGCTCCTTTAAAAAAACCTTTTTTTTAGTCGATCGTAGGTTTAACATATCGAAATTCAAGTTTTCCTTTTTGGAAAGTAAAAGAATACCTGATGTGCTTTTGTGTGCCGGATATGTTCCCAACCTTAAAATCAGTCTGCTAATACCAAGTCCCTCGGTTTGACCGATTACACTTACCTGATAATCGACAAGAACACTGATATGTACAGATTCACCTGTTTTTTCGGAAAACCTTTCCATAGGTGCGATAGAATTGAGAAGCAAATGTTTATGTGGTTTGTTTTGATTGGCAATACGGAAGAGTTTGCTACTCAAATAATAAGCACCCACCTTGTTTTTAATAAGGTAAGACGAGTGTAGTAAGTGTTCCAGAGTGCGTTGAATTTCTGATACAGAGTATCCTAACCCTTTTGCAATTTGGGTCATTGTTTTCGGTTCGGACATATTAGTGAAGTATTCAATAATTCGCAATCCTTTCTCTAATGCCGGCACAGGTTTCATCAATGAATCCTCTGGTAAAAGATAGTTAATCTATGCCAATTCGTTTTGTATTTTCTTGGTAATTTCAACCCAGCTTTTTAATCTTAAAAGATCTTCCTCTGCATTGTTGATAATCCCCATGCCACTTGTTCGTAAAACATATTTCTTTATCCTTGATTCTTTACATTGGGCTATAACATTTCTCATATAGTTTTCCGTCTCTTCCGGTTTCATATTCTGAATGTACTTCGAGGCAAGAAATCGGATTTCAATGCACTGATCTTTATGTATTGAATTTAATGCTTTGTGTTTATCATCAACTGATACGCCAATATCTAATAACTCCATTGAATGAATTTGATTTATATTGGGAATATGTTTTGAAATATCTCCGCAGGAATGCCAGTAATATATTCCTTTGAAGAAATCACACAATTCATTTTCATATGGAAGGAAAAATGTGTCATAGTCAGAAGGGCTTATGAGAGGAATATCGTCATTGAATAAGTCACCTTTTTCAATACCTTCATTTAAAAAGTTAGCTCTCCAGGTTGTATATTCTTTTGCGGCTTTTGTAACATACGCCAAAATTCTATGAGAAAAATCAGGATTGATGTGCATGTCAATCATGAATTTGTCATAGCCACGCAGGTACAATGCGACACCCTGAGGACCTCGAAACCAGGGTGGAAAAACTACTTTGAATTCGTCACCCACAATACTTTGTATTTTCTCATAGATTGCTTTCGCCTTTTCCACCATGACATTATCTGTAAAATTGAATTTCAAGGGCAATTCAGTTGTTTCATCAATTATAGAAGAACTTATTAATGAAGGTTCGTTGTTTTCATGGTACTGTGCATCTGCACCCAGAGTACAGGCCTCAAAAACAGTGGCGAAACTTAACGGTATGTTTCGATCAATCGGAGTATCGTCACAGAACAATTCATACTTCGCAATCTTCATCTTTAATAAAACACTGAGATATATTTCTGGATCGTTATAAAACTCATCCAATGTGAAGTGGAATTTATCAATCCAAAGCTCATTAAGACATTCCGCCGTGACGGGCATATAATCAGTTTCATTTGCTGATTTCTTTGGGATGCCATGCCATTGAATATCACCGCGTACCGAATCCTTGCAATTCTCAAATAAAGCATTCCGATTTTTGTTATTTGATGAGTCACAATACTTATTTATTTTATCAAGATTTTTTAAGATCTCTGAATTATGCATTCCATCCTCAACCTCATTAATATTATATAATATAAAAATTATTATAGATAATATATATTATCTGTCAAGTAAAATAATTTAACATGTTAACGTGAGCTAAAAATTATAAAAAAACATTGACAAAAAAAATATCATATGTAAAATAATTTATCATATTGAATAATAGATGGAGGAAAATATGGACCAGGTATTGTTTGTGGGGAAAATCGATGAAAATCAGAAAGAGAAATATATCAGGTATCACAAAGAGATGTCAGCGCAGTTTCTGAAGGAAAAAAAAGTATTCGGTGAAGTACGGGAGTTCGTCTGGGTGCAAGGGGATACAGCTATTGTATATCTTGAAACTGAAAATTTTGAAGAATTTATGAAAAAAAGTGCGGAGACGGAAACATTTCAGGAATGGGTTAAGAAATTTGAATCCATAGTTGTTGGAGATTGGGAAATGCCGGAAAAAGCATTTGATTTTGAAAATCAGTTACGGCATGCATTAGAGCAGGAAATATAATATTGAGAGCAAGGAGGCAGCAATGAATCCCGGTTATATTGGAGAGATTTGTGCAATCGACCTTACGACGAAAAAAGTGGACTCAGAAACCCTAGATAAAAAAACATTGAGGAAATATATTGGTGGCAGTGGCCTGGGAATCAAATATTTAATAGAGATGACTGGTCCGGATACTGATCCGCTTGGAGAGGAAAATTGTCTTATTTTTATGACCGGTCCGTTAACCGGAACGAAAGCCTTCTCCTCAGACAGATTCCAGGTAACAACCAAATCGCCACTTACCGGTATTTTTGGCGAAGCTAACGTAGGTGGCACATGGGGTTCCAATTTAAAGAAGAGCGGATACGATGGACTTATCATTAAAGGTAAATCTGAAAAACCGGTGTATATCAGTATTAATAATAAGGAAGTCAAACTACTCGATGCTTCGGATCTCTGGGGATTGGATACCTTTGAGACAGATAAGAAACTCAAGGAACTCAGTCAACACAGGGTGGAAGTGGCATGTATTGGGCCTGCGGGGGAACATTTGGTTAAATACGCCAACATTTCGACTTGCGGCTCCCATGCACGTGTTGCTGGACGAACTGGATGTGGAACGGTAATGGGATCAAAAAATCTAAAGGCTATAGTTGTTGGAGGCACTTTTAAGACGCCAGTACATGATGAGGCTGGATTAACTGATTTCATAAAGAAAAATACCAAGGGATTACTTGAGAATGACGTAACAAAATTCCTCAATGATTACGGTACATTCGGCTGCGTTGAAGTTTTTGAAACATTCGGGAATCTTCCAGTGAAAAATTGGAAGGAAATACGATTTCCCACTGCCAATCAGGTATCAGGAGATTCATTGAATGAAAAAAAATATCTGACAAAGCGTTATCACTGCGGACGGTGTGTTATTGGATGTGGACCGACTATCGAAATCAAAGATGGTGAGTACTCAACAGAAGGTGAGATCGGAGGTCCCGAATATGAGTCCGGGGCTTTGCTGGGGCCAAATCTTTGCATAGATAATCTGGAAGTTCTCTGCAAATTAAACGAGCTTTGCAACAGATATGGGATGGACACGATGAGTGCGGGGTCTGTTCTGGGGTTTGTGATGGAGTGCTACGAAAGAGGAATAATCGACAGAACCCGATTGGATGGAGTAGATCTTGTCTGGGGTGATGGTGAATCGGCAATACAGATGCTTAAAAAGATTGGTGAAGGTGATGGGGTTGGTAAGCTTCTTGGTGAAGGAACGAGAGTACTATCAGAAGTATTCGGTGAAAATTCTGAGGAGTTTGCGCCCCATGTGAAGGGGCTGGAGATTCCCGCCCATGATCCGAGAGCTAAAATGGGGAGCGCCCTGGCATACGCCACTTCCAACAGAGGTGCCTGTCACATGGCTGCAAACACCAGTGGTTTTGAATCCGGCGGGGTGATTGAAGGGATGGGATTCGATCAATCTCCGGATCGGTTTGAAGTTGAAAACAAGCCTGAATTTGTAATGAAATGGGAAAACCTGATGGGAATGTTGGATACAATACCTGCATGCAAGTTTATCATGTCTTGCGGAATATCGCTGCCAGATATCGCAGACACTTTGAATTTCGTGACGGGATTTAATTTCAGCCCAGATGATTTTCTTAAAACAGGAGAAAGGATATTTAACTTAAAACGTATGTACAATAATAAATGCGGCATTACCAGAAAGGATGACTGGCTTCCATCCAGGTTCCTGACATGGATAAAAGAGACAGGTGAAGATGGACATGCCTATCCTCCACTGGGAAAAATGTTGGGTGAATATTACAACTTAAGGGTTTGGGATGAGTTTGGAAGGCCAAAGAAAGGAAAACTTCAGGATTTGGAATTAGTTACGTATCTATAAATTCAAAAATAGTGTAGAGCAACCAAAATAATAAAATTTTATGTGTATTGTGGAGTCGATTAATGAGTGGCGAAATGTATAGCGGGAAGGAGCGTTTTCTTACCGCACTGGATAAAAAGAAACCGGACAGGGTGCCAATTTTTGAAATAAATATCGACGATGTCAGTGTAGTCGGGGTCTTGAAGGCCTTAAATGTTCATACTGGTAGTCTTGAAGCAAGCAGCGACGGATATGAAAAGAGAAAGGAATTATTGGATTTATATTGTCTACTTGTCGAAGAATTGGATCTGGATGCTGCTACGAGTTATCCAGCAATTGGCTTATATAGAATTGATAACAAATTTGGCAAAGATAAATATGGTATTACATATCAGTACTCCTCACATGGTGAACCGGTAGTAATACTTGGGCCGGTAAAAGAGAGAAAAGATATTTCCAATTTGAAATTACTTGAAAAAATCGATGACATGGATTTCGCAAATACAAAATATCTTATTTCAAAGTTTGGTGACGATAAAGCACAAGTTTTAAACATACTGGATCCATTTAAATTGAGCTGGCAGCTTCGAGGAGGGATGCAGCACCTTCTGGTCGATTACATTACGGATTCTAGAATCGTGCATGATCTTGCAGAAGTTACGACTGAATACTCGATTGCACTTATGGAGAAGGCAAAATCCGTCGGAGTAGATGTAATTGCCTTGATAGGGGATCTGGCAAGCGAAAAAAATACTATATTCTCACCGGAGCAATTCAGGCAGTTTCTTCAGCCTTATTATAAAAAAATTGTAGATGCAGCTCATAAAATTGGATTTCGTATTATTAAACACTCCGATGGTATGCTCTGGCCGATTATGGATGAAATTGTAAATACAGGATTTGACGGCTACCATCCGATCCAACCCGATTGTATGGATATTGGAGAATTCAGAAATAGATACAACAATAAAATATGCATTGTCGGCAATATTGACTGCAGGGAACTTCTGTGTCATCAGGGGGAGAAAGAAGTAGATAGAGTAGTAGAGGAAACAATTAAAATTGCCGGTGAAGACGGCGCCTATATAATGTGCTCATCCAATTCAATACATCCTGATGTAAAACCGGAAAACTATATCGCAATGGTGAAGGCTACGCATCGATATGGGGTATATGATTTGGAAATTAATAAAAAACAGTAAAGGAGGTGGTCGGGGGACGAGGTCATTTCAAGGCAACAAGAATCGATTAAATCAATTTCTTATTAAATGAGGAGGAAACATGAAACGTTTACAAATCATCAGTATTAGTGTGATTCTCATGCTTCTACTGGCACCTATGGTTTTTGCTGGAGGGAAGGAGGGAGCAGACGGGAGCGGCGAGAAAGTTACTATCGTAGAACCGATTATGGGACTGAACAACCCGTATGTATCGGCGATGGCCGGCTATGCCGAAGACTGGGCAGACGAACTCGGCTATGAGTTTTTAGTTTTAGACGGCGAACTTGACTCAATAAAAAATGCTCAAAATATGGAAGAGGCAATAGCTATGGATCCGGACATTATCATTCTTATGACCGTAGATTCCGCTGCCACTTCAAACGGCGTCAAAAAGGCATGGGATGCGGGAATACCAGTCATTATGGAACACATGCTGGCGCTACCGGAAGATGAGCAGTATACGGTCGCATATACCGGCCCGAGCTCTTACATTCAGGGATGGCTTGTGGCGGAAATGATGTATGAAAGAGTGGGTGATGGTGCAAAGATCGTTGAAATCCAGTGTGTTGCCGGTCAGGAAACAACCTATAGCCGGCACAACGGCTTCGTCGATAGGGCAAAGGAAGAAGGCTGGGATATGGAAATAATAGCGTTCGACAACGGCGATGCCCAGATGGATAAGAGCATGGCTATCATGGAAGATTTCCTCACCCGGTTTGGGGAAGACGGTTTTGATGCTGTCTATTGTTGTGACGATACCATGGCGATTGCCGCGGTAACAGTTTTAAAAGAAAACGGAATAGACCTGAAGACAATGCCGGTTATCGGTGTTGGCGGAAGCCGGCAGGGGCTTGCTTCTATAAAGGCAGGTGAAATGTATGGAACAATCGCTCAATCACCAAAGATATCCCAGGAAAGTACAAAGAGATTGGTACAAAAGATTCTTTCCGAAGGAATCAAGCCGCCGCAGCGACTGGACCCGTATCATAATTACATGGATCACCCGATGGTAACGATTGACAACGTCGACGAGTACCTGCCGGGCGATTGGTAAAACAAAGACGGATGGTTCTTTGATTAACAAAGAACCATCCTTATTTTTTTTATTGTGAGCATGTCTGATGGTTGACGGTTAAAAACATGGAAAGAGATAGACCTTACCTGCAAGCAAGAAAAATTGTCAAACAATTCCCGGGAACTCTTGCTTTAAACGAGCTCGAGTTTGCTGTAAGAAAATCTGAAGTGCATGCAGTCGTCGGGGAAAACGGCGCCGGAAAATCAACTCTCATGAAGATCCTCTCTGGGGTATATAAGAAAACATCCGGTCAGATATATATCGATAACAAAGAAATTGAGATCAATGGAATAGAAGATGCTCATAAACATGGTATAAGCATGATTTATCAGGAGCTGGCGAATTTTTCAAAACTCACAGTTGCTGAAAATATATTTATGGGGCAATTGCCGACAAAACGGTTTTCAATGTTTATCGATAAACAAGCGTTATATACAAGAGCTCATGAAGAGCTGTCTCATTTAAGTGTAGAAATTGACCCGGGGGCTAAACTCGAATCCCTTACCGTTGCGGAAAAACAATTTGTTGAAATAGTCCGTACCGTAATTACGAAAGGCGCAAAGATTATCATCATGGATGAGCCTACATCTTCTCTTTCTAAAAAGGAAATCGAAAAATTATTTATGAT
>Ga0255055_10003159_pt1 | contig 11220 bp, 20 predicted proteins | sample JV7_2_27_MG_FD_188633 | JGI IMG/M metagenome (GOLD analysis project Ga0255055, IMG submission 188633) | Seawater microbial communities from Jervis Inlet, British Columbia, Canada - JV7_2_27 | ecosystem: Environmental > Aquatic > Marine > Inlet | place: Canada: British Columbia | collected... | reverse complement strand
CTCTTTACTCGACCATTTTGCGAATATTTTGGTTTTGTACACTCGCACTTTTTTACTGAAAATCCCCATCCTTATTATCCTTAGTTGGTTTTTGTTAATTCACACCCCTAGAGCCACCATTGAGCGGCTAATACACGGGCTTTTGAGTTATGCGCCTTAGTTCCATTTGGGTATGATTCGTTATGTTTTTGGTTGATTTCTAATGTCACTATCGTATTTGATTCCACTCTAAAGGTCAAGGGCCATTGTAATTTGTTATGGTTTTATTAAGGTTTTGGGGCTTTTTATTGGTTAAGTGTCGCACCCGTGCGATGGTTGAGGCTTTTTATTGAGCAGTCACTCAGGTTACGGGCGCTTTTTGAATGTTTAGACTCCAATTTTAAGTTGCCGCTAGTGTATCGGTTTTGTCCGGGCGCTTTTTATTTCTAACTAGCTCACTTTCAAAGGCCAGTATCTCGGGTAAAATCATTCATACTTTCGGGTTTAAATATACGCAATTGCGCCTTTTATTTACGCAATTGCCCACGGACTGCTAACGGATTGCTAACGGATTGCTAACGGTTTTTAAAATTATGTCCCAGGTGTAATGAGCAATAGTTCACTTCAAATGAGTAAGAGTTCACTTCAAATGAGTAAGAGTTCACTTCAAATGAGTAAGAGTTCACTTCAAATGAGAAGTAATGGCTTTTTATCACGTTTTAATGAGAAGTAGCGCCTTTCAATTGATAAGTACTGGATTTTTATCACTTTTTAATGAGAAGTGGGCGTAATATGCTCAATTTCTTCCGCAAAGAGGCGCTCTTTGCCTAATTAATTCCAAATCCAGCCCCAGAGGCCTGCACCTTCATGGATTAATGCGTTTTATACCATTATAATTTAAGCTGAGCGGGGTTTACCCGTGATAACTCCAGTAATCACGGTTTTGGTTCTGAGTGCTTGAACTTGAACCCATCTAAACTGACTCAACGCCAACCCAACATCTGGGGGCTAAGAGTCCAGAAGCCAGCTGCGCTTTAACCACCATGACAACTCTAAATGCGCAAGTATTGCTCAGATTCAGCCGAGCTTCTGGAGTCTGCTCTAAAAACGCAGGCCTGAGTAGGCGGATTAAGTCTAGTAAAAATTATTTTGCATCAGTTAGCCCCCAACCCCCCAGGCTCACCCCTCCACTTCACTCACGGGATCTACTTGAAAAAAATTTCCCAAAAAAAATAAAAACCAACTAGAGCTAAGTTAACCGACTAAAAAGCGCCAGGCTCATCATCTTCATCAGGGTCGGACTTGATACGATTCAACTTCACATTCATACGCCAAAATACGAACGCCAATAATAGCGCATCATGACCCCACGACTGGAGAAAGTTCAGGACATCAGGAGTTAAATACATAATACATCTCACGCTCTAATTCGCGGCATTCAAAACACACTACGGTATCGGGGTGATCGAAATAATCATCATCATCAAGTACATCAGCACATAATCGACAGCAATCTTGACCGTTCAAATTAATCTCCTCAACAAACGGATGGTTAGTCGGTGGCATTACTTCCACCTCTGAGCGCTAGGGTGCGATATTTTGAGCGCAAATGCTCAACGTCAACTTCCAATGCCGTGATTTTGGGATCATAAATCATACGAACTATAACGAACATGGCAAGACTATTGAGTCCGGATATGAGTAGGGCGATTACTAATGGTGTGGGCATAATTCAAGGCCTATATTTGTGTCGGTCATTATGTACGCGATTAAAAAACCCATGAATGGATTCGGCTTTAATGAGAAGTTCTTGAGTTTTGGGATTGGTTCTGAGGAATTTGTCGATATCTGTAGTGCGCCATGCTAGCCGTTTGTTGTGTTGTTGGATTGGTTCGGGATGTTCGCCATCCTTAACGCCGCGTAACCACGCGCCGCGACCCATGGGCACTAAATTTAGAACTGACTTCATTTCCATCAAACCTTGTTGATAAGTGTTGAGCATGTTCGCGCTCCTGTTTTTTGTGAATGGTTACTGACTTACCCTAATTAACGCTAGGACTAGCTTCAAGGTTTTGAATAAAGTCCACGATGTCAGATTCGCGCCATACTACAGTTCGCTTATTTAACTTCAACGGTCTTGGATATTTACCCAATTTAACCCCATTACTCCAGCTACTTTTTGATACCGGAATCAGTTTTAGGACGTCGCTTTGTCTTAGTAGTTTGTCGAGTGTTGTCATTTAAATTTCCATTGACCTTTGCATACATTTTAATTTGACTATAAAGCCCGTAAAGTGACTGCTCTAATGTACGAATTTTGAGTTTATAGCCATCCATTTCCCATGTAACTTTCTTTAAATACGCGATTTGAGCTTCATTTGGTATTAAAGTGTTAGGGTATTCATAATAATTGATTTTGCGCCTTGAAGTCGAGTCCCAACGCGTTTTAATTAGGGGTTCGAGTCCACCGTACTTTTTATCATCGCGCTTATAAACCCGAGTTCGCCACATAAACTTCTTAACAAACCTCTTATTGATAGCCTCAAGCTTTTCAAGCTTTGGCTCCAACTCTGATTTCGCGTCCAGAATCTTTTGTTCGATTCCTGACTCAAGTAGCTCTTCGAGCTTTTTCTGGAGTTTGATTTGGATTTGGGTCATGTGTGGGTCCTTGATTTTGCGTTTGAGTAAATCTTCGTATTGTTGTTGGATATCTGCATTCATTTGAAGTTGGTGTTCGGTTAGTTCGAGCTCTGGAATTGGTGTTTTCTTCCCCATAGGTCCCTCTAAGTTGATTGACTAATTAGCGCTGGTATTGTTATTGTTTATTTCAGGTGAGGAAATGGGGTTTAACTATCTCCCCCTAGAGTACAGGGACTAATCCCCCCTGAATCCAGCCCTTCGGCTCGTTCCTCACCGTCATTCTAAGTTGCTTGACTAATTAGCGCGTGTATTGCTACCATCCTTTTGCTGAGAAGGTTCGACGTGCTTCTTGTGTTTTGGTTGATACTTATGTGTGTTATGCCTTTTCAGTTCTCCTGCTTCCTGGGAGGTTATGAGTAAATTGCCTGATGCCGTTCTTTCACTCCATGTTGGGGCGGCATTTCAATTAAATTACCCGCTGCGACTTTAATGAGCCGTTTATTGCGTCCAATTTTTTTAGCATTCGAATTTGAGACAGGTACGGTCCCTCTATTTTTTTTTGAGATTTGACTAGAGCTGAATATCTTTCTTGGTCTTTGATGTGCGCCAGAACTAGAGCTTTTGGTGGGGCGTCTGGACGGTCATATAACTGCCACATTTCTGGGTCTTTGTGCCAGTACTTCCTTTTTGGATATTTGATTGCCCCAAATTCTAACGGGAACACATACTTTTCGTGAAATGCCCGGATTTTTTTTGCCAGTTTTTCAAGCTCTTGGTCATGTTTTGTATGCCACTGCTTGATGTAGAATTGGATGTGGTGAATCTCTAACGACCTGATGGACTTATATAACTCCAATTGGACCTTAGTAATCTTGTAGTCTGCCATGATTTGATGTGAGGTCTTGACGGAGGTCGCCCCGCGCCAAGCCCCGGCTCCATTATAAATTATTTTTCTTGAGATTTTCCATACATGATTTCTCCTGTTTTAAGCTCAGGATGTTCTAGTTTGCACTGGCTTTTGAACGACGTCAGCAACTTTCTAAGATTGTACACGCATAATGCACGCTTAGCTTCCGCGTTTTCATATGATGATATCAGCATTCCCAGGCAATCAACCAATGGAAGCGACCCCATCTGATTATCTATTGCTCTAAGTTCCCTAAGCTGCTTCACCAGCTCTTCAAATTCCTCATCTACCATTTTAACCTCCTTATTGTTGGCTTAAGTTAACTTTTGTCCTCGTATTGAGTCAAATCTATAAATACTTTGAAATCGCCCTAAAAACGCATATACTTAAAACATTCTTAAATTCGGTTATGGGAAAATTATGACTAGAGAAGAACGGATGCGAAATCGCAAAGGTGGCAGCAACTACGGAAAGTACAAGGGCAAGGATATGAAATTTGCCGGCCCAAGTGGTGATGCTCCCGCTCGAACTTATCCTGTCACGACTGATTCTGGCAAACTTGACCCAGGTCGAGTACGCGCAGCATTGGCCTACGCTCATAATGCTCCAGACCCAAAAGGCATTCGGCGTGGAGTTGCTCGCATAGTTCGCGACAAAGGCGACACAAGCCTAGCTAAACGAATCTTATCCAAAACCAAAAGGTAACAATATGTCATTAGCTCGACGAGTAATTGAAAAAAGACGCCGTAAAGAAGCTGGGGCTTCTGTCCCTCATACGACCGGACCACAAGGTGGAGTTTCTAGCTTTGGTAATTTGCATTCATCTACACCACTTCCCGACGCTAAAAATCAAGATTGGGGAACTCATGGACACAGGGTTAGTGAGAAGGCCACCAAAGTTCACCGAAAGCACATGGAAGAAGGTCGCGGACATACTGAGCACAAACGAAAAATAATTCGTGGCGGAACTCATGGCAATGATTATATGCCTCCTGAAACCAGAGGTGAGAATTGAGCGTATGTACTTTTAAGTCTCTTTCACGAGAGATAAGAAAACTACAAATGGAAATATCTGCTCGTTTTTCCCGAGTGGAAGTATTTGAGGCTAAGAATTCATGCAGCAAGCAATTAAAAATAAAAGAACTTACAAAGAAATTTGGGCTGAAAAATGGTTGGCTATACGTAATTGCTCCATATCTCTATACAAAAGTTTCGCGCGACAGGGACGTTCGACGCGACCGTATAAAGAGATATATGTCTGCTTTAGAGGCGGCGAAAGAGCCTATTGGCAAACACTCTTAGACAAAAACTTTACGCATGTTTTTATGCTTCAAGACATTATTAATCAAAAAGTAGGGGATGGAGTTTTGCAACTTGAGTTTACCACCACATCAATCGTGCCTACTCACTTACCTTTGGCATCACTTAGTGAATACTTGGAGGCTCTAAAGGAAATGGGGTGCAAAATACTCAAAGTGACCCCTTTCACGAAGTTATGTTATCTGGGTGGTTTGGTGCCTAAGTTTATTCCTTACAATTGCGTATCCTTAACTAAGCAGCATCTTGGGATTCGTGCATGGGGCCGCATAACACCAAAACAATTATTTAAATATCTAGCCACTTTACCAAACGTGGAAATGATCTAGGAGACACCTATGGCACATCATCATCATTCAGTCGATACTTCCGCTATGGATGCAGCTATGGCTAAACAACAAGAACAACTTGACCGCATGCAAGAGGAAGCAGAACGCAAAAATAAACTTGCTCAAGAAAAGACCTTGCGCAACGTACGAACTGCAGCTGGCGGTGGTGGTGGTTTTAATGTTCCTCGAGACAAAGACACACTAGGTTAACAAACACAGGAGCTTGAATAATGGGATCAGTTGACGCACACCAAAACATAATCGACCGTATGATGAATTTCGGAAAACCTACAAAAGATAAACCAACGGATGTTAAGCCAGACCCGGCTCTCATTAAGCGTCAAAACGATCTCATTCGCAAAGAAAGAGAAGACCTAGATAAACGACGCATTGGCAGTGGAACCGACACCTCTAATGGATCAGGAACTTTAGGATGAAATCATTATCCCGTTCGGTATTGCTTGCTCGTTACGCAAGTGCTCGAAGCATGTCCGACAAATGGATGAGTCAACTACAGCAATCATATGAACTCGTGATGCCTAATAAAGCTGAATTCAATATTTTTCGCAGGATTCAAGGGGGCCCTCGAACTCAACTGGTTTTTGATTCAACTGCTATCGTCGGGCTAAAAAAATTCGCGGCCAACATACAACAAATGTTAATGCCCAACACCAGCTACTGGGCAAAATTCAAACCTGGACCTGAGGTGTTGAAGCCTGATTCTGGGATTGACCCCAAGCAAGCACAAATTGAATGCAACGAGTGGCAAGAAATATTCTTCAACGCTTTAAATAAATCCAATTTCAGCAATGCAGTTTATCAGTCAATCATGGAAATGGGGATAAGTACCGGAGTTTTGTTAATTCAACCCGGAACCCGTCAGGACCCATTTATTTTTAAAGGCGTGCCACTGCATCAAGTATCGGTTGAGCAAGGCGCACATGACCAAATCGAAAGCGTTTTCAGAAAATACCGAATGCATGCCCGTGCAATTCTGGCTACATGGCCGGACGCTAAATATACTCAAGCACAACTAACTCTATTTGAGAAAGCTGCTAACGATGAGCTTGAACTTATTGAGGGGTGTGTTTACGAACCACAACTTGAGGGCCCTAAAAAATATTGTTTCTTTGTATATCTGGAAGGCGATCCTGGGTTTATTGTTAAAGAATACCGCACTTGGTCTCCTTGGGTTTGCTTCAGATGGAATGTTTATGCATCTGAAACTTTTGGGCGAGGTCCAATTTTAGACTTGCTCCCATTCATTCGGGAGCTCAATCAACTGGCTCAGTTCGACTTACAAGCTGCCAGTTATAATGCGAATCCAATTTTCCTTGTAGCAGCTGGCTCAGAAGTTAACCCTTACACTGCTCGCATATCCCCTGGAGCCATAATCCCGGTCCAGCAAATTGCCCCTGGGATTACACCTATACAACAATTACAGATTCAAGGACAACCGACTTATAGCCAATTAACTCGCCGTGAGCTGGTTGAAGCTGTCAACGAGTCATTAAACACCAACCCTATTGTGCCTAATAACTCTTCTGACAAAACAGCTATGGAAATCCAAGCTCGACAGGCCGAATGGTTGCGTCAAAATCAATCTATGGCCGGACGTCTGGAGAAAGAACTATGCCGACAAGTTGTCGATAAATGCTGGAGAATTCTCCACAGTTTCGGACTGGTGCCTGTGCCGGTTATTGATGATAGAGATTTAACGGTTGAATTTGAAAGTGCTATTAAAGATTTACAAGGCCAACAAGAAGTTCAAAAGGCCTTACAAGCAACTCAAATGATGCAGAATATCGCAGGTCCTCAAATGGGTGGGGCTGCGGCTCAAATGGGATATCAAATCGAAGATGTACCATCTTGGGTGCTTGAGAAAATGAACGTCGACCCTAAAATAATACGTGGCGCTCAATCAAAACGCAGAATCATGGAGAAGCTACAACAAACTGCCGAAGCTCAAACTCAGCAGCAAGATGCGGTTCAAGCACAAGCTCAACAAATTCAGAAGCAAGCCGAAACCCAAGGAATTTAAATGGATATTAAAGACACCGAGCTTGAGCAGACGAGAATTCGTCGTGCTGACGCTGAACATCGCCAACGTATGTGCATGCTGGCTTATGAAGCTCTCGAAAATAATGTATATGGTAAAGAACTTATGGAGTATCTATCTCGCAAACTTTATCAAGAAATAGGGCCAGAGAATAATGCTGTCTATTACGCAGGTCAACAAGATATGTTGCGTTCAATTCTCGGGCTAATCGAAGATTATAAACGACAAGGAAAGTAACATGAGTGAAGAATCAACTGTTGGAGTTTCGGCTGAAAGCACGTCACTGGACACCGACCCTGGAACTCAATTAACCGACCTGGTTCAACAAGAACCTACGGCCGAGCCGATGCTTAATAATAATGTTCGCGGCCAAGAAGGTTCTCTTGAAGACTGGTACTGGTTTAATAACGATAACGGCGAAGTCAAAGGCGACGGCGCTGCGCCTGAATGGTTTAACTCCAAAACTTTCAAGTCAGTTGAAGACCAAGCGAAAGCCCATCCTGAACTGAGAAAACTTTATAATGAAAAACTCAAAGGATTATCGGGAGCCCCCGAAGATGGATACACCTATGACATGCCCAAAGAGTATATGGAAAAAGGCTATAAATATAATACTGATGATCCTCATTACCAAGACTTCCTCGATCTCGCCCAATCCAACGAACTTTCTCAGGACATGGTAAATCAAATGACTGATATGCTGGTGGAGTCAGTAAACCAAGGCGCCAGCAAACAACGTGAGTCTTATCAAGAATACCAAGACAAACAGTATAATGAACTAACCAATGGTGACAAAGAGAACTTTGAATCAGCAATCCGCGTGGCTGCAAACAATCCGAACGTCAATCAAGAGCATTTAAATGTGCTATTAGAAGATTTAACATCGTCGGCAGCTATTCGAGCTTTCTCCTCTTTAATTAACGAACATAATTATAGCTCTGTACCTGGACCTGAAGTGCATTCGCCTCGAGACAGTTACGAACGTCAAAACGAATTACGTGACCGACTCGCTGGACTACAACACATGCGCGGGAATCAACGCGAAACTGCTCGCAAAGCTCTAATTAGAGATTATGAAGACCAATACCCAGGAGAACGAACCTTTGGCTAAAACAGACGGTAAGAAACAACTTAAGAAAACCTTAACAAAGCATCTAAACGGATTAAAAAGTAATGAGCGAATGCCTTACTTTGAATGCAACCTTGACTCATCTCAAGCTGAGGGCTTCCCTGACCTGTTCATAGCTCAATGGAACCGCAATGCATTTGGTGGATGGTTCATACATTGCGACCCACATAAAGATAAGCTATCTGCAGTTAAGCGCAGATGGGTCACAATGACTCGCGAAAAAGGCTACGCCTGTACACTTATTGAATCGCTTGAGGAGTTCAAACGCGCACTTGAAGATTATCGCCATTCGTCAGGATTAGCCGGACAACAATATTTCAATAGACGATATGGGAGAGAAAAATGAACCGCGGCAAAGTTAAATGGTTCAATAATGAAAAGGGCTACGGCTTTTTGACTGATGATGACAGTGGTAAAGATGTCTATGTCCACTTCACTAACATAAAAATGAACGGTTATCGAAGCTTAACTGAACACCAACGGGTTACATACACTCAAACAAATGGTGAGCGAGGATTAGCGGCGACTGAAGTTGTTGTATATTAGTCATTCCTTAAGCTATACTTAAGCCCAAGGACGCACTATGCCTAACCTTAATTTATTTTAAGGAATCAGCTAAGGGACCCTAACTGGCTAACCCTAAAGAAGATTCACACATCAATCTTTTTTTAGGGGAATACAAATGCCAGCTCAATTAAGTAACGTCGCAATCCAGCAGTTCCATGACCAATTCACAAACGCATACCAAGCAGCATCTCAATTAGCCGCAAGTGCTCAGACAGTTGTCGGTGCCCGTGGTTCGGCTTACAAATGGCCTCTACAGGGTGATGCCTCAATGGTTTTAAGAAACGCTTACCAATCATTAATACCAGTTTCTTCAAATGACTATGCTCAAGTCAGTACAGAATTCGAAAATTACATTTTGAACTTACCAGTTGATATATTTCAGCAAGCTGAATTAATTATCGACACATTATCACAACTTGGCGTTGTACACGCGAAATCAGCAGGAAGACGCGAAGACCAATTCCTATTAGATGCACTATACGAAGCAGTTACTGTGGGAGTTGCTCCTGGAGTTTTACCTGACCAAGAGCCTCCTGGTTTAGTTGCTGGTGATTTTGGATCTAACCCAGCGACTCCAGGTGTAGCCGTCAACATGAACGTACAAAAGATAATAAAGGCAGCGACATTGCTTGATGAAGCAAACGTGCCTCATGACGAAAGATACTTAGCAATTAACGCTAATATGTTGCAGTCAATCTTAAGTGACGGTGATAAGCCTACCAATATTCTCTACAACAATGAGAAGAATTTAATGCAGGGTGGAATTGACACATTTATGGGCTTTAAAATTATAACTTTAGGTAATCGTGCAGAAGGGGGCATAACTGTTAGAGCTACTGGCTCAATAGGGGCACCTGACGCAGGAACCGACCAAACAGCAATAGCATGGCATAAACAAACTCTTGGGGCTGTCTACTCACTTAACCCCGTGACTGAAGTTGAATGGTCGCCAACTCACCAATCTTGGTTAACAATAAGCAGACTCCGAATGGGAGCCAGCGCTTTACTTGGTAAAGGTATCGTCTTTATTGACTGCGACTCAGCCAAAGGACCTGAAGCTTAAATTTCATGCCCCCGAAAGGGGGTTTAACATTTTGGAGATAAACACATGGCTTTTGACCCTAAGAATCTTGTACGGATAAGCGCAGGTGAGGTAGCTTCTGACCAACTTGGTGGGAATATTGACTTCTGTTATGAAAGCGCCACTGACGATACTGGAACAGGTGCCGGAGAGCAAGGCGGTCCGGATTACTTTAATGACATCTATCAGCTAGTAAGGTACGGAAGCATCATTAAATGCATATACAAAGAGCCTAACTTTGTAAATTTTTCCCATGAACTTTATTGGGTTGATTCAAACAACCCCACTGAAAACATTGTCACTTTGGGCCCAGTGCATACCCCGTCCCCTAGCCCGTTTTATGAGATCGTGGGCGAAGCCCCGTTAAGTTACACAACATCAGGCGGAAACACTGATATCGTTCCATTTCCTTCATCGCAAGTTGGATTTTTTGCCACCTATTCACTCAATTCAGGCATCAATGATATTGGCCCTCCGATAGCTCATTCAGGAATTGAGTTCATTGAGTGTCAAGCTGGTCAATTGCTAATTGATTACTCGCGTCCAGTTGTTGCTGGGCAAACTGTATTGCTGTGGGTCCAAATCAGAACAGCAGCCCCATCACCGTAGGAGACGAACATGCCTTTTGAACCTGAACGTTTAATTAGAATTTCTGGCGGTGAAACCGACCATACATTTCCGGGGGCAATTAACTTTGCGTATGAATCAGCTATAGATTCGATTGCTAATATGTCAGTCCCTGGGTATTTTAATGAAGCTGAACATTTGCTGCGCATTGGTTCCATCTTGCAGGTAACCTTTTGGTATCCAGCCCTTCCAGCTGCAGACGTGGGCTATGACTTATTACGAGTCGTTGAGCCATACCCTGACCAGTATGGGTTGGGATTTGATGTGGTCCTTGCGAAGGTCATTATCCCGCCTCCTCTAGTTCAGTATCAAATTATGGCAGAACGCTCTTTAACTTTTGTAACATCCGGAGGTCCTGTAGATACAGTAGCTTATCCTGAATCAGAGGTGGGGATGTTTGTGAGTTACTCTTTGAACTCCCAAGTTAATGATGTCGCCCCCCCTGGAGCTCATCAAGGGATTGAATATATTGAAGCTCAAGCAGCTCAAATAGAAATAAATTGGGGGCGTCCTGTAGCTCCTGGACAAACAATACGAGTATGGACACAGCTTAGAGCTGATACGCCACTACCTTAGAGGTTAACA
>Ga0255055_10003158_pt1 | contig 11224 bp, 12 predicted proteins | sample JV7_2_27_MG_FD_188633 | JGI IMG/M metagenome (GOLD analysis project Ga0255055, IMG submission 188633) | Seawater microbial communities from Jervis Inlet, British Columbia, Canada - JV7_2_27 | ecosystem: Environmental > Aquatic > Marine > Inlet | place: Canada: British Columbia | collected... | reverse complement strand
TTATCGCATGCTCTTTTGCCGGCTCGACGGCAAGCGCTTCGAGCTGCTCGGTCGCTCTCTCGACCTCGGAAGCCGTAGTCAGGACGCCAACGATGACAGGGTCTCCGGGTCTGTCGGACCCCCGCGCCACAAGCCCCTGAATCCATACTGACTTTGGAGCGGGTCGTACTCGATCGCCTGCCCGCTGAAGACTCTCCTTCAGCCGCTCGAATCGCTCGGCTTCGGCGCCAAACAAGGATTCGAGGGCCCCAGCCAGGGGGTGCTTCCGGCTTAGCTGGACGGGCCGTTGGCTTCCGGTGCCCAGAGCCTCCACGATACCGATCTTGGCCAAGCTCGTCAGAGCTCGCCTCGCACCAGACTCGTTCAACCCTGCGCGCCGCGCGACATCAGCTTTGCCGAGAGGGGTCCGCGTCTCGCTCAGCACCCTCAGGAGTCGAACGTTGGCCTCCGTACCCAGCATGTAGCTTAACGGCTTCTGGAGGACACTTTGGCGCTCAGACACTGGACGCATGAGCCTTCCTCACGTTGTGCGCGGGAACCGGCATTAATGTACGGATGCAGTATTAGACTATCCTATACGGTACTATAGTATCCAGTTGTACCTCGGAGACGCGAGTGATACGTCGGAATTCCGGGATCGCGAACGGCACGGCCCAGCGCCCTGTAAACAGGCTCGCCCTGAAACTGGGGCATGGGGGAGCGGTCGCCGGTGAAGAAGGAGCCCCACGAGAGCTAGCTCCAGTGAAGGCGCCCGCTCTCCTGGAACAAGAGACTCTTGTCAAGCGTACGACAATTGCCGTACATTACATCGTGATGGGATTCAGAGAAACACGCCAACGACTGATTGCCGCACTTGAGGACGGACGCTTCCAGCACGAGATACGCGGGGCTGTTGAAGAAAAGAACCTTCTGGCCATAGGAGACGTGAGTGCGCGTGAGGTGATCGCAATGCTAAGGCGCTGCCGCGGCAACCAGCACCGGAGCAGTCCGCACGCCCGCGACCGGAATGTCACGGTACACGAGTTTATGCCTCTGGTAAGCAGGGAGCGCTGGTACATCAAAGCATATTTCCTTGAAGATGAAGCCTGGTTCATAAGCGTTCATCGGAGCGAGACGGGTCAATGAGGATACTTCGAGAAGGTCAGCGAGGGCGAGCGATCTGTCCGAGTTGCGACGGAATCGTCGGGATCCGCTATGAGTATCGCACCGTTCACCTGGAGGAAAGCGACCTTGACGTTGAGAACGTGCTAGTTGGCGTTTGTGAAGATTGCGACGAAGTGGTTTCGATCCCGGCGCAGTCGGCTCCCAAGCTCAAGCAGGCACGAGCGACGAAGGATGAGACCTTGGAGGCGCGCGTCCCGCAGCACCTTGACGATATCGTCTACGTAATCGCGGATAGACTAGATGTCTCTGCCAAGCACCTCCGTAGTGCGCTGTTGCGATACTATTTCAACGAGGTTCGGCTAAATAAGGCGACGGCTCGCCGCGTCTTCCGGCTAGCTTGCTCCGATCTTGCGCGTGGGAGACAAGATGCGCGCATTTCTCTGAGGATTGCGCCAGAGCTCTACACTGCAACCTGGCGCGCGGCCACAGACGCCGGCTTTAGAACTCACGCGGATTTGGTGAGAGGAATACTACTCGCGGCCAAGGAAGATGTTATTGAGGGCAGGGCGAAGTCCCGCAGTAAAGAACTTGAGCGAGTAGCTGCAGCTATCTAAACAGCCAAGCGCACTGGACTCTCCCCATTGTTGCGTAAGCCGGCTCGCTCAGGCTTTGGTCGGACGCGATCTTCCCGCGAAGGCTCATTAATTAAGCGATGTAGTTGCCTAAAATGGTAAACTGTGTAGAATAACTGTATGCTCTCACCAGTCGAAGCCCGAGAGGCACGCGACCAAGGTCGAGGTTTCCTTTCGCGACCGCTTCGAGGGCGATGGCATCGAGCTGACCAAGGCGATCGGAGTACCGCCGTCAGGCAGAAGATTGTGGCACTCGCTGATCGTGCCGCAGTTCAAGCGCGCGATGTCTTCGACATAAAAATACTGGTCCCCGAGGGAGCAGCGGCTCGGCCGGAGCTTCTTCGCTGGCTCGGGCACGTTGTTGAGCCGGACACGGTCAAAAGAGCGCTCGACCGAGCCATGGAGATGTCATTCTCGGAGTTCGAAGGCCAGGTGCTCGAGTTCTTGTCAGTAGAGGCTCGGGAAGAACACCGCTCGAAGACGCAGTGGGAAGACGTGCAGCTAACGGCGGCCGGACTCCTGGAGGCAACGCTGGCGCATCATCGGAAGACATGAAAAAGACCCTTGAAGCTATCTGGCGAGAGCTGCTGCCGCGCGCTCCGGTGTTTACCACGGCCGAGGTCGCCGAACTCAGCGCCGTCTCCCTGTCCAGTGCATCCAGAGATCTTTCCCAACTGGCACAAAAGGGATTGGTGACCAGGCTGAAGCGCGGACTGTGGGCCATGACCGGTCATCCCGATTTCTCGCCGTATTCGGTCGTACCCCACCTCTTCACCGGCGGCGAGGAGGGGTATGTTTCACTCCTCTCAGCCATGAGCCTGCACGGCATTATTGAACAGATCCCGAGAACTGTGCAGGTAGTTGCTCGAAAGGCTCGACCGCCGCTGCGCACTCCGATAGGAACCTATGAGTTTCATCGGCTGGACGAGAAACTGTTCGGAGGGTACGGGCCATACGACAGCATCTGGAGCTTTCAGATTGCTAGTCCCGAGAAGGCCTTGTTCGACGCCCTTTATCTGTCTGTTCGTAAGGGAAAGCGGTTCTCGGCGCTGCCTGAACTCGAGTTGCCAAGAGACTTCTCCTTCCCGGCCGTTCAGGAATGGTTGGACAAGATCGCATACCGACGGCTCAGGACTGCAGTCAGCAGGCGCCTGGCAACACTTGACGCGGGCCCTCCGGAGCGTCGTCAGTTTTCGTCCCACGAGTAGCCGGAGTAGGCCCGGGCGGACGGCGACTTGCCGATGCCGTAGCTGGTCGCGCTGAGGGTTCCGGAGCCGACCCGCCCGTTCGTGAAGGTGAAGTCGCCGATCCGGTAGCTGGTGGCGCTGAACGTCTCGGATCCAATCCGCCCACTGCTGAATGTGAACCCGCCGAGGTCATGGCTTGTGGCCCTGAACGTCTCCGAGCCCACCCGCCCGCTGGTGAACCGAAATCCGCCGATGTCCGTGCTGGTCGCGCTGAAGCTCTGCGAGCCTAGCGTGCCGCTCGTCGAGCAGTAGCCGGAGTAGCAGCCACTCGTGGAGCTGCCCGTCTGGGCCGGAGCGGCCGCCGCCGTGGCGAGCAGCCCCGCGACGGTCAGGAAAAGAGCGCGCGAAATCATGGGTCCTCCTTTCGGATGACGAGGCCGTGGAACGCAGATCCTGCGACAGTCAAGCATAACAGGGGGGTCTGACAGCGAGGCCCACGAAGCAGCGGTCGCCTTTCGGGCCTCGTTACGAGCCCGACATAGCCACTGTCACACCCAGGAGCTAAGATCTCTATGTCTGACCGCCCCAAGGCGGTCGGCCGGCGTGGATTTGACCGCAGCTTGAAGGTGCGCCGGCCTGAAGGGAGACGACCTTCTAAAGAGCGGCAGGGGGCCTGACCGCGACGTCTGCGGCCGGGCCCTTCTTGCATCGCGAGCGCTCGCAGAGCTGCCAGGCCGGAGGAGAGGCGATGTCTATGAGGACACGATCGCTCACCTCGGAGTCCGTGACCGAGGGCCACCCGGACAAGGTCGCCGACTACATCTCCGACTCGATCCTGGACGCCTATCTGGAAGCAGCCGGGGAAGAGCATCGGCGGTTCGTCCGCGTCGCGTGCGAGACGCTCTGCAAGTCTAACCGGGTCATTCTGGCCGGCGAGATCACGGCAGTGATCGAAGGCGACCATGCGCCCGTCGACCATGAGGCGGTCGTCCGCCAGGCGGTGCGAGAGATCGGCTATGTAGATCCGGACGAGCCCTTCAGCGCTGAGACGCTTGTTGTCCAGGAGATACTCACCAAGCAGTCCCGTGAGATCGACGAGGGCGTGAATCCCGACGACGGAGATCAGGGCGCCGGCGATCAGGGGCTGATGATCGGCTACGCCACCGACGAGACCCCCGAGCTCATGCCCCTACCCATCCTGCTCGCGCACCGCCTGACGCGAGGGCTGGCGGCGGACAGGATGGCCAAACGCGTCGACTGGCTGAGGCCCGACGGAAAGGCGCAGGTCACGGTGCGCTACGAGGACGACGTGCCGATCGAGGTGGAGCACGTCGTCGTCTCGACGCAGCATGAGAAGGGGCTCAAGCAGGCCGACGTGCACGCCTACGTGCGGGAGGAGCTCGCGTCCCGGGCCCTCGGCGACTGGCTCACGCCGGCCACGGGCTTCTCCGTGAATCCGACAGGCAGCTTTGAGCGCGGCGGACCTTCCGTGGACTGCGGTCTGACGGGCCGGAAGATCATCGTCGACACCTACGGCGGCGCCGTTCCGCACGGGGGCGGCGCGTTCAGCGGGAAGGACCCGTCAAAGGTCGATCGGAGCGCCAGCTACTTTTGCCGCTGGGTCGCCCGCCAGGTCGTCTCGAGCGGGCTGGTCCGCCGCTGTGAGGTGCGGGTGGCGTATGCGATCGGCGAGGCGGACCCCGTGTCCGTGGAGGTCGACACGTTCGGGACGGGCGATCCGGAGCAGGCGCGGGCGATGCTGGAGCAGTTGGACTTTCGTCCCGCCGCGATCATCGACCAGCTCGGCCTGCTCGAGCCGCTGTATCGCCGGACGACGAACTACGGGCACTTCGGCCGGCCGGGGCTGCCCTGGGAGCAACAACTCGTTGAGATTCATCGAGCCAGGTGCTAGAGTTGACGACACATGCTATATGTGGCATACTGTGTGCGTGAGCGCATCTAAGGCGCTTCACTGGGTCGGATCAAGCCTGAAGGATGTCCGTGTGATCTCATTAGCGAACGTGAAGTGGGCGCAGCAGGGGAGCAACGATGAGTGAGAGACGAAGGATCACGCGGAGCAGCGGCAACGTGTTCGCAGATCTCGAAGTCGGCGAGCCGGACGAAGCCCTGATCAAGGCAGCACTAGCTGCCAAGATCAGCAGCATAATCGAGCATCGTCACCTCACTCAGGTAGAGGCAGCCAGGATTCTCGGGATCGACCAACCGAAGGTCTCCGCTCTAACGAGAGGGCGCTTGGCCGGCTTCTCCACTGAGCGTCTGTTTCGCCTCATAAGGGCGCTCGGGAGAGATGTTGACATTGTGGTCCGGAAGCGCGGCTCTGCTGCGGAGACAGGAAGAGCGAGAGTCGTCTTCGCGTAATCCGCCCTGCCGGGCTGTATGCGGGGTGAAAGTGCGGCTTCGGGGTCCCGCGGCTACGTTCCCAAGTTAGCTCTCCTGCCGCTCCCTTCCTGGAGGTCCCGTGATTCGCTTCGCCCTCGCCGCCACCATGACCCTCATCTCGTTCGCTTCGCTGGCTGCGGCGCAGGAGCACGAGCATCCTGCCGCCGATGCACAGGCGCTCGGGCAGACGTCGTTCTCGACATCCTGCGCGAGCGAGGTCCGGGCGGACTTCGATCGTGCCGTGGCGATGCTGCATTCCTTCTGGTACCAGGCGGCGGAGCAGGCCTTCACTGCGGTTGCGAGCGAGGATCCGAGTTGCGCGATGGCCTACTGGGGCGTCGCGATGAGCCGCTTCCGTCAGCTCTGGGGAGCTCCCGGGCCGGACGACGTGGAGGCGGCGCAGGCGGCGCTGGAGAAAGCGGAGACGGCCGGCTCGACTTCGGAGCGCGAACGAGCGTACATAGCAGCCCTCGAGCGGTTCTATCGGGATGCGAACGAGGTCGACCACTTGACGCGCGTGGCGGCCTACGAAGGGGCGATGCGGGAGCTCCACGAGCGCTACCCCGACGATTCGGAGGCGGCGATCTTCCATGCGCTGGCCCTGCTGGCGACCGCCTCTGCATCTCCTCCGGACAGGACCTTCGCCCGCCAGAACGAGGCGGCCGCGATCCTGGAGCTGATCCTGGCGGAGCAGCCGAATCATCCGGGGGTGGCGCACTACATCATCCACAGCAGCGACTATCCGCCCCTGGCGGGCCGGGCGCTGGAAGCGGCGCGGCGGTACGCCGAGATCGCGCCGGGCGCGCCCCACGCCCTTCACATGCCCTCCCACATCTTTACCCGACTCGGCCTGTGGCAGGAGTCCATCCTCTCCAACCAGGCGGCGTCGGCCGCGGCGCGCAAGGACGGCTGGATCGGGGAAGAGCTTCACACCACGGACTATCTGACCTATGCCTACCTGCAAGGAGCCCAGGACCGCGAGGCGGAACGGATCTTGGACATGTTGCCGGGGCGGAGCGCGGAGCTCAGCGCCGACGGCACCAACTACTCGGCCGGCATCTACGCGGCGGCGGCGATTCCGGCACGCTACGCGGTCGAGCGCCGTCAGTGGACGGAGGCGGCGGCGCTGGAGGTGCCGCGGGATGTGCTGCCCGGCGGGAGCTCGTGCTGGGCGGAGGCGCCGCTCCATCTCGCTCGCGGTCTCGGGGCCGTGCACACGGGAGATCTCGGGGCCGCGCGCCGCGCGATGGATGAACTGGGGCGCTGCCGCGCGCTTCTGCTCGGAGCCGGAGAAGCCGCCGAGGCCAGCGGAGTCAACGTGGGCATGTGGGCGAACCGGTTGGAAATGCAGCGGCGCGGCGTGGAGGCGTGGCTGGCGCTGACGGAAGGCAGGGAAGAGGAAGCGCTCGCCTTGATGCGCTCCGCCGCCGACCTCGAGGACAGCGGCGACAAGCCACCCATCACACCGGGGGCCGTGGTCCCGGCGCGGGAGCTGCTGGGTGAGATGCTGCTCGAGGTGGGGCGTCCGGCCGACGCGCTGGCGGAGTTCGAGGGCGCGCTGGAGGCGACTCCCAACCGATTCCGGTCGCTCTACGGCGCCGCCCGCGCCGCCGAGCTGGCCGGCGATGCGGAACGCGCCCGCCAGTACTACGCGAAGCTCCTCGAGGTCAGCCGGTGGGCGGACGGCGAGCGTCCGGAACCTGCTGAAGCGAAGCGCTTTCTGGCGCGGGATTGAGCCGGCGGTCAGGAAAGCAGCAAGCCCGCGCACGCTCCGCACGAAGCCATGAGCAGCGCGAACGAGAGAAGGCAGGAGCAGCCGAGCAGCCTACGCATCAGCAGACCGAGAGGAGCCGAGGAGACTCACGCATCCTAATCCTCGACGACCAGGAAGACCTCGACGCCTTCCTCTCCGAGCAGGGTGCAGCTCTCGGCCGTCCGCTCCCAGTCGATCTTCCCGCCCAGGTGAGCGATCGGATCGCCGAGCTTGCGCTGCCGGCCCCACGCGTCGACCAGCCACACCTGAAGAAGTCCCTTCTCGAAGATCCTGATGCTCGTCATGTCTGCCACCGGATTGCAGGTGCTTAGCGAGTGCTTAGGCAGAGCCACCGCTTGTTCGCGGCGGTTCTGCTACTCTTCATTCTTGGCACCGGGGAGACTACCAGGGGGCACTGACAGTGGAGCGCTCGGGTGCCGGATCCGTACCGAGCCCCATCGATAGGGTGCAGAACGAAGGCTCTCCCGACTTGCCGCCGCCCCTCCTGGCCCTAAGCTGAATGCTAGAAAGGGGCGAATGATGGCACCCATCCCGTACTTCATCTGGAGCATCCTCCTTCTTCTCCTCGGATTCGTGACCTTTCGTGTCCTCGTTCGGCGCGACTACCTGAAGAGAGGGCGGCTCACCCCGCTTTCGGTGTTTCTCGAATACGCGGTCTTCTTTCTCTGGGGCACCTTCACGTACGTCGATTGGTTATCCGCCACGTCGATATCACAGGTTGGCCCAGTGCTCCGGCTGATCGCGTGGGTTCTGATCATCGTCGGGCTGGGAATCACGCTGTTCGCCATGGCCCGCCTGGGGATCCGTCGCCTGCATGGCCTCGATTCCCAGGTGCTGGAGGGGTCTGGCCTCTACCGCGTGACCCGAAATCCCCAAATCGTCGGTTCCGGTCTGGCTGTGATCGGGTACGCCATGTACTGGCCGTCATGGCACACCGTGGGTTGGGTGGTTCTCTACGTCGTCATCTGCCACATGATGGTGCTCACGGAGGAGGAACATCTTCGGAGCGTCTTCGGCGAGCAGTACGTGCGCTACTGTGAAGGAGTCCCGCGCTACCTGGGGCTTCCTCGCCAACGATAGCGAAGCTCGGCCCAAGCTCGACTTTGCGCCCGGCCAGATTCTCGAGCGCCTCGTCGTCCTGCTCTAGTCCTCCTAGAGCCGCGTGCATAGGGACGATAATCGAGGATCTCCCGACTTGCGCCCGTCTATTCCGGCTGTAGGCTGCACCAGAATGAGGGTTTACGCCCTCCAAACTGCTCGGTGGTCCACGACTGCGCCGAGCAGACGCCCGCTGTAGGACGCCTGCCTGACCGCACCCTCCGATCTCTGACGTACGACTGCATATGACGACGGTGGCGTGCAGAGCCGATGGCACGCCGAGAAAAACGTCCCTCATCGGTAGGAGGGGTATGCAGGTGCGAATGTTTGCCTTGCTCCCGGTTCTCGTCTTCTTGCCTGCAACGGCTTACGCTCAGTCCGTGGACTTCGTGACTATTCAAGCCAGGCAGGAGGTCAACGACACCACGCCGACTAGGCGGACCATTCCGCTAAGGGCGGACGTCCCGGTGCGGCTCTTTACAAACGGCTCGGCGGAGTGTCCCCTCGGATATACCGTGGTCAGCGGCGGCTACGGGACTGACTCTGGGAAACTGACAGTCAGAGACACGCAGCCGTGGGAGTATTCGGGGCAGGAAGGATGGTTCGTAACAGTCGAGCACGCCCCAGGCACCGACCACTGGTTCAATGTTTACGCGAGGTGCATGCGCATCACGTCCGTCGGGCCTGAGCCGGAGTCCGCTGACTGGACCGCACGGCTACGCAACGGCAACACGATCTACGTCGTGCTCAATCAGTTGTCTACCAACCACGGGTCATTACAAGCAGGCGCCACCTACAAGGTCACCTACGCCGTTAGCCCGAGCGGTGTTGAGTCGTTTACGACCGAGGGACCAGACTACCACTCTCGCGGCAGGATCCTGACGGCGACTTACTCCAATGCCCAGCTTGCCAGCCAAGAGCTATCGCTTTGGGGGGCACGCTTCCGGTTCGATTCCGATGGGACCGTGTGGCTGATCCACGGTGCTCGGGCGACTGATCCGCAACTCGCGGGCCAGCTCAGCACGACACCTTAAGCGGCTTCGAGGGGGGCAGTTCGCCCGAGGCAAGCTGATCAGGCAAGTGGGCGTGCGATGGTGCCAAGGCCGAGCATACAGGAGGGCTGGGCGCTCTTCATGGCGAGGCCCCGCTCGCTCGTGGGCGCGTTGATCACGAGCGTGGTCATCTCGGTCGCAAGTTTCTTCCTCCTTCTGCCTCCCGTCATTGCAGGCTATTACTTCGCAGTGGCGGGGGGTCTGGAGGGCGAGTCCGAGCTGTACCGGGAGGATCCTGGGCTTGCCAGCGGGCTGGTGTTCGCCGGAATCCGCCGGTACTTCTTCGCGAGCTATGCCGTCGCGACCTTCGGACTGCTGTTGCCGCTCGTCCTCCTGGTGGGACCCGTTCTGCCCTGGACCGTGTTCGGTGAGGAGTGGAGGCACATTGCCCCGCTTTCGGTCGCGCTCGCGGTTCCGGCCTTTCTCGTGGTGGGCTCGGTCGTTCTGTTCGGGTATCCGAGGCTCCTGGTGACGCGCTCGGCGCGTGAGGCGATTCGCTACACGCTTAGAGCAGCCACAGGACGGCCAATGACCTCGCTGGTCTTGGGCTTCCTGCTCCTGTTCCCGATATCGGGGTTTGTTGTGCACGTCCTCATGGTGCTCACCTATCCCCTCATCGCCGCGACGGCGGTCTGCACAATGGTCACTGCAATCCAACTGGATCGCTCGTGGTCGGAGTTGGCACGGGCCTGAGAATCGAGGATCTTCCGACTTGCGCCGTTCCATTATGGCTGTAGGCTGCACCAGAATGAGGGCTTAGGCCCTCGAAGCTGCTCGGTGGTCCACGACTGCGCCGAGCAGACGCCCGCTGCAGGACGCCTGCCTGACCGCACCACCCGATCTTCGAGCACATCCGCCTCCGTTATGACGGGTGCGTTCGCGGTGCTGCCCCGACTACACGGAGACAGCCATACAACCCCGGGACACGCCGTCCCTGAGGCGGAGACCATGTGCAATCCCATCGATCGTGCCCGACCTGGCCGCCGAAGCAGAAAGTCGAACTGGATCGGCGGCCTTTTCGTTCTCTTCGCCCTGTTCGCACTCCCGGCCCTGTTTCCCACAGCGGCCGCCGCGCAGATCGCCCGCGACTCCGTCGTTTGGAAGACGGTCGACGACAGCGGAGATACCGTGACGGCAAAGGCGATCTTCGAGCTCCGCGAGATCGATCCCGGTGGAGACTCCTACTACGAGTTTGGCTTTACGCTTCCGCCCGTGCATCTGTCGCACCGCCCCACCCCGAGCGTGTATATCACCTACAACGGAGAGGGCGCGATTACCGTCGCCGTGGACGACCGTCTGGGCTATTTCGCGGAACTCCCTCTCAGCTCCGGGGCGGGTCCGGGCCCCCAAGCGCTATACGCCGACTACACGGGAGGTACCCTGGAACGGCACCCGCCCCCGGACACGAGCGCCGCCGGGATGGCCTTTATGAAGCTGATGCTCGGGACCGCGAGCGGCGGAGTCGGCGCGGCCCTCGGAATGCTGGACGTCCTCGCGGCGCTCGGCGCGGCGGACACCCCGTCCTTCGGGATGACGACGATGGGTTGGTCGTTCCAGGAATGGTCCGACCTCTACGACGTGAATGATCAGAACTCCTACATCCTGCTGACGGGGCAACCGGCGCCGCCTTTCACGGACGACCGGCGCTACGACACCCAGACGTACGCCTGGTCCAAGTTCGAGAACGGCTCGCGCGGCGAGGTGCAGCGACTCATCTACCGGTTCGCTCTCGGTAAGGACGGTGCCGGGCCCTCCGAGCTATACCTCAGGGCGCTCATTCCCTACAGGTGGAAGAAGACCTGGGGTCGTGTGCCCAAGGACCGCTACCTGGAGATCGAGTGGAGGGTGCCGCTGGATGGTGAGGCCGACGTAGCGGAAGACGAGGTGGCGGAAGACGACGTGGCGGAGGGAGAGGTGGCCATCGGCTGGGCGGGTGAGGTGGCGTCCCTGATCAACGTCACCAACCCCGGATCGAAC
>Ga0255055_10003157_pt1 | contig 11224 bp, 9 predicted proteins | sample JV7_2_27_MG_FD_188633 | JGI IMG/M metagenome (GOLD analysis project Ga0255055, IMG submission 188633) | Seawater microbial communities from Jervis Inlet, British Columbia, Canada - JV7_2_27 | ecosystem: Environmental > Aquatic > Marine > Inlet | place: Canada: British Columbia | collected... | reverse complement strand
CGAGGGCTTGCTGAAGGAGCTGCAGGGCAAGTTTGAACGCTGGACCAGGTCGATGCCCGAGTCGAATCGAGCCCAAGCCGAGGTTATCGAGGGAGCTGAGATTCTGGCGAATCCCAGAGGTACCGCACCAGGATTGTGTGTCGTGCATCATGGGTGCACCCTGTTTCTGTTCCCTGGGGTGCCAGCGGAGCTACGCGGCCTGATCGAGTCGGGCCTGATCCCCTGGCTGGAGTCGCATACTGATGGTTCTCAGCTCGAGACTCGAGTAATCCGCGTCGCCTGTATGACGGAATCGGGTCTGGAAGACCGGATTCGACCCGCGTACGAGGAGTTCGGTGCGCACACGATCTCAGTACTGGCCTCGCCGGGTGATATCCAGGTTCGCATGACCGTGGGCGGAGCGGTTGGAGAGCGGCGGGAGCGTCTCGAAGCCATGAGTCGAAGGATCCGAGATCTGGTGGGCGAGGCCGTCTACGGCAACGGACTGGAGACATCATTGGAGCAGGTGGTGGGCGATCTGCTCGCGGCCAAAGGCAAGACCGTTTCCACGGCAGAATCCTGCACGGCGGGTCTGCTGGCCGAGAGAATCACGAGAATCTCTGGCAGCAGTGAGTACTTCTTGGGCGGTGTCGTCGTCTATTCAAACCAACTGAAAGAACAGCTGCTCGGGGTTGCAGGCTCGATCTTGGAACAATGGGGTGCAGTGAGCCGAGAGGCTGTCGAGGCGATGGCCGAGGGTGCGGTTGTGCGCCTCGAGAGCGATTTCTCCATCGCCGTCAGCGGCATCGCTGGACCCGACGGCGGAACTCGAGACAAGCCCGTCGGAACGGTCCATCTGGCCATCGCCGACCGGGACGCCGAGGTGAGTCACAGAGAGCTTCATCTGCCCGGCGGTCGACGGCGGGTACGCTGGTTGGCGAGCCAGTGGGCGTTGGATCTTCTGCGTCGGCGCCTCCAAGGAACAAGCAACTGATGTGGTGGATCCTAATGCTGGCGGCATACCTCCTGGGCTCGGTGCCGTTTGGCTATCTGATCGGTCGAGAAGGAGCCGGGGTTGACGTTCGCAAGGTGGGGAGCGGTAATGTCGGCGCCACCAACGTCTGGCGCGTTGCCGGCAAACGGCCAGCGCTGGCGGTTCTGCTCCTCGATTTAGCGAAAGGCTGTCTGCCGGTTCTCCTCGGCCGGGTCCTGGGTGCGCCGGTGGTGGTCCTGGGGACTGTGGCTGTCGCTGCGGTGGTGGGGCACGTCTTCCCGCTATTTCTGGGATTTCGGGGCGGCAAAGGGGTGGCCACCGCCATCGGCGCCTTCTTGCCGCTCGCCCTGCCAGCGGCACTGGGCGCGATAGGGGTTTTTGGCCTGCTCCTCGCCTGGAAGCGCTATGTCAGCTTGGCTTCTGTCGTGGCAGCGATATCGTTTCCTCTGTGGGTGTCTGTGATGGGAAGCACAGGTTGGCTGAACGAGCCATGGTGGCCTGTCCTGGTAGCAGGGGCAGCTGTGGCCACCCTGATCGTGGTACGGCACAGGGACAACCTTCGACGGATTCAAAACGCTAGCGAGAGCCGGATCGGAGAGCGATTGGAGGTGAGTTCGAAGTGAGCCGGATCGGAGTCCTTGGAGCAGGTTCATGGGGTACGGCGTTGGCGATTCATGCCGCGGCAGCTGGATTCGAAGTGGTGCTGTGGGCTCGTGACGCCCGATTGGCGACAGAGCTCTCTGAGCGACGACGGAATCTCAAGTACCTGCCAGATGCCAAGCTGCCAAAGGGGATCAGCCCAACTGCTGACATGCAAGATCTGGAGGACCTGGCCACGGTTCTGGTGGTGGTGCCGTCGCACGGATTCCGTGATGTGGTCCAGAGGTTTCTGGGGCAGCGAGCCGGGAGTGGTCCCTTGATCCTGATCTCCGCGACCAAGGGTATCGAAACCGAAGGCGTCTGTCGGATGAGTCAGGTTGTGGCGGAGGAGGCACAAAACGTCGACTACGATGTCCGCATTGCGGTTCTGTCAGGACCGAGCTTCGCCGTCGAGCTGGCTGCAGGGCAGCCGACTGCGGCCGTCATTGCCTCTGGTGATGAAGCACTCGCGGTCGAGCTCAGTGGTCGACTCTCCACCCCCACCTTTCGGCTGTACTCGACCACCGACGTGACGGGTGTGGAGCTCGGAGGTGCGGGCAAGAATGTGATTGCCATCGGAGCGGGCATTGTCAGCGGTCTCGGCCTGGGTCACAACACCCTGGCCGCGCTCATCACGCGCGGGCTGCACGAGATCGCGCGGCTCGGCGTTGCTTGTGGTGGTCAAGTGCAGACCTTCTCCGGCCTGGCTGGTCTGGGCGACCTGGTACTTACGTGTACCGGAGGTTTGTCACGCAATCGACGGACCGGACTGGAGTTGGCGGCGGGGAAGAGCCTGGAAGAGATTCAGCGGCAGACTTCGATGGTGGCGGAGGGAATCCGCAACTCCCTCTCCCTGACCCGACTCGCACGACGCGAGCAGATCGAAATGCCGATTACCGAGCAGATGATGGCCGTGATGTATGAAGGCAAGGCGCCAAGTCAGGCGCTGCAGGATTTGATGACGCGAGCTCTCAAGGCTGAATCGGAGCTCTGAGCGCGGCGCCGAAATCGATAACCTAGAGTCGACGAAGCGAGAGCCAGATGACATCTTTGTTCCAGCAGCACCAGTCGGTACTGGTGCTGGACTTCGGCAGTCAATACACGCAGCTGATTGCCCGTCGTGTAAGAGAGAATCGCGTCTTTTGTGAGATTCAGCCGTGCGATCTGTCGGCGGCCGAGATTCGGCGACGCAGTCCCATCGGACTGATCCTCTCTGGTGGACCGCAGAGCGTCTACGCGGACACCGCTGTAGAACCCGACCCGGAGATCTTCGAGCTTGGGATTCCCATCCTGGGAATCTGCTATGGCATGCAAGTGACCGCGCACCTGTTGGGAGGGGAGGTCGAGGCCTCCGATCGCCGAGAGTACGGGCGTGCGGAGATCGAGGTCGTCCACCCGAGCCCCCTATTCGAAGGGCTGGCGGCAAGCGAGACGGTGTGGATGAGTCATGCGGACCGGGTCACACGACCACCCGCTGGCTTCGAAGTCTGCGCTGCGACGGCCAACGCCCCAGCGGTGGCCTTCGAGCACTCAGCCAAGAAGATCTTCGGCATTCAGTTTCACCCCGAGGTCTCCCATACCGTTTCCGGTGGTGCGATGCTGCGCAATTTTCTCTACGGTATCTGCGACGCTCGGGGCGACTGGAGCATGGCCTCCTACCTCGATGAGGCGGTCGGTAGTGTGCGCGAACAGGTCCAGGATGGGCACGTCCTCTGCGCCTTGTCGGGAGGGGTGGACTCATCAGTCGTTGCCGTTCTCCTGCATCGCGCCATCGGCGACCGGATGTTGGCCGTCTTTGTGGACAACGGGGTGTTGCGCAAGGACGAGGCTCAGCAAGTTCTGCACAGTCTGCGGGACGGGCTGGGGCTGAGTGTCATCGGTGTCGATGCCAAGCAGGAGTTTCTTGCCGCTCTGGCCGGTATCGAAGAGCCTGAAGAGAAGCGACGCACCATTGGTCGGGTTTTTATCGAGGTGTTTGAAAAGGAGGCGACCCGCTTGGAGGGCATCCGTTTCCTGGCCCAGGGGACGCTTTATCCGGATGTCATCGAGTCCGCCTCGGTCCAAGGACCGGCCGCCGTTATCAAGACTCATCACAATGTCGGGGGCTTGCCGGAACGCCTCGGCTTCGAGCTGGTCGAGCCGCTGCGCTACCTGTTCAAGGACGAGGTCCGGCAGCTGGGAAGAGAGTTGAGCATTCCGGAGGAGTTGATCGGGCGCCATCCCTTTCCGGGACCAGGCTTGGCAGTCCGCATTCTGGGCGCGGTGACCGAGGACCGGGTCGACCTGCTGCAAGAGGCCGATGCTCTGTTCCTGCAGGAGTTACGCGAGAGCGGCTACTACGACAAGGTGAGCCAAGCGTTTGCGGTGCTGCTGCCTGTCAAGAGCGTGGGCGTGATGGGCGACTTCCGCACCTATGAGAATGTGATTGCGCTGCGGGCGGTGGAAACCCAGGATTTTATGACTGCGGATTGGAGCCCCCTGCCGTATGAGCTCTTGGGGCGCGTCGCCAATCGGATCGTCAACGAGGTGGCCGGTGTCAATCGGGTGGTCTACGATGTGACCAGTAAGCCTCCAGGAACCATCGAGTGGGAATAGGGGTGTCCTCGCCAACGGTCCGATATCTGCTGCTCACCCGACCTGAGTGCCATCTCTGCACGGAGATGGAGCACCTCCTGAGCGAGGTTCTTCCCAGCTTCGGGGAGGGCTTTGTGATGGCGAACGTGGACTCCGACCCTGAGTGGCGTCGGCGCTACGGAGAGGTGATTCCGGTCCTCTTGCGCGACGGCAAGGCGGTGGCAAAGATCAGACTGAAACGGGATCAGTTGGAGAAGATCGTACGCCGTAGCCGCGGGTTCAGGGAGGGGCATCTTCGGGACCAGCGATGAGCGGTGCCAGCCGCTCCGGGTTTTTCTTCAGATACTTGGCCAGTCGAGCCGTCAGCGAGTCCTGCAGGGTCTCGTAGCCGTTATCGGCGGCCTTGGACAGCGGGATCCACCCTCCGGCCATCATGCCGTGACCACCGCCTTTGCCTCGGCGACCCAACAGCCGCCGCATGAGACGCCCGGCATCGGCGCGCGAATTGGTGGTCCGGATGGAAAGGTAGAGGCGATCCTGGAAGACGCCTGTACACATGGACCAGGTCTTGCCGCGCAGGCGAAGCATGAAATCGGCGATTTCCGGCACGATATCGGGCTGTTCGACCTCTCCCAGGTGGCTGATCACCAAGGTGCCGACTGATTCCAGCTTTTTGAGTCCCTCGTGCACTGTCCGGTAGTAACTCAGCGGCAAGCCCGGGCTTTGAATACGGGCCAGTGCCCGAATGTCAGCCATGGGATGCAGATAGTCATACACAGCCTTGTCCGCGGGAGCATATGCGCGACCAAAATCCTGCGTCTCCGCGCGAATTGCGTAGACCAGGGCGGTGGCATTCTGCTTGCTGATCTCCAGGTCGCTGGCCAGTAGATACTCGGCCAGTATGGTCGCCGTGGCGCCGTAGTCGGTGCGCAGATCCACAAACGGCGCTTCATGCGTGGCCCGACGCATGGGGTGATGGTCGAAGACGAGATCGGGGACCAGATTGTCAGGCATTTGATTGTTGCCGGTTCTTGGCTGCGTGTCCACCAACGCAAAGTGCTTGTAATGGCGCCAATTGAGATGCTGGAGATGGCTCAGGCGGATTCTGAGCACCTTGACCATCTCCTGATTCTCTACTCGGCCGATGATTCCACCGTAGGCTGTCGTGACCCGTCGCTTGAAGGAGCGGCGCAGAATCTTGCTCAGGGCAGCCGCCGCGGCCAGCGAATCGGGATCGGGGTTGTCGTGGGTGAGGACCAACCAGCGCCCGGCACTCGACCGACGGCTCAGATAGGCGACGAGCTCCTCGTATTTCCGCCGGGTGAGATCACTGATCATGGGAGGTCCGATTCTAGCCGAACAGATCTTCCGGGAGATGGGGATTAGGACCGATTTGTCGTGCCTATCGTATAGTGCTCTCGAAGGGGTTGCATGGCTCTTGAGGAATTCAGTTCAAAGACTCTTGGTGGTGAGCGCAGCACTCGTGACAGCTTCTTCGTCGATCCTGGGAGCATCCGAACCTCAGGGTTCCGCCGAATCCGAAGCTTGGACCCGGGTGCTGGGTGAATTCGCCAACGAAGGGGGAGTCGACTATGCGGCGCTCAAGGAGAATCGAGTCGATCTCGACCGGTTTCTCGCCGCTCTCGGCCACTCCCAGGTGAAGGGTCTCAGCCGAGAAGCGCAGATCGCTTTCTGGTGTAACGCCTACAACGCCGTTGTGGTGCATTACGTGTTGGAGCGCTATCCGGAAGTCAGCTCGGTCAAAGAGGTATCCGGCTTCTTTAGCGGGTTCCGTTTCCTGGTCGCCGGGCGCCAGATGACTCTCGACGAGATCGAAGCGGAAGCGCGGAACCTGGGTGACCCGCGCGTGCACTTCGCCGTGGTCTGTGCATCGACAAGCTGCCCCGACCTGCGTCCCGAGGCGTACCGGGCAGACATCCTCGACCAGCAACTGGAAGAGGACACCGCCAGATTCCTCAGCGACTCCAGCAAGGGACTGGATTGGGACAGGGAAGGCAATACTCTTCATCTGTCCTCCATCTTCAAGTGGTACGCGGGTGACTTCACCGGCGGCAGTACGGTGGTAGCGTACTTCTCCCGCGGCAGGGTCCTGGATTGGATTCGACCCCGTCTGCCGGCGGAACTGGCTGTCCAGGTAGAGGAGCGTGAGCCGAAGATCCGGTACCTGGAGTACGACTGGAGTCTGAACGACCGTCCCCGTCGCTGACTCAGATCAGTCGCTGGGCCAGCCAAGACGCCGCTGACCAGGCCAAGGAAACCCTGGCGCCACACAACCTACCAGGTGCGGCGCAGAGCCATCTCTCCCGTGGTCAGACCGGCTACGAGAACGGTCAATGTCTGCCGTGCGGCCTGGCCACCGGTGGCGCCGGTCATGTGCATGATAGCCACCGATGCCCCAGGCGGCTGTCTTCGTTGAGTACCGGGACAATGGGAAGGTCGTAGCGTCAGGAGCCGCAGGAGCAGCCGTTGGCGCTGACCCAGAGGCAGAGAATCGGTGGTTGGTGCCGGTGGGGTCGCCGCGCCGGGATGTTACGATACTCCGCCCCAGAAAGGGATTCTCGAAGGTTATGATCCGCGAACTTTTTCACCTCGGCCCTCTCTCTATCAGCCCCTTTGGGGTAATGATGGTGATGGCCTTTCTCGCCGCCTACTTTCAAATCCGATGGGGTCTGCGACGTCTCGGCGCCGGTGACGAGGAGGATGCGAGCGCCCTGGTCCTGGCGGCTGGGATTGGCGGGGTCCTCGGTGCGAAGATCTACTACGCAGCTCTCTACCGGGACTGGCGATTGCTGTTCGATCGCTCGGGGCTTGTTTGGTACGGGGGGCTGTTACTGGGCGCTCTGGCGGTGGTCTGGGTGGCGCGGGCCCGGAGATTGCCTGCCTGGAAGGCCGCCGATGCAACGGCTCCGGCTCTGGCTTTGGGCTACGGTGTCGGTAGAATCGGCTGCTTCCTGGTTGGAGATGATTTTGGACTGCCAACCCAGCTGCCGTGGGGAGTACGCTTCCCGAATGGCCTACCAGGTCCGACGACCGCGGGTCTGCTCCGTCGAGAATACGGGGCCGAAGTTCCCTGGGAGATCCCGGACGAGGAGTTGATCGCGGTCCATCCGACCCAGCTTTATGAGACCTTCGCAGCGTTGGTGATCTGGATGGTGGGGCTGCGGTTGATCCGTCGCGGCGCGCCGCCTGGCGTGACCACGTTGGTCGTGCTGATACTGATGGCGGCAGAGCGTTTCCTGGTGGAGTTCTTGCGTGCGAAGGACGACCGCATTTTCGGCCAGCTGACCTTGGCACAGGTGATCAGTGTTCTCGTGATCGTGACCGGGTCAGTGCTCCTGGTGGCAAGGCGTGAACGAATCTCGATCAGCGAAGACGAATCGTGACAAACCAGTCAATCACCTGATCGAATGGAGACCCGAATGGCGACGTCAACGGTTGGCGATGTTGTGGATCTGTTGGTGGTGGGTGCTGGCCCGACCGGAATCGCCATCGGTGCCGAGGCCAAGCAGGCGGGGATGAGCGTGATTCTGGTCGATCGTGGGCCGCTGGTGGCCAACCTTCTCGACTTTCCGACCTATATGACTTTCTTCACCACCCGGGACCGTCTGGAAGTGGCCCGGATCCCGTTTGCGGTCCCCGAGGACAAACCCGATCGTCGACAGGCCATTGCCTACTATCATTCGGTTGTGCGCCGTTTCGAGCTGCCTTTGGCCCCGTTCGAGGAGGTGATCTCCGCCCGGCGGGTCGACGATTTGTTTGCAGTGGTGACCAGGAGTGCTGGACAAGAGCACAACCGCCTGGCTCGAGCAGTTGCTCTCGCCACCGGCTACTTTCACTTGCCGTGCCGACTCTCGGTTCCCGGCGAGGACTTCCCCTGGGTGCATACCCGGTATCGGGAACCGTACGCTCACTTTGGCCAGGATGTGGTCGTGATCGGAGGTGGCAACTCGGCCGCCGAGGCTGCGCTCGACCTCTGGCGTAACGGGGCCCGGGTCACGCTCGTCCACCGAGGCGAAACGCTTAAGGGTTCGGTCAAGTACTGGCTGAAACCGGATTTCGAGCGGCGCGTGGAAGCCGGCTCGATCGCGGCACGCTACCGGAGTCGGGTGGTCCAATTCCAAACGGAGGGAGTGGAGATCGAAGGGTCTGAAGGCCGCGAGTTGGTGTCTGCCAGTGCGGCCTATGTTCTGATCGGCTATCTCCCGGACGCCGAGCTGGAGAAAAGGTGTGGCATTGCGGTCGATTCGGAGACGCTGGTGCCGGTCTTCGACCCCGAGACGTGTGAATCCAACATCGCCGGCCTGTATGTGGCTGGGACCCTGCAGGCTGGGCGACGCACCGACCGCATTTTCATCGAGAATTCTCGTGATCACGGTTGCCGCATCGTAAGTCACCTGCGGCGGAAGTTGGCTGCCTAGTGGACTGTGACGCCCAAGCGCTTGGGCGTCACAGTCCACTAGGCGGCGGCACGGCGATTGCAGTATTGATGGTGCCTCCGGGTAAGTCTCGCTTCGAGACCTACTCAATTCGCTACCACTTGGACAATGGTGAGAGAATCGGCACAAAAGGAGTCGATGATGCGACGTCCCCTGACGAGGACATTTGTGGTGCTGCTGAGCCTATTCATACCGGCGTTGGAGACGCTGACTGCACAAGAGGGTACGAGTCCCCTCCCGGGAGTCTTCTCCGAAGTATTGGATGTGCGGGTCGTGAACCTGGAGATCGTAGTCACCGATAAGGACGGCGTGCCGGTCCGCGGGCTGAGACCGGAGGATTTTGTTCTGCGGGTCGCCGGCGAGGAGATCGCAATCGAGTACTTCTCGGAGATTCGCAACGGCGTCGCGGCGCCCCAGCCGGTGGGTGAGTCCGGCGCCCAGGTGGCAGAGATCCCAGTTGTGCTGCCTGGAGAGCCGGTAGGAACCAGCTATCTGGTATTCATCGATGAGTTCTTCGCGATCGCGCGTGACCGCGACACGGTCCTACAGGCGCTATTGAAGCAGCTCCCCAGGATGGGCCCCGAGGACCGGATGGCCATCGTCGCCTACAACGGCAGGGACCTCGACATGCTGAGCTCCTGGAGCCAGTCTGTGCCGGCGCTGGAACGGGTGCTCGAGGACGCCCTCGAGCGTCGGACCCACGGATTGGAGCGTCTCGCGGAACGGCGACAGTTCGACTTCGATCGCGTTCTGCTCGCCAGCTCACGGATCCGCAACGGCCTGGTTGGGCCGGAAGATTTCTATCGGACCGACTTGGACCCGGACGAGCGTTTCTATCTAGAGAGACTCACCGGGCAGGTCCAGCAGACGGTGACGGCGGCGGTGTCGACTCTGCGCAGCTTTGCTATGCCTCCTGGGCGTAAGGTCATGCTTCTGTACTCTGGGGGTTGGCCCTTCTTTCCTGTTACCTTTATCGGACCCAATATCTCGCCGATCGTGGTCTCTCCAAGAACCGACACCGGCACGGGTCTGTTTCGCCCGCTTACCGATACGGCCAACCTTCTTGGCTACACCCTTTATCCCGTGGACATGCCGGGATTCAACGACCTGCTGTCAGGCGACGCAGGCAGGCAGACGGGGGGCTTTCTCAGAGATCCCACCGCGGTGAATCCGGGGCTCGGCCAAAGCACCTTCCTGAGACAGCAGGAAGTCCAGTACACCCTGAACTTTCTCGCCGCGGAGACCGGTGGTCTGGCGTTCATCGACCAGGCCCGTCAAAAGGCCTTTGACAGTGCGGTCTCGGACACCCGCTCTTATTACTGGCTCGGTTTCACACCGGATCGCGATTGGGACAATCGACGGCACGACGTGGAGGTTGCCTTGCGGCAGGGCGGCTTTCGCGTGCGGTCGCGCAAAGATTACCTCGACGCCTCACAACAGCACGAAGTGACGATGGCTCTGGAGAGCAGTCTGTTATTTGGCAGTCCGCCAGGTACCGGAGAGTTGGGGCTGAAGATTGGTGAGCCCAAGAAGGCGGGTCGCAATAGGATGGAGGTTCCCATTACGGTACTGATCCCTCTGTCCGAGGTGACCTTTCTGCCGGATGGCAAAGAGCAGGTCACGCAACTCGAGCTGCGGGTGGTGGTCAGAGACGAGGATGGGGGGAGGGCAGATATCCCTGTCGTGCCGGTGGAGATCAGAAGCGAGACGGTTCCGGGTGCAAACAAGGTGGGGCGCTTCGATACGGCGCTCAAGCTGAGGCGAAAACGTCACGATGCGGTCGTTGCGATCTATGACCCCGCGAGTGGTAGGATTCTGTCGGCCAGCGCCGAGATTACCCCCTAACCGCTCGCCACGTATTCGCAATCCAGGTCGAGGAACTCTGCCAACGATGAAGTCGAAGATCGCTGTTCTGTGGCTTCCCGTGCTAGCAGTTGCGGCGTTGCCGGTTCTCGCACAGCAGGAAGAGCCCGGTGAGGTGCTCGAGGAGGGAGCTTACGTCGAGACCGTGGAGGTCAACCTTGTCAACGTCGATGTCTATGTCACGGACAAGAAAGGCAACCCGATTACGGGTTTGACCCTCGACAATTTCGAGCTCCTGGAAGACGGTGATCCGGTCGCGATCACCAACTTCACCGCCTTTGAGATGGGTTCGCCCGTCGGCGAGTCGCTCGAGGTCCAGCCAGCGGAGATTCCGAAATCAGAGGCGCTCCTGCTGCCGGACCGAACCATCGAAGTCGAGGTCCCCGCTGAACAGCGTCTCTACCTGGTGATCTATGTCGACAACTTCAACATTCGACCGTTCAATCGGAATCGAGTGTTTCGCCGGTTGCGAGAGTTCCTCAACGACAATGTCACGAAGCAGGATCGGGTGATGCTGGTTTCCTATGACCGCAGTCTCCACATTCGGCACCACTTCACTTCGGATCCTCAACTCATCTCCGCGGCTCTGTTCGACCTGGAGGACGTCACCGGCCACGCCGTGCATCTAGATGCCGATCGCCGGGATCTCTTGCGAGAGATCGACGAGGCCGAAGAGGTGCGGGAGGTGGAATGGCGTGTTCGGCAGTTCGCTGAGAAT
>Ga0255055_10003156_pt1 | contig 11227 bp, 9 predicted proteins | sample JV7_2_27_MG_FD_188633 | JGI IMG/M metagenome (GOLD analysis project Ga0255055, IMG submission 188633) | Seawater microbial communities from Jervis Inlet, British Columbia, Canada - JV7_2_27 | ecosystem: Environmental > Aquatic > Marine > Inlet | place: Canada: British Columbia | collected... | reverse complement strand
GAACGGGTGGACCAGGCCGTGGAACGTGTAGTAGTTGGTTGGGTCCAACTTCCCGGCAATGAGGTGGAGACGCTGCTTGAAGAGCGACTGCTGCCAGTACATCTCCGTGAATCGGAACGTGAACTCGCTGACCTTCGTGGCGGGGAGCAGGATGGAGCCGGTCTCGAAGCCGAGGAACATCGGCGCGACCGCATCCGACCCATACACGTGCCGGTTCTCGAACTTCAAGAAGAACGTCCCCGTGTTCCCCGATTCCCGGCCCACCATGGTCCACGAGACCGGAATGTCGATGATCCCACCTGACGAGCTGGTCGGGCTGGCGTCCGTGATCCCGTCGGATGCCCACAGGAACACCGACGTGTAGTTGATGCCGAACTGGAGGCCGAGATTGTCGTTGACCTTCCGCTTCGCTTCGAACCAGGGAGCGAACACACGGATCGGGATTCGGAAGAACGGCTCCGTCTCCTGGTTGGCGATCTCGAGCTGCGCTCCGATCGTCTCGGCGCTCCCGATTCCACCGGGGTCCCTGTAGCCCGAGAGGCTGCTGTCGGCGAGGATAGCGAGGCCGGTGGTGTCGCGCTCCTGCGCTTGGGCCATCGCCGTGAGCGAGAGCGTCAGCACTGCAGTTGCCGCAAGGGCGCGCTTGGCGTTCATGAATGGTCCCCGTCCGTTGCCGCCGCTGGGCGATGAACGAAGGGAGGGCGAACCACGCCCTCCCCTCTCTACTCAGAGATCAGTTGCCCAACGTGTTCTTGTAGATCTCCCCGTCCTTCATGATGATCCGGATCGTCTCAACGCCATCCCGCGGCGGAGCGTCGAACCACGTATCAACAGCGCCTATAACCGTGATGTCCTCCAGGGGATTGCCGTCTACGAGCAGAATGTCCGCGTAGGCCCCCTCCTGGATGACGCCGATCGGACCTTCGACATACGGATTGATGACGGGACCGGACAGCGCCAGAATCTCACCGGCAGTACCGGTCGCCGCCTTGAGCATATGGTGGTTACCGAAGAACTCTGCGTGCAGCCACTTTTCGTACGCGATCTGTTTCTCGCACGTCGCCGGACTCCCCACGCAGTCGATCATGAATCCGAATCTCGGACGAAGTGTCCTCACGTTGTCGACGTAGTTGGCGAAAGCGGCCTGCGCCGTCTGCAGCTTGTAGGCGGTGCGAGGGTCCTGGAGGGCGCCTACTTCGGCAAGTCCCGGCGCCTGACTCGTCATCTGCGTGACCAGATAGGCACCTTTCTCCTCCATGAGTGCATTGATGTCGGCGTCGAACATGAAGCCGTGCTCGATCGTCTTCACCCCCATCTCGAGGGCACGCATGATGGCGTCCTTCGTGTAGGAGTGCGCCCCGACATAGCTGCCGTAGTTGTTGGCAATGGCCACCGCCGCAGCGATCTCGTCCTCGTTCAGTCCGTTGAGCTGCCACGGATCGAACAGAGATGCCACTCCTCCGGTCTGCATGATCTTCAACTGGGTCGCGCCCTGCATGAAATTCTGCCGGGCCACCGCGGTCACGTCATCCGCGCCGTTCACGTTCGCCGTGATCCCGAGTCGCTCGACTTGGCTGACCATGGGCGTTTGGGGCATGGTGAAGTTGCGCATGTCGCTGTGACCGCCCGGCGGTCCGATCCAAGCACACGACGGATAGACCCGGGGCCCCTTGATCACCCCGGCGTCGATCTGACGCCGCAGCCCGCCGCATGCTCCGCCCATGTCGCGGACAGTCGTGAAGCCCTCCATCAGCCAGAGTTCCGCCATCGCGGCCATGCGGAGGCCGAGATCTTCCCAAGTGAAATTGGCCTCGATGTCGATGAGACCCCCATCCCCGTTTGCGAGCAAGTGGGCGTGCAGATCCACCAGGCCCGGCATCAGCGTGCGCCCGCCACCGTCGATCACCGTGGCACCAGGGGCGTTGATCGCGCGATTCGAGATCGTCCGGATCAGGTTCCCCTCGACCAGCACGCTCATGCCGGTCTGGAGACCGTCGCTCGTGCCGTTCCAAACGTTCACGTTCGTGAACAGCACTTGCGACGGCTGGTCCTGCGCCGCGGCCGGCGCGGCGAGGACCGCGACGGCCACAAGCGCGGTGATGTACCCAATGATGCGACCAGTCATTCTGCTCTCCCTGTGATACCGCATGGAGTAGTCACTGCGATTTGTTGGATGGTCAGTCGGCGTGCCGATTCTTCGGCGCGCCAAACCTCGAGGAACCGCAAAACTTACACGCACAGACGCGGGCCGCAACCGGGGCCGTGACCACCACTGACCCCTAGGCTTCCGCCCCAGAGAATCGCCCAATCCCGCGTCGTTTGGAGACTCCCCCGAACCGGGCTAGCTTGTAGTGTGAAGCCGGCGCCATTCCCACGGGAGACCAGATGCCGGTTACCGCCAAGTTCTCGGAGGAGTTCTACACCAAGTTCGGCCACCGCGTGGTCGACGAACTCGTGGACTGGTTCAACCAGGTGGACGCAACCTACCGATCGGAGTTCCGGGAGTTGTTCGAGGTCAACTTTGCGCGGTTCGACGCCAAGCTCGAACAGCGGATTGCGGAGCTGCGGGCGGAGTTCACGACCCAAATCGCGGAGCTGCGGACGGAGTTCACGACCCAAATCGCAGAGCTGCGTGCCGAGTTCAAGGCGGAACTCAGCGAGCGAATCGCCGGCCTCGAGACCCGTCTGATCCGCTGGATGTTCCTCTTCTGGGTCGGCACGATCGGCACGATGATCGCGCTGCTCAAGTTCTGGAGCGCTTAACCCGGAACCACCCCAACGATCCTTAGCGGGCCGCCACTCCCCCCCGCGATCTTCATCGGCAACGCAATCACATAGGCGCCCGTCGCGGGTAATCTCTCCAGCGCAGCCACGTTCTCGAACGCCGGTACGTTCTCGGCGTAGAGGATTCGGTGACTCTCGAACAGAGTTGACTGACCGTAGTCGATGCTCGGCGTATCTATTCCGAACGCGTCTATGCGGCGGTTCTCCACCAGCCACTCGGCCGCTTCGGGTGCGAGTCCAGGGAAGTGCAGCTCCGGCACCGCCTCCGGGCCGGACAGATCCGTACCGACGTAGCTCGCGCGGTCACCCCAACGCGCACCCCAACCGGTGAAGACGAGCAGGATCGAGCCATCGGGTATTCGGCCGTGCTGCGCCTCCCACGCCGTGAGGTCTTGGGCCGTGACCTGATAGTCCGGATCCGCCGCTGCCGCAGCGCTCACGTCCACGACCACCGCTGCGCCTATCAGACGCTCGACCGGAATCTCGTCGGTCGTGTGACGTCCCTCCGAAAAGTGGATCGGGGCATCCAGGTGCGTGCCGCCGTGTTCTGCCATGCAGAAGTTGTTGGCCGCGTAGTAGTACCCGGCATCCGTCTGTCCGGCAGACACCACCTCCAGCTCGAACGGTTGCGCAGTGGGCCAGAAGATGGCGCTCTCGTCGTAGGGGTAGCTCATGTCTATCCACTCGGCGCCGGCGAACAGCTCCGCGACGGCGGCTGCGTGGTCTTGTGACGGTTGGCATCCGAGTGATACGACGATGGCTGTTGCACTGCACGTTGCGATAATGCTCGTGCGCCGCATGGGGCCTCCTTTCAGCCGACCGCTTCTCGGTCCAGGACGTCCCTCAGCTTCGCGAGGAGGTCGGCCACTGCCCAGGGCTTGGCAAGGAATGGTATCGTCGGATGGAGGTCCATCTTCGCCTCCAGATAGTCCGGAGCATAACCGCTCACGAACATGAACTTGGTGTCCGGCGCCTCCTCCCAGATTGCTGCGTAGAGATCGGGGCCGCTCATGTTGGGCATGACCATGTCCGAGACGACCAGGTCGATCTCCCCCTGGCGCGTTCGGAAGGTGCGAAGCGCCTCGCGGCCATCGGCCGCAAGCAGCACCGAATAGCCGTATCGCTCGAGTACCCGTTTCATGGCCTGGCTGAGCGAATCGTCGTCGTCCACCAGCAGGATGGTCTCCGAGCCGCCCACCGCAGCTACTTCTTCCCGTTCGAGCGCCGCGGCAGCCGCACCATCTTCCGATATTGGGAGATAGACATCAAAGGTCGTACCCTCCCCTACCTCGCTCCGCACGTCGATGAAACCCTCGTGCTCGGTGACCAGTCCGTAGATCACGGACAGGCCGAGGCCAGTACCCGCACCGGGCGGCTTCGTGGTAAAGAACGGCTCGAAGATCTTCTGCCTCGTAGAGTCGTCCATCCCGACGCCGGAATCACTGACGGACAGGCGGACGTAATCCGGCCCGGTCTCATCTTCCTGCCCGGCGCCAGGGCTCTCCTCTCGGTCGACGCATCCCACGTCGACACGGAGCTGCCCACCCCCTGGCATGGCATCTCGCGCGTTGGTCGCCAGGTTGAGTACGATCTGCTCCATAGTGGCGGGGTCGGCATGGACGATCGGAACGCAGTCCTCGGTGATGACCTGGACGTCGATTGTCGCGGGAAGCAGGCGGCGCAGCGTAGTCGCCAACCCCGCCACGAGCTGGCCGAGATCCACGGGCTTGAGCGAGAGCTTGCCGGGGCGGCTGAACGCCAGAAGCTGTCTGATCAGTGCGGCGCCACGCTGAGACGCTTCGCGCACTCCCTGCACCCGCGCTCGCAGCTGCGCCGACTCGGGCGGGAGGTCAGCGGCTATCATGTCCGCTTCTGCCAGGATCACGGTGAGCAGGTTGTTGAAGTCGTGTGCGATGCCTCCGGCAAGCCGCCCGACCGCCTCCATCTTCTGCGCCTGGCGAAGCGCCCGCTCGGCCCTCTCGATCCTCGAGATGGCGCCCTGGGCAAAGAATCCGAGTCCGACCAGCAGGATCACCACTACTACGCGCATCCAGAGCTCGACGGGGCCGGGCGTCAGCAGGCACTCGATGAAACTGCCGGATCGGAACACCCAGACGTCTACCGCGGCGTCCAGCACCCAGAAGAGCGCCGCCAGCGCCATCCCCAACCAATGGAGGTGGCCCGAAGCACCTCGCAGGAACTTCTCGATTGACCCCATCTGTGGTGTCTTCACCGCCTAGGATCGACTCGTTGGGAAACCTTCGGTTTGCCCAGCGGATTCACCCCGGCCAGCACGGCACCGAGAACCGGCAGCAGCAGCACCCACCAACTCAGGCCCAACCAGCCATCGCCAGCGATTCCAAAGAGCGCCAGCAGGGACAGCCCACCGCACACCAGGCCGGCTCCCACCACCTGACGCCACGCCGCTACGGCGGGACCGCCGGCCCCGCCGCGCTCGAAGCGCCCGAATATGAGCGTGAGCGGCACGAGAGCCACCAGGAACGAGGCCAACCACAGTGGACGTGCCGCCCACCACGCTCCGCTTCCCGGCTCGACCGTGAGGCCGATGCTTCCGAGCTGAAGCGCGAGACCTGTAACGAGGGTGGAGGCAGTGAGGTGCCACAGGAAGATCGTCATGATCATCCCGTTCACGAGCACCGTTGCCGTCCACGGCGGCGCGCGCCGAAGCCAGCGGCGGAACGGAGCCTCCAGGGACAGCGCCAGGCCGATCTGGATCATGCCGAGCAGCAGCATGGGGAGTTTGGGCGGCAGCGAGTTGCTCACCTCTTCGCCCGGCACGCTCACCATGCTGAGCGGATGGGGGCCCACGGTGACGAGGGCGATCAGGACGGTGAGGCCGCCCACCGTCCACCACAGCGCTTTCCAGCCCGACTGCAGCTTCCCATCCCGCCACGCATAGCCCAGTTGATGCACCGCCACCCAGATGAACGCGTAGTTGAGCCAGCCCACACTCCTGAGATCTGCGGCGAAGAACAGCACGTCGTTTACCGCCACGAGGACGGCGAGTACCCAGAACGAGGCCATCCCGAAGCGCTGCCACGCCGCGTACGTGAGCGGCACGAGCACCACCACCGCGACATACACCGCCAGGAACCAGATGGGGATGAGCGCCATCTGCGAGCCGGCCTTCACCATCTCCGGCCGCACTCCACTGAGGTGGCCCACGATTCCCAACACGGCCCACACAGCGAGTAGGGGCAGCACCGGCCCTGCCAGCCGCTGCATCCGGCCGTTCAGCCACTCGCCGTAACCCCTGCCGTCACGCACCGCGGACTTCCACGACACGCCGTTCGAGTACCCGCCCACGAAGAAGAACACTGGCATGACCTGGAACACCCACGACAGGAGCTGCGTCCAGCGCTGGAATGCCAGCATGCTGCTCAGGGTGAGCTGCCCGTCGATCACGTAGGGCGCGGCCACGAGCCAGTGACCAGAGATGACCATCAGGATGGAGACCGCACGCAGGAAGTCCACGTAGCGGTTGCGCGACTCGGGCGTACGGGCCGCAGCGGCGGCGGCCTGGGACCAGAGGGAGGATCTGGGCATGGCGGATACGATAGGGCTTGTTGGCGCGGGCGGCTAGTTACGGCCCGCTACGCGGCGGTGTCGGGAGCTGCCGCTCTACCCCGCGGCCACCGCCCTCATGCCCATCTGTACCGGCTCCGGCTCACTCTGTGACGCGAGGTAGGCGTTGGGGTCGTGCTCCATCGCCCCGGCCGGCAGCCAGTCCCACAGTGGTCCCAGGTCGCTGCGAACCATGTCCTGGAAGAACCGCGGCAGCACGGTCGTCTCCTGCTCGAAGAAGCCACGGAACTGGCGGTCGGAGTCGAGCAGGCGTCGCACTTCCATGTGATACTTGATTCTGCCGAAGCCCTCCGAGGAGACCGCGCGGACCACGTTCATCCACTTGGGAATCGCGGTCTTCACGGCCCGGAAGCGGTTGTAGATCGCGCGCCACGAGAAGGTGTACTTCGTCAGGTCAATCACATGATCGTAGAACTCCGGCCAGGAGTAGTTGGCCGGCTTCAAATTCATCGCGTGATTGTTGTTGAGGAAGTGGAACGGGAACGGGATCACGCGACCATCGCGCTGGTACTCGAGATTGAGCGGCGCTGCCTGGCCGAACGAGGTCAGCAGTGAATAGCCCGGGAACGAAGCCGGTGCCAGATCCACATACCGTTTCGTCAGCTCGAACGGCTCCGGTCCCTCATCACTATCGAGACCCAGCACGAAGTTGGCCTGGAGGTAGGGGATGTACTGCTGGATCAGGTTGGTGTGCTCGGAGACATCCATGACCTTCTGCATCCCGGCGTGCTTGCCGGTCTTCGACTTGTGGCCCAGCTCGTACCACGACTCGATGCCGGGGAGCATGGCCTTGAAGCCATTGTGCTGCAGCCGCTTGAGGTGCGGCTCGCCCAACAGCGAGAGGCTGCTCTCCGCAATGAAGTCAACGCTCCCGGCGGGCACAGCCTCTTCGATGGCGTTCAGGATCTCGTCGAACCGGACACCGAAGTTGGGATCGTGCCACCCCACATGCGGATGCTTGAACTTCGTGCGGAGAAACCGCAGGTCCTCCTTCATCACGTCGTAATCCAACGGCTGGTACGGCACGGTCGAGTCGACACAGAAGCTGCAGCTGTATGGACACCCGAGACTGCCGAGCATCGGCACGATCTTGAGGAGCGGAGCCTTCTTGAGCGTGAGCTCGATGAACTTCCAACGCTCCTTGACTCCGGGCAGTGTCGCCGGCTGCTGTGCGGCCGCGAGGCGCATTCCCAGGGGACGGTGGGCCGAGCAATCCGCCAACACCTCCCGAACGATCGACTCGTCCGTGAAGCCGAGCACGTAGTCGAAGTACTTCTGCGCATCCTGGGGATAGCAGCGCGCGTGGGGACCGCCCAGCACCGTCACCGCGCCCTTGGAGCGGAACACGTTGCTCACGGAGTAAGCCAGCTGCGCTGACTGCGTGAAGGCACCGATGAAGACTACGTCGACGTCCGCCGGCAGCTCCTCTGCGAGATTCTCGAAGCCGGTGTAGCACACGAACGTGACGTCGTGCCCTTCCTTTTCACACCACACCCCGAGGACCTGAGGCATTATGCTCACGAGGTTGCCACCCATCACCCGTTCGTACAGGGCTTTGGTCGGGCCTTTGGTGACGAGGTCGATGATCCCAACGCGGAGTTTACGCAGCTGTCCCTCCAGGGTGCGGAATCGGAGGAAGCTGCACTCAGGCGCCCATAATAGCAAGGAGAGGACTCGGAGTTGCCACCACAGACCCGGCAAAGCACCGCTCGTAACCGTTTGTGCCGTAACTACTTACTGGACGCCCCCCCGGAACCTGCGGCCGAGTGACGGCCGTTACCGCTGCGATCGTCCAGATGCCCCATTATCGTCCAGATACGCCATTATTGAGTACACTGCCCCACCAGGAGGTTCTCGTGGCGAAGCTCCACGGCTCTGCGCTGGCCAAACAGGCCGCTCTCGAGGAAGTGAGAAGGAAGTGGGACCACGTGTACTCCCTGGTCAAACAGGCCCAGGGGCGGTCGGACATCGCCCTCATCAGGCAGATCAACCGCAGCGCCGCTGCCGTCGCCCGGGTGCTCTCGGAGAACGGCTTCGGGGGAGTGAGCCAGTCCGTGTCGGAGCTCGAGGGCATGACGCGCCGCACCAAGGTCGACGCCGCCAAGCTGCGTACCATGGCGGAGCTCGTCGCGGGCGTGCGGGCCTTGCTCGATCAGGCGGAGCGCAAGCTGCACAGGGACGCGGCGGAGGCCGCCGCGGAGAACGCCGCCGCGGATTAGTCCTCTTTGCCCTCCTCGCCGCCCGGGGCCTTGATCCCCGCGGCCCCGGCGAGCCCCATGATACCGGGCACGTTCAGTGAATCCGCCAGGCCCGACGGCACCACCATCAGCGAGCCACGCTTCACGATGCTCTCGTAGAGCATGTTCATCGCGCGCAGGTTGAGCGCCTCGGGGTGGTCGCGGTACTGCTCCGCAGCCTGCACGAACTTGCCGGCGATCTCGGTCTCGGCCGTCCCCAGGATGATGCGCGCCTGGCGCTCCCGCTCCGCCTGCGCCTGGCGCGACATGGCCTCCTCCAACGCCTTCGGGATGATCACGTCCCTGATCTCGACCGACTGCACCTGGATCCCCCAGTCATGCATCTTCGCGTCGAGGATGCGCTGCAGGCCCTCACCCAGCTCCCTGCGTGACTGGATCAGCTCCGCCAGGTCGTGCTTGCCGATTGCGTCGCGCAGGGCTGTCTGTGCGGCGAGCACCACGGCCTGCTCGTACCACTGCACCTCCAGAGCCGCACGTTCCGCGTCAAACACGATCCAGAACGCTATCGCGTCTACGTTCACCGGAACCGTGTCCTTCGTGAGACAGGACTCGGCGCCGAAATCCGTAGTGCGGATGCGCTGGTCGACGTGGTAGGAGATGCGATCTACGACGGGAATCACGTAGAACAGACCGGGACCCCGCAGCCCCCTGTACCTGCCGAGGCGGAGCACGACCGCCTTCTCCCACTGGTCCGCGAACTTGATGGACGATCCGACGATCAGCGCCGTGAGCACCGAAAGAGCCGGCACCGCTATCGCATGCCACAGCTCCGATGCGACCGGTATGAAATACGTGATCAGCCCCACTGCCGCGCCGGAGACCAAACCCGATAGCATGGCCGCCGGGGGGTACCTCGTGTCATTGGGAGACTTGGCCGGCATACCGTACCTCTGCTTTGGCCGCGTGCCGTGCTCGGCGCGCACCGGAAGGTATTCGTCACTCATGATTACTCCGCCTTGGATCCCGCTCTCGCTCCGAGGTCTGCAGCGCGCTCAGGGTATCGATGATGTCGTCGAGGGAGAGCCCCAGCGCGCGGCACTGAGCGGCGACGTCCCCGCACAGCCGCTCGATCTGTGCACGCCGCTCCAGAGTATCCTGATCGGGCGGCGCCAGGCCAATGTAGGTGCCCTCTCCCTGCCGCGTCACCAGCACGCCCAGTGTCTCGAGCTCATCGTAAGCGTACTGAACGGTGTTGGGGTGGACCGACAGGTCGATTGCGAGCTGCCGCACGGTGGGAAGCCGCTCTCCGGTCTCCAACGTGCCCGTTACGACCTCGAGCCACACGCGGTCTGCGATCTGGCGGTGGAGCGGCGCGTCGTCGCTCGGATCCAGATACACGGCGAGACGTTGCGCTACGCTGGAAGGCTCGTGGTTCGACACGTGCGACCTGGCTGGGGATACTCGAACGATACGTGCCGGTGCGCCGCAGAGCCAGGCGCGCCGACATCGTCCTCGTCTACGCAGGGCTGTTCGGCGGTGGCAGCGTCCGGGACCGCCGCTTGAACACGTAGTACACCCCGACCCCCACCAGCGTGAATATCAGCCCCACCCACGCGTGCAGCGGCCGCTCGATCAGCGTGTTGATCACGAACCAGATCGAGATGCCCACGAAGATGGCTGGTGTGACGGGGTATCCGAACGTGCGGTAGGGCCGCTCCGCATCCCTCCGCGTGCGGCGCAGAACGAACACGGCCGCACCCGCCAGCCCGAAGAACACCCAGTCCATGAACACCACGTAGGTGATCACGTCCTCGAACGTGCCCCAGAACATGAGCAGCACGATTGCCCACGCCGACTGGAGCAGGATGGCATTGGCCGGAGTGCGGAACCGTGGGTGCACATCCGCCAGCTTGCGGAAGAAGATCCCGTCTTCGGCCATCGCGTAATAGATGCGCGGCGTGGACAGCGCGAATATCCCGGCAGTGCCGAACACGCTGATGGCGATCACGAGGGCGATGAGCTTTCCCCCGAACGGGATCACGGTGCTGACGGCGTCGGCGGCCACGCTGCCGGAGGCTGCGATCTCGGAAACGGGCAGCAGGAACAGGTATGCCAGGTTCGTGAGCAGATAGACGAACGCGACTATCAACGCACCCAGGATCATGGCCCTTGGAACGGTCCGCTTTGCATCGATGGCCTCGCCGGCAACGTAGCTGGCGTGCTGAAAGCCGCCGTACGACCAGAGCACGCCGACCAGGGCCAGGCCGAAGGCTGAGACGAAGCCAGTCGACGCTGTCGCCGCGGCCGGCTCCACTCTCAGGGTCTCCGGGGAACCCCACACGAACCCGACGACTACCAATCCGCCGATTCCCAACAGCTTCAGCGCCGTGGAGATGTTGGCCAACATCCCCCCGGCTTTCACCCTCACGACGTTGACAGTAGTGACAACGACGATCACCAGGAGCGCGACCACGGTGATCGCGGTCTGACTCATCGGGAAGATGAAACCGAGGTAGTAGGCGAACGCGATCGCGAGAGCGGCCATCGCTCCCGACGTGATCACGAGCAGGTACGCCCAGCCGTACAGGAAGCCCAACAGGTCGCCATAAGCCTCCCGCAGATACACGTAGACACCGCCT
>Ga0255055_10003155_pt1 | contig 11228 bp, 11 predicted proteins | sample JV7_2_27_MG_FD_188633 | JGI IMG/M metagenome (GOLD analysis project Ga0255055, IMG submission 188633) | Seawater microbial communities from Jervis Inlet, British Columbia, Canada - JV7_2_27 | ecosystem: Environmental > Aquatic > Marine > Inlet | place: Canada: British Columbia | collected... | reverse complement strand
TGAGGCTCGGCGCGAGGACTTGACGTCTGGAGCGGGCACCCGAGCGTTTGGCAGACGAGGGGGTCGCACGACGAGGAGCGGGTGCCCTGCTGAGATTGACCGCCATACCGCGTCCATACCGCGAGAGGGTGGGATGGAAGGAGAAACAACGCGAGACGTTGAGAGGCCAAAAGCCTGTCAGGACAGGTGTTTCACGAGTTTCCCCCGGTCAGGTAAGTCCCCACAATCGGGCTCATAACCCGAAGGTCGCGGGTTCAAATCCCGCCCCCGCTACGAACGAAGACCCTGGTCAGAGAGTTATCTGACCGGGGTCTTCTCACGTTTGGGGCCTGACTTCTAACGGATCTTCTAACGGGTTCTAACCAACAGGCACTCCACCGGCTCCAGCGACGTCGCGCCGATGGATGGCCCCCTCCTCCTGCAGACGGCCCGCCCGGGGACCGTTTGCCCCCCGACGGCCTCGCGTGTTGACGAGGCGGCGAGGTGACCTCCAAGGCGCTACGTTCCAGTCAATGACGGACTACGACTCCTTGGAAGACCATCGCGTCAAGCACCTGGAGATGATCCAGTCAGTCATCGGACGTCTCGGGAACGATTCGTTCTTGGTGAAGGGTTGGACGATCACCGTCGCCGGCGTCTTCTATGGATTCGCGATCCAAACCACGAACTGGAAGCTGGCCGCGGCGAGTGCGGCTCCAACCCTTGCCTTCTGGATCCTCGATGTCTACTTCCTGCGTGCAGAACGCCTTTTCCGGGCCCTCCACGATCACGTTCGCCAGCCGACCAGTGAGATCGAGCCGTTCTTCATGAACGCAACCAGCTCAGCTTTCATTACGATGGCGCAGGCCAAGGACAATTCCATCGGTTCCTGGTGGGGCACGGCTTGGCGACCCACTCTTAGCTTCTTCTACCTTGCCCTGCTCGTCTTCGCAGGGATCGTGGTCGTCACCACCGCTTGACGCCCCCTTCAGGGCTCGCCAGCATCCTCCCCGTCAACGACGCTGACGCAGGCCTCTCGGATGCGATCGGCCAGGTTCTCCTTGACGACCTCACTCATTGGCTTCTCGGGGGGCCAGATGTTCCCGATTGCGTCGTTGCGCCACCTTGGAACGACGTGGAGGTGTAGGTGGAACACCGTCTGCTCGGCCGCGCTTCCAGACGAGGTGATCAGGTTCATCCCGTCTGGGCTCAGTGCAAGTTCTACCGCTCGACCGACGCGTATGACAGCCCGCATCAGTTCCGAACCGATAGACGCCTCGATGGACCACAGGTCGGGAGCGTGCACACGGGGAATAACCAGCGTATGACCGGGCGTCGCTGGCTCCAACGGGAAGAAGGCGACCCAGTTGTCACCTTCGCAGATGATTTCGGCTGAGTCGTCCTCGCCTCTACCAATCGCGCAGAAGTCACAGTCGGCGACGGAGCCGACGCTGCTTCTGGAAGCGGAACTCATCGCTGCGGCTACTTGCCTGCCGCCTTGGCGGCGGCCTCCACCCAGCTCCCGAAGTACAGGTAACCGTTGTCGTCCTTCCAGTCGTAGACCGGGTAGCCGTTCGGGAGTGGGCTGCTCCCCCACGAGTCGGTGTGGCCATCCTTATCCTCGATCTTGTGGATCCGGACACCGAACAGGCCGCTTCCTCTCTCGATGCTCTTGTCGATTTCATACTTCACGTAGGTGCGCTCCGAAGTCTGGGCTCCAATCAACACGGCGGTGACCGAGGTACCAACCAGACCGTCATCGATCATCCTTCTAATGGCTGCGTCGCCCTTCTTCTTGGCTTCCTCCCAGAGTGAGGCATCGAAGAAGCCGGCGGCTTCGCGGTCTTGGGTCACCCAACTGTTGCGCACGACGTTGGCCCGCCAGATGTCGCGTTCGTAGTGGAAGCTGAAGAACACTCTTCTCGCCATTGCGTAGGTCCTCCTTCTAGTAGATGGCCTTGCTGAGACGCTTCTGGATCGATGTGTCCACCGCCAGGTCGGTGCTTCCCAGGTAGGTCGCGATCGTCGGGCGCCTGTGTTGAGGGCGATTCGCTGACGACGACGTCACCGCTTTGGCGCAGCCCTACTTGGACAAGCTCAGCACCCCCAGCCTCGCGAAGCTCTGCTCCCCGGGCTTGGTGATCCTTGTGGAGGACATCAATGTTGTAGGTCGTGTTGGCGGTCATGCGCGTGCTTCGCTGGACCGGCATCAGTCGCACGTACCGTTTCTCTGACGAAGCTCCCGACCATTGTTCACCTTGTCGCCCTTGGTGGATCGTGCGCTGAAGGCGTCCTCAATGTTGGATCTGAGTGTGGCGGCCCTCGTTGGGTAGGCCTTGTAGAGCGCGTATGACTCGGCTGTATCGCCCTCGACGTAGTTGTCCTTGATGCGAGTCGGGAGCGTAGAAGTGTTGTTCATGGACGGAAGAGGGATCGCGAGAAGGCCGCTCCGCTTGTTCACGGTATCGTTTCGTAGTGAAGACGAGATCTCCCAGTCGACGAACTTTCGCGACCACGTGCACTTGCCCAGAAGGACAATCGTCACGGTCGAATCGGTGAGGTATTCCTCTCGGATCCGACGTTTGATGTACTCGGCGTCGTCGCTGGCTACGAAGTCGTCTTCCTCGGTGACTCCAACGGACCGAGGAATGAACTCGGTTCCGAAGTCATCGAGGAACTTCGTTACCTCGTCGATGTCGTCGATATGGTAGGAAACGAAGCACTTGTGCCGCGTCGCGTCGGACTTCCTTGCGTAGGCTGCCTCGGCTATCCGCTGCGCCCGCAGCATGAGGTCCTTGCTGCTCATGATTGTCCTCTCTTTCAGCGATTCAGGGCGGTCCGAGTCACAACGAGGCGTCCGTCGCCTGCACCGCGCGGGAGCCGGCCTGTCCACATCGTACGTTGGGTGTGTGACAGGATTCGAGTAGTCACCCTCCGAACACGGTCTCGCCGAACGTCGCCGCGGCGTCGGCCTGCATGCCGGGGAGGACGTGCTGGTAGACCTGCATCGTGAACGCCACGCTGGAGTGACCGAGTCGCTCGCTGACAACCTTGATCGGAACTCCGGCCTTGAGCAGGAGGGTGGCGTGCGTGTGCCTCATGTCGTGGAGCCTGATCCTGGGGAGGTCCATCTTGATGATCAGTCGCTCGAAGCTTTGGGAGAAGTAGTCGGGGTGCAGCGGATCGCCATCGGCCTTGGCGAAGAGGAATCCTGAGTCGTCGATCCTGACCCCGGTCTGCATGTAGATCTCGAGCTGGCGCTTCCGCCACAAGCGCAGAACCGCCACAGTGCGCTCGTCGACGTCGATGGTGCGCAAGCTGTGGGCGCTCTTCACGTCGGAGACGGTCAGCTGATAGTCGGGGGCGGTCACGGTCTGGTTCACCGACAGCCGGGCGTTGTCGAAGTCGATGGCCCTCCAGGTCAGTCCGAGCACCTCGCCGCGTCGCATCCCGGTGTTGGCCTTGATGTAGAAGGCGGCGTAGAGGTCGTGGCCCTCGATCAGCTCGAAGAAGCGTCGTAGCTCCTCGGCGTTCCACACTTTCATCTTCGGGCGGGCGCGGGTGGAGATCTTCGGTGGGTCGGCGAGATCGGCGACGTTGCGACTCACCGATCCCTTGCGGTGGGCATCGGCGAGCGCCTTGTGGATTACGGCGTGCACCAGCCGCACCGTCTTCGGGCTCAAAGGCCCGCCACCCTTGTTGCGACGTCCGTTGGCGAGGAGCATGGCGTAGAGCTCGTCGAGATCCTCGGGGGTAATCCGTTGGATGGGAATCGAGCCGATGTAGGGGAGGACGTGGAGATTGATGTTCCGCTGGTAGGACGAGAAGGTCGAGGCGGCCAACGGCTGTCGCTGAGTGGGTAGCCAGCGCTCCAGATACTCGCCGAGCGTGATCTTCTCCGGTGGCCGGTAGTCGCCGTCGTGGTGACGCTTGACTAGATCGGCCAGCAGCCTCTCGGCTTCCTTGCGTGTCGAGCCGGCGGCGTGCCAGCGGTGACGTCCCTTCCCGGTCGCAGGGTCGATGCCCTCGTAGATAACCGCGTAGTAGCGGTTGCCCTTCTTGGCGATGTGGCCTCTCATCCCGTGTCTCCCGATGACTCTCGATCGTCGTCCCCATCGTTTGATGCCGTCTCGTCCGCTCCCGAGGATGGGTGAGGCTCCCGGGTGGGGGCGAGTCCATCCTTGAAGGCGAAGTCTTCGTCGTGGGTGTGTTCGGCGATGAACCCCCGGATACCGACCTGGCGAAGGTGGTCGACGATGCGGCCGAGCTCCTCGATGTTCTTGTCGAAGTTGTCGGCGTGCTCAGTGAGGAGGGCGAGAATGAGCTCTTTGCGCCGGTCCCGGTAGCTCCACTGTCTGGCCGGGCTTGTGATTCCGGTGATCTTCTCCACAGTCTCTTCGGCGGCGGTGGGGTCGGTTATGCCCAGCTGACGGAGCCTCTCGTAGACCGGTTCGACCTGCCCTTCTTTGCCGAGCAGCCACATGTACAGCTCGTTGACCTGGGCGCTGGTTCCTTGCATGCGGCGACGGTCGCCGGGTGGGGGGAGGAGGAAGTAGAGGATGGGCAGATTGAAGACCATGGCGAAGATCAGCAGCTCTTGGGCGTCGAACTCTCGGCGCCGGTCGCCGTCCCAGGCCCGTTCGATGGAGGAGATGCCGGCTTGGGTGAGCCGCTGGCCGAGGTAGGGCTCGAGTCGGTCGGCGAGTTCTTCTTGCGTCCAGCCGCGTAGCTGACGGGCTTCTCGGACGTTGTAGGCGACCACCTGGTTGAGGTCGACGTCCTCGGCTGGTGGTGGGTCGGTGTCTTGGGCCATGGCCGAAGCGTACACAACTCGTGGCTTGTGATGAAAGTGTACCAGCACCATGCTAGAGTACTGCTGTGAAACAGTGGTAGCAAAGGTTATAGCTTGTGTTTGGCGATGCGATTCCGGTAATGATGACGGTGGAGGAGGCGGGTGAGCTGCTGCGAATCGGGCGCACAAAGGCCTATGCGATGGCGAGGGAGTGGCGGGAGACCGACGGGCGATCGGGTCTCCCGGTGATCGACCTGGGTCATGTGCTGCGCGTGCCACGGCAGGCGCTGGAGGACCTGATCGGAGCCGACCTGTCTGATGTCGTCGGCGAAAGTTGGGTGAAAGAGACCAAGCCAGCCGCGATGCCGGCCAACACGTCGGAGCCGCGGATGAACGACTCCACCGAGACGAAGACTGCTCAGCCGCCAACGACGACCCAACGAACGCGGCGTCGCCAGAACCGTATCACCAACCAGCTCGACCTCTTCGACTCCAACATCAACTCCGGCTGAGGACCGAGATCCCATGCGCAACATCCGGCCGCCAACTCCGTCCTCGATTGACAGACGAGTGCACACCTGCGGTGGACGGTGGCGGGGAGGCCTGTCGTGACGGTGCGCGTGACCACGCTGAAAGGGGCGGGGGCGGGCCGCTACTACACCGAGCGTCTCCCCTCCTACTACCTCAACGGTGACGAACCGCCGGGCCGATGGTGGGGCCGGGGTACAGATCGTCTCGGTCTCCACGGCGAGATCGACGCCAACGCATTCCTGGCGGTGATGGAGGGACGGGATCCAGAGAGCAGAGAGGATCTGGGTCGCAGGTTCGGAGAGGGGTCTGTAAGGGGTTACGACGCCACCTTCTCCGCCCCCAAATCGGTCTCGGTCCTCTTCGGTCTCGGCGATCCGGACGTGCGCCGTCAGGTGGTGGAAGCCCACGAGAGTGCGGTACAGGCGGTGCTCGGCTGGATCGAATCCCGCGCGCACACCCGGATGCGACGCCACGGCCATGTCGTGTGCGTCGACACGGAGGGGATCATGGTCGGCGTGTTCCGGCAGCACACAGCCGCAGACTCGACCCCCAGCTGCACACCCACGCCGTGATCGCCAACCGGGTCCCGGCACCGGACGGCCGCTGGCTCGCACTCGACGCCCGCACCATCAAACTCGACCAACGCACCCTCTCCAGCCTCTATCACGCCAACCTTCGATCTGAGTTGACCCTTCGCCTCGGTGTCTGCTGGCAGACACCCGAGCACGGGCTCGCTGAGATCGCCGACTTCAACGGCGACGTGTTGGCCGAGTTCTCCCAACGCACCAACGATGTGCAGCGGCGCCTTGATGAGAAGCTCGGCCGGTTTCGCACGGACCTGCAGCGAGACCCGACCGACAAAGAGCGATGGAAGTTGGAGCGGGAGGCGGTCGTGGACAGCCGGCCCTCCAAACCCCACAGCCCCACATCCGGCGAGTTGCGCCAAGAGTGGCGGGGCCGGGTCCGGGGGTTGGGCCACGACCCGGAACGGCTGGTCGAGAGCGTGGTCGGCCGCCAGCGCGGTCTCGAAGGGATCGAAGTGGGGCAAGCGGAGTTGCTCGTCGAACGTGCCCTCGGCTCACTGGGTGAGCGCCAATCAACGTGGCGGCCCGCCGAGATGGTCCGGGAGCTGGCCGCAGCCGTGCCCACCACCGTCACAGTCGACGCAGAGCAGCTGACCGGCTTCCTCCAAGAGTTGGCCGACCACACAGCGGCCTCGCGCTGCGTCGATATTTCTCGACCCGTTCCGACCGGTGCTCCGCTTCGGTGCGACGGCAGACCCATCAGCGAAGCCGCCGTAGACCGGGTGCTCACCGCGCAGGCCATCCTCGACGAGGAAGCACAGCTGGTCGCATGGGCCGAGAGCCGCCAGGCGGACGAATCCGTCCACACCCGGGCGCAGGCCACCGGCTACGGCGAGGAGCTCACCCCTGCGCAGGCGGACACGGTGGCCGCGGTCGCCGGAAATGGAGCCTTGGAGCTGATCGTGGGTCCTGCCGGTACCGGCAAGACCACGACACTCGCCTCCGCCGCCGCCCACCTCCGCGCCCAAGGCCGCCCGGCGTTCGGAGTTGCACCGACCGCAGCCGCAGCCGAAGTGCTGGCCACTGAGACCGGCATGGTCGCCGACACCTTGGACAAGCTTCTCATCGAGCATCACCACCCGGCCCGGCCACCCGCCACCGCCTACGATCTGCCCGCCGGGACCACCGTGATCGTCGACGAAGCCGGGACCGCGGCCACACCCAAACTGGCCGAGCTGGCCCGGCTCGCCGACCGGCAGGGATGGCGGGTCGTCCTTGTCGGTGATCCTCGCCAGTTCTCAGCCGTGGGACGGGGCGGCATGTTCGCCCACCTTGTTGACAGCTACGGAGCGGTCGAGCTCGAACAGGTTCACCGTTTCCGCCACCATTGGGAACGTCAAGCGAGCCTCCGTCTCCGGACCGGCGACCCGGACGTGCTCACCGAATACGAGGCGCGAGGACGGCTCCACGGCGGCACGCTCGAAGAGATGGAGACCGATGTCATAAGCGCCTGGGAGCGAGCTCGTCGAGGAGGCGAATCGGTGGCGCTGATGGCCAACGGCACCGACACCGTGGCTCGGCTCAACCGCCTCGCCCAACACTCGCGCCTCAGAATGGGTGAACTCGATGCCGCCGCACCCTCCATGCGAGTCGGCGATGAGTGGATGCTGGTGGCGGACGAGGTGGTCACCCGCCGCAACGACCGGACCCTCAACACCGACCGCGGACTGATGGTCAAGAACCGCGACCACTGGTCGATCACCACAATCCACCCCGATCGCAGCCTCACCCTCACGGGCCGCACCGGGACGGTCCGGCTCCCAGCCGAGTATGTGGTCGAACATCTCGAACTCGGCTACGCCCAGACCAGCTATGCCACCCAGGGCCGCACCGTCGACACCGCCCTCCTCCTCATCGACAGTCGCACCGACAGCCGCGGCGTCTACACCCCCATGACCCGAGGACGGGATAGCAACCACGCCTACGTCGTCGTCGAGGACAACCAGACTGCCCTCGATGTGCTCTCCCAGGCGATCACCCGTGACTGGATCGACCAGCCTGCGGTCGCCCGCCAAGCTGAACTCCGCCCAAATCACTTCCAGCAACTGTCTGACCGTGGTGACGAAGGCGAGTTCGACAAGCTCGTGCGGCACGCCCGCAGGATCATCGAACAACGCCAGGCACGGACCCGAGAGGTGGAGCGCACTTCAAGTCGTGGTTTGGAGCCGACGTTCATCTGACGGGTCGTCACCTCGGCCGTCGAGCATGGGCTCATGATTCCTGTCAGGGCTTGCGAGGGCTCGGAGAGGACACGACAACTACGATTGTGCTACCTGACCATGGGGTTGCTTTATGACCACCGGACCCACTAACCGAGTTGAGAAATTGCCACTTCGCACTGTTTGGCCGCGCGAGCAACAGGACTTTTCTCGCTGGCTCGTCGAGAACATCGACTTCCTCAACGAACAGCTCCCCTTCGAGGTTGACCCGGAATCGCTTAGACCCGAACAGCCAGCAGGTGACTTCTCGGTTGATGTTGTCGGCGAAGCAACATACCCAGATTCTCCTGAGCCGATCATGGTGGTCATCGAGAATCAGCTGGAACAGACGGATCATGATCACCTAGGCAAGGTGCTCACCTATCTAGCAGCGTTCGACGCTAAGGCTGCTGTCTGGATTTCGGCTCGGGCACGACCGGAGCACGCCAAGGCCGTTCAGTGGCTCAACGACGAGTCCAACATCGATGCTTGGCTGTTCGATGTCGAGGTGATCCGTATCGCCGGCTCACCAGAAGCCCCGCTACTCACACAAATCGTCGGACCCTCCGAACTCTCCAGAAAGGCCAAGGTCGACAAGCGAGCCTCCGAGGTCGATCGAAGCGAAAGAGGAGGGTTCTGGGCGGTTGTTCTACCGAAAGTGGCCGAAGCGAGTCGTCAGCTGGGTGTTTGGCAGGGCAAGAGAGTCTCAGCAAGTGCCCAGGTCTGGCATCGAGTGCCTAACAGTCCTGGGCGTATCGGATGGGAGATCTGGGTCAGCCAGCACGGCTCGTGGATCTGCGTTCGAGTAGACGCCGACAGCCAAGAGGAAGCAAACCACTACTTCGACCAGCTCCAGAGTGAACGAGAGACAATCGACGCCGAGTTCAGAGGTGATTTGCTGTGGGATCCCCTAGAGGCTTACCAAACATCGCGTATTCGCTGGGACAATCCCCGATCCGTCGGCTTCCGCGACGACGCTGAACTCTGGCCTGCCGTCGGAGACGATCTCGCCGACGCGATGTCTCGCCTTGTGGCCGCCACCCAGGACAGAATCGCGGCTCTCGTTCCTTTCGAGGTCATCGAGCTGGAAGCAACAGTCGACGCGTCGGCTGATGTTGCGGCGGAGCTTGAGTCTTGACCGACGCCGAAAAGCTGCGTGAGTTGGAGCGTCGCCTGTGGCAAGCGGCGGATCAGTTGCGAGCGAACTCCAAGCTGCGAGCGGCCGACTACTCGATCCCCGTGCTCGGCCTGATCTTCCTCCGGTACGCCGACGTTCGTTTCGGGTGGGCTGAGGAGCGCCTGAAAGCGACGGCGACTGCTCGCAACCCGGTGACAAAGGCGCACTATCAGGCCGAAGGAGTCATGTACTTGCCGGAGGAGGCCCGGTTCGGCTACCTGCGAACGCTCCCCGAGGCAGCCGACATCGGACGGGCGGTGAACGACGCCATGGCCGCCATCGAGGAGGACAACCCCGACCTCAAAGGAGTGCTGCCCCGTGACTACGGCTCGTTCGAGAAGCCGGTCCTCGTCGAGCTGTTGCGGCTGATCGGGTCGATCCCCGACGACATCGAAGGGGACGCCTTCGGGAAGATCTACGAGTACTTCCTCGGCAACTTCGCCATGACCGAAGGCCACCGGGGCGGCGAGTTCTTCACCCCCACTTCGATCGTCAAGCTGATCGTCGACATCATCGAACCGTTCCGGGGTCGGGTTTACGACCCGGCCTGCGGGTCGGGCGGCATGTTCGTCCAGTCGGCCAGGTTCGTTGATGAGCACAAGGGCAATGGCAGCACCTCCCTGTCCATCTACGGGCAGGAGCGAGTCGACGACACCGTTCGACTCTGCAAGATGAACCTCGCCGTTCACGGCCTCTCCGGTGACGTCCAGTCGGTCAACACCTACTACGAAGACCCCTTCGGCAGTGTCGGCAAGTTCGACTTCGTCATGGCCAATCCGCCGTTCAACGTCAACGGGGTCGACAAGGAACGCATCAAAGACGACCCAAGGTTTGGACTAGGTATCCCAAGCGTCGACAACGCCAACTACCTCTGGATACAGACCTTCTCATCGGCCCTCAACGACACCGGCCGAGCCGGGTTCGTCATGGCCAACTCCGCCGCGGACGCCCGGCACTCCGAACTTGCCATCCGCCGCAAACTCATCGAGGACCGCCAGGTCGACATCATCGTGGCGATCGGGTCCAACTTCTTCTACACCGTCACCCTGCCCGTCACCCTCTGGTTCCTCGACAAGGGCAAACGGGACACCGACCGATCAGACCAGGTTCTGTTCATCGACGCTCGCCACATCTACCGACAGATCGATCGAGCCCACCGAGACTTCACCTCCGAGCAACACGAATTCCTCGCCAACATCGCCCGGCTATGCCGGGGAGAAGAGCCAGAGTTCCTCGAAGGAAGCGAGGCAATGCTCAAGGAGCGGTTCCCCGACCTCGAGTACGTCGACGTTCCGGGTCTTTGCAGGGTCGCAACCGTCGACGAGATCGAGACCCACGGGTGGAGCATCAACCCCGGCCGGTACGTTGGAGTAGCCGATGGCGGCGAGGAAGACTTCGACTTCGCCGAGCGGTTCGGTGAGCTGACTGAGGAGTTCCAAGCGTTGACGATCGAAGCAAGGGAATTGGCAACTCGGATCCTCGAGACCTCCGCATCACTGTTTGACCTTGATTCGAATGATTGACTGGCTCTCGGCGAGGCTGGACGCGCTTGGTACCGTGGAGCGCGGACGTTCTCGGCATAGGCCGCGTAACGACCCGAGTCTGTATGGCGGTGCGTATCCGTTCTTCCAGACTGGTGACGTGAAGGCGGCCGAGTTTCGACTGACCGATTACTCGCAGACCTACAACGAAGCAGGGTTGGCTCAGAGTCGCCTGTGGCAACCAGGCACCCTGTGCATCACGATCGCAGCCAACATCGCAGAGTCCGCGATCCTCGGAATCCCTGGTTGCTTCCCAGACAGCATCGTGGGATTCATACCTGACCCTCAGGTCGCTGACGTGCGGTTTGTCAAGTATCTGTTGGACACCACCAAGCTGAGGATGCAGGCAATTTCGCGCGGGACGACACAGGACAACCTATCTCTGGAGAAGCTCCTCAGCCTGGAGTTCTCGGTCCCCTTGCTCCA
>Ga0255055_10003153_pt1 | contig 11234 bp, 10 predicted proteins | sample JV7_2_27_MG_FD_188633 | JGI IMG/M metagenome (GOLD analysis project Ga0255055, IMG submission 188633) | Seawater microbial communities from Jervis Inlet, British Columbia, Canada - JV7_2_27 | ecosystem: Environmental > Aquatic > Marine > Inlet | place: Canada: British Columbia | collected... | reverse complement strand
ATATATTCCGCAACTTCACCCCAGTTGATCGTGTTCCACCACGCTTCGATGTAGTCGGGTCGCCGGTTCTGGTACTTCAAGTAGTAGGCGTGCTCCCAGACATCGACGCCGAGGATCGGCGTGCGCCCTTCCATTAGGGGGTTGTCCTGATTCGCCGTACTCTCGACCGTCAGCTCGCCGTTGGAGTCCACCGAGAGCCAGCCCCAGCCACTGCCGAAACGCGTTGCCGCCGCGTTGCTCAACTGCTCCTTCAGGCTGGCGAAGTCGCCGAACTTGGCAACGACCGCTTCGCCGAGGTCGCCGCTCGGCTCGCCGCCTCCGTTCGGGCCCATGACCGACCAGAACAGAGTGTGGTTGGCGTGACCGCCACCGTTGTTGCGAACGGCAGTGCGAATGCCCTCGGGTACCTGGCTCAGCTGACCGAGGAGTTGTTCGAGACTCCATCCTGCCAGTTCGGGATGGCTCTCCAGCGCCGCGTTCAACTTGCTGACGTAGCCGGCGTGATGCTTGTCATGGTGGATTCGCATCGTCTGCTCGTCAATGTACGGCTCGAGCGCGTTGTAGTCGTAGGGCAGCGGCGGAAGTTCGTAGGGCATCGGATCCTCCAATTGCGATTGAGGCCTTGAAGTCAGATTGGATTATGAGGGTCATATTGTAAACGCCGTCGCCCCCTGCTCGCAATCGCGGAACACACGGAGCGACGGCCGAGGCCGGTCGGACGGGTGTGTTGACTTGCGGAGTGGCGCGCCTTCGGCGTATCTTCGGGCTTCCAACTGGAGAAAACCATGGGTAAAAGACGATTGCGGTCGTGTCTAGTGGTTGCCGTGATCGCGCCTCTGCTGTCAGCGTGCAGCCCAACCAGCCAAACGAGTGAGGGAAAAATGCTCTTGGGGCTCAGGACTGTGGTTTATGAAGTGGACGACCTGAAAGCGGCCAAGGAGTGGTACACCGAAGCTCTGGGGTTTGGCCCCTATTTCGACGAGCCCTTCTACGTAGGCTTCAGCGTGGGTGGGTACGAACTCGGGCTAGTTCCGGCCGAAGAGAACGCACCCACCGGCCTCGGCGGCACAACCGTCTACTGGGGTGTTGATGATATCGAGGCTGCGATGGCGCGGCTGACGGATCTCGGCGCAACGGTCCACGGTGAGATCGTCGACGTAGGCGAGGGCATCATGGTGGCCTCGGTTATCGATCCGTTCGGTAATCTGCTGGGTGTGATTCGGAACCCACACTTCGGTGTGACGGTAGACGGTGCATCGGTAGGCGGTGAATAGGCCTTTCCGCCTACGGTCGCACCGCCCACCGTCGTACCGCCTACCGTCCCACCGATCACGGTGTCCAGGTCCAATAGCTGGGTCCGATCCGTAAGTTGTGGATCCAGTCGGCGGGCCACGAATAGCGTAGCAGTACCGCGAGCCAGCCGTGGGAGATAGCCAGGGTGAACAGGTTGGGCTGGCGATAGAACAGCATGCACCAGACGAAGCCTCCGACACCGGTCATGAGAGCCAGCGGCCAATTGGGCCAGTGCACGATGGCGAAGAGGAGTGCTGTGATCGCGGCCGATGCTCCGGGGCGCTCGACGCTTTCCAATGTGCGTCGAAAAGTGAAGGACTGCATAGCATACTGCTGTATCAGGCCCCACAGCGGGTAGAACAGCATGTAGCCGAGTATCCCGCGTGGAAATGCAGGCCCGGCTCCCGCCGCGATGCCCACGGCGACGACGAGGATGGTGCCGATCAGGGTCGCGACCGCCACCTCCCGGGCTGACGACCACAGATTGTCGAACCGCAATCCCATATCGTGTAGACGATCCCCATGCGCAAAGTTCGACACGATGGGAATGAGCACGATGATCGTGATGAAGGGGATTCTTATCCGATCGTCATCCGTCGGCTGGACGATCCAAACGTAACCGAGTGCAAGGGCGACGAAGACGAGCGGCCCCAGGGCAGGTCGTGCGGTGAGGGCCCGGAGGAGCCAGCGAGGTCCCCGGCCGACGTGATTGTGGTCGCGCGTTTCCATGATTCCGTTGCACCAATTACTGCTTCGCGGGCGACTGCGCAACGCCAAAGGCTCAGAACCGAAAGCGGACCGGCAAATTGCGAGAACGAGACCGATTCGCTATATAGAATTGTCCCTGTGAGCGCGACTCCCCGCGCAGGAGGTCCTTGCCAATGGAGCGACGTGATATTGGCACCGGTCGAGCCGGTGTCGAGCCAGTCGCCGTTCCAGCAGTTGCTGGGCACATTCGATTCCGTGCCGAGAGTGAACCCGGTATCGATGCGCTAAACCGCCGGTGGCAGGCTACATACTCTCATGGGCAGAGCTGGTCGCACTTTACGATTGCGATCGACTTGAGCCGTCATACCTGCACGATTATCCGGACCCCAGAGACGGATTACTCGGCAATTCTCAGAGAGCTGGCGGGCAAGCCGCCCGATTCACTGACACCCATTCCGCCGCCGAGTCGCAGGGTCGACTCGCTGACCTTCGATGTCGAGATCATCGGTCTGAAGATGCCGCGGGTGAGGGATGGTTCGAGCGGGCCCTCCGGCGATTGGCTCGTCGTCCAGGCCTATCTGCCGGGAAGCACCGAGTCTTTCCTGTTGGGTGTGAGCAATCGCCTGGGTGCCGGCGAAATCGTCGTATCGCGGCCTGAATCGGGCCCGGCGGTCGTGCACGTGCTCTCGCAGGTGTTCGGCTAGGCCTCCGACGGCTCACAATCGCAGCGGACAGGTGGATCGCCCCAGGGGTGGCTCCTCACGAGCTGCCCCTACTTTATTTGAGTGACCCTTCCGCGCTACTTTCGCAGAGTAGCCTCACTAATGGGATACGTTTCGAGACGGAGGAAGGAATGCCGGAGGGCGACGGTACAAGCGAACGGCTGCGAACGGTACTGCGAACCGACCATCTGACTCGTGTCGTGGAGGGTCGTGCGTTGGTCGATGACGTTTCGCTCTCGATCGAGCGCGGCGAAGTCGTAGCCATCGTGGGGCCCAGCGGATCCGGAAAGACATCTTTGCTTCGCCTTCTCAACCGCCTGGACGAGCCGACCGGCGGGAATGTCTTCTACGAAGAGCAGGACTACCGGGAGATTCCACCACGCGAGCTACGGCGTCGGGCTGGTATGCTGCTTCAGCAGCCGTACCTGTTTCCGGGTACCGTGTCGGCCAACCTGGCCTATGGGCCCGCCTCTCATGGCGAGAACTTGCCCGAGGACGTGATCTCGGACCTTCTCCAGCAGGTCGGACTCCCCGGTTACGGGGACCGAGATGTGAGCCGTCTGTCCGGCGGCGAAGCGCAGCGGGTCTCGCTGGCGCGCACGCTGGCCAACGGCCCGGAAGTGCTCCTCCTGGACGAGCCTACTTCCGCTCTGGACGAGTCCTCGCAATTGGGTGTCGAAGAGTTGATCTGCAGGATCGTAGGAGAGCGTCAGCTGACTTGCCTCATCGTAACGCACGATCGCGCGCAAGCCGTACGAATAGCCGGACGCGCCGTGGTACTCGAGGCCGGTCGCGTCGTGGATTCAGTTCCGACCTCGGAGATGAAACATGCTCGCTAGGTTCTTTGCTGATACGCTGCAACTTGGCGTGGCCCAGGCTATGGTCACCTTCGTGCTGGCGCTGGCCGCCGTGTACGTGGCACGGCGCCAGGGTATACATCTAGAGCGGGAGAGCATCGTCGCTCTGATTCGAGGGTTCATCCAGATCGTTTTGGTGGGATCGATTCTCGTCTTTCTGTTTCGTGGACCCTCCTGGGCGAGCGTTTTCATTCTCTTCCTGATGATGCTTGCGGCAGCGGGGACGGCAGCTCGGCGTGCGCGCGGTGTTTCGGGTGCCTTTGTTATCTCGTTCTATGGAATTGCCGGTGGTGCCGGGATCGTGATCGTTCTGATGACCTGGCTGGGAGCCATCGATCCCAGGATGGCGTCTCTTGTCCCTGTAGGCAGTATGGTGATCGCCAGTGCCATGAACTCGAACGCAATAGCACTCGAACGTTTCCGCGCGGAGATGAAGTCGCAAGTCGGTTACATCGAGGCGGGTCTGGCTCTTGGCGCGGCACCCGATCGCGTCGTTGCTCCCTACGTGCAGGCTGCTGTAGGTGCCGGAATGATTCCCCGTATCGACACGCTCCGTGCGTTGGGAATCGTCTGGATCCCGGGGTTGATGGCCGGGATGATACTGGCCGGTAGCGACCCGGTCTATGCCGCGATCTATCAATTCGTCGTGGTCGGGATGGTTTTCGCGGCGTCCGGGCTGACCTCTGTGATCAGCACGCTGCTGATCCGGGGCCGGGCGTTCTCGCCGGCGGAGCAGTTACAACTGAGCGTGCAGGAGTGACCGACAGATGCGGAGTCTGACATGAAATGGCGAGGCTTCAGCCGCCGACTTTTTCGGCGTGCAGGAGTGACCTAAGTTGCGGTGTGCTTCACCCCGCCTGTTGCGCTTCTTCCACGGCGGCGAGTTTCCGAGTCGAATCACGGAGGATGGTTGAATGCTCGAGATCGACGGCCACAATCTCACGCTGGAGGATGTGGAACGTGTCGCCCGCAGATCAGAAACTGACGTAACGATCGCGGCGAGCGCGTGCGACGCGATGGATGCGTCCAGGGCTGTCGTGGAGCGTTATCTCGACGGTGGCGAAGCAGTGTATGGCGTCACCACCGGCTTCGGGCGGCTTTCCGAAGTCGCGATTCCGCCTGACCAGCGACTGCTCATGCAGAAGAACTTGATCCGCAGCCACGCCAGCGGCTTCGGCCAGGCACTACCTCGGGAGATCAGCCGCACGGTGATGCTGTTGCGGGCCAATTCGCTCGCCCGCGGGAACTCCGGTATCCGGCGGAGCGTCGTCGAGCTGCTGCTGTCCATGCTGCGTCATGGGATCGACCCCGTGATCCCCGAATTCGGCTCCGTGGGAGCGAGCGGCGACTTGGCTCCCCTTTCGCACATCGGGCTTTGCCTGATTGGGGAGGGGACGATCCACGGAGACGGTGGCCCCGAGCCCGCCCGCCCCGCGATGGCGGAGGCCGGGTTGTCCCCGGTCGAGCTTCGCGAGAAGGAAGGGCTGGCTCTCATCAATGGGACGCAGGCGACGACGGGGATCGGAGCCCTCGCCCTGCTTCGGGCCGAGGCCGCGGTGGAAACGGCCGAACTGGCGGGCGCGATGTCTCTCGAGGGGCTGAAGGGCACGCCGTCGCCCTTCAACGCCAAAGTGCATGCCAATCGTCCGCACCCGGGTCAGGTGACCAGCGCGACCCGTCTTCGCGGACTCTTGGCAGACAGCGAGATACGAGAGTCGCACCGGCACGACGACCCTCGAATCCACGATGCGTATTCGCTTCGCTGCATGCCGCAGGTGCATGGAGCGGCCCGAGACGCGATGAGCTACGTGCGCAAGATTCTAGAGATCGAGATCAACAGCTCGACCGACAACCCGCTGGTGTTTGCCGAGTCTGGCGAGATTATCAGCGCAGGGAATTTCCACGCTCAAGTGGTAGCGGGTGGGCTGGATTTCCTGACGATGGCGTGCACCGACCTCGCATCGATCAGCCAACAGCGCATCGAGCGACTCCTCAATCCGGACCTCTCGGGGCTCCCCGCGTTCTTGGCGCACGATCCCGGCGTCGAATCCGGCTTCATGATTGCTCAAGTCGCCGCCGTCGACGTGTTGTCAGAGTTGAGAGTCCTTTCGCATCCGGCCAGCGTGGATTCCGTGACCACCAGCGCCAACAAGGAAGACCACGTGTCGATGGGCATGGAGGCCGCCCGCAAAGCCCGACGCGCCGTGGAATGCTTGCAGTACGTCCTGGCCGTGGAGCTTATGTGCGCGGCTCAAGCGCTCGAGTTCCTCAAGCCATTGCGAGCGGGTGCCGGGGTGGCAGCTGGATACGACTTGGTGCGTCGCCATATCGAGCCGTTGACCGGGGACCGGGTGTTGAGCGGCGACATCGAAAGTCTTCGCGACCTGGTGGCGGCTGGTGCGTTCAAAGACGTTGTTCTTGGGGCCTAGCGCAGTCGCTGTCATTGAAACACGACTTGGCTTCTTCTCGTAAGGTCAGCAGTCTTCAGAGTTTAACGATTGGACCTGTGAGGTGCTGTGCCGATGGGCGTCTTTTCCTGGATTATTCTAGGTCTCGTAGCCGGCGCGATAGCCAGACTATTGCACCCCGGCAAGGACCCCGGCGGTTGTCTGGTGACGATCCTGCTGGGTGTCGGCGGCGCGGCCGTGGGTGGCTACATCGGAACGTGGTTAGGCTGGGGGAAGGTCACCGGGTTCGATCTGCGATCGATGGCTCTGGCCGTAATGGGTTCGCTCGCTCTGCTCATTTCCTTCCGCATTCTGTTCGGCAAGCGAGACTGACAGCCCCGTAGTTTGATGCGCCCGCGCTCGGGCATTAGATTGGCACTGCCCGAAGTGCCTGTCCCATCCTTCCAAGAGGTCGTCTCCCATGGCCGACGACGAACGCGGGCGTTTGACACAACGGCTGGAATTACTCGAGCGAGTATCGCGGGAACTCAAACGTGATATCGACCGACTGAGAGCCGATGTGGATCGCAGCCCCCCAACTTCCGCAGAGCCTCCTATTGCACCTCCCCCGATACCATCCGACGACGTAGCCACGTCACCGCGGTCACAAGAACCCACGGCCGTGGACCGCTGGAGAGATACGGTAGACCTCGAGTTCTGGCTGGGTGGTCGCGGTCTTCTGCTTCTTGGTGTCGCCGCCCTTGTGCTCGCCGTCGGATTCTTCGTGAAGGAAGCCATCGAACGCGGGTGGATCGGACCCACGATACGCGTGCTTCTGGGTGGTGGCGTGGGTATCGCCGCAGTTGTTGCGGGTGAGAGGATACGAGCGGCCGGGTACCGAATTTATGGTTTGTGGCTGGCCGCCGGTGGTTTTGCTGCCATCTATCTCAGCATCTGGGCGGCAGCGGCACTTTACGCGCTTTTGCCGACGGCGGTTGGTTTCTCGATGATGGTGGCCGTGGTAGCGGTCGCCGGGGCGTTAGGACTTCTCCGCAGCTCGGAGTCGTTCGTCGCGCTGGCCCTGGTGGGCGGATACCTCGCGCCGGTGCTGCTCCCGGCGGAAGACGCCTCGATGCTGTTCAGCCTGGGCTATCTCGGCGTGCTATCCGCTACGGGCTTGTGGGTCGCTTACCGGGCGGGTTGGCCGTACTTGGCGACGGTGTCGATCATGGGCGGCGCTCTGATGCCGCTACTCACCGAGGGTGCACCGCATCTTCACGGTATCTACCTGGTCACACTGGTCGCGTTCGCCCTGCTCGTCGCTCGGCGCCGCGAGTGGCGAGAATTATCGTTGCTGACCGTGTTGATCGGCTGGATCTGCTACTTGCCGGGTAGCGATGTCTGGGAGATATCGGGCCTCGCCTTTGCCAGCTATGCGGCAGCTCTTTGGTTGGCGAATCTGATCGCGTCTGTGGGCGTACATGATTGGCGGCCGGCGGGCGTTCGAGATCTCGCGGATGACGCAGCCGTGGCCGGCGAGGGTGCAGCCACCCTCGAGAGAGAAGGTTGGATCTACGAACTCAGCGGTCTCGCTGTCACCATCCTGCCTCCCTGGGCCTTCTACCTGTCGGCCAGATCCGGGCTTGAGGATTCGCGGTTGGCGGAGTGGCAGGGAGAGATCGGATTGGCGTTGGGGTTGTTCCTCGGCGCGTTCTACGTTGCACAGGCGGTTCTTGGAGGTCCGGGTCGGGGCGTTGCCGGTCGCAGATGGCGCGCTGCCCTCGGCCTGGCCTTCTTGATCGATGCTCCAGCGGTCCAATGGTCGGGTGTCGACCTGGTGCGCGTCTGGCTGCTCGAGGGTGCGGCCCTGACGCTAGCCGGCGTGAGACTGAAAGTGGTCGAGGCACGAGTGGCAGGTCTCGTCGCGTTCGTTCTCGCCACACTCACGTTCTGGAGCATCGTTGACGCTCGTGCTGCGAATGATCTGGCGTTCATCAGCCCGTGGGCGCTAACCGAGCTCGGTACAATCTTCGGTCTGCTGTTCTGGGCGTTCGCTGGGCAGCGCGTCGAGAGCCCGAGAGATTGGGAGTCGAGCATACGCCCGATCGTGCTCGCCTTCGCGGGATTGCTCTTCTTGGTGTGGGGAACCCGCGAGATCCAACAGTTCTGGGAAGCTATGGGCGATGGCGATCGAATGAACCTGGCTCGTGACCTATCGATCAGCGGGTTCTGGATGGCCTATGCCGTTGGATTGCTGGCGGTTGGTTTCGGCCTGAATCGCCCGCAGGTGCGGTGGGCGGGTCTGATCATGGCTCTCGTTGCGGCGGGGAAGGTGTTCATCTACGACCTCGCCAACCTGGCACAACTGTATCGGATCGCCAGCTTCGTGCTGCTGGCGGTGGTCCTGCTCGCCCTGTCGTTCCGCTATCAGAAACTGCGGGGCGGCGACGATGCGGGTCCGCCCGATTCGTAGGTACGACTCGGCTATCCCTTAGCGAACTGTGCCCAGGTTAGGACCTGACCGGCGAACATCCCCTTGTCTTCTCGGCGCGCCTGGTACATAGCGGCGTCGGCCTCTGCCACGATCGTCTCGACCACGTTCGGAAAGTCTGGGAAGCCGTATTCCTGAGGCGCGACGTCACCGGGATCGAGAGTGGCCATCCCCATGCTGGTGCTGAGCGGCGGCACGCCGGTGGGCCAGGGTCGTTCCCGCTCGCTCACCAGTCCTTGGATGAGGCGATCCGCGACGATGTCGGCACCCTCGTTGTTGGCGTCGACCAGGATCACCAAGAACTCGTCTCCGCCGAACCGCCCAACCACGTCGGAATCGCGCACGTGTGTCTTCAGAAGCGTTCCGATGTGTCGAAGAGCTCGGTCGCCTACGATGTGGCCGCGCCGGTCGTTCAGCTCTTTGAAGTTATCGATGTCCAGCATCAGTACGGAGACGGGGAAGGCCTTTCGCCACGCCAGCTTGACCGTTTCGCGAAGTCGATCGAGGGTGAACGCCTTCTGAAAGACCCTCGTGGTCGAGTCGACGGTGGCCAACTCGTACAGCGCGGCATTACGGATCGCGGCGGCGGCTTGGGTGGCGAATACTCGCAGAATGTCCAGGTCACGATCGCTGGCATGGGGTCGGTCGAGGTAGGCGAGCCCAAGTACGTGCTCTGCCAGGGTCAACGGCAGCACACCGTGCCGATCGTCGATGATGCTGCTGCGCTCGTCCACGGCGCGCTGCAGCACGTGGCTTGGAACCGACTTCAGCTTGTCCACAGTGTGCCCGCGCGGGTAGTCGTCTGTGGACGCCGCGCCGACCACATAGTCATCAACGGTCTGCGGCGACTCGCCGAAGCCCTCGAGGGGTGGCTTGCCCACGGGATCGCTCATGCGCGCGGCCACGAACGAGCTTCGACCGCCGATGAGCCCCTCGATCCGCTCGAGGATCTTCTCCAGCACATGATCCAGAGACTGGACTTGGTGCATCTCGGGGGCCGCTTCTAGGATCTGCTTCAGTCCCTGGCGCGTCTTTCGAATGCTTCCCAAGTGCCGGGCGCTGGTGAGCGCCGACTTGACCGAGAGGAGCAACCCCTCGCTGCCGTGTTCTTTGTCGAAGTAACCGAATAAGTCGTGCGTTCGACTGTAACCGCTTACGCGATCGTCCGGTGGACCTGACGACGCGAGGATGATTGGGGCGCCAGGCACAAGGCTCTGCATGTCACCGAGTGGGTCGGCGCCATCTGTCTCAAGCAGTGCCAATTCCACGACGACCAGGTCGGGCGTTTGATCTGCCAAAAAGTTGGCGGCGGCGAGAAGGTCCTCGGTGCCCCACGCGCGGTATCCGTTCTCGGCGATGAGCTTGCAGCTCCCGTTCACGAAGCCGGTATCGCTGTCAACGAGCAGGACGCTGAATTCCTGCTCCGATCGATTCGTCCTTCCAACAGCCATAGACAACCACTCGCATTCCCGATTTTGGCAGAAGCGGCCCGTTTGACTGACAGCTACAGATAGTGGGTTTTGGGGTGGCGGTGGGAGGGAGTGTAAGACTATTACCCTCGGAATGCCAGTAGGTTCACCGGCGTGGTTGCCGGTTCCCGATCCGCGACGGAGGCCGGATGGACGACATGCGAGCAGTGGTGATCATCGAGGCAGGTGATCCGGAAGTCCTTGCAATACAAAGAGTTAGTATCCGCGGACCCGGCAGGGGAGAGGTTCGTGTCCGGGTCCGCGCGGCCGGAATCAACCGGGCCGACCTGCTGCAGAGACGCGGCCTGTACCCTCCTCCGCCCGGTTGGCCGGCCGAAATCCCAGGGTTGGAGTACACGGGCGACGTTGAGGCCTTGGGGGAGGGGGCCGACCTATGGCAGGTCGGCGACCGGGTGATGGGCCTGGTGGGGGGTGGCGGTTATGCCGAGTACGTGGTGGTCCCGGAGCGCGAGGCCATACCAGTACCCGATAGGCTCTCGCATGAAGAGGCCGCCGCGATACCCGAGGTATTCATCACCGCGCACGATGCACTTTTCAGCCAACTCCGTCTCGGTCTGGGCGAGCGTCTGTTGATCCATGCGGTGGGAAGCGGAGTTGGGACCGCTGCGCTGCAGTTGGCGAAGGCTGCACGTGCAAAGGTGATTGGGACGTCCCGCGCCGCTTGGAAGCTCGAGCGAGCCCAAGAACTGGGGCTCGATGCAGGGATCGATGCCTCGCAGGAAGACGTGGCGGAAGCTGTGCTACGCGAAACGGGCGGCGAAGGCGTCGACGCCATCCTCGACCTCGTCGGTGGCCCCTACCTGGCCACCAACATCGATACCCTCGCGCTGAAGGGTCGCTTGATCATCGTGGGACTGACAGCGGGCCGGTCCGCCGAACTCGACATGGGAGCAGTCTTGCGGAAGAGACTTCACATCGTCGGCACTTCGCTTCGCATGCGACCTTTGGAAGAGAAGATCTCCGCCGCGCGCGCCTTCGAGCGCGATGTTGGCGAGTCGTTAGCGACCGGCACGGTACGCCCCGTCATTGACCGGGTCTTCTCGATGGAAGACGTGGTGGAGGCGCACCGCTACATGGAATCGAACGCCAACTTCGGCAAATTAGTCCTAAGAATCACCTGATTCCTATTCCATCGACGGTGACGATCACACGTTTCGCGCCCGGAAGCGGGGCGTGGCGCTCACGTCAGCCCGAAGTAGATCGCCGTGAAGGACATGAGGAGAATCAGCCCGTGGGCGATGATCAACACCCAAAGGTTGCGTTTCAGGAGGACGAAGGAGATACAA
>Ga0255055_10003152_pt1 | contig 11237 bp, 6 predicted proteins | sample JV7_2_27_MG_FD_188633 | JGI IMG/M metagenome (GOLD analysis project Ga0255055, IMG submission 188633) | Seawater microbial communities from Jervis Inlet, British Columbia, Canada - JV7_2_27 | ecosystem: Environmental > Aquatic > Marine > Inlet | place: Canada: British Columbia | collected... | reverse complement strand
ATGCAACTGAAGACAATAAGGGCATCATCGAGATTGCAACTCAGGCTGAGGTTGACGCTGAAGCCAGTGCTTTGCTCGCAGTCACACCAGCATATCTGCACGAGACCGTATTCGATGGAGGCACGTTCTGATCGGTCATGGCTAACACGATCATCACAAAGAACAGCTCGACTACGACCAACGTCCCTACGGCTGGGGAAATGGTGGAGGGCGAGCTTGCTGTAAACACAACTGATAAGAGGCTCTGGACTAAAACGGCATCGGCTGTAGTCGAGCTTACTGATCACGACATACTGACGAACTACGTTGCGGCCCAGCATGTCGATTGGGCAGCTGCTTCTGCCGGTACGATCCACACTGACAACTACATCGAGAACTATAATCACACTGGTCAGGTGACAGGTGACACTGCGCTCTCTCTGGCTGTCGCTGCGATCACTGATCAGCCAGCCAGCGGTGCCATCGTTGCTACCGACACGATCCTGACCAATGACGGTGGTGTGCTGTCAGAGACCACGTTCACGCAGCTCGATACGTATTTTAGTTCATCGCTTGGCGTGGTTGCTGATGGCACTGGCACAAACAATACGTTGCGGTGGAGTGGTTCTGCGTGGGTAGAGAGTGCTAATCTTTTAAGCACATCAGGCGGTGCAGTCTCCTCTGCCGGAGACCTTCGTAGCAACACAGACGTTTATGCTGGCACTGCAACGAGTCCACAGTGCCGTATGGATGCCTCTAGTGGTTTTAGTTTTGCAACCACTGACAGTATTGGTGGTTGGGCAAGGGGGGTCCTTGCCACAGACACAGATTTCGCGGCAACCCTTGCAGGCGCAGGCTGGCTTGGATCAGATGAGGCTGTTAGTGCTTACCATATAGGCTTTGGAACGGATTGGTGGAGTACGCATTCTGTATTCACCATCAATTCATCTGGCGATGTTGCTGCTGATGGTGATGTTACTGGTGCGAATCTCAATGTCTCAGATTGGGACACAGCCTTTGGTTGGGGCGATCATGGGCATCCGCACACCACGTTTGACCGTGCGTCCTCTGTCTTGTCAGGTGCGAACGTATTCAGCAATATCGTCGTCACTGACGGCATCACGACTGCTATCGCAACTCGTGCTATGTCAATCAATGATCTTGGTGGTCCGTACACGAACAATGCAGGTACGGTGACATCGGTCGGCACCAACACAGGGCTGTCCGGCACTGTCACTGGTTCAGGCAATCTGTCGCTTGATCTGCCATCTGTTGCGCTCGGTGGCACGCTTGTCGCTGGTGATTGGCTGCTTGCCTCAAATGGCGGAGTACAAAACAGGCAGTTAATTTCTGCTATTCCGCTGTCGATTTTTAACGACGACCTGAGTTACTTGTCAAGCGTAGCGGTCTCCGATCTCGACAACGGTACTGATGGCGAGTTGATTACTTGGAGTGCTGCTGGTGTCGCAACGACTGTCCCAGTGGGTACGTCAGGGCACGTACTAACGTCCGGTGGTACGGGTGTCGCTCCAACATTCCAAGCAGCAGCTGGCGGTGGCGTAGATACTTTGCCGGGTCAGTTCAGGGGAGTCTCAAACCAAAACATATCGACAACAACACTCACCGTTGATTTTCAAACTGAGGTTTATGACCCAGACAGCAATTACTCGGTTACAAGTGATGTTATTACGATTTCAGAGGCGGGGTATTACTGGGTGTCTTACGGAGTCTTCACAAGGGTGGCCTCTGGCGGTGGTAACACAAGGGCAACCGTGACAACAAAATGTACATTAAATGGCACCACTACGGACATCATCGGATCGTATGCTTCTGGATACATGAATGAGACGAATAACCCGGTCAATGGACCGACCTGCTCGACATCGTTCATTTATTTGTTCGACGCAGATGACACCATACGAATACGGGCATGGTTGAATCAGAACCTTGATCTGGATACTGACGCTGATAAATGTAACATCTCCTTCATAAAAATAAGGGACGCTTAATGGACCTTTCAATAGAATTCTCAAACCCATACCTGCGGTCGCAGCTGGATCAGCTGTTGACTCTGGCGCTACCACCCGGTGCTGTCGTTGTTGCACGTACAAAGCCAAGAGAGACAGCACTGGATGATGTTGTGGACGCAGATACAGATGAGATTCATCAGGTATCAATCTCTCCGTTCACTACCATGGCTGAGCTTGTTGCGTTCTTGGACTCGGCACCAGTTGGGTTTCACATTCGGATCAGCAGGATGACCTACGGATAAGGAGAAAGAGATGAATTTTGTATTTGGAATACTGGTTGGAGCTGTTGTAATTATGCTGCTTCCGCCGAAATATGAGGACTGGCTGCGAACGTGGCTTGTCAATCAGTGGAAAAAAGTTACCAAGAAGGGGTAATATGACAACCGTAAAGATCAGACAGGCTAAGCCCTTAGACACTTCGAACATCGCTCGACTCCTGATCGAGTGCCATGAAGAAGGAAGCGCTTACCCACCAGTCGATCACACCACCGGCATTCGGTGGATAACACAGACCCTTACAGAGGGCTACGTTCTTGTAGCTGACGTGTCTGGAAGACTGGTGGGAACATTAGGTCTCACCAATTATCAGTTTCCGTGGTCGCCCAAGTGGTACATGTACTTGGAGTGGCTTTATGTGCAGCGGAAGTTTCGTAAAGGTGGGGCATTTGAGGCGCTTCTGAAAGCCACTCACGCTCACGCAGACGAACACGACGCACCCATTGTTGCCGGTGTATCGGCTGGGGATGCAAGAATCTTGTTGAAAGATAAAGCATTTCAGCAACACGGTTACCAGTACATCGGCGGCGACTTCATCAGGAGCGAAGCCAGTGGGCGGCAAGAGCAAGAAGAAGACCACGACCAAGTACACTCCACCCTCATGGGTTGAGGATGCCTCTAAGCAAGCGATAGGCATTGGTCGCAGGATTGGGCAGAAGCAGTTTCGGGAGTACGAAGGCGAGCGAGTAGCAGGACTGTCTGAGAACGAGCGGACGGGAATGCAGATGGCTCGCCAGAATGTTGGCATTGGTCAGCCTTATTTCAACAAGGCTGAGCAGTACGCTGAACGTGGCACAGAGTCATGGGCTGATGCTGACCAGTCGAGATTCATCAACCCATACATCAAAGGTGCGCTTGACCCTGCTGCGCGTGAGCTGCGCGAAGAGGGTGCGAGAGGCATTCAGGACATCGAAAGTCAAGCGGCATCCATGGATGCCTTCAGCGGCAGACGGTCGGCGCTGGCGAAACAGGATGTCGGTGAGAACACCTTCCAGAGCTTAGAGCGCCTGTACGGTCAGGGTTATGCACAAGCCTATGAGTTCGGCGCACAGACATTCGGCGCAGAACGCGCACGCGACATGGAAGCAGCTGGACGATTCTCTCAGCTTGGTGGGCAGGTCATCGACGCATCCCAGACTGACATCTCCACCCTAATGACAACCGGCGCTACTGATCGTAGCGTCCGGCAAGCCATGGAAGACTTCAACTGGCAGCAGTTCGTTGAAGAGCGAGACTGGGACTTCCGTCAGCTGATGGGTGTTGTCTCGGCGCTCGAAGGGACCAAGGGTTCCTACTCCACCAAACAGACCAGCAAGACCGAAGTGAAGACGGACAATACAGCTGAGGTTGTAGGAGCCATCGCACAGATCGTGTCGGCAGCGTACATGTCCAGTGACGTACGCCTGAAGGACAACATTGTCTTCCTTGGTTGGTTCATGGGTCAGAAGCTCTACAGCTGGACGTGGAACGCGCTGGCAACATCTCTCGGTATCACAGGTCATGCCATCGGTGTCATCGCTCAAGAGGTTCGTGATGACTGCGTGGTAGCGGATGAGTTTGGCTTGCTCAAGGTCAACTACCGCAAGCTCTTTGGAGGTCAGTCATGAAGTCGGCAGAAGAAATGCGAGCGGCACTCGAAAAGGTCGGTGGCAACCGCAGCGCCACAACATACGGAGTGGGTGATCCAAGCGCACCACGTGGTTCGGGCTTACAGCGCGGACCTGTTGAACAAAGGGTTGGTGGAACCGATCAGTTCCAACCAGTCGAAGGACAATCTTTGCCTGCGTCGTCTCCCGGTGGTAGTGCTATAACGGATGAGCGCACCCCTGTCTCACCCGGACAGCCAGAATCGCAAGGCGGCGCAGGCAATCCTCAAGACCCAGACTTTTTAAGGGATCGTGGGAAGCCGATGGAATACCATGAAAACAACGTCTTGACCATCGGCTCGAAGATGACCTCTGAGTTGATCAACGACACCATCAAGACGCTTTATGGTGGCGATAAGTTCAAGGGCATGAACTCAGAGGATCGTCGTCGTGCAGGCAATCAGGCCAACAAGGCATTCTTCTTGGAATCTCGTGAGCAGCAAGACGAAGCCATCGAGAAGATGATCTATGGGCCGCAGGCTAATGCGGTCAAGAAAGAAATAGAGAACGGCACCATTGACTCTGAAACTGGTGGTGTTCGGCTGGCTGAAGACATGCTGCAAGTGCAGGGAGCTAAGAGCGAAGCTGAAGTCAAGGCTGTTGTCAAAGATGCTGGTGAGCGACTGGGCAAGGGCGATGATGATAATTGGCTGAAGCGCGTCGGAAGGCGCGTGAAGGAGTTCTGGAAGCGGGGTAAGGACGATCCAGACACTCCTGAAGACGAGTCGCAGGAAACCTATTACGTGGACAAGGACGGCAACGAAGTTGAAGCCGGAACAGCTGGTGCTATCGAGAAGAAACGCGATGTGCAGGTAACCAAGTTCATGGGTGGCATGACCCGGCAGCAGCTGGGCATGTTTATGTTCCAGTGGGGTGGCTTGATGATGGCGAATGCCGACAAAGGTTTCGGCGGCGCTATGGGCATGGCTGGTCTCGGTGCCATGGAAGGCCACATGGGACGAGAAGCGCAAGGCGCTCTCGAAGAAGAGTCGCAGCACAAGCGTGCGCTGGAGAGCAGAGAGCAGGAGCGCAAGGAATCTGAGACCGCATCCGGCACGATCAACACTGAGCAAGGCGTTCTGAAGTGGAACCCTGAGACCAAAAAATACGAGCCGATGATGTACAAAGACCCGGAGACCGGGGAAGAGACCCCGTACATGCCATCAGCGCTCGCCTCACGCCCACCAGTGGACAAGTGGAAGATCGAGCAGTGGCAGAGATCGTTCCCCGGCATGTCAGAGCAGGACGCAACGCTCGCTGCCATGAGTGGAATCACACCACAGGTCGCCAGAGATCGTGCCGAGCAGGACTTCAGTTCGCAGTTCAAGGACGGCTTTGTGATGGTTCCCGGCAAAGGTCGAACGGCTGCTCGCTCGGTCACAGATGAAGACAAAAAAGCGTTTATCAATGATCGCGTCAAGGGCTATGGTTATGATCAGGGTGAAGGTGGAGCGCTGGGTCCGCACACCAAAGGACCACCGGCATCATCTGCGCCACCTGAAGAGAGGCTGAAGGCGAAGCCGAGCAACTGGTCAAGCGAGCAGTGGGACGAATACAACCAGATCATGGATGAGTCGGAGAAACTTGCCGCTGAAGGAGCATAAGCTGTGGCACAAACCGCAGAAGAGGTTCTACAAAAAGCGCGGGATCGGCTTGAAAAGATGAAAGCGGCGCAGGCTCCGATTCATGAGCCTGATAGAGCGCTACCAGAAGAAGCCCAAACTCCACCGCTCAGTGGTGCAGCGCCCGTTCCTGAGATGGACGTTAGTGAAGCTGCGGGCGCTATCACCACGCCCCCAACTCCTGAGCAGTCCGAACAGAACGTCGAGCGTCCAGCGCTTCAGGCTGAGCCGGAAGGTCCGGCATCTGATGTCGGTGCAGCGCTGGCTGCTGCAAGGTCGCGGCTAAACAAACAGCAGGAAGACGCTGGCCTCAAGATGGAAAGCGAGAAGGGTTGGTGGAGTGATGCGGCAACTACCGCAAAAATAGCTGCCCTGTATCCGGTTGCGAGCAAGCTCGCTCGTGGCGAGACCGAGATGGGCTTGCGCGAGCTGACCAAGAATCTGGTCTGGAAGCAACTCAACGAAGAAGATCAAGCTGCGATTCTCGCAGTGTCCGATAAGGGCATTGACGAGATGAAGTGGAATGACCTGCAATCAGCTGGACGCAAAGCACTCGGCAGCAAGTCGTACATGAAACAACGTCGCCGTGGTGATGAAACACTGGTTGAGAGCACCGGCAACGTATGGGACTTACGAGTTGGTGAGATGATGGGCAAACGAGAGGGCGACTGGAATGAATTCAGTGGCGCTCCAGCGTTTCCCATGGCGAAGGAACTCATTGGTGGGTCAATACAATCTGGTACGTTGAGCTTCTACGAGAACTTCATTCGTCCGATTTTTTCTGATGATACGCCAGAGCTTGCCGAGAATATGGTCGAGTCCATCCGGCTGGCATCACAGAGCTACAGCGTTGGGACTAAGGCGAGCATCGACAAGACGATGGTTGCTGAAGATGCTGTCTGGTACAACCCGTTCACTTATTTCGATGAGTCTACGAAAGACCCGTACCACGACTTCACTGGTTTCATGCACACCTTGGTTCAACAGTCAGGCAACCTTGTGGCGATGGCTATTGCCGCACGCACAGGTGGTCGCATCGGTGCGCGTCAAGCTGTAAGAACAATGATGAAACCGGGCGATACGGTCGCTCGTATACAGTCGCTCCAAAAAGTTGGTGCGAGAATCGGTGGTGCCGGTGCTGGTGGCAAAGCCGAGATGTCCATGATCCGTGATGGTGTGTTCATGGAGGTCAATCAACGAATTCAGAACGACCTGCCGCAAGAAGTGTGGGACAACCACGCACAGTATCAGGAGCTGCGAGCTGGTGGTCTGACCGAACAGGAAGCAAAACAGGTCATCGCGTATAGCCACTCGAACAATGCTGGCGATACAGCCATGGTCATCTCTGGTGCCATGTTGGGTTCACCTATGGGCGCTTTCTACGGTGGCCTGACAGGTCGTTCAGCAGGCAGGCAGCTGGCGAAAGAATCCATCATGAAGCAGATGGGCAAGGGCGCTCTTTACGAGACTGGTCAGGAGATGAGTCAGGAGTTTGATGAGCAGATTTCAGCCAACCTTGCTGTGATGAAGATTGACCCCAGTCAGAATCTCTGGGAGGGCGGCTTGGAAGCTGTTGTACAGGCTTTCTTCGTCTCCGCGCCCGGTGGCGCAATGTTTGGTATAGGAAGCGAGAGAGGCGCTGGTATTGCGGCTGAGAAGGACCGCATGATCAGGAAGTCCCAGCAATGGACGAACGTAGCCAACGAGCGTTGGAAGCACCAGAACAAGGTAGGACCGAATACAGCGTTTTCCAGAGACGCATCACCGCAAGACCAACTCAAAGCGATGATAGAGCTGGAGCGGCTTCAGAAAAAAGAAGCCGAAGAGTTCCTGAAGATCAGGGCTGAGCTGCGCACCTTAATGGAAGCAGACGGAGTTGATACTGAGCGGATGGTTGAGTTCGATGCCAAGTCAGCTGGCTACGAGACCGACCTTGCAATGATTGCGAAGCAGCAGAAGCGCAGGGTGTCGTCTCGCAAACAAGCGCAACAGCAAGCGTCTGAGCTGCGTGAGCGCAAAGAGGCAACCAGTCAGGTCATGCGTGACGTGACTACGATCAACGAGAACATGTCGTTGGTGGATGACATGTTGGCTATTCAGCGTGGCGATGGTTTGGAGCAGGAAGGCTATGACCGGCTGGCGAAGATGGACTACGGCACATATACCGGCAGGGGCGACTCCAATTTTGTTCTGACCAAGCGTGGCACTCGTGCCATGCAGGAGCTGAGCGCACAGGCAGGTGACCTGCGCAGGAAGATCGAGTCTGGTTATCCGGGCGCTGAGCGCAGAGAGGACGCTGCATTACGTGAGTCGATGTCTTCGCTCACTGATGAAGAGTTCGAAGCACAGGTCATGAAAGACCCAACCACCAACCTGTGGAACAAGCGCAAGTGGGATGAAGATTCTGCGAAAGGCCAGAAGCCAACTGCCGTTCTGGATGCCGACTCACTGAAGTGGGTCAACGACAACATGTCGCACTCGGCAGGCACCGAGTACCTGAAGAAAATTACCAGAGAGCTGGAGAATCTCGGTAAAGGCATGGAAGCATATCGTTATGGTGGGGATGAGTTCATCGTCACTGGTAGCGATGCTGAAGAGCTTCAGCAAGCAGTAGAGGCAGCGATCAACCGGATCAACACATCAGCTCGTGTTGAGGAAGGTGGACAGAGTATTAAGGTCTCGCTGTCAGCTGGGTATGGTGCAGACTTCGACACCGCAGATGCCGCTATGAAGGCTGAGAAGGATCGTCGTCTTGAGTCTGGTGAGCGTATGGATTCGCGCAAGACCGATGCGGTGCCACCGTCCTTCCAGACCGTCTCAGACAAGAAGAGTCCGCAGATGTCTCTGTTTGCTATGGGTGGCAACAAAGACCTGTTCAATGATAATGCCTTCGATGAGTACAACAGGCACTACGAAGACTATTGGCCCAATTACGTCAAAGCGTCTGAGTATTATGGGCACCGGAAATTCCGTGGCATTACTCCAGTTGAGGAAGAACACTTCCAGTGGATTGAGGAAATAGTTGATGACTTCCTGCCATCAACGAACGCAAACAACCCACCAGTCAGTATCGTTCACGATATCGAGTGGCTGAAGACTATCGACAGGGATCGTTACGACGAGATTATGGACCTGCCGTTCGGTGCTCTCGGTGTGCGTGGCATCTTCTCTATGGACGCGCCATCACATGGCGTGTACCTGATGGCTGACACGATTGTCGATGAAGCGAAGTCACAGTTGCGACGTGGTAACAGGATTAGTACATGGCGAGCAGCGCGGCATCGCGTTAAAGAAGGCGATCAGGTTGAGCTGATCAACAACGAAACAGGTGAGATCGAGCACGGCATAGTCGAGCATGTCAAGACGGAAAGATATGAGGCACCGAAATCGACAGCCGCAGAACAGAAGGCGTTGTCCGATAGCATTGATCTGCGAATAAAGCTCAACAAACTACAGAAGAAAGAAAAGCGGCTCATGAAGCAAATACGACTCATGAAGCCAGCGAAACGCAAAGATCGCAGTCACCCGTTGCACAAGCAGCTGAGCGCTGTTCTGGACGATATTGGCGTCACCATGCTGAATCTGAATCGGGCGCAAGCTGATCTCAATCGCGAGCGTCAAGGGCGATGGCAAGGTGGTGGGGGCTTTTTTACCGTTGATACATCAGAAGATGAGATTCACGTCAGGCGTGGCGATGATCTGCTGACGTTTGATCCGAACGAGAATGTTGTCCTTGATATCAAAAGGGGTACGGCTAAAGAGGTTCCAGTTGAGACTTCAAACGATACAATGATCGGATACCTTGGTCGTTTTTATAACCAATGGGCCTTCATGAAAGATAGCAAAGGTCCAGAGTTTGAAGACACCATTATTGAGGGTGAATCGCTTGCAAGTTGGGTGAGAAGAGCTAGGGCAGCAGTATGGGATAACCATCAGAAGTTAATGAAAACAGACCATGCTGATATAAGAGCAGACTCAGCATATCCGAAAGATATTACGTTGCCAGAACTCAGAAGGAGATGGAAGGAAGATATAGACATCCTGACTTCCAAACTTGCATATTCTATCGACAGGACGGCTGCATCTTATAAAGAAGGTAAAAACATTCCAATTGGAAGGGCTTCTCTTTACGGTGTGTCACCGAAGCAGGCGCAGGCTCCGAGTGGTAAGAGACTTACTCTGGCTGAAATAACTGCAAGAGCGAACAAGAGTGGTTTGCCGGAAGAGCTTGTCAGGTTAAGCAATAAGATTGCAGCTGGTGGTTATGATAGAAGCTGGGACAGCTCTATAGGTAGATTGCAAGCTGAGACAGGGCGAGCAGAAACAGACAATCGCAATGATGTCAGTCTGGGTCAGATTCGCGGCAAGTCAAACTACGGCAAGGGTAAGAACTGGTCCACGATCTGGCACACCAATCTCGGTAACCCAGAGATGGCGATGGATGAAGAGCTGACCAAGGAGATGGTGCAAGAGGTCGCAGCTGACACGCTGATGCACGAGACCGTTGGTCACTTCGGTGTTCGCGGCATCACCAAGGACTGGAATAACTACGTTAAATTGACGCACGCTATTGTTGATGCGTTCCCAGAGGTTACTGCTCAGCTTCGTGCGATGGGCTACAACTATCGTGATGACATTCAGCGTGGCGAGCATCTGAACGATCAAAACAAAGCGCTTCTTGGTGAAGAGGTTATGGCGTGGCTTGCTGGTAACAGGCTCGGACATCTTGATATGCGTGGCATGACGCTGCCACAGCAGACAGCGGTCCAGCGCTTCCTGACGTGGTTTAAGCAACAACTGCTCAAGCTGGGATACAACAAAATTTACCGGCGCAGGAGAGCAGCAGAAATTAGGAATGCTCGCAACCGCTTGTTCAACGCGAAGACCAAAGCGCAGGAAGAGGCGGCATGGGAAGCCCTGTATGGCAAGAACGGTCTGGTTAGCATCACTGCATCTGGTAAGCGTACCGGAGAGATGGTGAAAGGGAAGAAGACACCAGCTGGTTTTGTTGTCAAATCTGCGAAGGGCTTCCTGAATGATCAGGACTTAATGGGCATCATTGCTCGATCACACGATTTCGTTCGCAACGGCAAGACCAAGTGGCATTTCACTGACCACCAAGGTGCGCCGCACTGGTTGCCGATGCGTGACATTCAGATATTCCGCAAGCCAGTCTGGTACGTGATGGCTGAAGGACACCGCGCTCGCACGACAGAAGAAAAGCTGTCTCCAGAAGAAGAGAAATACGAGCCGAAGCCACTGCCAACCATGGCGGAAACGTATCACAAGATCACAGGCGAGATGATGCCTGAAGGGTGGAGGCCGGTTACTCCGGGCGACTTCAGGGACGAAGCGAAGCGCATCGAAGCTGAGATGTCTGAGGGCAAGACCGCAGAAGAAATCAAGCAGATGAAAGCGGACAAGCTCTTCCCGAACCCGAAGCAGTTGTTCGACAAGGCAATGGAAGGACAGGCAGGTGCTGATGTTTCTGGTCAGGTGAAGTCTGCTCTTGAGAAAGCTGCAAAAGAAAGGCAGCACATCGAGAAAGGCATTAAATCAAAACAGATGAAGATCGAGCAGCTTGAGATTCGCTGGGGCAAGACCGCTGTTCAGAATGACCAGATACCCATCTTTCCAGAGATGGGTACGATTGATGATTATTTCGAAGCCTTGAGATATGCCCT
>Ga0255055_10003151_pt1 | contig 11239 bp, 7 predicted proteins | sample JV7_2_27_MG_FD_188633 | JGI IMG/M metagenome (GOLD analysis project Ga0255055, IMG submission 188633) | Seawater microbial communities from Jervis Inlet, British Columbia, Canada - JV7_2_27 | ecosystem: Environmental > Aquatic > Marine > Inlet | place: Canada: British Columbia | collected... | reverse complement strand
GCGGACCCAATCGCGACGGCATCATCCGCGGCGTGCGGATCGAGACCGACTGGTCTGCGTCGCCACCGGTCGAGCTGTGGCGCCGGCCGATCGGACCGGGCCAGTCGTCCTTCGCGGTCCGCGGCGACCTCCTCTACACCCAGGAGCAGCGCGGTGACGACGAGGTCGTCGCCTGCTACAACGTGACCACCGGCGAGCCGGTGTGGAGACACCGCGACGCGGCCCGGTTCTGGGATTCGCATGCCGGCGCGGGTCCCCGCGCGACGCCGACCCTCAGCGACGGTCGCGTATACACATTCGGTGCGACCGGAATCCTGAACGCGCTCGACGCCGGTGACGGCGCCGTCGTGTGGTCGCGCAACGCGGCGTCCGACACCAACGCGAAGGTCCCGTACTTTGGCTTCGCGAGCTCGCCGTTGGTGGTCGACGACGTCGTCATCGTCGACACCGGCACGCTCGTCGCCTACGACCTCGCCACTGGCGATCCGCTCTGGTTCGGCCCGGCCGGCGGCGAGGGCTACAGTTCACCACATCTATTGACGATCGACAGCGTAGTGCAGATCCTGCTGCTGAACGGAGCCGGCGCGACCAGCGCCGCACCGACCGACGGTACGCTGCTCTGGGAGCACCCGTGGCCGGGCGACGGCCGCATTGTGCAGCCCGCCTTGACCGCCGACGGCGACATCCTGATCGGCTCCGGCTTAATGAGCGGAATCGGCATGCGCCGCATCGCGGTCGCGCACGGACCAGGCGGATGGACAACAAAAGAGCGCTGGACCTCGAACCGGCTGAAGCCCTACTTCAACGACTTCGTCGTTCACGATGGCCATGCCTTTGGCTTCGACGGCCGCATTCTCGCGTGCATCGACCTCGAGGACGGCAAGCGCAAGTGGAAGGGCGGACGCTACGGCGCCGGCCAACTCGTCCTGTTGCCCGACCAGGACTTGTTGCTGGTGGTGTCGGAGAAGGGTGAGCTAGCGCTGGTCAAGGCGGCCCCCGACCAGTTCACGGAGCTCGCGCGGTTCCCGGCAATCAATGGCAAGACCTGGAACCACCCCGTGCTGGTCGGCGACGTCCTGCTGGTTCGCAACGCCCAGGAGATGGTCGCGTTCCGGCTGTCCCTTGCGGGCGACTGACGGGAGTTGCCATCGCTTGTTATGAAAGCGAAAGCCGAGGCCGCCCATCGTCGTTCTGCAGCCGAGGTCGAACGCTGGTGTGAGCGTCTTCGCCACGCCTGCCGGGAGCGCGGGGTGCGGATTACGCAGCAACGCCTCGAGGTCTACCGCAGGCGCGCGAAGGATGGTGGAGGCGGCGGGAATCGAACCCGCGTCTCAGATTCTGTAGGGATCGGCCCGGCTGGCGTTGGCCTCCTGCGGTGTGCGAAATCGTTGAACGCCTGCTCGGCGAGGCGCGCTCCGCGCCAGGCTCCGGTAGAAGGCCAGCATCTGGGCTACGAGTCGAAGGTTGCCTGAGTCATGGGTGTCTCTCCAAGGCCTGGGCATCTCTTCAACCGAACGGTAGCGGGTGACCGACATGCTACTCCTCCCGGAATCCGAATCTCTCGGCCAGGAGGTCGGCGTCGAAACGATCCATGGGACGAGCCGTGTCCTTTTTCAATTGCCAGAGGGTTCGAGGCGTGACGACCCTTACAGGAACACCGTCGTAGTCCCGCTGCTCGATGTCGAGGTCCTCGTAGCGGAAGGCATCCCCCAAGCGCGTGAGAATATCGAAGCTGAATCCGTCGGGTGGTTGGTAGCGTACCGCTGGATAGTCACCGCATAGATCCCCTGCCGATATCTCATCGATGCTCGGATCTTCGAAGATCGTGCGAAGCGCCGCCTTGAGGCACTCGACGTTGTCCGCGTCCGGTCGTATGAAGAGGTCAAGATCGGCAGTTGCTCGGGCCAGACCGTGCAGTCCCAGCGCCACGGCCCCGAATACGGCGTACTCGACCCGTTGCTCGCTCAGCGCGCGGAAGATCGCTCGCAAACGTTGCTCATCCAGGGTCGGCGGCTCGTTCATTCCTCGAGGAGACCTCCAGCATCAGTATACGACCTCTTGGCCCGCTGGCTTGCTGAGACAATCGGCAGCGGGTCCAGAAAACCGGTTGGTGGATGCGGCCCTTCGACTCGCTGCGCTCGCTCAGGGCGGCAGCGCGAATCGAACCCGTGCTCGGAAACGGCCCCCCGCCAGCGTCCCTAACTTGATTCCGACCGGGCGCGGGCCAACAGCTCCGCAAGGCCCAGAGTCTCTGCTGTGCGCTCGAGGTATGCGAGATCCAGGCTCGCCCCCTGTATCTTCAGCACGCCCAGAACGTCCCGCCACTGGCGGTCCGAGACCCGTCCACCCATCTCGTACCATCGCAGCTTGTGGATCACGACGTCCTCGGGAGAGGCCAGCTCGACCTCGGATCCGGGCTCGGAGCGCAGCGCGACGTGGCGGCTTCGCGCAAATTGCTCGCGGTGCGTCAGGTCATCGGGGGGTATGTACACGTCGGCCTTGACGAGCGTTTCTTCGTGGATCAGGTTGAAGCTCGACCGCTCGCGAACGGCACGGCGGATCGCTTCATCGACAACGTGAAAGTCGGATTCGACCGCGGCGACGAGCGCATCGACGTGCTTGGGGTCCAGATCTGCCACAAAGTCAACATCGAGAGTCGTCCGAACCTCACCGTACACAGAAGAGGCCACCGAGCCGCCGATGCAGTAGCGCACGCCGAGCCGCTCAAAAATGCGAGCCAAGATCAACGCCAAGGCGACCGGATCGGGCGGTGTCACCACCCTTCTCGCTCGGGATCCCAACCGAACATGGCGATCGACGCCTCCCGACCAAGAACGAGGGCGGCGTAGCGCCGACGCAACTCCGGTTCCGTCGCGGCAGGGTAACGCTGCCGCAGACCGGCCATGGCCAAGCCGTACGCGGCGCGCGTGGAAGCCGAGAGCATTTCGGCCTTGCGCCACGGAGGCAAGTTGCGGAGCCTGTCGAAAAGATAGCGCTCCGCCGTTGGGTCGGTGTCCGGCGATTGGGGACGATAGCCCCCGGGCTGGTCTGGACGTGGCATGGGTTTGAACTCAAGGTGGATTCTAAACGGTGGGACGCTGCGAGGAAAGGGCGCTGCCCTTCGACGCGCTCGCTGCGCTCGCTTGCTCAGGACACCATTCGACTCGCTCTCCGTGCCACGATTGGAGTGGCCCGCCATGAGCGAGCGAGTGCCGCGCGCTAGCGCGGCGCGAGCGAGTCGAATGGTGGAGGCGGCGGGAATCGAACCCGCGTCCGAGAAGGTTCGTACGAGAGCTTCTACACGCTTAGCCCGTTCGTTTTTTTATCTCACCACCGATCCGCTGAACGGCAAATGGATCGGTGGCCAGCCCAAAATTTTCACCCGACAGCTATGGGCGTCACTGCCAGGCTATCCCGAATTATCGGCGCCTCGTCGAATCGCCTCGGGCGGGCTATCCGGGAGACGTCACAGCTTAAGCTGCGAGTGCGTAGTCGTTATTGGCGACTATTTTAGGCCCACCTGATTAACGAGGAGTGGAACCTCGACGTGCTACTCTCGCCTCAACACATCCCGTCGAATCCAGTTCGCCCCCGACGGGTTTACACAACCCATTGTAGCACTTGGGGACATTCCGCTTTTTCTTACAAAATCCACTGGCAATGCTAGACTCCCGATCTCTTCGGTCCGTTGGTTTTTGTAAGAAAAAGCGGAATGTCCCCATGGGTTCGCTGCTGCTCTTCTTTGACGGGATCGGCGTCGGGCGGGACGACCCGGCGGAGAATCCGTTCGCTGCGCTCGACGTTCGCTGGTTGGCTCCCGTGGCCGGGCGGGCGCCCGTCGAGGGGACGGGTTTTCGGCCGATCGACGCCACGCTCGGTGTGCCTGGCCTTCCGCAGTCGGCGACGGGTCAGACGACGCTGCTGACCGGGATCAACGCCGCGCGGCATCTGGGACATCACCAGGTGGGGCTGCCCGGACCGACCCTCCGGCCAGTGCTGGAAGAAGAATCGCTGTTCCTGAAGCTAGCGCGCGCCGGTGCGCGGCCGACCTTCGCCAACGCGTTCTCTCGCGAGCATCTCGAGGCTCGCCGGCCGCGCTGGTCGGCCTCGACCCGCGCCTTCCAGGCCTCGGGGCTTCCCTTTCGCATGTGGGACGCGGAGGGGCAGCGCGGCGAGGCGCTGTCGCACGACTACACCGGCGAGTGGATGACGGGACGCGGCTACGCCATGCCGCGACTGACGGCGGCCGACGCCGGAGAGGTGCTGTGCGGACTGATCGACGAGCACGACTTCGTGCTCTACGAGTACTTCTTGACCGACATCGCCGCACACCGCGGCACGCGCGAGCAGAAGCTCCAGCAGGCTTCGCGCGTGGAGGCGCTTGTCGATGCCGTGCTGTGCCGGATCGATCGCGATCGTCACCAACTGATCGTGATCAGCGATCATGGCAACCTCGAGGAAGCGACCCACAAGCGCCACACGCTCAATCCGGTTCCCCTTCTGACCTGGGGGCCTCGGAGCGCGGTCTTGCTCGAGCGCATCCGGTCGATGACCGACCTCGCCCCCGCGATCCTCGAGAGCGTCGAATAGTCAAGCCTTCGAGACGCTTCTCTGCGTGGCACTTCCGGACACGATTCCGTAATTGACTCCCTCTCTGCCGGGACTCACCTCTTCGTTTGAGTAGACGGCGCCTTTCGCTCGCGCGGTCGAGGAGCTCTTCATGCGGAAGATCTTGGTGTGGATCTGTGTTCTGTGCTGGATGCCGGCGATCGTTGTCGCCGCACAGCAGCGGAGTGCTCCGCGTGAGCTTCGACTCGCCGCCGGTACCTTTCGACCGGGTGTCTCGACCGGTGCGCCCGACTGGTTTCGTGGTTCCGTGATCGAGCGGAGCGTGCGAGGGCAACGCTATCTCGTCGCCATTGTGGATGGCGCTCTCGATACCGGGCAGCGCAGCCAGCTGGAAGCGGTCGGCGCGGAGTTGCTCGACTACGTACCCGTCAACGGGTACCGGTTGCGTGTCGATCCTCGATCGGTCGAGGCCGTGCGGTCGCTGCCCTTCGTCGCCTGGCTGGATCCCCTGCCGCCTCACCTGAAGGTCGGTCCGCGGCTATCGAGCCGCGCCGGGCGACCCGATGGTTTCGAAACGGTTCGCGTGGTCCTCTCCGAGGACGAGCCTCCGGATCGTGTGATCGGTGTCCTGGCGGGACTGGCGGCCGACGCGGTTCCGTCGGGTCGGCACGGGGCGTGGCGAGTGCAGGTCACGCTGCCCGGAGCCCGTCTCGCGAACCTGTTGTCGCGACTGGTCTCGCTTCCCGAGGTCGAGGCGGTCGAGCCCGTGCGACCCGTGCAGCTGTTCAACCAGGACGCCGTCTGGGTGCACCAGTAGTTCGTCGGTCCTTCTCCGCAGGAGACGCCGCTGTTCGATCGCGGGATCTTCGGTTGTGACCAGATCGTCGCCGTGGCGGACACCGGTCAGGACTACGACCTCTGCTTCTTCAGCGATCCAGTCAAGGGGGCACCTCCGATCAGTGCGTGCGGCGCCGTCCCCTGCCCGGCGGGCACTCCCGACACCGGGCAACGCAAGAACATCATCTATTACAACTGGTCCGGCACGCCGACGGGCGACGACGATACGTGCCCCGCGACGATCGGGCCCAGCGGTCACGGAACGCACACCTCGGGCTCGGTGGCGGGCGACTCGTCGCCCTATGCGGACTGCTCGACGTTCGCTGCGCCCGGACGCAACGGGGGTGACGGCCAGGCGCCGGGCGCGAAGCTGGTGATACAGGAGTTGGGCGACGGACTCGAGTACTTGAACGAGCGCGCCGGCACGCTGTGGAACCTAGTCGAGGTCGCCTACCAGAACGGTGCGCGCATACACTCCAACTCGTGGGGTGGCGCCTGTCACGACATCTTCGGCACTTGCCTCGCCGGTTGCACGATGCCCTACGACTCGATGGCGCGGGATGCGGACCTCGCGATGTGGACCTATCCCGACATGCTGATCGTCACCTCGGCGGGGAACGCGGGAGACTTCTGTGCGCCGCCGATCTCGATCGGCACGCCGGCCGTGGCCAAGAGCCCGCTGGTCGTCGGCTCGCTGGGCCACGGCAACAGTGCGGTCGTTCCGTCGTCGTTCTCCAGCCCGGGGCCGGTCTTCGACGGCAGGTTGAAGCCGACCTTGGCGGCGCAGGGCGAGTTCACCGTATCGGCGGCTTCGGACGCCAATCCGAGCAGCTCGAACTGCGGAAGCTGTTCGCTCGACGGTACGTCGATGGCCGCACCCACGGTCGCCGGTTTGGCTGCGTTGGTGCGCGAGTATTACACACAAGGTTTCTACGTCAGCGGGTATCGCGAGCCGGCCCAGGGGATCAATCCTTCCGCGGCGCTGGTCAAGGCCACGCTGGTCGATGGTTCCGTGGCTCAGGGTAGTTCTTCACCGGATCCCGATTTCAAGTCCGGTTTTGGTCGGGCACTTCTTGGCTCGACGCTGGCCTTCGACGACAGCTCCTTCCAGTTGCGGGTCGTCGATCATGGTGAGGGGTTGGTGACCGGCGGCGTTGTCACGCGAGCCTACGACGTCGGTGAGGGAGCGCCGTTTCGCGCAACGCTGGCCTGGTCGGACTACCTTGCCGCCTTGAACGCCGCTGTTGCGAGTGTGAACGAGTTGATGCTCGAGGTGATCGATCCGACCGGCATCGTTTGGTTCCGGACGATCGACCCCGGCAGCGGCCTACCCGTGCAGACTTCGGACCCTGTCGCGCCGCACGATTCGTTGAACGTCGTCGAGCGATTGGTCTTCGAGAATCCGGTCGCGGGACGATGGATCGTTCGGGTCCGTGGCTTGAACGTCCCTTGGGGTCCCCAGCCGTTCGCACTGGTCGTGCGAGGAGCGCTGAGCGAGTGTGGTGCGCCGGCGGGGCCGGGGGCGCTGACGGTCGACACGCCCGCCGATGGTCAGGCCGAGTTGAGCTGGGATCCCGTTGCGGGAGCTGTCGGCTACAACGTCTATCGCAGCTTCGGCTCGTGTTCGGGCGACGCCACGGTGCCCGTTGCCACGGGTCTGGTCGGGACGAGCTTTCTCGACACCGGAGTCTCCGGTGGGGCGACGTACAGTTACCAGGTCGTGGCCACCTCGGACTCTGATTCCGCTTGCGAGTCGGCGCCTTCCCCCTGCGCGTCCGTCGTTCCCACCGGGGATTGTTTGTTGACTCCCCAGTTCCGCGGCGTGACGGCCGCGGCGAGCGACGGTCTGGCGGACTGCTCGATCACCTTGAGCTGGGATGCGGCCTCGGCGTATTGCGGGGGAGCCGTGCGTTACAACGTCTACCGCGATTCCGCAGCCGACTTCGTTCCCTCGGCGGGGAATCGGATCGCCAGCTGTATTTCCGCGACGAGTTTTTCGGACGCCATCGATCTGGTGCACGGCACCGACTATCACTACGTCGTGCGCGCCGAAGACGGAACGGTGGGCCACGGCGGGCCGTGCGGCGGCGGCAACGAGGATGGCAATTTGGTCTACTCTCGGACCGCTCCCTACGGACCGCCGGAGTCGGGCACCTGGAGCGACGACGCGGGTGACACCGGAGAGGTCAAGTTTCAGGTGGTCCAGCCGTGGAGTCTTCAGCCTGCTGGCGGTGACACCGGACCGTCGGCGTACTTAGGATCTTCTGCGGGTGGTTTGTGCGCCGATCTGGTCAGCCCGGTGCTGACACTGGCGAACCCTGCCAGCGGACCGCAGCTATCCTTCAGCACCAAGCACGACATCGACTACGACCCGCTCGGCTTCTTCGGCGCCGAGGGATCGGTGGGTCAGGTCGAGATCGCAATTGGGCCGGACTTCGCGAGTTGGACGCGCGTGCCGCTCGGTCCCGACTATCCGGCGTACGTCGACTTTCCGCTCAACCAGTGCCCGACCACGGCAGACATCGACACCTACTTCAGCGGTACGGACACGATCTACAGGACCTACAGCGCATCGCTCGTCAACTGGGCCGGGGGCGACGTCAAGATCCGCTTCCGCTTGGCTGGTGACCTGATCTACACGAACGGCACGTGGTGGATCGACGATGTTTCCATCACCCAGGCCCAGGTGCCGGGAGCGTGCTCGACGCGCGCGGCGGGACCGCCACCAATTCCCGACGGGGCCAGCGTGGCGGGCGAGCCGCTCCAAGTGGCCAAGAGCGGGAGTGACGTCGTCCTGAGCTGGGATGCGGGACAGTGCCCGGCCGCCGAGGTCAACGTCTACCGTGGAGCGATCGGCGACTACTCGACCTTTGTCGCGGGCGATTGCGGCTTGGCTCCTACAGGCTCCGCGACGCTGGCCCTGCCCGAAGATTCGTGGTTTCTGGTGACGTCTACGGACGGTGGATCGACCGACGGCAGTTGGAGCCGTGACGCCTTCGGCAGCGAGCTGAGCTACGCCGGGGCCTCGTCGGTCTGTCCCACGATCACCCAGCACGAGCCCCTCGGCACCTGCCCGTAGTCGGGGACGTCGTCGTCGGGTCGTCGGGGACGTTTCCCAAACCTGGGTTTTGGGGACAGTTCAGGACGCGAGAGTCGCGGCCGCATCGTGTAACAGGTTTCGGATCCGAAACCTAGAACCGTCGCTATCAGAAGATCTTTCGCTCGATCTTCGCTACGATTTGGCTACGAGGCGAACCGGCTTCGCCGACAAGCTCTGATCGGATGTCGATCGTGCGTCATCTCTCCCGCGCCTGGCGCCGAATCGGCGACTGACACGAGTTTGGGTGTTCTTTGACAATCGAGTGAGACAGGTCCGGCTCACCGGGAGTTCGACAGGCTGGGCTGCGCTACCTCGCGAATGCACCGGTCGCGGGGTGGTTGTTGCTCTCCGGTCGGATCTCGCGGGTTCGGCCTAGCCCCTGCGTCGAGCGCCGGGGGGGTTGTTTTTTTGGTTTTAGACGCTCGGTCAACGCAATCACGATAGCTTTCGATAGAGCGGCAAACGTCTGCGTGTTTGCGATGCTCCTTGGGACCGGACCGAGTCTGTCGACGACAATCGCTCTGGTGGCAAACGTCTGCGGGTCTGCGGCGCCGACTGAAATCCGTGCAAGTCTACCGATGGCGATCGTCGAAGTGGCAAATGTCTGCGCCTGCCCCCGGAACGATAATGGCGCGGAGGCTCCCTGTGGGTTGCCGGCCTGCCGAATCGTGGTCCTTCGCGCACTCTGGAGGCCAACTGCGTAGATGGCTCCCGAGCGCGACCGCGCTCGGATAGACCAGCTTTCGTCACATGCTTCACCTCCCACGACGGGTAGCGTCTGCGAGAAATACGCGCGAAACGCCACAAGGTGACAGGGAAAGCTACCGCGTCTGGATTTCGTGCACGTCTAGAGGAGCCAGCTGGCCAGGCCGCTGATCTTGCTGAGGACCACGCCCGGGGCGAGTCCCAGGTAGAGGATGGCAACCGACGAAATCACCATCACCGTGGCCATGCCCGGGCTGACCGGCAGCGGCAGCTCCTCGACCTCGGATTCGCGCATGTACATGTAGACGATGATGCGCAGGTAGTAGTACGCCGCTATGCAAGCGTTGAGCGCCATCACGATGGCCAGCAGGTAGTGGTCTGCGCGGACGGCGGCCATGAACACGACGTACTTTCCAAGGAAGCCACCCGTCGGCGGAATGCCCGCCAGCGAGAACAGGAACAACGTCATGGCGACGCCCAGGAGGGGACGCTTCCAGCCCAGGCCGGCCCACTCGGAGAGTGTGTACCCCCGCTCTCCTTCCGAGTCGCCGCGGCCCACGGCGGCGAGGACGGCGAAGGCGCCGACGGTCATGAAGGCGTAGGCGGTCAGGTAAAAGACGATCGCCTCGACTCCGTCGTCGGGCCGCGAGACCAGCGCGACCAGCAGATAGCCCGCGTGGGCTATCGACGAGAAGGCGAGCAGGCGCTTGAGGTTGGTTTGCGTCAGGGCGACCAGGTTGGCGACGGTCATGGTCAGAATCGCCAGCACGGTGATCAGCGGCACCCAGATGTCGGTCTGCTGGCCGAACGAGCCGATGAGAAAACGAAGCAGGACCGCGAAAGCGGCCGTCTTGGTTGCCGCGGCCATGAAGCCTGTGACGTTGGTCGGCGCGCCCTGGTAGACGTCCGGCACCCAGTGGTGGAACGGAACGACGCCGATCTTGAACGCGAGGCCGATCAGCACCAGGCCCATACCGAGCCACAGCATCGTCGTCGGCTCCGACGCGGCGGCGGCGCCGATGCTCAGCATGTCCAGCGATCCCGATGCGCCGTAGAGTAGCGCCATGCCGTAGGCGATGAAACCCGACGAGAACGCTCCGAGCAGGAAGTACTTGAGGGCCGATTCGATCGAGCGCACGCGGCGGCGTGTCAGCCCGCAGACGACGTAGAGCGAGAGCGAGAAGACCTCGAGACCCACGAGCACCATGATCAGGTGCGTCGTGTGCAGCATCATGTACATGCCAGCCAGACAGAACAGGATCAGCGGGTAGAACTCACCCAGGTCGGCATTCTCGCGTTCGAGAAACGACATCGAGACCAGCACGCTGAGAAGAGCCACGACCAGCAGGATGAACGAGAAGAACAGGCCGAAGGCGTCGATGCGGATCAGGCCGAAGGCGGTTTCCTGGGGACCGGCGACCTCGATCAGGGTCCACAGACGGTACAGCGACCAGCCGGTCATGACCAGACCGATCAGCGCCACGCCGCCGAGCGCGCGCGCGGCGCCGCGCATCCACGGCACGAGCAGCAGCGCCAGCAAACCGTAGGACGCCAGGACAATGACCGGAAGCGCGAGGAAGAAATCGAAGTCGACCATCACACAGGCTCCAGCCACCTACAGCGTGGCCAGGTAGAACAGGATCGCCACGACCCCGACCAGGAAGAACAGGGCGTAGTTGCGGACCAGACCGGTCTGGAACAGCTTGACGATCTGGCCGGTGATGTCGGCGGTCACGCCCGAGGCGTTGACCAGACCGTCGACGACCCACTTGTCGAAGGCGTTGGAGACCTTCGACAACCAATAGAACGGGCGAATGACGACGCGCTCGTAGAGCTCGTCGACCCAGAACAGGTTGCGCAGCAGCGTGTAGACCGGGCCAGCGGTCTTGGCCATGCCCTGGGCACGGCCCTCCTTCTTGTAAACGGTCCAGGCGAAGACGATGCCCATGAGGGCGATCGCCAGTGCCGCGACGACCAGGCCCCATTCCAGACCCGCGCTGTGAGCGGCCTCTGCAGCCTGCTCGCCGC
>Ga0255055_10003150_pt1 | contig 11243 bp, 10 predicted proteins | sample JV7_2_27_MG_FD_188633 | JGI IMG/M metagenome (GOLD analysis project Ga0255055, IMG submission 188633) | Seawater microbial communities from Jervis Inlet, British Columbia, Canada - JV7_2_27 | ecosystem: Environmental > Aquatic > Marine > Inlet | place: Canada: British Columbia | collected... | reverse complement strand
AAGAAGAATAGCTCCGGTCCCCTTCCCACCACTTTTGTATAAAGAGGAATTGTCCCGGTTCTCTACCTGCAATTCTTAAACGGATGCCTCCTCCCCTTGAAAAGAATAAAAAGAAGAATTCTGCCACTCCCTCTTACTCTGTCTTTTTTTAAAACTGGGTGTTCATTTCCTGAATGTGGTTTTCGATCTTTTGCCTAACTCTAAGTTATAAAAATAAGAGAAAAGAGCCCTTTTTATAACTGCCAGTTAGAATGTGCATTTACCTCAACTTGCAAATCGTCTATAATAACACGCTTATTTAAATGTGAGGTAGGAGCATGAAAAAAAGTAAAGCGATATTTCTTTTGCTGCGGTTGCCGTTTCTTACTGTGACGATTGGGGCTGTTCTTGTTGGGACGGCTTTTGCTTGGTGGAGCATGCAGCAATTCAACCTGCTATATTTCCTGATGGCCCTTTTCGGTGCATGTTTTATGCACATCGCATGCAATGTGGCCAATGATTATTTTGATTTTAAAAGCGGTAACGATGCTCTTAATAAGAATGCGGTTCCTCCTTTTTCTGGAGGAAGCCGGATGGTTCTCGACGGATTCGTCAAACCGAGAGAAGCCTTGATCGTTTCATTCGTCTTTGCTTTTCTGGGTTCTTCTCTTGGTCTTTATCTGACCTTGGCCACACAGGGATATGTCATCTTGATCATCGGAATAATGGCGCTCCTTTTTATTTACGGATACAATGGTTTTCCCATGCGGCTGGTGAACAAAGGACTGGGAGAGGTTGCCATTTTCTTGGCATGGGGGCCTTTGATGGTCTACGGAGCCTATTATGTCCAGAGCGAAACCCTGTCGCTCTTTTGGCCGCTTGTGGTTTCCATCCCTTCAGGGATACTTACCACGCTGGTCTTGTTGATAAACGAGTTCGCCGATAAAGATGCAGACCGCCAGACCGGCAGGAGAACATGGGTTATTCTCTTTGGATACCGGGCAGGATTGTTCATTTACCTCTTCCTTGCATTGGGATGCTATGCTGTAGTCGTTCTCGGGATCATATTCGGTGGATGGCCTTTTTGGTCACTTCTTGTTTTCCTTACGCTCCCCATGGCTGTGATGTCTTTCCTGACCGGGATGAAAAGTCTGGAAGATTGGCCGAAGTTTCTTGCAGCGGTAAAGTCCACCATCCTCATGAATTTTGCCTTTCTTGTCCTGTTAAGTATTTCCTTTTTTATCTGAGATGGAAAAAAAGAAAAATAAGCGGGAGAAAAATATTATCCGTGAGTATTTTGAACTCATTGTGGAAACGGCGATCTTCGTATTCTTCGTAATCACCTTTGTCATCCAGGCTTTTCAAATACCGACAGGATCCATGGAACCATCCCTTCTAGTCGGCGATTTCCTTCTTGTCAACAAACTTGCATATGCTGGTCAGCTCGGAGGATTGGGCAGATCCCTTCTTCCTGCAAGAGACCTACAGCGGCATGACATCGTTGTGTTTAAGTATCCTAACGATCTGACAAAGGATTTTGTTAAGAGGGTGGTCGCTTTCGAAAGAGAGACGATTGAGATAAAAGACAAGCAAGTATTGATAAATGATGAACCGATCGAAGAGATGTTTAAGGTCCATACCGATGATAAGGTCTATTCACCGGGCGAATACTATCCGTTTGATGATGTTATCCGGGATAATTTCGGTCCAGTGAAAGTCCCGAAAGGCTATTGTTTTGTCATGGGAGATAACAGAGATTCCAGCATGGACAGCCGCTATTGGGGATTTTTACCTTTGGAACATATAAAAGGCCGCCCCTGGTTGATATATTTTTCTTACAGGGCTGAGAAAGATGCCTATTTAAAGACAAGCCTTCGAGAGCGTTTAAGTAAATTGGCTCAATATTTACCAAAAGCGCGCTGGCAGCGTTTGTTTAAAGTCATCCGTTAATGAGATTTGGATCGTTCAATAAAAACCCTACCTGATAGTCTTTTCTATCTTTCTGCTTCCTCAAAATCACACACATAAAGTGGGGATGATCCAGGCTATTTGATAGTGACCTGGTCATATGTCCGGATATATGAGACTGGATTTTCAGCTCTGAAATCGTCTTTGAAGATATATGTCCGTACGATCCCATCCATGTCTAGTCCAACATGAAAGTTTAGATAATAGAGAAGAGTGGGACTGATATCGACAAGCCTGATACCCTCGATGTTCTCACTGCGGGCTATTTCCTTTCCATAAAAGAGCACGACTCCTTCTGGTGCATTGTCATGATAGGCAGAGATAGTGGAGTTTCCAAGAAAGAACTCGACATAGCGTTTCCAAAGCGGAAGAGCTTCGATGCTATGAGGAGAGAAGACGACAAGGAGCTCGTTTTCCTTGAGAGTGGCTAAGTATTTGCTGATGATCCTGTCATAAAATTGATAGTAGCGTTCTATGACCGTTCCATATTTTGTGATGTCTTCCTGATCGATATCACCGAAAAGATTCGGGAAGCTGTATCTAAAAAAATACTTTTCGACGATATTGAGGCCGTTTAACATGAAATAGGATATTTGGGAATTATTGTTCTTGATAGCGGTGTTGGCTTCGTTCTCATAGGCGCAGTCTGAATAGAAGGATTCTTTTAAAAGAGTCATGATCGGATCGATCTCATATTTGAGGTCTTTGAAATACATTTCGAACAGAGTGTCGACCAGAGGATTCGGTTCTTTTGGGGCTTCCTTGTACGGCCAGTCTTTCTTGATAAATGGAGTCTGGTTTTCTTGGAAAACGGTCCAGATGTCTTTTGTTATAGGTGTAGATCTGGCTGTCCGATAGTAGAGGAGGCCGAGACGGGTCAACTGACGGAACAGAATAAAGCGGGGCACGACTTCGATCTCCTGCTCGAAATTCAGAAGTTGATATTTCAGTGTGGACAGCTGTCGGTGTTTTGCCGGCATTTTTCCTGTGTTGAAAGAGGAATTGAAGATCAAAGGCTCGCTCGGTGTGAACGCAGTCAGTTTTCCCCAGCTGCCCTCCTCCATAAGCCATGAAAAATTTGGAAGTTTCCCTTCGTTGATCAAGGGAATCAGGAAATCGAAATTCAAGCCTTCGAGCCCGATGACAGTCACTCTCTTATTGATCTTAGTCTGGTCTATATGCGCGACAGGATCAGCTTTTGTGGGGATCGGGAATCTTGCTCTTTGGTAGACCGCAAACGAGAGCAATGCAAAAAGAATGATTCCATAGAGGACAAAGAACAAGACCTTTTTTTTATAAAGATAGTATCCATAGTTAATAAGGATTCCTGAGAAAAAAAGGAGAATGAATGCTATTGATTGATTTTTAAGAAAACCTTCTGTCGTCGAGTCAAAAAAAGAGAGAAAGAAATTTTGATTGATCTTGAATATCGCGAAAAAAAGAAGAGTCAATAGAGAAAAAAAGATGGAAAGGAAAAAGGGGGAGATCCAAAAGATGTTGACCTTTCTTCCCAGAATGAACTCGAAGATGAAATAGACCATCAGACAGATGATGGTGATGATGAGACCATAGCTGAAAAACAGGAAAAATGTGAGTTGGAAAAGAAATAAAAGATTGAAGGAAAGGTTGATATTCAGGTCATAGATAAGAAGGCCGAGAAGAAATGAGAAGAAAAGACCGCATAGGAGAGAGTTGATAAAAACCCTCAAAAATTTCATGAGAAAAAAATTATCACGAAACTCTCAATAAGTAAAGGGGACGTCCTCCAAAGGGACACCCTGTCGCGAATCTTTCCATTGTTATCTTTTAATGAATTTGATCCATACCAAGCCTCTTCTGTCTGTTCCCTAGAAATGAAGAAGGGTGTCCCTTTGGAGGACGTCCCCATTGACCAAGCCTCGTGATTGAAATAAGATAGACAAAACGATGGCTCAATTTATAGGTACCATCGAGCATATTCTTTTCTACAGTCCCGAAACCGGATATACCGTCTGCCGTTTCTCTGCTCAGGACAGCGGGGAGATCTTTACCGTTGTCGGCAATTTTCCTCCGTTGTCTCCCGGTGAAATCCTGAAGGTCACCGGAGATTGGGAGACCAATCCAAAGTTCGGAAAACAATTTAAAGTCGAGAATTATCTCCCTGTCATGCCGTCTTCTGTCAAAGGGATCGAGAAATTCCTTTCATCGGGTTTGATCAAAGGGATCGGGCCGGAACTGGCCGGGCGAATCATTGACAGATTCGGAGCCGAGACCATCGATATCCTCACAGATGACCCCGGAAAGCTTGGAGGAATCTCCGGGATCGGGCCTGTTAAGCTCAAAGAGATAAAAAGATCATGGACAGAGCACCAGCAGATCCGTGATCTGATCATCTTTCTCCAGGATCATGGCATCTCGACGAACCTGGCTACTAAGATCTACAAGCAGTACGGTGACAGGTCTTTTTTCGTGTTAAAGAACAATCCCTATCAAGCCTGTTTTGATATCTGGGGTGTCGGATTTAAGACTGCCGATCAGATGGCTTTAAAATTAGGGATCAGCCCGGATTCAGAAGAGCGGCTCAAGGCTTTTATCCGGTATCTCTTAGAGAAAGACAATGAACAGGGGCATGTTTTTTCTTTGGAACTGTATCTGATTGAGAGATGCGTCAAAGATTTGATGGCCGACGAAGAAAAGGTCCAAGCTGCCATCCGGGACCTGCATAGAGAAAAACTTGTGGTCGCCGAGAAGCATTCAGGACAGACCGCAGTCTATCTACCATTTTTCCATAAAGCACAGGAAGAGGTTGCCCGGAACATCCAGAACCTGGCCTCCATTGCCTGCCTGCCTCCCGACTTCGATGTCGATAAAAAAATCTCCCTTGCAGAGAAAGAGCTCGGAATCGCATTTTCAGAAAATCAAAAATCAGCCATCAAGAAAAGCGTTTTGGAAAAAATCGTGATCATCACAGGCGGTCCAGGAACAGGAAAGACGACCATCATCAAGGCTGTGGTCGATGTCTTCGACGATTGGGAAAAAAGCGTTATTCTTGGTGCCCCGACAGGACGCGCAGCCAAAAGGCTCTCCGAGGCGACAAGCACAGAGGCAAGAACCCTTCATCGGATACTGGAGTTCAATCCGAAACTCGGTGAATTCAGGCGGAATGAATCCCGTCCACTCGGTGCCGAGGTCCTCATCATCGATGAATTCTCGATGGTGGACCTTCCCTTGATGTACCATCTGCTGAAAGCTGTTCCTGATTGGATGCGCCTGATCCTTGTTGGTGACAAGGACCAGCTTCCATCCGTTGGTCCTGGCAACCTCCTTCACGACATCATCGAATCCAACACAGTGGAAGTAGTGGAGCTTCATGAGATTTTCCGCCAGGAGAAGGACAGTTTGATCGTCCAGAACGCCCACCGGGTCAAGCAGGGAGAAAAGCTGATCTATCCGGAGAAAGGTGATAAGGATTCGGACTTCTATTTCATCGGACAGGATGATGAGCAGAAAGTCTTCCAGATGATCATGGAGATGAGTACAGAGCGCATCCCTCTCAGGCTTGGATTTGATCCCAGCTCTCCTGAGATTCAGGTCATAAGTCCAATGTACAGAGGGATGATCGGTGTGGACAACTTGAACAAAGAGCTCCAGAGCCGGTTGAATCCGGGGGGGGAGGGACTCAAGCTCGGCCATAGGGAGATCCGTGTGCGCGACAAGGTCATGCAGCTGCGCAACAATTACGACAAGGATATCTACAACGGAGATATCGGGATCGTTTCCGAAGTAGACAGGGAGAGTTATCGCCTGCTGGTGGATTTCTACGGCCGCGCAATTTCCTTTGAGAAGGATGAGATCTCAGAGCTGACCCTGGCTTATGCGGTCTCTGTCCACAAATCTCAGGGAAGCGAGTACACAGCTGTGGTCATGCCCCTTTTGACCCAGCATTTCATCATGCTGCAGCGCAACCTGTTTTATACGGCCCTAACCCGAGCCAAGCGTCTGAGCGTCATCATCGGAAGCTATAAAGCGCTCTATATCGCCATCAAGAACGATAAGCCCATCAAACGAAACACCCGGCTCAAAGAAAAACTGATGGATTGGGGAAATCCGAAGAGGAGGAGCCAAAAGGCCTGACCTCTTACATATCGTCAATTGAAATTTTCGCAGGGAATCTGTTACACTTAATCTCGCTTTCCTACGTGTACCCCTGTAGCTCAGTATGGATAGAGCAAGGGATTCCTAATCCCTGTGTCGCCGGTTCGAGTCCGGCCAGGGGTACCAGTATTAATTCCTTGATTCTGAAGAGATTACAGCTTTCCTGACCTGCCCCCCCCATATCGGTACAGGTGTTATGTTAGAATTTGACCTGGGGGGTCCTTGCTAACGAAAATTAACCTCCAACGTGGCATCAAAAACGGGGACAGTTCCTTCATGTCAATTATTTCCAGCATTATCTAATCTTTTTTTTTATTAGGCCTGTAACTCCAAAAAATATGAAGTTTCCACATACTGTAATGATTCGGCCCAGAACCACAGTAAGCAATAAATCGACATCATTAACAATATTTCCTAATAACATCAGCACGACTAATTCGCGGACACCCATTCCCGCCGGAGCTCCCGGTGTTAAAAAACCAGCAAGCCAGGCAAAAACGTAAGCGCCGCTTACCGGCAGCAGTTGCCATCCCTTGATTCCGCTACCACTATTTACAACTCCAAGAGCTCCAACAAAGATAAAGCCGGAAATACACAAAAAAATCGCATAAAATAAAACCGCCCGCATCGTTGGAATATCCAAATAGTGACGGACGCCTACTGCAAAGAGGCTCAATACACAAATAAAGAAAACGACAGAAAGTTCAACAGGGATTGAGGATATGAGCAGTGGAAGCGCCAGGATGCCATAGATTGCGCCTGTGGCCGAGATTAAGACTAACTCCCAAACAGAAGATTTAGCCAAAGGCCAGTTGGGTAAACCTTTTGCAAATCCCATGGCCTGTCTACCAGCCAGGTGGAAGATGTTTCCAGGAATATATCTGGCAAGTTGCGATATTCCATAAATCTTTACAACCGTTTGAAAATCAGGTTTTATTCCGTGATGAACAAGGAGATTCCACCATGCAAATGCGAGCGTGGAGCTGCCAAACGCATATATAACGACTAATACAGTGATAATAATCCAATCGGAAATACCAAAGCGCCCGAGATCAATCTGTGAACTGTATTTGGACAACCGGATTATAACGAATCCAATCCCGGCAAGAGCGAGTGTGCCTCCGGCCCATTGCAGGACTCGTTTCATTATCTTCTGCTTAAAAAACGCTCATTTCTTTGCATGGCAAAGTACCATTGTCCAGGGGAAAGGAGTTTTTACTTCTACAATTTCAAAGTAACGAGAAACTAATTGAATAAATCTAGATTTTGACCATTGCTGGATATGGCCAGGTGTATTTCCATATTTTAATAAATATTTGACTCTGAGCATATTTAGAAAATGCCACAGCGGCTCTTTTGGTACGCTCAGAATTAAATTGTTATTTACAATTTTCTTCAATGCATCCAGGGCCTCGTTGGGTCTTTCTAAGTGTTCAAGGACTTCACAACATACAACCAGGTCGGCACTGTCTTGCTCCGGATTGATGTCGTATATACTTTTCACATAAAAATTTTCGGTCGATAATCCTTTCTGCACAGCATTTTCCCGTGCAAGGTCTATAACTTGCTTGGAGAAATCACTTCCCCTTGAAGCAATCCCCAGTTGATTCCAATGCAGCACCCAGAAACCTTCACCGCAGCCAATTTCATGAATGGACTTTGGCGCCGCCTTTTTGACAAGATCATCAATGGCATTCATATAGCCCCTTTGAATCCAATGGACAATCGGGTTGCGGGAACCATATTTATCATACACATTGCCGACTATGACTCCGTCCTCTGATTGTCCACCGGAAATCTGTATGCCCATTACGGATTTCTCATATAAACTGCAAGTTGATTTATTCCAAAAAGGAATCGCTTGTAAACTCTAAGTGAAAGGCCGGTTTCTTTCCCTATTTTGTCGATTTTTTGATGATCCAGCAGATCTCCGTGTTCTTTGTTTGCATGTTTGCTGAAAAGGCCCACAGATGCTCCTGCATTATGAATCCATTCCGTTTTGGGATGTGGTGTAGTAATCACAATTTTAGCATCGCTGCTTTCGGCTAGCCAATGTGACAATCCCATTAAAAAATCCTTTGGATTCTTAACATGCTCAATAACAGCAAGTAAAACGATTGTATCAAATTTTTCCTCAGAATCAGGCAATTTCTCTGAAAATTTATGATCTGGGAATTTATTCCTTGCTGATATTATGGAATCCGTATCCAGATCAACCCCGGTATATCGATTGGGAGAAACCATTTCAGCAAGGGCTCCTGATCCGCAGCCAACATCAAGTATACGGCCTTTCAAGTAAGGTTTTGCCGCATTTAATCTGCGCCGGCGGAGAAACTGAGACAAAATCCCCTCTGTTCCTTGATCAGTCACTATCAGAAGCTCCCTTTTCCTTGTTTTTTGTGTCATGGAACAGCTCTTTTATGTGGAAACGTATTTCCTCAAGAAATTTCCGATTTGCTGCCAGCAGGTCTGCTATGAATGCAATAAAAAAAGTTTGAAAGCCCATTCCGAGCAAAATCCCAGCTAAAATAAGAGATTGAATGTGTCCCTGGCCTCTTCCAGTTAAGTAGAGGAAAAGAAACCGTGTTCCAATTAAAAAACCCAGCCCAAATAGCAGAAAACCGACCGCTCCGAAAAAGCGGAACGGGCGATATATCACAAAAATACGGATGATTGTGATGATACTTCGCTTAATATAAGATGGAATACTTTTCACAAGACGAGACGGCCTTAAATCCTCATTCACCCGAACCGAGACGGATGTGATTGCCATGTTCTTTTGCCCAGCCTGGATGATTGTTTCCAGGGTATATGTATAGTCATTAAACACAATGAGGTGCCGGGCAGCCGTGCATGTCATTGCACGAAAACCGCTAGTCGCATCGGGCACATCCGCATTGCTTGCCACTCTGACCACCCAGCTTCCGATTTTTTGTAAGACTTTCTTTATCTGCGTAAAGTGTTCGATGGATTCGATTGATCTTGTCCCAATGACGATGTCAGCCTGCTTTTCAAGAATGGGTTTAACAAGAACTGGGATGTCATCTGCGTTGTATTGATTATCGGCATCAGTATTGACAATTACATCTGCACCAAGGCGCAGACATGCATTCACGCCTGTCATAAAACTGTGGGCTAGTCCCTGATTTCGGGTATGCCGCACAATATGGTCCACGCCGTATTCCCGGGCGACTTTTATGGTATCATCTTTGCTTCCGTCATCGATGATCAACCATTCGACTGCATCAAAGCCGGAGACTTTCCGGGGAAGTGCTGCAAGTGTGATACCCAGTATTTCCGCTTCGTTATAGCAAGGAATCTGGATGATAAGCTTCATATAAACTTTTCCTTTATGGCATGTCCTTTTAAATTATTCTTATTTTTTTAAATAGATAATAAACGCCTGCAGCTGCCATAATATATTCCAGAAGAAATACATGCAAAATGTATCTGGTTAAAGGCGTATTAAAAGCACATACAACAAATATATGAAAAATTATTGTTAGAAACACTATCAAGAAAAACACAAAGTGCCTGGATCTCAAATTTAAAACAAATGCTATGATCATAAATATAAAGATCAATGGTCTAAAAAATAAGAAAAAGTATGGCCATATTTTTTTATGGAAATAATTGTTGATATCAAATCCTTTTTTATTTAAAAATCTAAATTTTAATTCCTTATTCATTTGGTCAGAAAGATCAACTGTCGTTGTTGCCGGATCGGGTGTATATAAAAATAATCCATCTAATGTCGGTTTGGATTTTCCAAATCTTTCTCTTTCATCTTTGCTATAGGTATAAGTCGCATTATATCCCAATGTATAAAAATATAAATTTCTAAATAAATATTTTAAAAACACAGAAGGTTTTTTTTTAATAATTTCTATTGATACTCTAAATAATAGAGAATTAGCCTCCCTGGGGCCAAGAATTTTATCCAGCACATGCCACAATGACCAGTAATAACTTCTGCTTGGTGAACTAATTATTTGGTCTATTAATTGTTGTGGATGATTTATATATTGATTATAGAAATAATCCACACTTTTTATATGTTGCACTCGATTAATCTCATGAATGAAATTATCATGATTATCGGCAAAATCGTATGTCAACACGTTTATCAGTTTTTTGGAAGCGTTTCCATATGATTCATTTATTATTTCCTCATCGGGAGAATCGGCTTGAGATAAATAGACATTATAAAAAAGCATTTTGCCCAACGTGCTTGAAGTGTTTGAGGTGTTTCTATTTTCTGTAGGATTATTAATGATAAATCTTTCTGCTGCTGACCAACTGAATAATAATAATATTGCAATGAATATTGATAACAAAGAATGAAATACGGCAGACTTACTTATTTTTAAAGAATAAACAAAAAACATAATGCCAAATATAAAAAATAAAGCTATCGAGTTCGCCCGTAAAAGAAATATACTGTTAGTGATCAAGGCGATGAAGATATATATTACTTTTTTTTTATAAATATAATTGGCAGCGCATAATACTAATATCAATAACATAAAGATGTAAGACTGCTCCGTTAAGATGACTTTCATAAATCCGTATGGGATTAATGTTATTATGGAAAGGAGAGCAGAATAAAAAGCCAGTTTTTTATCAAAAAAGAACAAAATTTTATATATAAGTATTGGTATAAAAACCGCCATTAAAAACTGAATAACAATTATTCCTATAAATGATTTAAAATGAACGACACCTGTTAATAGCAACAACAAGGGATACCCGGATGTCCTATAATAGGCTTTAAACTCATTTCCATTATTTTTATCAACGAGCTTGTTTGCATATTCCAGATAGCTGTTTGAATCCCCCAGATATATTATCGGCGTAATAATGTTTAGAAATAAAGCAACAATAAAGCTGAAAATAAAAACGTTAAATAATTTATTTTTATAATTAATGTGAAATTTAATATTGTTTATCATGCGTAAGATCAATAGTGTATAAAAGATTTCTCAATTGAGCAAATCCTCTATGATTGCAGGTGCTAAGAGCATACTTTAAACTTCCTTTATTGGTTTCAGGGTGGGGCCCTCCTCCCGTAAAGATGGGCCATACAAAATGTTATTATTTCTGGCAAAACATCTAGAAGGAAGTTATTCACAGAAGAGATTCTTACCCTTTTTTGTGTTAAC